>Ga0307373_10011438_pt1 | contig 12854 bp, 11 predicted proteins | sample OX2MG_FD_202534 | JGI IMG/M metagenome (GOLD analysis project Ga0307373, IMG submission 202534) | Soil microbial communities from Risofladan, Vaasa, Finland - OX-2 | ecosystem: Environmental > Terrestrial > Soil > Coastal area > Acid sulfate soil | place: Finland: Risofladan, Vaasa | collected... | reverse complement strand
CGGTCAACCTCGGCTACCAGGTGGTGGTGCCCCGCGACGCCGTGGCCGGCATCCCGCGCCGGTATGCCGATGACGTGCTGGACAACACCTTCCCCCTGATCACCACCCTCACCACGGTCGATGACCTGGTCGAGGCGTGGGGCTCCGCCTCCTTGCGCTGACCCTGCAGGGGTTTGTCAGACTCGCCCCGTGGCGGACCTCGAGCACATCACCCGGGCTACGGCACCGGGGTGCCGCACCCCGGCTACATCACCCGGGTGCCGTCCAGTTGGATCATGGCGTTGGTGGGCAGCTCCTCGACGGTGATGTCAGGGATCGGGAAGTTGAAGTCCTTGTACTTCCGCTGAGCCGTTTGGCGGTACCGAGTGGTGGAGTGCAGGGGGTCGGCGTCGAACTGCGGAATCACCTTCGATCCGAAGACCTCCAGCATCTCGTAGACCTCGTCCTCCATCAGCGAGTCGGACGGAAGGCCGAAGACCAACTGGTCACAGCCCACGGTCTGGTACTTGGCCACCTGCTCGGCAACCTCGTCCGGCTCGCCACACAGCATCCAGCCGTTCTCGATGAGGTAGTCGAGCATGCCCTCGTCGGACACGGTGTGGGGCCTCTCCGGCCAGATCGGCACGTCGTCCTGATGCGGGATGGTGTCGTGGTAGTTGCACACCAGGGAGTAGAGGTACCCGCGTCCCCGGCGGAGGGCCACCTTTCGGGCCTTCTTGCGATCGTTCAGGCAGATGACGGCGTTGGTCATCATGACGTTGTCGTTCTTGAACTGCCCCAGCGGCTCGGTGCAGTTGGCGATGCCCTCCTTGTAGGCGTCGATCCGGCCCTGGAGGTTGTAGATGGGTTCGAAGTTGAACGCGATGGCGCCGATGCCCAACTCGCCGGCCTGGGTGAAGGTGCCCGGGTTGCCGCAGCCCACCCAGATGGGGGGATGGCCCTGACCCTGGTACGGCTTGGGCAGGATGTTGTGGGGATAGGGAACCGTGAAGCTCACGCCCTCGTAGAGGTAGTCCTTCTCCTCCCACATGCGGGGGATCTCGCGGATGACCTCGTTCCACTCCGCCTTGGTGGAGTTCTTGTCCAGGTTGTTGAAGGTGGCGATCTCGTGGCTCCCCGCACCGCGGCCGGTCCCCCACTCGAACCGGCCCTCGAGGACGTGGTCGAGCATGGTCACCCGCTCGGCGCACCGCACCGGGTGGTTGACCCGGGGCGACAGGTTCATGATGCCGGTGCCGATGTGGATCCGCTCGGTGGCATGGGCCAGATAGCCCATCACCACCTCGGGGGAGGACATGTGGCTGTACTCGGTCAAGCAGTGGTGCTCGCCCAGCCAGGCGTACTTCCAGTTGTACTTGTCGGCCTCGATGACATAGCCCATCTCGCGCTTCAACATCTCGTGCTCACAGGCCGGATCGTGGGCGGCCTGACCGGGCAAGTAGCCGTTGAGAAAGACTCCGAACTCCATGGCTGTGGTGCTCCTCTCGCTCCGCTCTGGCGCCTTTTTACGGTAACACGGGATTTTGATAAATTGCAACGCGTTCCAGATTTGTGCCTAGCTACCCTCCCGACGGGAGAATGCACGTACTGTCGGTCCTACCACCAGGGGGTAGTCATGCAGACCATCGACGAGTTGATCCGGCAGCGGGCGGGCGACCACCGGGTGGGCCTGGTGTCCGCCGATCACACCTGGACCCACGACCAGGTGGTGCAGGCCCAGGCCCAGCGGGCGGCGGTGCTGGCCTCACTGCGCCGGCCCGGACCGTTCCATGTGGCCCTCCTGCTCGACAACGTCCCCGAGTACGTGTTCTGGATGGGGGCGGCGGCGCTGGCCGGCGCCGTGGTGGTCGGGGGCAACCCGACCCACCGGGGTGACGAACTGGCACGGGACCTCACCCACACCGAGTGCCAGCTCCTGGTCACCGACACCGGCTACCGGGCCCTGGTGGAGGGGCGCGACCTCGGTCGGGGCCTGCCGCCGGACAGGGTGCTGGTCATCGACGACCCCAGCGGGGACGTGGACGCCGACTCGACCTCGCCCTACGGGGCCCTGCTCGCTTCGGCGAAGGGTGCTCCCCTCCCCGATCAGGCCCAGACCGGCGTCACCGAGGAGTCCCTCGGATTGCTGCTCTTCACCTCGGGCACCTCCGGAGCGCCCAAGGCCTGCCTGTGCAGCCAGGGCCGGCTGGCCCGGATCGGCGGCATCGTGGCCCAGATGTTCGAGTTGACCCCGGACGACGTCTGTTACATGGCCATGCCGCTCTTCCACTCCAACGCCCTGATGGCGGGCTGGGCCCCGGCCCTGGCCGCCGGGGCCACGGTGGCCCTGCGCGAGCGGTTCAGCGCCTCCCAGTTCCTCATCGATGTGCGGCGGTACGGCGTGACCTACTTCAACTACGTGGGCAAGCCGCTTTCGTACATCCTGGCCACCCCCGAGCTGCCCGACGACGGCGACACTACGCTCCGTCGGGCCTTCGGCAACGAGGCGGCCGAGGTGGATGTGGCCCGGTTCGCGGCGCGGTTCGGATGCACCGTGCAGGACGCCTACGGCTCGACCGAGGGTGGTGCCACGGTGCAGCGGACCCCGGACACCCCGCGTGGTGCGCTGGGCCGCGCCGGGCCCGGCACCATGATCATCGATCCGGACACCGGCGAGGAGTGCCCTCGGGCGGTGTTCAACGAGGACGGACGGCTGCTCAACGCCGAGGAGGCGATCGGCGAGATGGTCAGTCAGACCGGCGGATCGGGCTTCGAGGGGTACTGGCGGAACGCCGAGGCGGACTCGGCCCGGGTCCGCAACGGCTGGTACTGGACCGGCGACCTGGCCTACCGGGACGAGAACGACTTCTTCTACTTCGGCGGGCGCGACTACGACTGGCTCCGGGTCGACGGCGAGAACTTCGCCGCCGCCCCGGTCGAGAACGTGCTGGAGCGACATCCCGACGTGGTGCTGGCCTCGGTCTACGCCGTCCCCGACACCGTGGTGGGTGACCAGGTGATGGCCACCTTGCTGCTGCGCCCCGGGACCACGTTCGACCCGCAGGGGTTCGCCTCGTTTCTGGCCGGTTCGGCGGACATGGGGACCAAGTGGGCCCCGCGCTATATCCGGATCGCCACGGAGGTGCCGGTGACCGCCACCACCAAGGTGCTCAAGCGGGTCCTCCGCAACGAGGGGTGGCACTGCTCCGAGCCGGTGTGGTGGAAGCGGCAGAAGGACGACCCCTACCAACTGCTGCTGGAGTCGGACGCCGACGCGCTGGACCGTGCCGTAGCTCAGCGCCAGGCGGTGGCCGAGGGCTGAGCTGTGGCCGAGCGTTGAAAGGGCGCGGCCCGCGTAACGGCGACGCCCTTTGCGATGACTACCCGGTTGTGCCCGCGTACCCCCCTGGACGAGCGTTGCTACCGGATGGCCGCCGGTGGATTCGACCCTGTCGCGCACCCATCACGGAATCATCGACCTACGCTGCCGACCATGGAGACCGACGCCGAGCTGCTGGCGCGACTCCGGTCCGGTGACGAGGGGGCCTTCATGACCATGGTCTCGCGGTACAACGGTTCCCTTCTCCGACTGGCCCGCACCTATGCGCCGAGTGACGCGGTGGCCGAGGAGGCGGTGCAGGACACCTGGATGGGCGTGGTCCGGGGGATGGAGCGGTTCGAAGGTCGATCGTCGTTCAAGACGTGGCTCTTCCACATCCTCATGAACCGGGCCCGGTCGGCCGGTGGGCGAGAACACCGGAACCTCCCGATCGGGGACGTGGAGCCAGCGGTCGATCCGGCTCGATTCGACGCCGGAGGGGCGTGGGCGCAACCGCTCGGGGGATGGGAGGCCGATGCCGATGACCGTCTGGTGGCCGCGTCGTGGTCGTCAACCCTGCGCGACGCACTCGGCCAGCTACCCCAACGACAGCGCGAGGTCGTGATCCTGCGCGACGTCGAGGACCTGACCGGTCAGGACGTCTGCGAGGTGCTCGGGATCAGCGAAGGGAACCAACGCGTACTGCTGCACCGGGGCCGGAGCCGGCTCCGTTCGATGCTCGACGCCGAGTTGGCCGCGAGGGGGCGATGATGAGGCTCCTTCAGCGCCGCCACGACCTGGTGTGCCAGCAGGTGGTCGAGCTGGTCAGCGACTATCTCGAGGATGCCCTGTCGCGTTCGGACCGCAAGCGGTTCGAGGCCCACCTCCGCAACTGCCCCAACTGCACCAACTACCTCGAGCAGATGCGAGCCACCATCAGGGCCACCGGCGCCCTCCAGCCCGACGACCTCTCCCCCGACGCGCTGCAGGAGTTCACCGAGCTCTACCGGCAGTGGAGCGCGGAAGGGCCTTCGGGGCCGCCGGTCGGCGGGGACTGACCGACCCGAGGTTCCAGCCCCGGGTCCTCGGTCAGCGGTCCACTCCGAGGATGAGCCCGCTCGTCGGCACACCGGTTCCGGCGGTGACCAGCGCGTGGTCCACGTCGGCCACCTGGTTGACCGAGCTCCCGCGCACCTGGCGCACCCCTTCGGCGATCCCGTTCATCCCGTGCAGGTAGGCCTCGCCCAACTGGCCTCCGTGGGTGTTGATCGGGAGCCCGCCGCCGAGCTCGATGTTGCCATCGCGCACGAAGTCCTTGGCCTCACCCTTGCCGCAGAAGCCCAGCTCCTCGAGTTGGTAGAGCACATAGGGTGTGAAGTGGTCGTAGAGGACCGCGGTCTGGATGTCGGCCGGCGACAGCCCCGAGGTCTGCCACAGCTGGCGAGCCACCGCCGCCATCTCTCCCAGCCCGCACAGGTCATCGTAGTAGTAGGAGGTCATCATCTCCTGCCCCGGTCCCGCCCCCTGGGCCGCGGCCTCGATGACCACCGGGGTGCTCGGGAGGTCCCGTGCCCGCTCGAGCGAGGTGACCACCAGCGCCTGGCCGCCGTCCGTCTCCTGACAGCAGTCGAGGAGGTGGAGCGGCTCGACGATCCACCGGGAGGCCTGGTGCTCCTCGAGGGTGATCGGCTTCTCGTAGAACCAGGCCTTGGGGTTGGTGGCGGCGTGCTTGCGGTCGGCGACCGCAACCCGACCGAGGTCCTCGGAGGTGGCGCCGGACACGTGCAGGTAGCGCTGGGCGGCCAGCGCCACCCACTGGGCCGGGGTCAGGAGCCCGACCGGCGCATACCAGGCGAAGTTGGCGGTCTCGGCGTTGGGGATCGGCGGACGGTCCTGCACACCGGCGCCGAACCGGTGGCCGGAGCGCTCGTTGAAGGCCCGGTAGCAGACGACCACATCGGCCACCCCGGACTGGACGGCCATGGCGGCCTGCTGGATGGTGGCGCACCCCGCTCCCCCGCCGTAGTGGATGCGGCTGAAGAAGGAGAGCTCGCCCATGCCCAGGCTTCGGGCGATCTCGATCTCCGGATTGGTATCGGCGCTGAACGTCACCAACCCGTCGACCTCGGCCGGCTCGATGCCGGCGTCACGGAGCGCCAGGTCGACCGCTTCGACGGCCAGGCGCAGCTCACTGCGTCCGGACTCCTTCGAGAACTCGGTGGCCCCGATGCCGACGATGGCGGTGTTGCCGGTGAACGAGTGCCGGTCGCCGCTCATCGACCCGATCCCCCGTCCGAACCGGCCGGCAGGCGGAGTCGCACGGTACCGGTCACGTGGTCACCCAACCCGTTGGCCCCCCGGAGGGTCACCGCCACACCGCCCTTGCCGTCGTCGCCGACGCTGTCGTCCTTGGCGGTGACCGATCCGGTCAGGTGCATGGTGTCATCGGGGTGGTTGGGCGCGCCCAACCGGATGTTCACATCGGTGAGCACGGCGCCGGGGCCCGACCAGTCGGTCACGAACCGACCCACGATGCCGTTGGTGGAGAGGATGTTCATGAAGATGTCCTTGGAACCGCGCTCGACGGCGAGCACCGAATCGTGGTGGACGTCCTGGTAGTCGCGCGAGGCGATGGCCGTGGATACGATGAGCGTCCGGGTCAACGGGAGGGACAGCGGAGGCAGCTCGTCCCCGACCGCCACGTCCCCGAACAGCTTGGTCGTGGGTAGACCCGAGGGGGCAACGGGCGTGCCGGGGGTGCCGGGGGTGCCGGGCGTGCCGGGCGTGCCGGGCGTGCCGGCGGGTGCGCTCATACGAATGCCTGGCGGCCGGCACGAACCTCACCCACCACCTGACGACCCAGTCGGGCCAGCTGGGCGCTTGGCGGCCCGAGCATCAGCTCGATCTGCTTCCCCCATAGGAAGTACCGGTGGATCGGGTACTCCACATCGGCGCCCATGCCGCCGTGGAGGTGTTGGGTGGCGTGGACCGCCCGCTGACCGGCCTCGGAGGCAAACCACGACGCCACCGACACGGCCACGTCGGCTTCCAGCCCGTGGTCCAGTCGCCAGGCCGCCTGCCACATGGTGACCCGAATCGTCTCGGTGTCGATGGCGGCGTCGGCAGCCCGCAGCATGGTTCCCTGAAAGGTGGCCAGCGGCCGGCCGAACTGTTCCCGGGTGTTGAGATAGGCGGCCGTCTGGGCCACGGCGGCTTCGGTCACGCCCACTTGGAGCGCACAGAGTGCGGTCCAACCCCGATTGAGGATCCAGGCCAGCGCGTCCTGTCCCTTCGACGGATCGCCGCCGCACAACAGGTCGTCGGCGGCCACGGTCACCCCGTCGAGGTGGAGATGGGGATGGATCTCCCGGTTGGTGGTCACGGCGCGTTCCATGGTCACCCCGGAGGCTCGGGGGTCGACGACGGCAATGACCACGCCGTCATCGACCCACGCCGGGATCAGCACCCGATCGGCCACGAGGGCCGAGGGCACGGCAAACGCCGTTCCGGACAGCACCACGCCGTCCGCGGCGGACTTGCCGGTGACCGCCGGTCGACCGGATCCGCCCCGGGAGATGTCGTCAGCCACGTCGGCCAGGGCCGCGGTCAGCACCATGTCACCGGCGACCACCCCGGGCAGGATGCTGGACCTGAGGGCCTCGGATCCGAATTCGGCGATGGGCATGGCCCCGAGGGCCACCGTGGTCCACAACGGGATCGGCGCCACCACACGGCCCTGTCCTTCGAGGACCAGGGCCAGCTCGACCATGCCGTAGCCGCCGCCACCGAATGCTTCCGGAACCGACAGGCCGAGCAGATCGGCCTGGGCCAGCTCGGCCCACAGCTCGCGGTCGAACCGGTCCTCGGTGGCCTCCACCTGCTGGACGCGCTCGGGGGTCACCAGACCGGAGAAGATGCCCTCGACGGCCTCCTGCACCGCACGCTGCTCTTCGTTGAAGGTGAAGTCCATCAGATCCTCCTGGTCTCGTCGTCGGTGTCGATGGCCGGTGCCGGCCGGAACACCGGCAGCGTCAAGTCGTCGTCGAACGCTTCGAAGGTGGCGGTCACCGGCATGCCGATGGCCATCTGGTCCGGGGTGATGTCGGTGACGTTGGCCACCAGGCGTGTGCCCTCCTCCAACTCCACCAGGGCCACCACCAGGGGGTAGTCGAACGCCGGAACCTGCGGATAGTGGTTCACGACGAAGCTGTAGATGGTGCCCCGACCCGACGCGGTGAGCGCGTCCCATTCGAAGGACCGGCAGTTCGCACACGAGGGACGCGGGGGATGCCGCAGGGTCCCGCACTCCGTGCACCGCTGGATGAGGAGCTTGTGCTCCTTCGCACCGTCGAAGAAGAACCGGTTGTCCTGGGTGAGTGCCGGACGGGGCCGCTTGGGGCGCGGTGCGGGGGGGGCGTCGGACCCGGTGGCGGCGGGGGTGGAGTCGGCCTGGCCCCGCGGCTTGAACTTGAGGATCCGGAACAGCATCGTGGCCACCAGTGCGCCGTGCTGATCGGTGAACTCGAGACGGGTGGTGATGAAGTGGCCGACCCCGAGGCCGGTGGCCTTCTCCGCCGACACCGAATCGATGACCGAGGTCACCTCGAGCCGGTCCCCGAGTACCAGAGGCCGTTCGTAGTGCTGATCGCAGTTGGTCGCCACCACCGAGGTGAACCCGGCATCGTCGAGGGCGGACATGACGGCGTCGGTGGCCGAGTCCCCCGACACCTGGCCGCTGGCCCGGGCGGCGTCGGACTCGAGCGATGCCCGCAGGCCCCGCATGATCCAGGCCTGCAGCATGGTCGGCGGAGCGATGATCCCCCCGAAGCCGGCGTCCCGCGCCGCGGCGTCATCCAGATACACCGGATTCAGATCCCCCATGGCCTCGACCCAGTGCCGGATCATGGGCAGGTTGACGGCATCGGGGGACCGGATCACCGGGCCGCTCGGCCGGCCCACGTAGGACTGCAGGGTGTCGTCGAGCGCAGTGGTCACCGGGCGGACCGCTTCATCCCCAGGCCGGCCATGGCCAGGATCTCGCGCTGGACCTCGTTGACCCCGCCGCCGAAGGTGTTGATCTGCGCCTGGCGACCGGCGCGCTCGAGGTCGCCGCGGAGGGCGGCACCCGGGTTGTAGGCGGCGAGGTAGCCGGCGGATCCCACGATGCCGAGCAGCCGACGGTAGATCTCGAGGTTCGTCTCGGTGCCGAACACCTTGACGGTGGACGAGTCGGCCGGGCCGAGGGTGTCGTCGGCCACTTTGGCCACCAGGCGCCAGTTCAGCAGCTTCTGGGCTTCGAGCAGGGCGTAGGTGCGGGCCAGGTCGTTCTGCACCCACTCCACGTCGGCCGATCCCTCTTCGACGACCCACTCGGCGGTGTCCTGCCACATCCGGAAGGCCGGGGCGCTCATGGCGCCGAGTCCCACCCGCTCGTGGTTGAGCTGTCCCGTGATCAGCCGCCATCCCTCGTTCAGGCCGCCGACCATGGCCGACTGCGGGACCCGGACGTTGTCGTAGTACGAGGCGGTCGTGACCACATTGCCGACGGTCACGATCGGCGTGCACGAGAACCCCGGGTCGGTGGTCGGCACCAGGAAGATGGAGATGCCCTTGTGCTTGGGCGCGTCCACATCGGTGCGGGTGGCCAACCAGATGAAGTCGGCCTGGTCGCCGCCGCTGGTGAAGACCTTGTTGCCGTTGATGGTCCATTCGTCGCCGTCGAGCACCGCCCGGGTACGCAACGAAGCGAGATCGGTGCCGGCCCCCGGCTCGGTGTACCCGATGGCACAGCTGATCTCGCCGGCCAGGATCCCCGACAGGAAGTACTCCTTCTGCTCGTCGGTCCCGAACCGCATGAGCATCGGGCCGACCGTGTTGAGGGTCACGAAGGGGAATGGCGCCCGGGCCCGCTGCACCTCGTTGAAGAAGATGAACTGGTCGGAGACAGGGCGGCCCTGGCCACCGAACTCCTTGGGCCAGCCGATCCCGAGCCACCCGTCCTTGCCCATCTGTCGGACCATGATCCGATGCATCGCCCCGCCCTCGGTCTGGCTGTCGAGGGCACGCCGTGCCTCGTCGGTCATCAATTCGGCGAAGTAGGCCCGCAGTTCGGCCCGCAGGGCCAGTTGCTCAGCAGTCTCCTCGAGGTACATGACGGGCGATCCTCCACTCGTTGCCATCCGGCTCTTCGACTCCGGCTGTTCGAAGCCTTCGTATCGTCTTCGTGCGACCGAGGCCGCCCAATCCAACGACCAGCCGCGCTGTTCTGTCCAATTAGAACCAACCAGCAGCCGGGCGCCCGCTCCGAGGCCCGCTCGAAACCGGATCGAGATGATTTCCGGTGGTGCCACGGCCTGTGTGGCCTATGATAACTGATACACGTTCTAGAAACGTCCGGCCAAGCCCGGCAACGGTTGTCGCCGCCTGGCGCCGGCCAGTGACGAACGGGGGAACCACCGTGGAAGCGACCGACATGAACCTGGGTGATCCCGACAACTTCGTGGAGGCCGTTCCCCACCAGTGGTTCGCCCATCTCCGCCGCGAGTTGCCGGTGCAGTGGCACCCCGACCCCACCGGGTTCGCTGACGGCTTCTGGTCGGTGACCCGCTATGACGACTGCGTCAACGTCAATCGCGACTACGAGCACTTCTCGTCCTACCGTTCCGGTGCCCTGTTCCAGGACATGGAGGAGGAGGCCCTCGAGCAGCAGCGCATGATGATGCTCAACATGGACCCGCCCATGCACACCCGGTACCGGCGGCTGGTCAACAAGGGCTTCACACCCCGGATGATCCGGGACCTCGAGACCAAGGTGGTGGCCTCGACCAACGCCATCATCGACGGCGTCTGTGAACGGGGAACGGCCGATTTCGTGGAGGAGATCTCGGCCGAGCTCCCCCTCCAGGTCATCGCCGACCTGATGGGAGTGCCCCAAGAGGATCGCCATCTGGTCTTCGACTGGTCCAACCGGATGATCGGCTCGGAGGACCCCGAGTATCAACGCGACGCCGATGCCGGGGGCCAGGCGGCGATGGAGCTGTTCGCCTACGCCGACGAGCTGTGTGCCAAGAAGCGCCTCGACCCCCACGAGGACCTCTTCAGCGTCCTGACCCAGGCCGAGATCGACGGCGACCAGCTGTCCCAGGTCGAGCTGGACCTGTTCTTCCTGCTGCTGGCGGTGGCGGGCAACGAGACCACCCGCAATCTGATCTCGGGCGCCATGGTGGCGTTCTTCGACCATCCCGACCAGTGGGAGAAGCTCCGGGCGGACCGCTCGCTCCTGCCCTCGGCGGTCGAGGAGATGCTGCGCTTCGTGACCCCGGTCATGCACTTCCGCCGCACGGCGGTCGCCGACACCACCATCGGTGACCAGAAGGTGGCGGCCGGCGACAAGGTGGTGTTCTGGCACATCTCCGCCAACCGCGACGAATCGGTGTTCACCGATCCCGACGCCTTCGACATCGCCCGGAGCCCCAACAACCACATGGCATTCGGGGGCGGCGGTCCCCACTTCTGCCTGGGGGCCAACCTGGCCCGCATGGAGATCCGGGTGATGTTCGACCAGCTGCTCGACCGACTCCCCGACATCCGGCTCGACGGCGAGGTGCAGCGCCTCCGCTCCAACTTCATCAACGGCGTCAAGCACATTCCGGTGGCCTTCACGCCGTCGGCGCCGGTCGGTCGCTGACCGCGCGTCACAGAAAGCGAACGCTCCGGTATGCGGTTCCATCAGGCAGTCACCTTCCTACCCCTCGACGAGGTCGTCACCCTGTCGACGGCATCGGACACCATGGGGTACTCGGGGATCTACCTCTCTGACCACCTGTTCAATCCCCGTGACCTGGCGTCGCGGTACACCTACTCGAAGGCACCGGACGGGGCGCCGTTCTGGGAGAAGGAGACCGCCTGGCCTGATCCGATGTGCCTGATCTCCGCCCTGTCCGCCGTCACCACCAATCTCACCTTCACCACCGGTATCTACATCGCACCGGTGCGCGACCTGATCACGGTGGCGAAGACGGTGGGCACCGCCGCGGTCCTGTCCGGCAACCGGGTGCGCCTGGGGGTCGGTGTCGGCTGGTGCGAGGAGGAGTACGTCCAGACGGGACAGGACTTCCGGACCCGCGGCAAGCGCCTGAACGAGATGATCCCGGCTCTCCGGGCCCTGTGGAGGGGCGGATGGGTCGAGTACCACGGGACCTACTACGACGTGCCGGCCTGTCAGATGAATCCCTCGCCCTCCCAACCGGTCCCGTTCATCGGGGGCGGGGACTCCGAACCGGCCCTGCTCCGGGCCTCGACGCTGTGCGACGGCTGGGTCAACACCGGCGCGGCCACCCCGGACGAGGCGTTCGTCCAGGTGGGGAAGATCAAGGATGCCGTGAAGCGGGCCGGGCGGGAGCACGAGCCGTTCTCCATCTACGTGGCGGTCCGGGCCTTCCCCGACCTCGACCTGTACCGTCGTCTCGAGGACGCCGGAGTGACCGACCTCCTGTGCGCACCGTGGATGGCGGTCCAGGCCAGGGACGGCGATACCCCCGAGTCCATCCGCACCGCCCGGCTGTCGGTCTGTGAGCAATTCGCCGAGACCATCATCGCCGCCATGGGCTGAGCTGGGTGGGCTGACCTGGTCACGAACCTGTCGTGGCGATGGCATCTCTCCCGTCTGGAGGGTTCTCCCCAGGCAGCAGTGGCCCTTCCGGAGGTTGGTCCGACGGTTGGTCCGACGGTTGGTCCGGGTGGGCCGCCAGTCGCCGTAGCGGGTAGTAGACCAGCCCGGCCACCAGGAACCCCACGAAGAACGACAGATCCGCCCCGTCCAGTTCCTTGGCGATCCGACCGACCACCAGACCGGTGTCCATAAACGGCACCATGGCCCCGAAGCCCACGACGAGGGCCACCAGTGCCGGCCACCCCGATCGCAGGTTCTTCCACTCCAGCATGTGGAACAGGGTCTGGCGGTTGACCCCGTCGCGACGCTCCCTCCAGTCGATGACGACGACGGCGAGGAACGGGGCGATCCAGTACGCCGTGAACAGCAGCACGTTCTGGAACTTGGCCGACACGTTGCCGGTGTTGAGCCACAGGATGAGGAAGAAGGCGATGGCGGTCCCGATGGCCGCCGACAGATGCCGTTTGATGCGCACGCCGCCAGCCTGCACGGCCAGCGATCCCGAGTAGTCGTTCATGGCGTTGCTGGTGATGGCACCGAACATGATGGCGATGAGCGCCAGGCCTCCGAGGAGACCCCCGCCCATCAGGTGCTGCACCCCGGCGGCGGTCTGGTTACTGAGCGACTTGGCCCCCAACATCCCGATGATGTACACCCACAGGAACGACGCGGCCAGGCCGACGTAGGTGAACCAGAACAGCGGTCGTCGTGGGGTGTCCTTGGTCATGTAGCGGCTGTAGTCGGCCGCATAGGTGGCCCAGCTGAACCCGCCACTGAAGGCGATGGTGGCCATCAGGATGAACGTCGCCACCGCCACGCCCCCGTGCACGGAATTGTGGACGGGAAAGTTCCCGTGGGCCAGGATCTTGTAGGTCAACAGAACGA
>Ga0307373_10011432_pt1 | contig 12859 bp, 7 predicted proteins | sample OX2MG_FD_202534 | JGI IMG/M metagenome (GOLD analysis project Ga0307373, IMG submission 202534) | Soil microbial communities from Risofladan, Vaasa, Finland - OX-2 | ecosystem: Environmental > Terrestrial > Soil > Coastal area > Acid sulfate soil | place: Finland: Risofladan, Vaasa | collected... | reverse complement strand
ACATCGCCCACCATGTCGATGACCTCCGTGACGTCAATAGCCGGGCGGGTCTTGGAAATGATGGCCATGTCTGAGCCAAGCCGCGCCCGGAAGTCGTTGGCCCGGGCCACCCCGCCGGCGTCGGGTGACACGACCACGATTTCGCGGTCGGTCTTGACGCGCTGGAAGGCATTGGCCAGCATCGGCGCCGCCCGCAGGTGGTCGACTGGGATGTCGAAGAAGCCCTCGATGGCAGGCGCGTGCAGATCGATGGTCAGCATCCGGTCGGCGCCCACGGTCTCGATCAGCTTGGCGATGACCTTGGCCGAGATCGGCTCGCGTCCGGCCATCTTCTTCTCCTGCTTGGCATAGGCGAAGTAGGGGACCACGGCCGTCACGCGGGCGGCGGAGGCCCGCCGCAGCGCGTCGATCATCAGCAGCAGCTCGATGATGTGATGGTCGATCGGCGAGCACATCGACTGGACCACGAACACGTCCGCGCCGCGCACGTTCTCCTCGATCTGGATGCGCGTCTCCTCGTTACGGAACTGGGTAACCAGGGCGGGCGTGGGCGCAAGGTCCAGCAGCGCGCAAATCTCGTGTGCCAGTGCCGGATGCGATGTGCCGGCCACAATCATGGCCTGGCCCGCGGTGTGCTTGGGGGGCAAACGCTGCTCAGTGGCCACGGCCAGCGGCTCCTTTGCGCACCTTGCGGATTTCCCGCGCAGGGACGCCCACGGCCAGCGTGTCGGGGGCCACGTCGCGCGTAACCACCGCTCCCGATCCGGTCATGGCTCCCACGCCGAGTGTCACAGGTGCAACCAGCAGCGTATCAGACCCTGTCGAAGCATCGTCGCCAATGACCGTGCGGCTCTTAGCCCCGGTTTCGCTGTTGTAGTTGCAGGTGATGGTCCCAGCTCCGATATTCACGCGCTGGCCTAACTCGGCGTCGCCGGTGTAGCTGAAGTGATGGATTTGCGTGCTCCTCCCAATACGTGCGTTCTTGATCTCGACGTAATTGCCCAGTTTGGCCCCGCTCTCGATGTAGGCCCCTGGCCGCAAATGGGAAAACGGTCCGACTTCGACGCCGTCCTCTACCACGGCCGACTCCAGCACTGACTCGCGAATGGCGCAGCCCGCGCCGATGCGGGAGTCGTGGATGCGGCTTCCGGGTCCGACAATGGTGCCCTCGCCAATGTCTGAGGCCCGGACGATCGTGTTCGGGTGCAGGACGGCGTCGCGGCCGATGCGGCTGGCGGCATCCAGGAACACCGAGCCAGGATCGATGAAGGTCACGCCCTCGTCCATCCAGTGCGCTCGCAGCCGGTCCTGCATGATCCGCTCCGCCTCGGCCAGCGCCTGACGGGTATCGACGCCCACGCACGACGCCAGGGAGCCGGCCTGAACCACGCGCACGCGTTCGGCGCGCTCGACCAGCTCGGTGAGGTAATACTCGCCCTTGTTGCTGAGCGTCAGCGACGGCAGCTCCTTCACCAGCCAAACGGCATCGAAGCAGTAGACGCCGGCATTGACCTCGGTTACCCGTCGCTGGGCTTCGGTGGCGTCGGCCCACTCCACGATCCGAACGCGGCCATCCTGCCGGATGACTCTGCCCAGCCGCCGCGGATCGTCGACTGCCGCGGCCAAAAAGCTGACCTGCATCCGCGCGTCGGCATGCTCGTTCGCCAGAATTTGCAGGCTGTCCGGCTCGATCAGCGGCGCGTCGCCGTTGAGGACCAGCGCGTCGCCGCCCGTCTGGCGGAGATGGGGCAGGGTCTGCTGGAGGGCATGGCCGCTGCCGAGCTGCGGCGCCTGCTCCACGATCTCCACCTCACGCCCGGTAAAGTGAGCTTGCAACTGCTCGATCTGGTGGCCGGCAACGACAATGATCCGGGTCGCGCCGGCCCGTCGGGCCGCATCGATGACGTGATCGACCATGGCTTTGCCCGCCACGCGATGCAGCACCTTTGGCAAGGCCGACTTCATGCGCGTGCCCTGGCCCGCCGCCAAGACGATAGCGAGCAGTTCCTTTGCCACCTATTTGTGGGCGCTGGCGAAGAACGGCAAGGACACGGTTGCGCCGGTCGGTCCAGCCATGGCGGACAACCGCTTCATGCGGCTCGGATTGTAGCTAGTTTTGCCATCCCCAGCGCTCTCTTGTCAGGCTACCCTGCGACGAACGCTATGCGGCTGAATCCCGCGACGCCGGTGGTCGGCTTGCCGGGCGCGCCGAGGCGCAGCTGCGCGTTGCAACTGGCTGTACCGGCCGGGCTGGTGGCTCGAGCTTGAACCTGCGTCCAGCCAGTGCTTCCGCGGATTGCCTGGCTGTTGACCTGGCCAGTCTCCTTGCCGTCAGCTGCCATGCAGACGATCCACAGGGCCGCGCCTGGCCCATCCGCCGGCACGCCCCGGGTTTCAACGAATCCGGACAACGTGAGCCCCCGGCCAGGCGCGACTTTAGCGTCGCCGCTGATCCATGCGCTGTCGGCGCCGGAAGCGGATTCGAGGGTAATCTCGTGATCGCTGCCGGCAGGTCCGCCCGGGCCCCAGTGCCGCACTGGCTCACGACCCTCGAACACCTGCAGCCGCCAGCCCGCCGGTTGCCGCCCGTTCGTGACGAGTGCGCCATTGGTCAGGAGGTTGACTTTGCCGCTGGCTGGCGCAGCCGTGGCCGAAGCTGTCGGCGAAGCCGTCGCTCTCGCCTGCGCCGGCGCGTGCAAGGCGGCCATGCCCACACCACCAATCACCAGGCCCAACACGATCAGCGGCAGGAGCCAGGCCACCGTGGGGATTCGCCTTCGCTCTTGAGTCTTGGGTCCGGGTTTGGTCGGGGCTGGGCCGCGACGCATCGCTTGCGTCCGCTCAGGGGGCGCTTGCCCTTGAACGCCATCCGCGCCGCTGGCCAGGTCGGTCGCCAGAGCCGCGGCGGTGCCGTAGCGCTGCTGTGGATCGCGCGCCAGGGCGTGCAGCACGACCGTGTCCAGCCATGCTGGCACAGGCACCAGCTGTGAGGGCGGCTGGGCATCCTCGCGCTGGCTGCGCACGGCCGCGGCGATGGCGTTGTCCGATTCGAAGGGCACGTGGCCGGTGAGCATCTGATACAGCACCACGCCAAGCGCATAGATGTCAGCCGCCGGCATCACCGGCTCGCCTGCCGAGACTTCCGGAGCCATGAAGCTGGGCGTGCCCAAGATGGTGCCTGTCAGCGTGCGGGTGACGTCCGAGCTCTTGGCGATCCCGAAGTCCGTGACCTTGGCCCGGCCAGATTTGTCGATCAGCACATTTTGGGGCTTGATGTCGCGATGGACGATGCCCTGGTTGTGGGCGTAGGTCAGCGCATCGGCAATCTGGCGGGCAATGGCCACCGACTTTTCGGCTGGAAGCGGCCCTTCGCGACGGATGAGCTGGGCCAGGTTCTCGCCGTCCACCGGCTCCATCACCAGGTAAGGCGTGCCGTCGTCCTGGCCGCCGTCATAGATGGTGACGACGTTGGGATGGTTGAGGCGGCCAATGGCGCGCAATTCGGACTGAAAGCGCTCCAGCCGGTCCCCGTCCGTGGATACGCCATCCGCGTAGGGCTCTTCGATGCGGGGGATCTTGATGGCGACGTCGCGGCTCAGGACGGGGTCGTGCGCCAGGTACACAGTGGCCATGCCGCCCGAGCCGAGCTTGTGCCGAATCTCGTAGCGGCTGCCGATCACGTCTTTCACGCCAGCTGGCTCTTCACATAGTCCGAGATGAGAGCATAGTTGCCGCTGCGCGGCAGCAAGATGTCCTGCCCGGCGGCCGAGCGGCCATCCACCAGCACGCTGTCCAGCGTCACGTGCTTCGCCTGGCCAGCATGGAAACCGGCCACGAAGGCAGCCATGTCGAGCGGTGACAAGCTGGTGCGCACGGCGCTGGCGGCGGCATTCACCAGCGGCAGGAAGCGCAAAACTCCGGCTGGGCTGGCGATTTTGTGCCGGATGGCCGAGATCAGGATTTGCTGGCGGGCCGCGCGCGCGAAGTCGCTGGCCTCCTGGGGATTGTCGGCATAGCGGGCGCGGGCATACTCCAGCGCCCGTTCGCCGTCCATGTGCTGCTGGCCGGCATTGAAATGGATGACCTTCCAGCGAGCGTCGATGGCCGGATTGTCGTTGACCGGATATTGGGCGGAAAACGCGCGCGGAGCGTTTACGTCCACGCCGCCCAGCGCGTCGATGAGCTGGCGGAAGCCCTGGAAGTCTTCCAGCACCCAGCCGGTCACCGGCAGGCCGGTGACGTCGGCAACCTTCTGGGCGGCCAGCTCGCCGCCGCTGTCAACCCCGCCCCTGTTGTAACCATCCTGGAGAGCTTCGTTGATCTTGGCGTAGTGTCCGGAGCCGGGTGGTAGTTGGACCCACAGGTCACGTGGAATGGACACCTCAGCCTGCTTCCCGCCATCGCGGGAAACCAGCACCATAGAGTCGCTGAGGTAAGCGCCGGGGTGGTCGCCGCCGCCGTAGCCCAGGATGACGATTCGCTCGGGTCCGGAGGGCCGCTCGAGCGCCAGGGGCTGCGTGGAAGTACCCGCAAGCCGCACCGCCGACCATCCCGCCGCGCCGGCAATGGCCCCCACGACCAGAAGCCCGGCCAGCCCAAGCCCGCGCACGTCTGGAGTCTAGCGGCGCCCATGCCAGGGAAGCCTCGACTTTCGGTGCGCGAGCCCCTGAATTCGGCGCGTCGGGGCCGGATAGGGAACGGATTCGATCGCCTGCCGGCGGATGGCGGGCGGGCAGCCGGCGGATGAGGGGGTTCCGGTTCAGATGACCTCGATCGGACAGCGCACTCCGGTGGCCCGGCCGAGGCGCGCATCCGAAGTGATCAGGGTCGCGCGAAACGACTCGGCGAGGGCCACGTACATGGCATCCCAGCCGCGCACGTTCGAGCGGAGTTCCCAGGCTCGCTCCAGCAAGGCTCGATGACCGAATCGCTCGCCAGGCCAGTCTCGCAGGTCTTCGACCGCTTGGGTCGCGGCGGTCGTATCGAGCAGGCCCAGGAGAAAGTCGCGCCGGATCACGCTCAGCACTTCGACGTCGATGATGTGCGGCGCGGCCTGGTCGGCGTCCTCCGCCAGGCGAGCTCGGATGCGCTCTGCTCCGGGCTTGCCAGCGAGGACATCGTACAGGCTGGAGGCGTCAACGATCAGCATCGGGCCAGGGGCCGCGCAGCTCATCGAGAGCTTCGATGGTCTCCGCTCTGCCGATCGCGCTGCTTCGCCGGCGTGTGCGGGCCAGCCACTCCTCTATCGTTGGCCTGGCCGCGAGACGGGCGGCTTCCCGCCGCAGCAGGTCCGGAACGCTGGTGCCGGCCGCGGCCGCGTGACGCAGCAAAGCAGCGTAAACCGAGTCGTCGATGTCGCGTATCTGGACGGTCTTAGGCACAGTCGCATGCTAGCATGCGTTCTCGCATGTCAAAACCCCCGATAGTAAGGTTAGGACGTTACGTCCAAGTGATCGCCAAGTGGTGTCCCGTCACTTTTCTCCACTGGGAGGCGGCGTAAGCTCGGCCGGCGATAGAGGCCAATCTCCAAAGTGGTTCCCGCGGATCGCCCAGAGAGATGGTGGACATCCTTAACAACGTCGCCCGGCCGCCAGAGCGACGTGGGATAGGAGCCGTCCTGAGGCGGCCCATCGTGCTGCGCGACGATCCGACCGGAGGAGTCCAGCAGGTGTACGAACACGGTGTAGTCGGCGCCGGACGGTTTCAAGGCATCCCACTCGAGCGTGACGTCTAGGCCCTGGCGCTGCACGGCCAGCAACCCGAGCTCCCCATTCCCAAACACGGCCCTAAGCTGCCTTTGCGGTTGCACCTCGCTGGCGCCCTGCAGCCGCACCGGGCCCATGCGTAAGCCCGGGCCGGGCGAGCCAGCGCCGGATTGAACCAGCAGTGCACCTCCACCCGTGTAGCCGTAGAAACCGGTTACGAGCCAGTACCCGCCGGTGGGGGCGGACGCCTTGGGCCGTAGATCGAACCAACTCAGAACCATCTCGCCCGTCCTCCATTCTCGGCGCGGATACGGCCGCTCATCCGCATCCGTCGACCATGTCCTGCCATCGGCGTCGATCAGATGGAGGTACTGCTGGACCTCCGCCGGCAGCGACGCCCGGGAATCCAAGATCGCCCATTCGACCACGGCTGGCGAGGGCTGGCCAGCTGCCAATGCTGGTATGGCATAGCCCCGGATCTCGACCGCCGTGCCCACCTTGGCCCGCACCGGCGTGAGCTCGCCGCTGCCTTCGATTGTCGCCGCCGCGTCCGGCGGGAGATGGAAAAGCCCAAATGCCGGCTGGCCAGCCGGCGTGCGCACGCTGGCGACCGGCTGTCCGAAGTGGCTGGCTAGGAAGTCATAGGGCGCATCGCCGGCTTCCACGAGATAGGTCGGGCCCGAAGGAGCCACCGTCGGGATAGGGAAGCCGTAGCGGCTGTCGGACTGGCTGATGTCGTAGCGGTAGTCGGTAAGGTAGGGAAACGAGGCCCGCTGATTGCCGGGCTGGGCAACGAACAGTCGGCTGCCTGTGGGCAGGGACACCAACGCCGCTGCCTGCATCTCATAACGCAGCGGCGTCCCGTAATTGAGCCGTGGCCCGTCGTTAGCGATGGTGCTCTGAAAATGGAGATAGCCCAGGATCTGGAGCACCACTGACACTGCGCACACGATCGCCATCGGGAGGCGGAGCCGGATGGCCGCCAGCGCCTGGCCGGCCAGCACCGCGCTCGGAGGCAGGATCGGCATGAGGTAGTAAGGTTGGATATCCGTGCTGTGCCGCAGTGTGAATGCAACCGGCGCGATCGCCAGCACGACCGGAATCCACAGCCCGCGCGAGCCCTTACGGATCGCCACAGCCAGCCCGGCCAGTACCAGCCCGATCACCAGCCAGCCCGCGGGCGAGACCAACAGCGCAGGCGGGATTCGATCTCGCGGCAGCAGCAGCTGGTCGTAGGTTCCACCGCCGACCAGTGTGGCGGCAATGCGCGCGGCCGTGTCGTCGAGATGGCTCGGCTGGCGCAAAAATTGGATCACGCCGGCCAGGTCGGCCCAGCCGGTATGGGTCTGAAGATAGACGTACGGAGCCAACGTTAGGCCGATGAGGATCGCCGCCGCGGCCAGTGGCCACTTGGGCTTCAACTTGAGAACGAGCCGCGGCGCCAAGGCCAGACACACCAGTAGTGTCATGGCCGAGGATGAGTGCACCTCCGTTGAGATGGCCGCGGCGGCAACGGCGATGGCCAGCGCCATTGATGATCGCTGTTGCCAGGCATAGATGGCGGCCGCCATTGCTAGACCGGTGAGACAAGCCGTCAGGGCAAAGTAGTCGGTCTTACGAGTGAAGTAGATAGCAGCCGGCGAAACGGCGTACAGTAGGGCTGCGGCGCTGGCGGATGCCCGCCCGCCCAATCGCTTCGCGGCCACGTACACGCTGAGCGTGCCAACGCCGTCGAGGAACGTAAAGCAGGCGGTTACCCAAGCGGGACTGCGGCTGATCAACATCGGCAAGGCGACGAGGTAGACGATGAGCGGCGGCTCGTTGATGTGGATCGACATCGGTATGCCGCCGGTTGCCGGCAGTTGATGGTTCTCGATCAACAGTTTGGCTGGATACAGCAAGCCCGCCTCATCGTCGAGGAACGGCGTCAGGTCGCTGTTCCAGAGCCGCATGCCCAGGGCCAGCGCGACGATGGCCGCGGGCAGGATCCACGCGGTGCGAAGCAGCGAGAGCGGTGGCCGCCAAGCGGTGCCCTCGGGCGCGCTTATTGGGAAACCTCCACGTAGAAGCGCAGCGGCTCGCCCAGGCGCTGGAGGGTGGGCAGGTCGTACATGCCGACTTCGACCGTGTAGCGGCCGGGTGGCGCTTGGAGGGAGTAGCTGTCGGCGATGCGGTCGCCGGGCTGCCAGACGCTGGTCGGGAAGTCGCCGCCGCGTGGTTGGCTGTCAGCTTGGGCCACCAGCTTGCCGCTGGCGTCGAGCAGGTGGACGAAGACGGTGTAATCCCTGGATGGCCGGGCGGTCGCACCCCAGGTCAGGTCCACCCGGAGGTGGCCGGCGCTCGACGCGGCGGCGTGGGCCAAGAGCTGGATGCCGTCTCCGAGTTGTGCCTCCACTGAGTTGGTTGGCGGCGCTTGCGGCGGCGGCACCACGAACGGGCCCCGCGTGAAGCTGCTCCCGATCGATTTGCCGCCCGCGGCCGTGAGATCCTGGCGGATGACGCCGTCCTGGGCGTAGATGCCGATGTCCAGGACGTAGCGACCTGGCGTGACGCCAACGGGCAGCGGCAAGTCGAGCCATTGGACGACCTGCTCGCCGGCTCGCCAGTCCACGGAAGGAAGGAGGGGATTGTCGGTCTCGGCGACGACCTTGCCGCTGCCATCCACCAGGTGGGCGAAGATTGCGTAGCGCAGCTCGTCCGGCCGCGTGCCTCCCGGCCAGGTCCAGCTCAGCGCCGCTCGCAGGGTGTTGCCTGGCTGCAGCCGGCGGTCGCCATGGAACGAGTCCAGGTTCACGCCGTTGGCGACCTTCAAGTCGAGCTTCTCCGTAAGCAGCCGATCGAGGGCCCGGCGAACGTCGGGTGGCGCGATCTCGTAGCCGCGTATGGTTATGCCCTCGCCCGGGAGCGGGAAGGCCAGCACCTGGCGGCTGGCGAAGGTGTCGCGTAGGAAGTGAGCCGTGTCAGTGTCGTCGGCCATGGTCAGGTACAGCGCCGGCGAACCCCCGGCCGGCGGCGCGGCGAACTCCGGCGTGCGGTAGTCGTCGAACCACAAGACGCTTAGTCCGGCGCGAGCCAGGACCGAGCTCATCACTTCCGAGGGGTCCATGTCGCCGTCGACGTAGACGCGTCCAAGGCCCCGGCCGGCCACCATGCGCTCCACCTGCGGGACGGTGTCAAACGTGTAGCGGTAGGGCAGGCCGTAGTCATTCTTGGTCCAGTACCCGGGCAGGACATAGAAGAAGACGCCGGCCAGTGCGAGCGCATTGGCCGTCAACACTCCCAGGGCGATGGCCCCGCCTCGCGTCCAGACCGCGTCCAGCAGCAGCGCGGTGAACACCGCGGGCAGCGGCACGATGGCCACGAAGTAGTAGGGGTACAAGTCCACGGAATGGCGGGCGAACAGCGCAACTGGAATGAGCGCCCACACCAGGAGCAGGGCGAGGACCCGCGGGTCCTCGTCACGCCGGCGCCAGGTTCCCTCACTCTGACCCTCTCCCACAACGGTGGGCGAGGGGAAAATAAGGCGCACGACGACATACAGGAAGCCCGCCGCGAACAGCGCTTCTTCGGCGGCGACCAGCCAGCCTTCGAAGCCCCCGGTCGAGTCGAACACTCCGCCAGCCTGGCCGGCGATGGTCTGGAAACCCTTGTGGCTGGCCATAGTCAGCGCCAGGACGATGCTGGCCAGATCGAGGTGCGGGTGGCTGCCGGACACGTTGCCAAAGCTCGACAGCGCTGGGAGCAGCGCCGAAAAAAAGTAAGGCGCCGAGAGCCCGGCCCATAGCGCCGCGCCGCCGGCAAGAACCGCCCATTGGCCCTTTCGCGGCGGTAGCAAATGCCGCCAGCCCAGCGCCAGGACGACGCCGGCAGTGGCTAGGTGCAGCAATCCCAGGATGTAGACCTGGGTCAGGATGGCCAGCCACAGGAACATCAGCAGCAGGTCTCGGCCTTTGCCACGCGCCAGCCAGCGGGCCGCGCTCCAGAAAAACAGCACCTGAAAAGGAACCAGCATGTCCTGGCCCTGCATGCGCCGGGCGTAGATGATGGCCCACGAATTGACCGCGAACAGCAACGCGGCGATGAGCGCTGGCCGGCGGCCGAAGGGCTCCGCGACGAGACGGTAAAGGAAGTACACCGCCGCGGCATTCAGCAACGCCACGACGATTGCGCCGGCCAGCGGCGCCTGGCCGAACAGCGCCGCGGCGGGCATCACCAGGTAGACCTGGAAGGGCCCGTTGTTGGCGCCGATCGAGGAACGGATGCCGGAGGCCGGCAGCGTGTGAGCGGCGATAGATCGCAGCGCCTGCGCCCACAGCCGCTCGTCGTCGGACCCATACTGGCCGTACTGCAGGTAGAACAACCGCAGCAAAGAGCCAAGCAGCAGTATGCCCGCCAAGGCCCGCTCTTTCCGAAGGAAGGTCGCCAGCGAAGAGAGGCGCTCCCGGCCCCCCGCGAGAGGCTTGGAGCCCGCTGCCAGCATCGCGGCGGAGTCTAACAAGCGGCAGATGCGAGCTCCAGGCTACACTTTGGCGTGGTCGTGCTAAGCGGGGAACTAGCGGTGCCCTGTACCCGCAATCCGCTTTAGCGGGGCCGAAATCCCTCTCGAGGCTCGGCCTTCTCGGGGACTGTGGCGTTTGTGACGTCGATGGCTGGGTTCCGCGCGGCGGAAGCCCTCGAACCTCGTCAGGTCCGGAAGGAAGCAGCGATAAGGGGTGTTCTTCCGGGTGTCGCGGAGTTACCTGGCCTGAGCCTACTGCGCCGCAAGCTCGAAGGTCACCGAGTCGACAGAGGGTGCACGACCACGGACTCATTGCGCCGGGTGGAGGGTGCTAAGCTCTCCACCCGGCTGTCTCCTTAGCTCATGACCACCCTGTACCGTAAATGGCGCCCGCAGACCTTCGCGGAGGTTCGCGGCCAGGAGCGAGTGGTGCGGACCCTGCAGAATGCCCTGAGCTCGGGCCGTATCGGACACGCCTACCTGTTCACCGGACCCAGAGGGGTGGGCAAAACGACAACCGCTCGGCTGCTGGCCAAAGCCTTGAACTGCCTGCACGACGAGGGCTCCGGCGAGCAGCCGACGATCGGCACGGCCATCCTGCCGCGGCCGTACGAGCCCGGCGAGCCTATACCTCCCGAGCCCGACAACACTTGCTGGGTGTGCCGCGACATCACCGCCGGCGCCTCGCACGACATCGTGGAGATCGATGCCGCCTCGACCGGCCGCGTGGACGACGTCCGCGACCTGCGCGACAAAGTCGCCTCGATCGGCATGACCCGCTACAAGTTCTACATCCTGGACGAAGCGCACCAGATGACCAAGGACGCATTCGACGCGCTCCTGAAAACGCTGGAGGAGCCGCCGCCGCGCGTCGTTTTCGTGCTGGCCACGACCGATGCCGCCAAGCTGCCGGCAACGGTGCTGTCGCGCTGCCAGCGCTTCGACTTCCGGCGCATCTCGGTGGCCGACATCCGCGCCAGCCTGACAGACATCTGCGCCGCCGAAGGCATCGAGTCGGAGCCCGCGGCACTGGACGTTCTGGCCCGTGCCGCGGACGGCAGCTCGCGTGACTCGCAGAGCCTGCTGGACCAGGCGATCGCCTTTTGTGGCGCCAGCGTCACGCTGGCCGGGGTGCGCAGCATGCTCGGTTTGGCCAGTGCCGACGCCATCGAGCGGCTGGCCACGGCGCTGCTGGCGGGCGACGCTCGGACGGGGTTGGAGTTGATCAACCAGGCGACCGACGCCGGCGTGGACCCTCGCGGACTCAACCGCGAGCTGGTGGAACACCTGCGCAGCCTGCTGCTGCTTAAGGTCAGCGCGGACACGTCGGGCACGCTGGACATCGCGCCGGAGGCGCTGCCCGTGCTGCGCGAGCAAGCGGCTGGCCTGGCCGCGCCGGTGCTCGTGCGCCAGATCAAGATCTTCTGCGAAGCCGACTACGGCTTCCGCTCCGCCCTCCAAGCACAGCTTCCGCTGGAGCTGGCCTTTCTGCAGGCTATTGAGGCCGCGACGGCGCCGTCCATGCGCCCCGGGGCAGCCGAAGGGCGAACGGGTGGCAACAGCGAAGCTGTTGGAGGCGCCGGCCGCCAAAGTCCGCCTGCCATTAGACCGGCGCCAACGCCAGCAGCGCCCCCGCAAGGCAAGCCCACGGCTGCAAATGCCGGCCAAGTGAGTTCGCCAGGGCTGAGACCTGCGCCGCCAGCAGCGCCCGTGCAGGAGAAGCCTGGCGCTGCAAATGCCGGCCGCCAGATCTTGCCGGAACAAAGGCCAGCAGCAGCAGAGTCCGTTCAGGAAGAGACCGCCGCTGAAAACATCCGCCAGCAGAGTCCGCCGGGCCTGAGATCGACACCGGCGCCGCCCGTCCAGGAGACGGCCGTGGCTCAAAACGCCAGCCGCCAGAGCCTGCCGGGCCAGAGCCCTCCAGTGGCGCCGCCGCCTCCGGTCGACATGCCCTTTGTTGAAGACAGACCGCCGGTTGACGTTCCACGGCACGCCGCGGCGGAGACTAAAGCCGAATGGCAAGGTCCTGACGCCGAGGCTGGCTCGTCCTCGGATGACGAGGTGCTGCAAGCCATCATCCAGACATGGCCAGCCGTTCTCCAGGCGGTTCGAGTAGAGTCCAAGAACGTCGAGGCCTTGCTGCGCAGCTGCGTGGCTACGGCCGTCGATGGCGCCACAGTTACGCTGGCCTGCGACGGCGAGTTCCACACCCGCGAGCTGCAGAAGCCCGAAAACAAGCGCCTGGTCGAGGCCGGCATGAGCGGCGTGGCGGGCCGTCCCTGCTACGTTAAGTGCGTCGTGCGGGGCAAGAAGCCCGAGGCCGCCAAACCGCTGCTCCAGGGCCAGCCGGAGGCGGCCAAGCCGGACGACAGCGACCCCCTGGTGCGGGCCGCGCTGCGCATGCTGAACGCCCGAGTGCTTGAGAACAACTGATAGCCACGGCCATCATCTGGTGATCGGCCAGCTGTTATTGACATCAACTTTGGTTCGGAAACCTGCGCTGGCTAGACTTGGGGACATCCCGGTAATGGGGGTGTTCCATGAAGCTGAACGTGGCGCAGCTGCTGAAGTCGCCGGTCGGGACCAGCCGTGAATACGACCTCGAAGAGACATTCAGAGAGGTCGAGGATCAGCAGCTCACGCAGCCCGTGAGGGT
>Ga0307373_10011430_pt1 | contig 12861 bp, 12 predicted proteins | sample OX2MG_FD_202534 | JGI IMG/M metagenome (GOLD analysis project Ga0307373, IMG submission 202534) | Soil microbial communities from Risofladan, Vaasa, Finland - OX-2 | ecosystem: Environmental > Terrestrial > Soil > Coastal area > Acid sulfate soil | place: Finland: Risofladan, Vaasa | collected... | reverse complement strand
GGCGCGTGACCCGCGCCAGGGTCCTCCAGCGCCCCGTCAGCCGGCACTGCGCCCAGCAGGCCTGACCGACCTGATGATGACGGCGATCCCCAGCGCCCCGGCCGGCACCAGGGTGACCAGTGCCGGCAGCTGATAACGCCAGGAGAACTCGAACAAGTCAGACACCAGGATCACCGACGCCCCCGAGAGGAACAGCAGCAGGCAGGCCAGGGCCAGCTGGCGGGTAACGGGGTCCATCCGCCGCCGCCGCCGCAGGATAGCTACGGCCGAGCCAGCCAGCCCGGCCACCGTCAGCAACGCCAGCAGCGGCCCTGGGATGTAACCGCCGTCGAGCTGGTAGGAGCGCAGGAACGCGGCCACGGGCCGCCAGACGGCCGGCTGCCCGCCGCCGAAGCGGTCGATCGCGGTCCGGTCGAACGCCCTCGTGGCATGTGGGGTGTAGTACGGGAACGTCGTCTGGAACTGCCAGCGGGAGATGGGCGTGTCGCCCTGGCTGGTCGTGCGGGTCAGCGCGAACACCTTCAGCACGTCGCGGCCGTAAGCAGCGAGCAGCCGCCGCGGCTGCTGGGTCAGCACCCGGTGGTTGAAGTCCGACAGCATGCTGTCGACCTGGGGACGCGGCAGGCCCGAGTAGTACGGCCGGATCGGCGAAGCCTGGTTGTACTCCAGCCAGTCCGGCCCCCGGGCCTGCTGTGCCTTGGTCGGGCACATCCCCCGCTCGGACGCCGGCAGCCTGAGGGTGGCGCAGTCCGCCGCCGCCGCCGCCCGTCCGTAAAAGGACGTGGCGCCGGTGTGCGACAGGAAGAAGCCGCCGGTGAGGATGAAGGAGCCGGTGCAGTAGACCAGGATGGGCAGGGCGCAGGCCAGGCACAGCGCGGCCGCCTTGCCGACGGCCTGCCGCCAGCCGCCCCCGGCCCCGCCAGCCGCCCCGGCCCCGCCCCCGACCACGAGCAGGTAGATCGCCGCGGGCAGGATCAGCGCCTCGCCGACCTGGGCGATGGTGGCCGAGGTGCCCAGCACGAGGCCGGCGACGATCACCCGGCGCCAGCCGGGCCGCGGCTGCCAGAGCAGGATGGCCAGGCCGGCCACGATCAGGGCCTCGAACCAGGTGCCCGGCATGATCGTCTGCTCGGTCTGCAGCTGGTAGGCGTCCAGCAGGACCGGCGCGATGGCCAGCGCGGCCAGCCAGCGCGGTGCGCCGCGCCGCAGCAGCAGCAGGTAGATCACGATCGCCATGGCCAGGCCCAGCACGTGCTGGATGGCGGCGACCGTGTCGAAGTTGCCCACCAGCAGGATCGCCCGCAGCGGTCCCTTGTAGCCGACCGGATCGTTGCCTTCGGCGTTGTACAGGTACCTGTTCGTGTCGATGTAGAACAGCGCGGGGCGGTAGGCGAGCTGGGCCAGCACCCGCAGCACCAGGCCGGCGGCCAGCAGCGCGGTGGCCAGCCAGTGCCGCCTCGCCACCCCCAGCCAGCCACCCCGGGAGGCCAGGCCAGCCCGGCCCGGCCCGGCGGCCCGCGCTGGGCGGTCCACACCCGCGGAGGTCCACGAACTCATAATCGAACCGGAGCCTGTCCGCCGCTGGAATGCCATAGCGCGAGCAAGACCGTGACGATCGTCAGCCACCGGGTCATCCGGTTGCGCGGAACCTGGGTCAGCGCCACCCAGGCGAGCGCGGTGTACCACGGGAACACCCACGGAGCGACGAGGATCCAGGCGAAGGTCAGGGCGAAGGGCGCCACCACCTCGCGGGGCTGATCCGAGGAGATCCGCCGGTAGATGAGCCCGGCGACCACGATCATCGCGATCGGCCACAGGCAGCCGATGACCGTCGCCATGGTGCCCTTGCCGACCCCGACCGCCTCCCCCAGCACCTGGAAGAGCCACCATGGCGAGGGCAGCGTGACCCACTTCGATCCCTCGAACAGCGGTTTCAGCGCACCGAGCCCGTAGAAGCTGTACTGCAGGGCGACCGTCGCCAGTGACACCACCGCGATCCGGGTGGTGCGCATCCACTCGTGGCGCCGCAGCAGCGGCCAGGCGAGACCGAGCCCGATCAGCGCCCCCGTTATCTTTATCCCGCAGGAGAGGCCGATCAGGACGCCGATCAGCACGTCGCCCCACCTGCCCGAGACGCGCCGCGCCACCTGGATCGAGCAGATCGCCCCCGCCGCCACGAACGTGTCGAGATGACCGCCGCTCACCAGCTGCTGGATGATGACCGGGTTCGCCGTCCAGAACAGCGTCGCCCGCACCGGGTCGTCAGAGGTCTTGAGGAGCAGCACGCCGACACCGATGAACACGATGCCGTTGAGGATCATCAGGACCCAGATGGTGGTCGCGACGTTCGCGCCGCCGATCCACGCCGCGAAGGACTGGATCACGTTGGCGAAGGGCCCGTACACGGAAGGCTGGCTCTTCCATACCGTGCCGATGACCGCGAAGTAGGCGGTGTGGCGCAGGACCAGCGGGCTGGTCGTGTACGGGTTCCCGCCCTGCGAGGCGATCCGCCCATATGCCGCGTAGCTCGCGGTATCCGATGAGCCGACCGGGGTGAGGCTCACCATCACCGCGACGATGACCGCGCTGACCAGCAGCAGGTGCAGCGGGTTCGGGCGCCACCCCTGGCTGTGCGCCCACAGCATCCCGGCGAGCCCCAGGCAGGCGAGGACGTCTCCGGTGTAGAGCATCGTCATCGCGAGCGCGCTCTGGTGGGTCAGCGAGGGCAGCAGGTAGGACAGCGGCAGCCTGATGGGCAGCGTCTCGGTGTTCGGCGCGGTGGCCCCGACGAGCATGCCCAGCAGCAGCCCGACGCCGGACACCGCGATGGCGACCTTGGGGTCGGAGAGCTTGCTCCAGGCGAGGGTGCGGATCACCTTGCTCATGACCCGCTCGATCGGGCCAGCCGGGCCTTGCTCCGCGACCGGACTATCCGTCCCCGGCCGCCTGGCCGACCCGACTGACCCGGGCAGGTCGGCCGAGTGAATGGACGCCTGTCTCACCTGGCCCATACCTCCATTGGCGGACTCGCGCGACCGTTATCGACCCAGGTACCGCCGCGCCGGCCGGTCTTGCCCCCGGATACCGTCATTATTTCTCGGCTGGCCCCGCGTGCAGGTCTCGGCCCAGCGTAAGGTGGCCCCGCGGGTGCCACGTCACATTTGACTGAATCGTGGCCCGGTGTCCCCGCGGGCCGGGCAGCCGGGGACCGCGCCGTTTCAGGCCTGCCCGGGGACCTCCTCGGTGCACAGGCAGAACGGGTGCCCGGCCGGGTCGGCATACACGCGGAAGTGGCGGCCCGGCTGGAAGTCGTACTTCGTCGCGCCGGCCGCCAGCACCCGCGCCTCGGCCGCATCCGCGTCCTCGACGTCGAAGTCCAGGTGCAGCTGCATCGACGAGGCCGGGTCCGGCCAGGCCGGCGGGGCGTAACCGGGTGCGGTCTGGAAGTCGAGCCGGCCGCCCGGTCCCATGACGGTCGCCCAGTCCTCATCGAGGAACGTGATCTTCCCGCCGGTGATCTCGGCGTAGAACGCGGCCAGCTTCCCGGCGTCCGGGCAGTCGAGCGCGACCGAGCCGAGCTTGATCGAGTCAGACATGAATGTCCCCTCCGGCGCGCAGGCGCACGTCACCGCCTTGCGCGGACCAGCGAAGTAGGCTTCGAGAACCCCGGCGGACCACGAACCAGGCACGTCGCCGCCAGCCGGGCCAGCCGGGCGAGCGCCGCCGACCGCGCGGCACCTGACAGCGGACGCCAACTGGAGCTACCACGATAAACCCCACCAGGCCACGGCTAACGGTCGCCACGCTCGCGGCCGTCCTAGCCATGGCGGCTGCCCTGGTCGCAGCCTGCGATCAGGCCCCCACCGGGTCCGGCGGGCCCGGCGGGACCCCTCGGGCGGCCTCGCCCACGGGCACCCGGCACCCGGCCACCCGCCCGGCCGCCAGGCCAGCCGGGCCGCACGGCGGCGTGAACCTGAACGTGCTCGTGGTGACCGACGGCACGCCGGCGGTCGGCGCCATCCGCCAGCAGCTAGCCGCCGAGGGCGTGCCCTTCACGGTCGTCAGCCTCCGCGACCCCTCGCGGCGGACCATCACCGGGGCTTTCCTCTCCCGCGCTCTGCCGGATGGCACGGAGGGGGGCACGAAGGGGGGCGCGCAGGGGAGCGTGCAGGGCGGCAACTTCGACGGGATCGTGCTGCCTGGCACCGCCCCGGCGGGCCTGTCCGGGACCGAGAAGGCCGCGCTGGCCAGGTACGAGACCACCTTCGGGGTGCGCGAGGTGGACGCCTACGCTCCCCCGGGCGCCGACCTCGGGATGAGCGCACCGGTCTACAGCGGGCCGCTGCGCGGCACCGCGGCGGTGACCAGGGCCGGCGCACGCGCCGGGTTCGGCTATCTCAACGGGTCGTTCCCGTTCAGCGGCGGCCCGGCCGGCCCGGCGCCGTTCGGCTACCTCGCCCAGCCCCTGCCAGCCAGCGGACCAGCCAGCGCCACGCCGCTGGTGACCGCGTCGATCCCGCATGCGTCCGGCACCGCCACCGGCACGCTCGTCTGGCAGTACACCCACCGGGGCCGCCAGCAGCTCGGGATCGGCTTCGGCTATAGCCACTACCTGGCCCAGTTCCGCTACCTGGCCCACGGCATCGTGGACTGGGTCACCCGCGGCGTGCACCTCGGCTACTGGCGCAACTACCTCGATGTCGGCTACGACGACGTGATCAACGCCGACGCGCGATGGAGCCCCGCCGGCCACTGCACGCCCGGCGGCGGCGCCTGTCCGCCCGGCACGCCGGCGACCGCCCCGATCCGGATGACCCCGGCCGACGTGTCCTACGCCGTCCGCTGGCAGCGCCGGCACCACTTCACCATGGAGTTCCTGTTCAACGGCGGGGACTCGGCCCGGTTCCGGGTGCACGGGACAGATCCGCTGCTGGCCGCGTTCCGGCCGGTAGCCAACGATTTCTCCTGGGTCAATCACACCTATACCCATGCGAACCTCGGCTGCGAGCAGGACTTCCAGGTGGCGCCCTGGAAGTGCGTGACGTCCGGCGGCCGCATCGTCTGGGTCGGCGCTGGCACGGTCAGCAGCCAGATTCTCCGCAACCTGGCCTGGGCCAGGCAGAACGCAATCCCGGTCGAGGCCGGGGTACTGGCCACCGGCGAGTACTCGGGGCTGCGGGTCCTCCCCCAGCAGCCGGTAGATAACCCCCACCTGGTCCGGGCGATGGGCCCCGACAAGATCAGGTGGGTGGCGATGGACGCGTCGCGCGAGCCGGCCGGCCGGCCGGTCGGCGCGGCTCTCGGCGTGCCCCGGCACCCGATCGACGTGGGGTATGACGTCTCCACCGTGCCGGAGGAGATCAGCGAGTTCAACTGGTACCACACCTCGAAGCGGGACGGCGGCAGCGGGCGCTGCCAGGCCGACCACGCCACGGCCTGCATCAAGCCGCTGAACCCGAAGACCGGGTGGACCTCCCGCATCCTGCCGGAGCAGGTCAAGATCGTCTTCGCCGCGGTCCTGAGCAACGACCCGCGGCCGTTCTTCATGCACCAGTCCAACCTGACCGGCGACCGGCTCGGCTATCCGGTGATGGATGGCGTCCTGTCCGCTTACCGGGCCGTTTACGGCCCTGGCGCGCCGATCGTCAACCTGACGATGGCCACGGCCGGGGTCGCGCTGCACGACCAGGCCCTGTGGGCCCGGGCTCAGCGCGCGGGCACCGTCAGCGCCTACGTGCAGGGCAGGACGGTCACCGTCCTCGGCCCGCCCGGCACGCAGGTGCCCGTCACGGTCCCGGCGGGGACCAGGCTGGGATCGGCGGCCGACCCGGGCTTCGGCCGCCCGTACGCCGGCGAGCTCTCGGGGTATCCGAAGCTGGGCTCCCAGCCGCTGCGACTCGCCCTGCGCTCGGCTCCGTTCCGGGCCGCTCGCTAACGTGCCGGCCGACCTCGTGTGTACCGGGACGTCATCGCGCGGTCCGCTGCTGACCGGCCAGAGTCCCCGAACTTAGGTTCGAGTAGCGCTCCGCCTCCTGCTGCCCATCGTCATCATGAAAACGCTCAAGATGACGAGCAGTATCCCGACCAGGAGCAGAATGTCAGCGATCTTGTGGATGTTAAATCCGGAGCTATGGACCGTGGTGGCGAACCGCAGGATGGCTCCCACGATCACCAGCACGACTCCGAACGACGTCAGACCGATACTTGAATTCCTATTCATGGGCCCCGAGCGTAGGGTAATCGGGTCATTTGCTCCAGGCGGCGCGCCGCGCGGGTTCGCGCGGGTCCGCGGGGGTCCCCCAGGGTCTCGGGAGGCGCCGCCCGTTCAGGGTCGGGTGCCAGCTTCTGACGCCCCTATGGGGCCAATTGATCACCAGTAGAACGTTTGCGTTATCCTCCAGGGACTTTGGCTGCACTGATCTCAGGCGCGCTGACGGCACTGAATGAGACGCGGGGTCCGATGACGGCGGAACTGACCACGGAACTGATGACGGCTGGACTGGCGGGCAAGACCGCCGTCGTGACGGGCACGGCGCACGGCATCGGTGCCGCGATCGCCGAGGCGCTGCGCGGCGACGGGGCGATCGTGCGCGGCGTCGACAAGGACGAGGCCGACCTGACTGACGCCGCGGCGGTGCGGGAGTTCTTCGCCGGGGTCGGCGGGGTCGACATCCTGGTCAACAGCGCCGGGGGGGTCTGCGGGCAGGTCGGCCATCCCCTGGAGGACGTGACCGACGAGGACTGGCATGCGGTGGTCGACGCCAACCTGACCAGCGCCTTCCTGTGCACTCGCGCGGTCGTGCCGGGCATGAAGGAACGCGGGTGGGGCCGGATCGTCAACATCTCCTCGGCCGCCGGCCTCGGCGTCAGCCGGACCGGGATCCAGGCGTACGCGAGCGCGAAGGCCGGCCAGATCGGGTTCACCCGGCAGATGGCCCACGAGCTCGGCCCGTTCGGGATCACCGTGAACTGCATCGCCCCCGGCTTCGTCCTGTCCAACCCCACGACGCTACGGCAGTGGGAGGCCTACGGCGAAGAGGGCCAGCGGCAGCTAGTACAGGAGATCGCCACGCGGCGGCTGGGGCAGCCCGAGGACATCGCCGGCGGCGTGCAGTTCTTCGCCGCGCCGCGGTCCTCCTGGGTGACCGGGCAGACGATCGCGATCGACGGCGGCAATGCCGGCCTCTGAAGGCGGGCCGGCCGCCAACCACGGGCCGGCCGCTCGTTCCGGGCTGGCCTTTGCTGCTGACGACGTCGGCTACCTGCGGGAGCTCAGCGAGTACGTGGCCGTGCCGAGCGTCAGCCGGGACGCGAGCCCGGAGACGATGGCGGCCGCGGCGCAGTGGCTCGCCGGGCAGCTGGCCTTCGCCAACGCCCGCGTGGTGCCGACCCGCGGCCATCCGGTCGTGCGGGGCGAGTGGCTCGGCGCCGCCGGGGCGCCGACCATCCTGGTGTACGGGCACTACGACGTGCAGCCCACGGGCGACCACGCCGAGTGGCTGACTCCCCCGTTCGAGCTGCGCGTGGACGGCGACGTCATGCGCGGCCGGGGAACCTCGGACGACAAGGGCCCGGTCTACATCGTGCTCAAGACCGCTCAGGCGTTCCTGGCTCAGGAGGGCGGCCTGCCGCTCAACGTGAAGTTCCTGTTCGAGGGCGAGGAGGAGATCGGCAGCCCGCACCTGCCGGAGTTCGTCGCCGAGCACGCCGCGGAGCTCGCGGCCGACCTGGTCATCTCCGCGGACGGGGCCATGTGGCGGCCGAGCGAGCCGTCGCTGGCGCTGGCGTCCAAGGGCCTGGTCTCGATGGACATCGCGGTCGAGGGCGCCGACACCGACCTGCACTCCGGCCGGTACGGCGGGACCGTCGCCAACCCGCTGCATGTCCTCAGCGAGATCCTGGCCAGCCTGCACACCCGCGACGGCACGGTCGCGGTGGCCGGCTTCTACGACGGCATTCCCGAGCTGAGCGCGCAACGGCGGCGAGAGATCGCCGCGGTGGCCTTCGATGAGACCGAGTACCTCCGCCAGCTCGGCCTCGACCGGGCCCACGGCGAGCGGGGCTTCACCACCCTGGAGCGACTCTGGGAACGGCCGACGCTCGAGGTCAACGGCGTGGCGGGCGGCGGCAAGTACACCGTCATCCCGCACCTCGCCGTCGGTCACGTGTCGGCCCGGCTGGTCCCCGGCCAGGACCCCGACGCCGTGATCGAGGCCATCGTCGCCCACGTGGGCGCCCAGCCGGCGCCGGGCGTGCGCGTCGAGGTGCGGGCCGACGCGGCGCGGGTGCCGGCTTACACCATTCCCGCCGATCACCCGGCCATCCGGGCGGCCACCGCCGCGCTGGAGGCGGTCTACCCCGGCGAGGACGTGCTGCAGGCCTGCATCGCCGGCACGCTGCCGGCCACCGCCCTGTTCGAGCGGGTGCTGGGGGTCAAGACCCTGTTCTTCTCGTTCTCGACCGCCGACGAGAAGCTGCACGCGCCCAACGAGTTCATGCGCATCCGGCGGCTGCGCGAGGGGATGCGGGCCTGGGAGCAGCTGTGGCGGCTGCTGGCCGCCGGGCCGCACCGGCTCGGCGGCGCGCGGGCCGGCGTCGGCACGGGAGGAGACCAAGATCATGGCTGACGGGGCGAGCGGCTACACCGCCTACTCCTACCTGGCCCCCGGCGAGGACTTCCCGCGGTTCGAGCTGACGCCCGAGTTCGGCCGGGTGCCGCCCTACGACGCCGGGCTCACCGCCGAGCAGCGGGAGCGAGCGGGGCGGCTGCTGCGCGACACCATGGTGATCAGCCTGCACGACCATCCGGTCCGGTTCCCGGCGCGGATGGAGGAGACGCCCGGCTACAACCGCACCGGCCGCCAGCACGCCGCCTACGCGGGCCTGGCGGCCTCGGGCATGACGATCGTGTTCGACAACATGATGGACGGCACGGCCTGCGTCACCGGCAACGCCCCGTGGCGGTGGGACGACATCATCACCGACCTCGGCATGCGCCAGGCCGACCTGGCCCACCAAAGCGACGTCATAACGGTCCGCACGCTGGCCGACATCGACGAGGCGTACCGGTCGGGGCGAGTCGGCCTGGTGTTCGGCCTGGAGGCGGCGACGCCCATCGAGAACGAGATCGACCGCCTGGATGTCCTCTACGGCCTGGGACTGCGGCAGATCGGCATCGCCTACTCCGACGCCAATGCCCTGGGCAGCGGCCTGCGGGAGACCACCGACGGCGGCCTCACCGCGTTCGGGCGGCGGGCCGTCCGGCGGATGAACCAGCTCGGCCTGGCCATCGACCTGTCCCACTCCTCGGACCGCACCGCGCTGGACGTCTGCCGGCTCAGCGAGCAGCCGGTGTTCCTCACCCACGCCGGCGCCCGCGCGATCTGGGACACCGCGCGGATGAAGCCCGATGACGTCCTGCGGGCGGTGGCGCAGACCGGCGGCGTGATCGGGATGTCGGCCGCGCCGCACACCACGCTGTCCGGCGCGCATCCGCGGCACACCATCGAGTCGGTGATGGATCACTTCGAGTACTGCGTCGACCTGGTCGGCATCGAGCACGTCGCCTTCGGGCCGGACACCCTCTACGGCGATCACGTCGCGCTGCACACGGTCTTCGGCCACCTGCTCGGCCTGTCCGCCACTCGCGGGCCGGCCTTCGAGCCCGTCGCCTACGTCGACGGGCTGGAGAATCCCACGGAGAACTTCGCCAACATCTGCGGCTGGCTGGTCCAGCGCGGGTTCGACGACGAGGCGGCCCGGGCCGTCCTCGGCGGCAACATCTACCGGGCGCTGCAGTCCATCTGGGTGGCCCCATGATGGAGGGTGCCCCATGACGGAGCCGGGCCAGCCGTCGGCCGCCGCCCAGGATGCCGCCGCGCGGCTGGCCGGGCTCAGCGACGAGTATTTCGACGTCGTGCACACGACCGACCCGGTCACCGCCACCCAGCTCGGGGTCACCGGCTTCGATGCCCTGGTCCCCGACCCCAGCCGGGACGGCGCGGCCCGCGGCGCGCAGCGGATCGGCTCGATCCTGAGCCGGCTGGGCGACATCGACGCCGACCTGCTCGACGACGCGGGCCAGGTCAACCACGCGGTCCTGGCCCGGCTGGCCTGGGGCGCGCGCTCGGACCTGGAGCAGGGGCTGTGGGAGGCCAACGCGTCCGCGGCCGCCTACGCCGCCCCGCAGGCGATGGTCTTCCAGTCCGTGCCGACGGCGTTGCTGACTGACGGCGGCGCGGTCGAGGGCTACCTGCGGCGGCTCGGCGCGCTAGGCGGTTATTTCGACGCGGTCACCGCCCGGTACCGGCAGGCGGCCCGCGACGGGCGGCCCTCCACGCAGGTCGGGGTGCGGCAGGCCATCGGGCAGCTGACCGGCCATCTCGGCAAGGACATCGCCGCCGACCGGCTGGTGGACGTGCCGCTGCCGGCCGCGGTCGACCAGGCCGCGATCAGGAGCCAGATCGCCGGCGTGGTGGCCGGCGAGATCCGGCCGGCCATCCGGCGGCTGCTGTCCTGCCTGCAGGAGGAGCTGCTGCCGGCCGCGCGGCCGGACGAGCGGGTCGGCATCGGCTTCGTCCCGGGTGGCGCGCAGGGGTACCGCGCGGCCGTGCGGCGGCACACCACCACCGACCTGTCCCCCGAGCAGATCCACCAGATCGGCCGGGATACGCTCGCCGCCCTGCAGGCCGAGTGGGCGCAGCTCGGCGGCCGGGTGCTGGGCACCGGCGACGTCCCGGCCATCCTGGCCCGGCTGCGCGAGGACCGGTCGCTGCGGTTCTCCGGCTCCGCCCAGATCGTCGAGGTGGTCACCGGCGCGCTGCGGCGGGCCGAGGCGGCCCGCGACGACTGGTTCCCGGCGTTCCAGATCCCGGACTGCGTGATCGAGGAGATCGACCCGGTCGAGGCGGGCAACGCCGCGCTGGCCTACTACCGGCCCCCGGCCGCGGGCGGCCTGCGCCCCGGCGCCCACTGCGTCCTGACCGCGCAGCCGCAGGAACGCTTCATCTACGAGTACGAGGCCCTGGCCTTTCACGAGAGCACGCCGGGTCACCACCTCCAGCTGGCCTCGGCGCAGACGCTGGACGGCCTGCCCGCCTACCGCCGCTTCCTCGACGCCGAGGTGTGCGGCTACGTCGAGGGCTGGGGCCTGTACTGCGAGCGGCTGGCGGACGAGATGGGCCTGTACACCTCGGATCTGCAGCGTCTGGGCATGCTCTCCTTCGACGCGCTGCGCGCCTGCCGGCTCGTCGTCGACACCGGCATGCACTACTACGGCTGGTCCCGCGAGGCCGCCATCGAGTTCATGTGGGCGAACACGGCTACCACCCGGGCGAACGTGATCAACGAGGTGGACCGTTATGTCGCGTGGCCCGGGCAGGCGCTGGCGTACATGATCGGGCGTCGCGAGATTCAGCGGCTGCGTGGGCTGGCCGAGCGTCGGCTCGGCGCCCGATTCGACATCCGGGCCTTCCACGGGACGGTGCTCGGCAACGGCGCCGTCCCGCTGGGGGTGCTGGAGCAGCTCGTGACCCGGTGGGCCGCCGCGCCGAGTTACTGATCGCGCATCGGGGGTAGGCCCGGGACATGCCAACTACGCCACCTATACCCGAGCCCGGCGGACCGGGGCCGCTGCCACCGGAGCCGATTCCGCCGACGCCCGAGCCCCGGCCGATGCCGCCGACGCCCGAGCCGCAGCCGATCGGCCCGGAGCCCGTCCCGATGCCCCCGCCGGCGCCCCTCCCGGTCCCGGAGCCTGACCAGCCCACGCCGCTGCACCCGGAGGCACCCGGCCGGGACGGCGCATAACCGCCCTGCTCACGGGCATGCCGCAGCTGTCGCGCGGCAGTTGTCGCGACAGGGAAGGGACCAGCCATGGAACAGCAGGAGCAGCTAGTGGCGACCGGCGGCGAGGACATCCGCGCCTACCTGGCCGCCCAGGGGATGACCGAGGACGACATCACCAAGTACCTGGTGCAGGCGCGCGGGAGCGGGCCTGCCATGGCCAGCTTCACCTTCGGCCCGGACGAGGCCGGGATCGCGCCCAGGTACAACCTGATGTTCGCCGACGAGGTCTACCGGCTGACCGTCGAGCACCCAGCCTGACCCCCGCTGCGGCGCCACCCCGGCCTGGGTCGGCCTAGGGTCGGCCTGGGCCCGGCCGACTATGCCAGGGCGGCTATGCCAGGGCCAGGACGATTCTTATTTCTCCGATCTGGATACGACTGACCAGAGGTGCTCCGTCCGCAGGCTGTCACCCAATGGAAACAAGTGTCCAGCGGTAATAAAGTGATTCAGGATACGATTCCTTTACCTCGCTGCTCACGCTGTCCGGGAAAGAGCCCCGGCACCCGCTGGCCCAGTCGGCCCAGCTCCGGCCAGGTCGTCGTTATCTGTTGACCAGAATGAGTTAACACTGGGGAAACAGTAGCGGCTGGCCGGCCGGGTCAGCGCCCTTTTTTGTTCTTCCCCTGGTCTATCCCACCAGCGAAAGCAGAGTTACCCTCAAGGTGTGGCGTTGCTCCCTAAAGGCGCTTTCAGCAGCAAGCGCGCAGCGATATTCGCCGTCATCGTCTCGGCTGTCGGCCTGGCGATAGTCCCGGTCCTCACCGTCCCGGCGATGCTGCTGGCGGGCTTCGCGTGGCACAGCGCCCCGCGCTGGACCAGGGTGACGCTCGTCATCGGCGGCGTGATCTTTGCCGCCTATGCCATAGCCCTCAAGCCAGCCGCCCCCCACAGCTAGTCCTCACCCCGCTCGGCAAGCACCAGCCCGATGGCCGCTCGCCAGCCCTGCGAGCGACCGCACCACCATACGATCCCGGCCGAAGCCCTCGGGTTCACCTGACGGGAACATGTGGACAA
>Ga0307373_10011428_pt1 | contig 12864 bp, 10 predicted proteins | sample OX2MG_FD_202534 | JGI IMG/M metagenome (GOLD analysis project Ga0307373, IMG submission 202534) | Soil microbial communities from Risofladan, Vaasa, Finland - OX-2 | ecosystem: Environmental > Terrestrial > Soil > Coastal area > Acid sulfate soil | place: Finland: Risofladan, Vaasa | collected... | reverse complement strand
ACCCTTCGGCGTGGGAGGCCGGGGGACGGCTTCCGGTCGTGGGGCGCATCGGTGCATCGGTGACCACTGAGCCCAGGACGAACCACGAGCCCGCGCCGGGAAGGAGAAGGAGGGAGTTCTTCCCGAACCAACCGATCCCGGCCCGATGGGCGGCGGCCCGGTCGACCAGGGCGTTGTCGTCGCAGACCACCGTGGCCCGCCATCCGAGGCCCCGGAGGTGCCGGGCGACCGGCGACAGGGCGCGCCGCAGCGAGGCGTAGTGGTCCGACCGCGCGTAGCGGGCCACACTCCCCTGCGGACGGGAGTCACCGTCGGGGTCGGACGGGCCGGTCGTGGAGGCGCCGGGGTCGCTCCGGCGATAGCTCCAGGCTCCGACCACGAGCGAACGGGCGCCGGGGAGGATACGGCTCGGGTCGGTCGACCGGTCGGGATTGCGGTAGGTGAACTGCATCCCTCCGTGCAGTCCGCGGTCTCTCCGCTCGAAGAGGTGGCGGCGGGTCTCCCGGAAGGCCTCAGCGGTGGTCACCCCCACCACCTCGAGACCGGCTGACCGGCCCAGGCCCACCACGGCGTCGCTCAGGTCGGGTCCGCGGACGGGACCGTCCGGCATGGGTGGCTCGGAGACCTCGGCTCGGGGCACACACCATGGTCGCACGACACCGAGCCCTCCCGGAATCACAGGGGGCGGCCGGGTCGGTCAGCTGACCTCCCGGGTATGGCGGACCCCGGGAACCAGTCCGGCCTGCTCCAGCAGCCGCACCGCTCGGGCCTCGTCGGCGTCGACGACGATGGCGTCGTCGGGGTGGCGGCCGACGATGAACGAGACGACGCAGTCGTCGCAGACCGATGTGGACCGGTGCAGGCACTCCGTGCAGTCGATGGTGAACGCCTCGGGCGCTCGGCGCCGGGCGCCCGACCTCACGCCGGGGAGCGGAACGGGAACGGTGGTCAACGGCACGTCGGGGCCTCCTCAGGTCCAGTCCAATGGTTGTCAGTCCACGCCATCATCGACGACGGGTGTGACAACGCTCTGACCAGGGGTCTCCGACCCGGGGCGGCGAACTGCCCGGCGGCCGCGTCCCGCTGCCCGCGGGACTCGTCCGACCCGAAGGGCTCAGTAGCCGGCGTCGGGATCCACCAGTCCGACCAACGGATCGCCGGCGGCGAAGCGGACCACGTTTGTGCGGATCCGCTCGGCCAGCAGCGGCATGACCATCTCGATGGTGTCGGCCGTGTGGGGCGTGATGATGCAGTTGGGAACGTCCCACAGGGGATGGCCGTCGGGCAGGGGCTCCGGATCCGTGACGTCGAGTGCCGCTCCGGCGATCGATCCCGAAGCGAGCGCGGCGACCAGGGCGTCGGTGTCGACGTGCGGCCCCCGGGCCACGTTCACCAGCCAGGCCGTCTCGTCCATGAGCTCGAGCTCGGTGGCACCGACGATGCCGGTCGTCTCGGGGGTGAGGGCCAGGGCAAGGTAGACCACCAGGGCGCCGGGGAGCACGTCCCCGAGCGCAGTGGTCGGCACGGTGCGGGTGGCGCCCGGCACCGGATCGGGGGTGCGCCGGACCACGGTGGCATCCACCCGGAACGGGGCCAGCTGCTCGAGCAGCGCCGACGTGATGCCTCCGCCGCCGAGGATGGTCACCTTTCGGTCGTAGAGGCTCGTACCCGCCGGGACGCCCCACGACCGCGCCGCGACCCGGGTGGGCAGGTGCCGCAGCCCGGCGAGGGACAGGGCCAGGGCGTGCTCGGCCACCGGCTCGGCGTAGGAGCCCTTGGCGCAGGTCCAGACATGGTCGTGATCGAGGAGACCGTAGGCCAGGACCCGCTCCACCCCGGCGAACGGCAGCTGCACCCAGCGGAGGCTCGGTGTGGCCGCGATCTGGTCGGCCAGGGCCCGCACCTCGACCGGGTCCAGCCAGACAAGGGCGTCCGGGCGGTCGCCGACGTCGACGATCGTCCCTCCGCCCGCGGTGACGGCATCGGTGGCGAACGGCGAGGCGAGCGGACCGACTGCGACGCGGGGCTGGGGCATGGCTCGCAGACTATCCAGACGAGGACGGCACGGCACTGCCCCGCGCCGGCCGGCGATTTGATTCAATTGGGGCCCCAGCGGCCGGCACCGGCCGGCTCGGGCCGAACGGGGGACCCATGATCGTTCAGTTCAACGTCCGAGACTTCCTGGACCGCGCCGAGGTGGCCTACCCCGAACGGGTGGGACTGATCGACGAGCCCGATCAACCGGCCGGGGCCTGGGACCCGTCGACCTTCGCCGAGCTCGCCGCCCGGGCGCGTGCCCAGGCCGTGGGCCTCGACCGGCTCGGCATCGACCGGGGGGAGCGGGTGGCCATCGTGTCGCACAACTCGTCGCGGCTGCTCACCTCGTTCTTCGGGGTGTGCGGGTGGGGCCGCATCCTGGTGCCCATCAACTTCCGCCTGGCGCCGGCCGAGATCGAGTACATCGTCCGGCACTCGGGCGCCTCGGTGCTGCTCCTCGACCCGGAACTCGGGGCCGAACTTGCCGGCATCGACGTGCCCCACCGCTTCGTCCTCGGCCCCGAGGCCGACGACGTCCTCTTCCCCATGGCACCGCAGGGCGCGGGACGCGGCGTCGAGGCCGCCGACCAGCCCCTCGGGTGGGAGGCCGACGAGAACGCAACCGCCACCATCAACTACACCTCGGGCACCACGGCCCGCCCGAAGGGCGTGCAGCTGACCCACCGCAACTGCTGGGTCAACGCCTCCATCTTCGGGTGGCACATGCAGCTGTCCGATCGCGACGTCTACCTCCACACCCTCCCGATGTTCCACGCCAACGGGTGGGGCATGCCCTGGGCCACCACGGCCGTGGGCTGCCCCCAGGTGGCTCTGCGCAAGGTGGACGGCAGCGAGATCCTCCGGAGGATCGAGCGCCACCACGTGAGCCTGCTCTGCGCCGCGCCGGCCGTGGTCAACGCGGTGCTCGGTGCCGCCGCCGACTGGGAGGGACCGGTGCCGGGTGCCGGCCGGGTGCGCATCGTCGTGGCCGGCGCCCCTCCCCCGAGCCGGACCATCGAACGGGTCGAGTCCGAGCTCGGCTGGGAGTTCAGCCAGATCTACGGGCTGACCGAGACGTCACCCCTCCTCACCATCAACCGGCGCCGCTCGGAGTGGGACGACCAGCCCACGGGCCACCGGGCCCGCAAGCTGATGCGGGCCGGTGCCCCGGCTGTGGGCACCTCGGTCCGCGTCGATGCCGAAGGGGAGGTGCTGGTCCGGAGCAACACCGTCATGAAGGGGTACTGGGACCAGCCCGAGGAGACGGCGGCGGCACTGGAGGGCGGGTGGTTCCGCACCGGGGACGGCGGGCTCATCGACGACGAGGGCCACCTGAGCATTCTCGACCGGAAGAAGGACGTGATCATCACGGGCGGGGAGAACGTCTCGTCCATCGAGGTGGAGGACGCCATCTTCTCTCTGGCCGGCGTGTCCGAGGTGGCGGTCATCGGTGTTCCCGACGAGCACTGGGGTGAGATGGTCGTCGCCCTGGTGGTTCCGGCCGACGGCGCCGAGCTCACCGAGGAGGTGGTGATTGCCCACTGCCGGACGGCGCTGGCCGGGTACAAGTGCCCCAAGCGCGTCGAGTTGCGGGTCGAGCTGGCCCGCACCGCCACGGGGAAGCTCCAGAAGTTCCGGCTGCGGGCACCCTACTGGGAGGGCCGGGACCGGCAGGTCAACTGAGCGCCCCCGTCGTCGAGGCCCGCCCCGCGGCGCCCGAGGCCTCGCGGGCGGCGCCCGCTCCCTCGGCCGTCAGCCACTCGTTGATCAGGCGGGTCGTCCAGGCCGGGGCCTCGAGCATCGGGACGTGCCCGACGTCGGGGGCGATGTCGAAGCGCCAGTCGGGATGGGCGGCGCTCATCCGCCGCGCCGACGCCAGCGGGACCAGCACGTCGCGGGCCCCGTGGAGCAGGAGCGCCGGCTGGCGCACGCGGGCCAGCCGGGCCAGGGGCCCGGCTGGCCGGGCCAACAGCAACGACAGCGAGCGGGCCGATCGGAGATAGGCCGCATCCGCGCGGGCCCGGTCCACCCGGCCGGTGAGCTCGATGTGGGCCTCCACGATGTCGACGGGCACCCGGGACGCGTCGACGCAGCACACGCCGAGCACCCTGCGCACGGTCTGCTCGGCCGTGGTGCGCCGCCGGCGCTGGGTGAGGTAGTGCTCCCCGACTGCGGGGAGGGCGCACAGGAGGAAGTTGGCGACGACCCGGGGATGGACGAGACCCAGGCGCGAGGTGGGGAGGGCCGGGTCGACCAGGATGAGGCCGGCCACCGTGTCGGGCTCCTCGGACGCCTGCAGCGCGGCGACCAGGCCTCCCATGGAGTTGCCCATCAGGATGGCCGGGCGAGCCGTGGTTGCCGGCGCCGAACCGGCACCGAGGGACCGGAGGAAGCCGCTGACCAACCGGCGGTGACCCTCCAGGTCTGCGGTGCGGGACCCCACCGGGGTCAGCCCGTGTCCCACCAGGTCGAGTGCCACCACGCGTGCGCGCCGGCTCAACTCGGGACCGATGGCGGTCCAGTTCAGATGGGACCCGCCCAGTCCGTGCAGGCCGACGATCAGGGGACCGTCCGCGGGCCCTCCCATGTCGAGGTAGTGGGCCGGGCCGTCGACATCGGCGAAGCGGGACGTCGCCCCGTCGAGGGAGTGTTCACGCACCCGGGCAAGGATACCGGTCCCCCTGTCCCGGGCCGGGCCGGGCCGGGCGCGGTACCCGACGGAGACCCCGTCCCTCAGGCCGGCAGGAAGTCGATCAACAGCCGGTTGACCTCTTCGGGGGCGTCCAGGACCATCCAGTGGCCCGGCCCCTCGAGCCGCTCGTACCTCCAGGGGCCGGAGACGTGGGCCGAGGATCCGGTCATCTGCTCCTCGGTGAGGGCGAAGTCCCCGGTGCTCCAGATCCCCATGGTGGGCGCCTGGACCGGGGGCAGGTCGGGGGGCGGATCCACCATCGCCTGGGGCGGGACATTGGCCCGATACCAGTTGAGGCCCGGGGTCAGCGAACCGTACAGCTCGAGGTCTTCGACGACGGCGTCGGAGTCGGGATGGCCGGACCACCTTCGGAAGTTGTCCCACGAGTTGTCGGAAAGCCACCGCTCGGCGATGCCCTCGAACTGGAAGAGGAGCATGTACCAGGACTTCTCCATCTGGGGGAAGCCGACCGACCTGAAGGAGAGGGGGTGACCCACCGAGAGGGTGACCAGACGGTCGACCCGGTCGGGGACCAGGGAGCCCATGACCCAGGCCAGGGCCGACCCCCAGTCGTGGCCCACCACGTTGGCCCGGTCGATCCCCAGGTGATCGAGGACGGCCAGCACGTCGCCGGCCAGGAAGGGGAAGGAGTAGGCCTCGACATCGGTGGGCTTGCCTGTGGCGCCGTAGCCGCGGAGGTCCGGCACGACGACCTGGAACCCCGCCGAGGCCAGGGCCTCGGTCTGGTGTCGCCAGAGCCTGCCCGAGTCGGGGAAGCCGTGCAGGAGCACCACCGGGCGTCCCTCGCCGTGGACCTCGAAGTGGATCTCGATGCCGTCGTTGTCGATGTGCATGGTGCGGTCCTCGCTACTCGTGGCTCGTGGCGGTGATGGTGGAGCCGATGGGTGGGTGGATCTGGACGGTGGGCGGGTGGGGGTCCCGGTGCCGGGCCGCTCCCGGTACCGGGCTCAGCGGTCGTCGCCGGAGGGGAAGTGGAGGTCGATCGAGCCGGCCTCGGTCTCCGACCCGACCGGGGGCGGTCCGGGCCAGCGGGTTGTCACCGACTTGAGGCGGGTGTTGAACCGGACCCCTTCCATGCCGTGGATGTGGGCGCCGCCGAACAGGGAGTCCTTCCACCCCCCGAAGGAGTAGTAGGCCATCGGCACCGGGATGGCCACGTTGACACCGACCATGCCCACCTGCACGTCCCGGCGGAAGCGCCGGGCGGCGTGGCCGTCGCGGGTGAAGATGGCCGCCCCGTTTCCGTAGGGATTGGAGTTGACCAGGTCGACGGCCTCGTCGAGGGAGCCCACCCTCAGCACCGAGAGCACCGGCCCGAAGATCTCGTCGCGGTACACCCGCATGGACGGGATGACGTGGTCCACGAGGGTCGGGCCCACGAAGAACCCGTCGTCTCCCCCGGGCACCTTCACCTCCCGACCGTCGAGGACCACCTCGGCACCCTCGGACTCGGCCGATGCCACGTACCCGGCCACGCGGTCACGGTGGGCCGCCGTGATCAGCGGCCCCATGTCCGAGCCCGGGTCCCGGCCCGGTCCGGTGGTCAGTGCCGCGGCACGCTCCGACAGGGCCCGGACCAGAGGGTCGGCGTCCCCGACCACCACCACCGCCGAGACGGCCATGCAGCGCTCGCCGGCCGACCCGTAGCCGGCCGCGGTGAGGGTGTCGGCGGTGGTGGGGAGGTCGGCGTCGGGGAGCACCACGGCGTGGTTCTTCGCGCCCCCGAGCGCCTGGCAGCGCTTGCCGGCAGCCGTGGCCCGCTCGAACACGTGGCGGGCCACCGGCGTGGAGCCCACGAAGGACACCGCGGCCACACCCGGGTGGTCGAGCAGCGCGTCCACGGCGACGGAATCACCGTGGACCACGGTGAAGACGTCGTCGGGTAGACCGGCCTCCAGCCAAAGGTCGGCGATGAGCGACGACGGGGACGGGTCCCGCTCCGAGGGCTTGAGGATGAACGTGTTGCCGCAGGCGATGGCCACCGGGTACATCCACATGGGGACCATCACCGGGAAGTTGAACGGCGTGACGCCCGCCACCACACCGAGCGGCTGTCGGACCGAAGAGGCGTCGACCCCGTTGGAGACGTCCTCGGAGAACTCGCCCTTGAGCAGGTGGGGGATGCCACAGGCGAACTCGATCACCTCGATGCCGCGGGCCACCTCCCCCCGGGCGTCCTCCAGCACCTTGCCGTGCTCGTCGGTGATCAGGCGGGCCAGGTCGTCGCGGTGGCGGTCGACCAGCTGGCGGAAGGCGAAGAGGACCCTCGTCCGGGCGGTGAGCGAGGAGTCCCGCCATCGTGCGAAGGCGGCCTGTGACCGAACGACCGCGTGGTCGACGTCCTGCGCCGAGGCCAGCACGACCGTCCCGGTGACCTCACCGGTCGCCGGGTCGAACACCGGAGCGGTCCGGGCCCGATCTCCACCCCCCGAGGCCGCGATTCGTCTCATGTGCCCGTCACCCCCTGGTTCGGGTGCATCAGATCGTGGCCCGCCGTGTCAGAATCGCCCCATGCCCGATCCCCGTCCACTCGGTCGGAGCGCGCCCGAGGGCCCGGGCCCCGCCGGGAGCCCGGCCACCGAGCGGACCCGACTGCGACGGCTGGCGACCCAGGGCTCGTACCGGAGGGAGGACCTCCACGCCGTGCTCGACGCCGGATTCGTCTGCCACCTGGGTCTGGAGGTGGCCGGTGGCCCGATGGTGGTGCCCACGAGCTACGGGCGGGCCGGTGACCATCTCTACCTGCACGGCTCGGTGGCCAGCCGCAGCCTGCGCGCCGCCAAGGAGCCCGTCCCGGTGTGCGTGACCGTGACGCTCGTCGACGGGGTGGTGCTGGCCCGCTCGGTCTTCAACCACTCGGTCAACTACCGCTGTGCCATGGTCTACGGCCTCCCCGAGGTGCTGGCCGACGACGAGAAGCCGGCGGGACTGCGGATCATCAGCGATCACGTGGCCCCGGGGCAGTGGGAGTACGCCCGCTCCCCCTCTGCCAGGGAGCTGGCCGCCACCACGGTGCTGCGGCTGTCCCTCGACGAGGCGTCGGTGAAGGTGAGCGAAGGCCCACCCGAGGACGGTGAGGGGCCCGACGGTGCACTCGACGTGTGGGCGGGCGAGATACCGCTGCGGACGGTCCGGCTCGATCCGGTGGCCGATCCGGCCCTGCGTGCCGGCATCACGGTGCCGGACCACCTCCTGGAGGGGCGCACCGCCCCCGGCGCTCTCCCTCGGCGTGCCCTCGACGGGGAGTGACTGGCGAGCGTGGGACATCCGGCGTCGCCCGTTCAGCCCAGGAAGGATGCGAGCGGTGCCGCGTCCAATCCGTGTGCCGCGGCCACGGGCTCGTAGACCACCGATCCCTCCACCACGTTGACACCCTCGGCCAGGGCGCCGTCGGCCCGGACGGCGTCCCTCCATCCGTTGTTGGCGATGTCCAACACGTACGGCAGGGTGGCGTTGACCAGGGCGTGGGTCGACGAGTGGGGAACGGCGCCGGGCATGTTGGCCACGCAGTAGAAGATCGATCCGTTGACCTCGAAGGTCGGGTCGGAGTGGGTGGTGGGCCGGGTCGACTCGAAGCAGCCCCCCTGGTCCACCGAGATGTCGACCAGCACCGAGCCCTCTCGCATCCGGGCCACCAGTTCGTCGGAGACCAGCTTGGGGGCCTTGGCCCCCACCACCAGGACGGCCCCGATCACGATGTCGGCGTCGGCACAGGTCTCCTCGATGGCGTGGGTGCTGGAGGCCACCGTCTCCAGGCCGCCGCGGAAGTGGTGGTCGACCTGCCGGAGGCGCTCGAGATTCCTGTCGAGGATGTAGACCTCGGAGTGCATGCCCACGGCCAGGGTGGCCGCGGCCATCCCCGCCACCCCGGCCCCCAGGATGACCACCTTGGCACAGCGCACCCCGGGCACGCCGCACACCAGGACGCCGCGCCCTCCTCCCGGACGCATCAGATGGTGCGAGCCCATGAGCGGCGCCATCCGGCCGGCCACCTCGCTCATCGGGGTGAGCAGGGGGAGCGAGTTGTCGGGCAGGCGGACCGTCTCGTAGGCGATGGCGGTGTTGCCCGCGGCCATCAGCGCCTCGGTGCAGGCCGACGACGCGGCCAGGTGGAGGTAGGTGAACAGGACCTGGTTCCGGCGCAGGCCGAGGCGGGGGTACTCCTCGACGACGGGCTCCTTCACCCCGAGGATCAGGTCCGATTCGGCCCAGATCTCGTCGGGCTCGGGCACCAGAATGGCACCGGTGGTGCGGAAGTCCTGGTCGGGAATGGAGGATCCCGCCCCGGCGCCCTCCTCCACCACCACCGAGTGGCCCGCCGAGGTGAGCTCGCGCACCCCGGCCGGGGTGATGGCCACCCGGTACTCGTCGTCCTTCACCTCCTTCGGCACACCGACGATCACCGTGGCCTTCTCCTGCGGGGGCGACGTCGTAGGGCCTGGTGTGGATCCCAGAGAGCCGGCGGGAGAGCCTCCCGATGAGCGACAGGCCTACGGGAGGGGAAGGTCATCGTCCTCACGGATCCCGAACAGGCCGACCTCGGTTCCCAGATCTTCGGGAACCAGCGTCTTGGTGGACTTGTTGAGGGTCTCACCGCGGAAGAACGGCGGGCGGACGGCGGCATAGACGAACATCAACACCAGACCGAGGACGAGGGAGAAGAAGTCGATCAGGAACACACCACCGATGTGCCAGTGGGGCCAGAAGGTCATCTGCCACGTGGTGTAGCTGTTCACTGGACGCCAGTAGAACCAAAGGTTGTAGACCAGGGCCGCCCAGAGCATCACGCCACCGAGGAGGGGAAGGATGCCCCGCAGCCAGAGGTTGCGTGGGCTCTCGGACAGAGTGGCCCGGTAGTACCAGACGCAGGAAAATCCGGTGAGGCCGTAGTAGAAGGCGATCATCACACCCAAGGCCGACACGGCGTCGGCGATGACGGTGCCCGCCGACACGTAGTTGAGGATCACGTACAGCACGATCGACACGGTTCCCATGACCACGGTCGACACCGTGGGCGTGAGGAAGCGCTTGTGGATCCGGGAGAACGCCCGGGGGACGGCCTTGTAGACGCCCATGGCCAGCGTGGTGCGTGCGGTGGGGAGGATGGTGGTCTGGGTGGAGGCGGCCGCCGAACTCAGCACCATCAGCAGCAGCAGGTGGAACAGGAAGTTGCCGAATCCGGATGTCCCGAACACGGAGTGTCCGAGCGCATAGAACACGTCGTTCTGATTGGCCGGGTTCCCCAGTCCGATGCCCGTGCTGCCGACGCCGGCGTAGGACTGTGTCGAAAGCACGACGAGGACGTAGGTGACCAGGAGGACGAGTGTCGAGAGTACGGCCGCCCGGCCCGGGACGGTCTTCGGGTTGGCCGTCTCCTCATTGACCGAGACCGTGGTATCCCAACCCCAGTAGATGAAGAGCATCAACAGCACACCGTTGATGAAGGCGGATGCCGAGGGAATCTTGAACGGGTTGAACCAGCTCAGCGCAGGGGTGAGGTGCCCGAGCGGGGCCGTGCCGTTCCCGACCTTGACCAGCATCCACACCGACAGCACGAACAGCATGGTGAGTTCGATCCCGAGCAGCGCCTTCTGGAAGTTGGCCGACACCTCGATTCCCACGTAGCAGATGGCGGTCATGACGACGATCCACATGATCCCCACGAGCAGGACCCAGCCACTGCTCGGATCCGAGCCGATCCCGTTGGCGTTGAACAGCAGGAACACGTACTGCCCGGCCACCTGGGCCAGGCTGGCCATGACCAGGATGTCGGCCGCCACGATGGCCCATCCACCCAGCCAACCGGTCTTGGGTCCGAAGGCCCTGGTCCCCCAGGTGAAGGTGGTGCCACAGTCGGGGTCGGCGTTGTTCATCTCCTTGTAGCCGTAGGCGATGAACAGCATGGGGATGAAGGCGATGACGGTGACGATCGGCGCCTGCAGGCCGATGGCCACCACCACGAAGCCGAGGGTGGCGGCCAGGCTGTAGGCCGGCGCGGTGGACGCCACTCCCACCACCGTGCTGGAGATGAGCCCCAGGGCACCCGCCTTGAGACCCTTCTCCACCAACGGGGTGGCCTCGGTCATGGGTTCCGTGGTCGTGCTCAACGGCGTCTCCTTGCTTGTGTCCGGATCTTGCTCGGCATCAGGTCTCCTCTCTGGCCAGAGCCGGTGTCAGGCGTACGCCCGTGCCCGATGATCTGGCGTCGACCGGCGGGGGTTCAGCCACCGATGTAGCTCATGACGTGCTTGATGCGGGTGTAGTCCTCGAAGCCGTAGGACGAGAGGTCCTTCCCGTAGCCGGAGTGCTTGAAGCCCCCGTGGGGCATCTCGGCGACGATCGGGATGTGGGTGTTGATCCACACGCAGCCGAAGTCGAGACCTTTGGCCATGCGCATGGCCCGGCCGTGGTCCCGGGTCCAGACGCTGGAGGCCAGTCCGTAGCGGACGCCGTTGGCCCACGCCAGGGCCTGGTCCTCGTCGGTGAAGCGCTGGACGGTGATTGCCGGTCCGAACATCTCCTCTTGGACCATCTCGTCGGTCTGTTCCAGCCCGGCGATCACCGACGGGGCGAAGCAGAAGCCCCTGGCCCCGACCGGGGAGCCCCCGGTCACCACCTGGGCGTGGGAGGGGAGCCGGTCGAAGAAGCCGGTGAGACGGGCCAGTTGGGCGGCACTGTTGAGAGGTCCGAAGTCGGCGTCCTCCACCTCGAGTCCCCCGACCGTCTGGGTCCGGGCCTGCTCGGCGAGGGCCGAGACGAAGTCGTCGTAGACCCCGGGTCCGGCCAGCACCCGGGTGGCGGCCGTGCAGTCCTGTCCGGCGTTGAAGTACCCGCCGATGGCGATGCCCTCGGCGGCGGCGGCCACGTCGGCGTCGTCGAACACCACCACCGGGGCCTTGCCGCCCAGCTCCAGGTGGACCCGCTTCACGTCGGCGGCGGCGGCGGCGGCCACCTCCATGCCGGCCCGGACACTGCCGGTGATCGACACCATGGACGGGGTGGGGTGGTCCACCAGCAACCGGCCGGTCTGGCGGTCGCCACAGACCACGTTGAAGGCGCCGTCGGGGAGGTACTCGGACATGATCTCGGCCATCAGCAACGAGGAGGCCGGCGTGGTGTCGGACGGCTTGAGCACCATGGTGTTCCCGGCGGCCAGGGCCGGCGCCCACTTCCACACCGCCATCATCATCGGGTAGTTCCACGGGGTCACCGCGGCGCACACACCGATCGGCTCCCGACGGACGAACGAGGTGTGGTCGGCAAGGTACTCACCGGCCGACTTGCCCTCGAGATGCCGGGCGGCCCCGGCGAAGAAGCGGATCTGGTCGACCATCGGGGGGATCTCCTCGGCCAGGGTGACCGCCACCGGCTTGCCGGTGTTGGCGCTCTCCACCGCCACCAGGTCGTCGGCGCGGGCCTCGAGGGCGTCGGCGATGCGGAACAGGGCCAGACTCCTCTCGGACGGTGTGGCGTCCCGCCAGCCGGGGAAGGCCGCCGCCGCCGCCGCCATGGCCACATCGACGTCCTTGGCCCCGGACACCGGGGAGTCGAGGTACTCCTCGCCGGTGCTGGGATCGACGAGCATGGCGGTGGCGCCGTCCTTCGTGGCCACGTACGTCCCGCCTACGAAGTTCGACAGGCCCGACGCCTCCGTCCCTCCACGATCCGAGCTCTGGCTGCTCACTGACCCTCCCCGGGCTCTCCCAGCGGCCCGCCGGTGGCACTGCTCCCCCGGCCGGTGGACCGTCACTCACCAACTGCGTCGAGGTCATAGTTACCGAAGAACGGTCCTCTGACAAGGTTTATCTGCAAGGAATCTCGACCCTGCTACGGATTCCTTCGAAATTGGTCAGTTATTCCGCTCGAACTGCTATAACGGAACGAGTATGCACCCTCTCAGATCCGATCCCCTGAGCCGTCCGATCGACCGACCACCACGAGGGGTCCGAGGTTCCCGGTGAGTTCGTCGGCCCCGTCGTCGACGACCCACGGGCTCCTCGACGCCGTCAACAAGGCCATCGTCGAGGAGCTCCAGCAGGACGGTCGTCGGACCTACGGGTCCATCGCCGAGGCCGTCGGCCTGTCCGAGGCCGCCGTCCGCCAGCGGGTCCAGA
>Ga0307373_10011427_pt1 | contig 12865 bp, 13 predicted proteins | sample OX2MG_FD_202534 | JGI IMG/M metagenome (GOLD analysis project Ga0307373, IMG submission 202534) | Soil microbial communities from Risofladan, Vaasa, Finland - OX-2 | ecosystem: Environmental > Terrestrial > Soil > Coastal area > Acid sulfate soil | place: Finland: Risofladan, Vaasa | collected... | reverse complement strand
CCCTCATCGCGCAGCGCCTCCTCCATGGTGGCGGCGTGATTCGAGATGGTTCGGGTAGCCGGTGCTGACGTTCGCCAGGGACCGCATCCCGACCTCGTGATGGTTCCGGCCGGTCAGCAGCGCGGCGCGAGTCGGCGAGCAGAGCGCTGTCACGTGGAAGTTGGTGTACCGCAAGCCGTCAGCGGCGAGCTTAGGCGTAGTAGGCGCAGTGCCCGGCAACCGCTTTCGGCGTGCTGATCGTCGAGCCGTAGCAGCCGAGACGGGCAAAGCCCGTGTCATCGAGCAGGATCACGACCACGTTCGGCGCGTCCGTGCCGGGATGCGGGCGGATCGGCCAGGACGGCTGCGACTCGGCGATGGCGTCCCCGATCACTCCGTCGAAGCTGTCCGGCTGTGACATCGGCCCTTCCCGGTAGTCGCAGCCGCCAGGCTGAGCAGCCGGTGCAGCCCGGTCACCAGCGCGTCGCGGGTCTGCTCTGCGGTGTGCCCGCCGTCGACCAGGAACCAGTCGATCGTCTCGATCTGGGTCAGCGCATCGGCCGCCGCGAGGATCGCGTCCGCCTGCGCGCCGAACGTGGTCAGCTCAGCCTCGAAGTGCCGCCCTAGCTGCACCCGGAGCATGCCCCGGCGCGCGTGCAGGCCCTCCCTGAGGATCTCGCTGGCCGGCGTGGCCCGCATCCGGGTTCGCGCCTGGGCGGCCCTGGCCGCCGGCGCGATCGCCTTGTGCAGCCGCAGCCGCGCCGTGACGAAGATCTCGACGCGCTCGTCGAAGGTGCCCTCGCCGATCGGCTCGAATGCGAACAGCGCCCCGACCTTCTCCAGGTGGCGGTCGATCCCGGCGCGGACGAGGTCATCGCTGTCGCTCACGTACCGGTAGACGGACCGGAGCGAGAGGCCAGAGCGCTGCGCGACCGCCTCGGGGGACGGGCTGAGGTCACCCTCGGTGAAGAGTTCCAGGACTGCGTCGAGCACAGCGAGCCGGTTCCTGTCCCGCCGCGCCGTGCGTCCGTCGACTGCCGCTTGTTGTGTCATTGTGAGTGTCAGATTATTGCCCGGTGCCAACCTACTCAAGCTTTCAGGTGCCGGTCGAAGAACTCGATGATCCGTCTGCGGGCGTCGACGGCGGACGGCTCGTGGTACCCAGCGCCCATCAGCGGCCCGGCGACCGCGTTGAAGACCGCGAAGAACCTGGGCAGGGCGGCATCGCGTCCCGCCGCCCCGCGCAGCGTGGCGAGCGTGCCAGGGTGATCGTTCAGGAACGAGTGCCCGGCGCCCGGGTACTCCTTGACATCGTGGTCGACGCTGGCCGCCTCGAGCGCGACGGTGAGCTTGCCCGCCGCTCCGCTCAGCGTGCGATCCCGCGCACCGTAGCTGCCCACGACCGGGCAGGACTGGCGGAAGAACTCGGCCGCGTCCTTCGGAACCATGCCGTAATTGGCGCTGGCCGCCTCGAACCCATGCCCGGGTGCGAGCAGCAGCGCGAAGCCGCCGCCCATGCAGTAGCCGATGACGCCGACATGCCCGGAGCAGTCCTCCTGGCCAGCCAGCCACGACCGGCACGCGTCGGCATTGGCGAAGACCTGGCCATGGCCCGAGGCAAGCTCGCGGAACGTCGACACCAGGCAGCGCAGCTTGCTGCCGGTCGAGTACAAGTCAGGGGCCAGCGCGAGGTAGCCGGCGCCGGCCAGCCAGTCCGCCTGGGCGCGCAGGTCGGGGGTCATGCCGAGGGCGTCATGCAGGACCAGGACGCCAGGCCACGGTCCGCTTCCGGCCGGGCGGGCCAGATAGCAGCGCACGTCGCCGCCGGATACCCCGATCCGCACGTCAGACATGGTGCCTCCGCGGTTGCCCGTTCCGCCGGTTAAATCAGTGCCTTCATGCTCGCAGCGGACCGGCCGCTTGTCCCGGTAACCGGCGAGCAGGATGGCACGGACGTCGGCCGGCAGCGGCTTGACCGCCTCGCGGACGGTCACGCCCGAGACGCGGTGCACGCGCGGCGCGAGCCAGGCGGCGACGAGGTCGGGACGGCGCCTGGCGGAGTTCGCGCTCCCACTCGGCCGCAGCTACCGCGGCTGCTGGCACGGCCCCCGGCGCTGGCCTGTCCCGCTCCGGTTCACGGTCATCGTGCCGACTTTAGGCAGCGCGGGAAGAACCGGCGGGCCGTGCCGGTTGGGCAGGTCGGTGGCGCGCGCGATGCGCGGAATCGAGCCAGCACCAGGAGGCGGGAAGCATGTTCACGGACCTCATCCGGCGCCCTGTCATCGTGGCGCCCATGGCCGGCGGGCCGACGACGACCGGCCTGATCCGCGCGGCCGCCGCAGCGGGTGCGGTCGGCTTCGTCGCGGCGGGCTACAAGCCGGCGCTCGCGATGCGGGCGGAGATCGACGCGGTGACCGCTGCCACGTCCGAGCCGTTCGGCATTAACGTGTTCGTCCCTGGCGCTCCCGCCACTGACACCGCCGCGCTGGCCAGCTATCTGGAAGCCATCGCGGCGGATGCCGGGGCAGTGGGCGCCGTGCCAGGCGAGGCGTCCTGGGACGACGACGACTGGGCCGCGAAGATCGCCGACCTGATCGCTCGTCCCGCTCCGATCGTGAGCTTCACGTTCGGCTGCCCCGAGCCTGACGTCGTCTCGGCGCTGCTGGCCGCCGGCAGCAGCGTCTGGGTGACGGTAACCGACCCGCAGGAGGCTGAGGAGGCAGCCGCGGCCGGCGCCGACTGCCTGTGCGTGCAGGGCGCCGAGGCGGGAGCCCATCGCGGCACCTTCACGAACCCGCCCGGCGCCGCTGACGACGCTGCCGGCTGGGGACTGCCCGACCTGATCGCGGCCGTCCGTGGCGTCAGCGACCTGCCGCTCGTGGCCGCTGGCGGGATCATGGACGCCAGGGGAGTCGTAGGCGTGCTGACCGCCGGGGCGTCCGCGGCCCAGTGCGGGACGGCGTTCCTGCGGTGCCCGGAGAGCGGAGCGCATCCCGCCTACAAGGCCGCGCTGGCCGATCCGCGGTTCGCAGCCACGGCGGTCACCCGAGCGTTCAGCGGCCGGCCCGCCCGCGGCCTGGTGAACAAGTTCATGGGCGATCATCAGGGCGCGCCCGCGGCCTACCCCGAGATCAACAATGCGACCAGGCCGATCCGCGCCGCTGCCGCGGCCGCCGGGGACGTGGACCGGATGAGCCTGTGGGCCGGGCTGGGGCACCGCGCCGCGACGACGCGGCCGGCCGGCGAGGTGATCGATATGCTCTGCCGCCCGGCCTCCTGACAGCACGCCCGGTCTCCTGATAGCGCAGTCTCCTCGCCGTCGGCACAGGTCCCGGGCTATTTAACTAAAATCCATTAGTGATAGAGTGCGCTCATGTGGCGGGATCGGGGAGTGATGCGGGACGAGCAGCGCCTCGCCGCCATCTGCGGGCTCGATGATCCCGTGCGCCGGAGGCTGTACGACTTCGTCGCCGGATGCTGCGAGCCGGTCGGCCGGGACCAGGCGGCGGCCGCCATCGGCGTCGGCCGGCCACTCGCCGCCTATCACCTGGACAGGCTCGTCGGCCTCGGCCTGCTGACCGCGGACTACCGACGTCCGGTGGGCAGGCAGGGTCCAGGCGCCGGCCGCCCCGCCAAGGTCTACGCGCGGTCGGACCGCGAGTTCGCGGTGACCGTGCCGCCGCGCGAGTACGAACTTGCCGCCCGGCTGCTCGCGCAGGCGGTGGAAGCCGACCCGAGCGGAGCGGCGCTGGCCGGCCTGCGGCGAGCCGCCCGGCAGCTTGGTACCAGCCTCGCGCGGCCCTGCCCGCCTGAGGCGGCGGCCGGCCGGAGCGCGCTGCCGGCTATGCGGGACGCACTGGCCGCGCACGGGTTCGAGCCCGCCGCCGACCCGGACGGCAGCCTGCGGCTGCGCAACTGCCCGTTCCGCCAGCTGGCCACCCGGCACCCGGAGGTCGTCTGCGCCATGAACCTTGCCCTGCTCGAAGGAGTCGCGGCGGGCATCGGCGCGGGCGGCCTTGACCCGGTGCTCGAGCCGGAACCCGGCCGCTGCTGTGTCATGGTCAGGGCCAGGCAGGACACGCCCCCCGAGAACATGGAGCGACATGACACATGACCTGGCGATTGCCCCGCCCGCCCCTGAGCCGGAGCTGCCTGAGCCGGACCTGGTCGAGGACCTGACCGTGCTGGACGCCGCGGGGCCCGCCGTGGACCTGGCCGGCGCACAGCGGGCAGCAGCCGACTTCCTCGCCGCGCTCGGGATCGACCTGAACGCCGACGGCCTGCGCGAGACGCCGGCCAGGATGGCCCGCGCCTACGCCGAGCTGTTCGACTCGGCGCCGCTGCGGCTGACGACATTCGCCAATGCCGAGGGATACGACGAGCTGGTGATCGCGCGGGCCATTCCGTTCCGGACGGTCTGCGAGCACCATTTGCTGCCGTTCTCCGGCGTAGCGCATGTCGGATACCTGCCCGCCGAGCGTATTCTCGGCTTGTCCAAGCTGGCCCGGCTCGTCGAGCATTTCGCGGCCCGGCCGCAGACGCAGGAACGGCTGACCCGGCAGGTTGCAGATTGCCTGCTGACGCGCCTGCGCCCGCGCGGGGCGGGCGTGGTGCTCGAGGCCGAGCACACCTGCATGACGCTGCGCGGTGTGCGGGCGACCGGCGCAACGACCGTCACGTCGGCGCTGCTCGGCAGCCTGCGCACGGACCCGCGGTCGCGTAATGAGTTTTTTGCCCTGGCTGGCCTGCACATCTGAGAAGGAGCTGACCATGTCCGCTGACAACACCATGGTGATCGTCGGGGCGAGCCTGGCCGGCGCGCGCGCCGCCCAGACGCTGCGCGAGCAGGGTTTCGACGGCCCGGTCGTCCTGATCGGCGACGAGGACGAGATCCCGTACGAGCGGCCCCCGCTGTCCAAGGACTACCTGATGGGCAAGCACGGCAGGGAGAAGCTCTACGCCAAGCCGCGCGAGTGGTACGGCGAGCACGACGTGGACCTGCGGCTCAGCACGATCGTGACCAGCATCGACCCGGCGGCGCACGAGATCAGCCTGTCCGGCGGGCAGCGGCTCGGGTACGCCAGGCTGCTCCTGACGACCGGGTCATCGCCGCGCCGCCTGCAGGTGCCCGGCGCTGACCTCAGCGGCGTGCACTACCTGCGCCGGGTCGAGGACAGCGACCGGATCAGGGCAGCCTTCGACGGCGCGTCCAGAGTCGCGGTAATCGGGGCCGGCTGGATCGGGCTGGAGACCGCGGCCGCGGCCCGGGCGGCCGGTAACGAGGTGACCGTGCTCGAGATGGCTGAACTGCCCTTGCTGCGGGTGCTCGGCCGCGAGGTCGCCGAGGTGTTCGCCAGGTTGCACGCGGACAACGGGGTTGACCTGCGGTTCGGCGTCCAGGTTGCCGAGATCACGGGCAGCGAGGGTGCGGTCAGCGGGGTCAGTCTGGCCGACGGAACCCAGGTCGGGGCCGACATGGTGATCGTCGGCGTGGGGATCACGCCGAACGTCGAGCTCGCCTCAGCGGCGGGCCTGACGGTCGACAACGGCGTGGTCACCGACGCGCGGCTGCGGACATCCGATCCTGACATCTTCGCGGCCGGCGACGTCGCGAACGCCTTCCACCCGCTGTACGGCAAGCACCTGCGGGTCGAGCACTGGTCCAACGCGCGGAACCAGCCGGTCGCGGCGGCCAGGGCGATGCTCGGCGAGGACGTGTCCTACGACCGGGTGCCGTACTTCTACACCGACCAGTACGACCTGGGCATGGAGTACGCCGGCTACGTCGAGCCCGGCGGCTATGACGAGGTGGTCTTCCGCGGCGACGTGCCCGGCCGTGAGTTCATCGCCTTCTGGCTGGCCGGTGACTGCCGGGTACTCGCCGGAATGAACGTCAACATCTGGGACGTCAACGAGGCGATCAACGCACTCGTCCGCTCAGGAAGGCCCGTCAGCAAGGACGCGCTCAGGGACGCCTCGACCTCGCTGGAGTCGCTTGCTTAAGCCGACACTGCGGCAGGCGCAGGAACAAGGTGCACAGCGACACCCCGAAGGTGCCCGGCAAGACCGCCCAGATGTCGGTGCCGGACACCGCGCTCGCCACCGTGGCCGCTCTATGACGTTCCCGCGGGTCAGCGGCTATGTGCTGCTCAGCAGTCGAAGTACAGCTCGAACTCGTGCGGGTGCGGGCGGAGCCTGACCGGGTCAAGCTCGTGCGTGCGCTTGTAGTCGACCCAGGTCTCGATCAGGTCCGGCGTGAAGACACCGCCCTCGAGCAGGTACTCGTGGTCGGCCTCCAGGCTCTCGAGCACCTTCTCCAGCGAGCCAGGCACCTTCGGGATCGCCTGCGCCTCATCGGGTGGCAGCTCGTAGAGGTCCTTGTCCACCGGCTCAGGCGGCTCGACCTTGTTCCTGATGCCGTCCAGCCCGGCCATCAGCATGGCGGCGAATGCGATGTACGGGTTGCTCGACGGGTCGGGCACCCGGAACTCGATCCGCTTGGCCTTCGGGCTCGCCCCGGTAATCGGGATCCGGACGCAGGCCGACCTGTTGCGCTGGGAGTAGACGAGATTGACCGGTGCCTCGAAGCCGGGAACCAGGCGGTGGTAGGAGTTGACGGTCGGGTTGGTGAAGGCCAGTAGCGACGGCGCGTGCTTGAGCAGACCGCCGATGTAGTAGCGGGCCATGTCCGACAGTCCCGCATAGCCGACCTCGTCGTAGAAGAGCGGCTCGCCGTCCTTCCACAGGCTCTGGTGGCAGTGCATGCCGGAGCCGTTGTCGCCGAACAGCGGCTTGGGCATGAAGGTGACGGTCTTGCCGGCGGCCCGGGCGACGCTCTTGACGACGTACTTGTACAGCATCAGCTTGTCGGCCATCTGCAGCATGCTGGAGAACTTGATGTCGATCTCGGCCTGGCCGGCGGTGCCCACCTCGTGGTGCTGCATCTCCACATCGATGCCGCATTCCATCAGCTTGCTGACCATCTCGGACCGCAGGTCGGTGTAGTGGTCGGTCGGGGAGACCGGGAAGTAACCGCCCTTGTAGCGCGGCTTATAGGCCAGGTTGCCGCCCTGCTCGTCACGACCGGTGTTCCAGGCACCCTCGATCGAGTCCAGGTGGTAGTAGCCCTCGTTCGGGCTGGTCGCGAAGCGAGCCGAGTCGAAGATGTAGAACTCGGCCTCGGGGCCGAAGAACGCGGTGTCGGCTATGCCGCTGCCGCGCAGGTACTGCTCGGCCTTCTTGGCGATGTTCCGCGGGTCCCTGCTGTACGGCTCGCCGGTCAGCGGGTCGTGCACGAAGAACGTCAGGTTGAGCGTCTTGTGCGTGCGGAACGGGTCGACCACAGCCGTCGTCGGGTCCGGCAGCAGCAGCATGTCGGACTCATGGATCTCCTGGAAACCCCGGATCGATGAGCCGTCGAACATCAGCCCCTCGGTGAAGACCCGCGCCTCGAAAGCTCCGGCGGGAACCGTGAAGTGCTGCATCGTCCCTGGCAGGTCGCAGAACCTGACATCGACGAACTGGACATCAGCGTCCGCTATATATCGCAGGACCTCATCACCGCTTGTGAACATCAATTCTCCCTTGCTCGCTCACATGTCCTCGGCTGACCGGTGAGTCTGCATGAGGCTAGCGGCCCGCGGTTTCCTGTCCGTGTCCCCGATGTTTCAACCGCGTTACGCCCGCGCGTTCATGCCTGCCCCCGTCTGCGGCGCCCTGGGGGCTGGGTACTGTGATGTCGTGACTGAGCAGCACCAGGCCGGCCCGGTGCGCGTGACGAAGGCCGGCACCGCAGATCATCAAGGCTACCCCGGTGCCGATCTCGGCCTCCCTGAGGCCGGCCGGGGCGCGATCGCCGGCCTGGCGCGCCGGGTCGGCGCGATCTTCATCGACTGGCTGGTCTGCACGTTCATCGTCGTGGCGCTGATCAGGCCGCCCCATGTCCAGGTCGAGTACTGGACCCTGGCGATCTTCTCGGCGCAGGACTTCGTCTTCACCGGGCTGACCGGCCTCACGCTCGGCAAGCTGCTGCTGCGGATCAGGGTGGTCAGGCTGGACGGCGGCATGGTCGGGCTCGGCTGGGCGCTCGTGCGCACGCTGCTCCTGCTGTGCGTCATCCCGCCGCTGATCACCGACCGGGACCTGCGCGGGCTGCATGACCGGGCGGCAAACACCGCGGTCGTGCGCCTCTGAGCTGGCCTAGCGCACCTTCGGGCTGTGCTGGCCTAGCGCACCTTCGGGCTGTGCTGGCCTAGCGCACCTTCGGGCGGGGGGGCTTGGGCATCCGGCCGGTCCGCGGCATCGGACCCCGCGGCGCCTGCAGCGACGACGGCAGCGCCTTGAGCCGGCTGTTCAGGTCGTTGACGGCCGCGGGCTTGAGCGTCCTGGGCATCTTCATCAGCGTGCGCTGCAGCTGGCGGACCGGAATCTGGCCCTTCTCGTCTCCGACCTGCAGCTCAGTGATCGGCACCGCGTAGGCGATCCGCGCGATCTTCTTCTTCTCCGCGCTCAGCAGGCTGGCCAGCCCGTTCCGCGAGCCCTCGCCGATCAGGATGACCCCGGGCCTGCCGACGACCCGGTGCACGATGTCCATGTTCCGGTTGCCCGCGATTGCCGGGGTGACAGTCCAGTTCCCGCGCATCGTCTGCACGATCGCCGCGGCCGCGCCAGGCTGGCCCGCGATGGCGGCGTACTGGGCCGACTGTGCATAGCGCCCGAACAGCAGCACGGAGGTCATGACACCCATGAGCACACCGAGCGGGATCAGCAGCAGGGTCAGGCCGGTCAGCAGGCCGACAACGACGAGCACAGCGAGCACGGCCACGCCGCTGCCGATCACGATCGGCAGCGCCTTCGGGTCGGACTTGCGGATAATTCCCGCGACCATGCCGATCTGCTTCAGACGCCCTGCCGAGGCCGGATCAGCTGGTACCTTCTTCGCCGCCTTGTTCGATGCCTGCGCCGCAGCGCCGCCGGGCTTCTTTACCATGCACGTGAGGATACGAGCATGCGGTCCTGCGCGCGAAACCCGGTCATGGTCTGGCCGCGTGCGCCAGGCTGACCTGCGGATGCGCGGGCGGCCCGGCTGGCGCGGGCTGGCCAGCGCCGAGCTGGTCGAGCGCGGCCCGGTACAGCTTGCCGGCCCGGTAGGACGAGCGGACCAGCGGACCCGACATCACGCCGGCGAACCCGGCCGCGAGCGCCTCGTCGCCTAGCTCACCGAACTCCTCCGGGGTAACCCAGCGGTCGACGGGATGGTGCCTGGGCGACGGGCGCAGGTACTGGGTGATGGTCAGCAGGTCACAGCCGGCCGACCGCAGGTCCTTCATCGCCGCGGTCACCTCGCGCCGTTCCTCGCCCATCCCGAGAATCAGGTTCGACTTGGTGATCAATCCGGCGGCCTCGGCCGCCGTCAGCACCGCGAGCGACCGCTCGTACCTGAATCCCGGCCGGATCTGCCGGAAGATCCTCGGCACCGTCTCGATGTTGTGCGCCAGGACCTCAGGGCGGGCCGCGAAGACCTCGTCGAGCAGCGCGGGCTCGGCGTTGAAGTCGGGAATCAGCAGCTCGACGCCGCAGCCGGGAACGGCATCGTGGATCTGCACGCAGGTCTGCGCGTACAGCCAGGCTCCGCCGTCGGCCAGGTCATCGCGGGCCACGCCGGTGACCGTCGCGTACCGCAGTCCCATCGCGGCCACCGACTCGGCGACGCGGCGCGGCTCGTCGGTGTCGAGCGGGCCTGGCTTTCCCGTGGCGATCTGGCAGAAGTCACACCGCCTGGTGCACTGGTCCCCGCCGATCAGGAAAGTCGCCTCGCGGTCTTCCCAGCACTCGAAGATGTTGGGGCAGCCCGCTTCCTGGCAGACGGTGTGCAGGCCCTCGCGCCTGACCAGCTGCTGGAGCTCGGTGTACTGCGGGCCGGTACGCAGCCGGGTCTTGATCCACGGCGGCTTGCGCTCGATCGGAGTCTGGCTGTTCCGTGCCTCGATCCGCAGCAGCCGCCGCTCTCCTGGTGCGAGTACCACGGTCTTAGCTTATGTGGCCGCGCGCGGGCCGCGGTCCATCCGGGCCCGTGGTCCTGGCCCGTTGCCTGCGGGCCGCGTAGACCACGCAGCCGGCCAGCCCGGCCGCGATGCCGCCGATTCCTGAGACGACCAGCAGGCCGCGGGCACCGAGGACGGTCAGCAGCCAGGCGGCGACCGCCATGCCCGCCGAGATCCCGCCGAACAGGACGCCCGAATAGACGGCGAAGACCCGGCCCGCTACCTCGGCCGGGGCGCGGTGACCGATGAAGCTCCTGGTAGCGACCGTCTCGAAGCCGTTGGCGAGGCCGCCAGCGGCGTAGGCGGCCACGGCCTGCCACAGCACGGCCGCCAGCCCGGCCAGGGTGACGCCCACGCCGGTCAGCACCGTTCCGGCCAGCGCCCCGATCACCAGCCAGCGCTGCCGTAGCCGGCCGCCCGCCAGCGTGCCCACCACCATTCCCGCCGTCCAGCCGGCCACCAGCAGGGAGTACCCGGCCGGCCCTGAGCGCAGGACGTCCTCGGCGAAGACGACCTCGGCGACGACTGCCATGTTCGCGAAGGCCACCATGATCCCTACGATCAGAACGAGCATGCCCGCGTCGATGTCGGACCGCAGGTAGCTGTATCCGGCCCGGAGCTGCGTGCCCAGCGTCGGCCTGGCGGGCTGCCCGTGGGCCGCGACCGGCGGCGTCGGCTCCGGGGCCAGGCGCAGAGCCGCGAGCCCGGCCGCCGCGAGCGCGTAGAGGGCCGCGTTAACCGCGAGCGCAAGACCCGAGCCGCTGACCGTGATCAGCAGCCCGGCCAGCAGCGGGCCGACGGTGAAGCCGATCCAGGTCGCCGCCTGGAGGTAGCTGTTGGCCGTGATCACCATCGTCTTGGCGGCCAGGCGGGGAACGATCGCGCCGAGGCCAGGCTGCAGCACGGCCGCGCACACGCCGAACCCCGTGGCGAGCACCAGGGTCGCCGTCAGGCCGGTCGCCAGCACCAGGGCGAGGGCGATCGCGGCCTCGACGGCCGCGGCGATCACCAGCACCGTCTTGACGGGCAGCCGGTCGAGCAGCAGGCCGGCGACAGGCGCGAGCGCGCTGATCGGCACGGTCACGGCCAGGAACACCGCCGCGACCGCCCAGGAAGCGTGCGATGTCTGGAATACCCGGTTCGCGAGCGCGACCATCGCCAGCCCGTCGCCGGCCGCGTTCACGGCCTGCAGCACGATCCCGAGCGGCAGCGCCCGGGCACGGTCAAGGCGGCGAGAGCGCTCAGCGCCGGCTTCGCCGCTGGCTGACCTGGCTGACTGCTGGCGAGCGGGAGCCCGCGGCGGTGACAAGGAATGGCCTCCTGACGATCACCTGATCCAACCGGCGGCCTGCGCTGAATAGTCCTTCAGCCGCCAGGCCGTGCCGCGGCGGGTGCGATGGTGCCGCCGGGCCGGCTAACCGAGGTGACGCGGGGCCGGCGCGTCAGGGATCATGGATGCCATGCCAACCCAGTTCGATCCGCCGTCGGGGACGCGCGACTTTCTCGCGGCCGAGTACGCCAAGCGCGAGTGGGCCTTCGACGTGCTGCGCTCGGTCTTCGCCAGTTACGGCTTCGAGCCGCTCCAGACGCCGGCGTTCGAGCGCCTCGACGTGCTGCTCGGCAAGTACGGCGACGAGGCGGACAAGCTGGTATTCAAGATCTTGCGGCGCGGCGAGCACGAGGCGTCGGGCGAGGCCGACCTGGCGCTCCGCTACGACCTGACGGTGCCGCTGGCCAGGGTCGCGGCCGCCTACGGCAGTCAGCTGCCGACGCCGTACAAGCGCTACGCGATGGGATCGGTGTGGCGGGCTGACCGGCCTGGCCGGGGCCGGTTCCGCGAGTTCACCCAGTGTGACATCGACACGCTGGGGTCCACCTCACCGCTGGCCGACGCCGAAGTGCTGTGCGTGCACCACGACGCGATGGCAGCACTCGGCCTGACCGATTTCACGATCCTGATCAACTCACGCCAGGTGCTGTCCGGTCTGCTCGAGGTCTTCGCCGTGCCGCCCGAGCTCGGTGCCGGCGTCCTGACCTCGCTCGACAAGCTCGACAAGCTGAGCCCGCGCGACGTGATCGAGGAGATCGCCCGACGCGGGCTGGCCGAGCAGGCCGCCGCCGAGCTGGTGGCCACGATGACCGCGGACGACGCCACCGACCGGATCAGGGCGGCGCTCAAGCCCAGCGAGACGGGGGCGGCGGGGCTGGAGGAGCTGGACCGGCTGCTCGCGCTGGTCGGCGAGCAGATCCCCGCGGAGCGGATCGCCTTCACGCCCCGGATGGTCCGCGGCCTCAGCTACTACACCGGGCCGATCTGGGAGCTCGTCGCGTCGGGGGTGCCGGGGTCGATCGGCTCGGGCGGCCGGTACGACCACCTGATCGCTCAGCTCGGCGGGCCCGACGTGCCCGCCACCGGAAGCTCGCTCGGCATCGAGCGGGTGCTGATGCTGCTGCCGGATCAGGTGGCCGGGAAGCCGGGCAGGCTCGACGTGACCGTGACCGTGCTGGCCGATGATCTCGCCGCGCAGTCGTTCGCGCTCGCCGCGCAGGCCCGGGCAGCTGGGCTACGGGCCGGCGTCTACCTGGGCTCCTCGGGCAAGCTCGGCAAGCAGCTCCGCTGGGCTGCCGACCAGGGGGCGCGATGGTGCCTCATCTACGGCGCCGCCGAGCGGGAAGCGGGCACCGTGACCGTGCGTGACCTGGTCAATGCCGAGCAAGAGGCGGTTCCGGCCGCCGAGGTCGCCAGCTACCTGGCCAGCAGGAAGGCGGCGGCCCTCGATGGCTGAGGCAACCTTCACCGATCCCGATGCGTGGTATGCGGGCCTGCCCGGCGTCGTGGTCGC
>Ga0307373_10011426_pt1 | contig 12866 bp, 14 predicted proteins | sample OX2MG_FD_202534 | JGI IMG/M metagenome (GOLD analysis project Ga0307373, IMG submission 202534) | Soil microbial communities from Risofladan, Vaasa, Finland - OX-2 | ecosystem: Environmental > Terrestrial > Soil > Coastal area > Acid sulfate soil | place: Finland: Risofladan, Vaasa | collected... | reverse complement strand
GCAGGTTGCCCAGAAGTTCCCCGAGGCCTAGGTGTAGGTGGCTCACGCCGCTATCGGCGACCATCAGAACAGACGAAAGCAGGCTCTCGATATCGTGTCTCGATCGAAATTTCCGCGCGCCCCTTCGGTGACCGAGAAGGAGGGGCTCTGCTCGGCACCGCTGGAACGCGACTCTCTGCCCGCTGTCCTGGGCCGCCAAGATGACCGTTTTGTGGACTTGCCCATGATTCTTCGTACGCACTCCACCAGTTGATTTCGCTGGCACGTCGCCGTCCTGCGCGAAACCTCCGCTGCCCCGTGGCTGGATACCCCAGTCTTCGCTCGCTACCGCCAATCCGGTAACCCGGCAGAAGCCGCAATGTGCCTTCGCCCAAATCCTCAGCCATATTGACTTCGCACGTCTGCGTATAAGGTATTTACCTGATCAGGTATGACAGGATTCTCTTCCTTGAGGCTTACCTATCCAAAATGGTACTGGTTCTTGATACCACCCGCTGCAAGCGGGCAGGCACGGAAGGTTGCCAAGCCTGTGTTCCAGGAGAATATGCGGCGAATAAAACCTCAAAGCAGGAATCGGCGGCAATCACCGCAGCCAATGGTATCCCGCCGGAGCTCAAGCATTGCAACGGAGGTCGTGAAAACGTGCACGGGCAAGATTTCTGAATGAGCTTCGACGCTACGTGGTCGCCACCCCCACCTTCGACCTAGCGAGCCGCCTTCTGGGCTCGTCCTGCTCGAGGGAGCGCACTTTAGAAATTAACGACGAATCGAGCCGCGATCCGGTCTCTGCCGCGCTGTACAAGAAGCAGGAATGAATATCACAAAACACTCCACGGCTCGCCGCGTTATCATCCGCATCGGATTTGAGCCGGGCATGCTTTTTGGTTCCATCGAGGACGATGTCAACCGGCTTCGACGTGCATTCCTCACACAGAAAAAGGCTCTCGTTTTGATGGGACTGCGCGAACGATTACACTCCGTCGGCGGCGCGTTATCCGTAGTGTCTTCGCCGCGGGACGGCACAAAGTTGCTGATCCGGTTCCCAGAAACTAAGGAGTCACACAGCCATGTCAATTCGCGTCGTACTTGCTGACGATCATGTGTTGGTGCGAGAAAGCTTAAAATCGCTTCTCGAGCGTGAAGGCTTCCAGATCGTTGCAGAGGCCGCCGAGGGCCAGGACGCTCTGCGTCATGTAGAATTGCAACGGCCGGACATCGTCGTCATGGATATCGCCATGCCGGTCCTGAACGGGCTGGAAGCGGCTCGCACGATTAGCCGCTCTTTCCCTAAAATCAAGACCATCCTCCTCACGCAACACGACGAGGAGCAATATCTATCCGAAGCGCTCGATGCGGGCGTGAAGGGCTACGTGCTGAAGAGCCAAGCCGCGCGCGACCTGGTGCAAGCGATGCGGCAGGTCTCGGGCGGCGAAATATATCTCAGCCCCGGAGTCTCCCGCGCACTGCTGGAAGCCTATCGATCGAAATCCAAAAAGCCGGCTGATTCCCTGACGCCGCGCGAGCGCCAAGTGCTCCAGCTGATTGCCGAGGGAAAATCAACCAAGGACGTTGCTTCGGTTCTCGGCATTTCCGTCAAGACTGCCGAATCGCACCGTACGCGGCTGATGCAAAAGCTCGATATTCATGAGACCGCCAGCCTTGTCCGTTACGCGGTACGCCGCGGAATGGTGCAGCCCTGATATGACCCGCGGGGTCGGGCGCGTGGCTGGCCGAGTGTGATTTTGCGCCTCTCGCAACGATATGTCGCTGGATATATCGCTGCATATATCGTTAAGCCGCTAGCACTGGTGCAGGCGTTTCGTATATATTCCAGCGCACGTTGACATTTCTGGGCCGTGGCGTGCCCTCTTTGCTGTGCGCGACTAACGGATTTTCGGCGGGTATTTTCGGTGGCTACGAAATCCAATCGCGCCTCCGCACGCACGCGCCCGAATGGCGTAGCGCCGATCGAGAAAGCGCTCACCGGCATTCGCGGTCTTGACGATATCAGCGCGGGCGGACTTCCGAAGGGCCGCACGACGATCTTCTGCGGCGGCCCAGGAAGCGGCAAGACCATGCTCGGCATCGAGTTTTTAGTTCGCGGCGCGACGGACTTCAACGAGCCGGGCGTATTGCTCGCGTTTGAGGAATCTCCCGAAGAGATCACCCGCAACGTTGCTTCTCTACGCTTTGACCTCAATGAACTGGCCGCGAAAAAAAAGCTGTACCTCGACTACATCTCCATCGATCCCGGACAGATACAGGAAACCGGCGACTACGATCTGGACGTCCTTTTCATCCGTATCCAGCATGCAGTAGAGGCAGTCCACGCCAAGCGCGTGATGCTCGATACGATTGAAGCTCTCTTTTCCAACTTTTCCAATCAACGCATTCTCCGTGCGGAGCTGCGCCGTTTATTCGCATGGTTAAAACAACGAGGACTCACGACCGTCATCACCGCGGAAAGGGGCGAAGGGACGCTCACTCGCGAAGGTCTCGAAGAATACGTCTCGGACTGCGTCATTCTTCTCGATCATCGCGTAAAGGATCAGATATTCGTCCGGCACATGCGGATCGTGAAATACAGAGGAACCCAGCATGGCATGGATGAGTATCCATTCCTGATCGATGAGAACGGCATGTCCATTCTGCCCGTTTCCGCACTTCAGCTGCGGCACAAGGTTTCACAGGAGCGAGTTACAACCGGAGTTCCAGCTCTGGACGAAATGATGGAGGGCCAGGGGTTCTTTCGCGGGTCCAGTGTCCTCGTCAGCGGCGCCGCTGGAACGGGAAAAACTACGCTAGCCTCCGCGTTTGCCGATGCCACATGCCGTCGCGGCGAACGATGTCTATTCATCGGCTTCGAGGAATCCCCCGCTCAAGTGGCTCGAAACCTTCGGTCCGTAGGAATCGACCTGAACCACTGGGTGGAAAAAGAGCTTTTGATACACGATGCTTGGCGGCCCACTCAGTTCGGCTTGGAAATGCACCTTTTACGCATCCACAAGCTCGTGGAAAAATGGAAACCTCAGGCCGTGGTTATCGATCCTATCTCCAACCTTTTGACCGGAACTTCGCAGCTCGAAGCGAGGTCCGTAATGATGCGCTTGGTCGATTTCCTGAAGACGGCTGGCATCACCGCTATTCTCGTCGATTTGACCGGCCGCGATACCGACCTGGAAAGCACCAAACTCGGGGTTTCCTCCCTGGCCGACACTTGGATTTTACTCCGCGATGTGGAGATGAACGGCGAACGAAATCGCTGCATTTATGTCCTCAAATCGCGCGGCATGGCCCACTCCAATCAGGTCCGCGAATTTCTCATTACCAAACGGGGTGTCGATTTAGTTCCCGCGTATATAGGCCTCGAGGGAGTACTCACGGGCTCAGCCCGCATCGCACAGCAGGCCAAGGAGCTGGCCGATGCGAAGCAAAAGGAGCAAGAGGTACAACTGAAGCGCCTGCAGGCGAATCGAAAAGTTTTGGCATTGGAAGCTCAGATCGCCGCCCTCCAAGCGGAGGCCGCTGCCCAGGCCGAGCTGTCAGAACAAATTGCACGACAAGATAGCGAACGCGCCGAGCAGGCGCAGATGGATCGAGAGGAAATGCTCGAAAGCCGCAATGCCGGTCGTTCGCGTCAGCGCGCGGGTTTGATCTCGCTGAGAAAGGCAAAACCCTGATGCGCAAAGCTACGGATCGAGAGCCTTCAAAGCCCGACATACTTTCGCGTTTGTACGTCGCGGGACAAACGCCCAAATCCCTGGCAGCCATTTCGAATCTAAAAAAAATCTGCTCGGAGCATCTCGGAGGGCGCTATAAGATCGAGGTGGTCGATCTGCTCAAGAATCCGGCGCTTGCCAAAGATCATCAGATTCTCGCCATACCTACGCTCGTGCGCCAGGTTCCGGTGCCGCTGCGCAAGATCATTGGCGACCTTTCGAATACCGAACAGGTGCTCGTCGGCCTTGATGTCCGTTCATTCGAAGGAACAAATCGCGGAGCAGGCAAAACGTCCGTCGGCGCCACACGCGCCAACAGATAGAGCCGTTCAAGGAACCCCGTGAAGTATCAATCTGAGTTCGAGGAAATCGTTCAGGCCATCCGAAGAGGCGGGATTGACGCTCTAGTGGTGTCCGGCGAAAAAGGCGATCAAGTCGTCGTCCTGCAAGACTCCGAACATCCCTATCGCGTGCTGGTTGACAATTTCACCGAAGGCGCCGCGACTCTCGATTCCGCCGGCACCGTTCTCTACGTGAACGATCGCTTCGCGGAAATCCTGGGCTCTACGCGCGAGCGCCTGATCGGCACCCGCCTCCTTGACCATATCTCCTGGCGCGGACACGAAGATCTTGAGCGTTTGCTTCGCAAACGCGGGCGCGGTCAGGTGGTGCTGCGAAGCGACGGAAAACCGGAGCGAACGGTTCGTTTTACTCTCGGCTCGGCAAGTGCCTCGTCGCGTAAGCATTTGTGCGTGATCGCCACCGAGCTGACCGATATGGTGCAGGTTGCCGAAGCCCTTCGATCGAGCGAGCAATCCCTTCGGGAACTGTCCACCCGCTTGCTGGCGCTACAGGATGAGGAACGCCGTCGAATCGCCCGGGATTTGCACGACATAACCGGGCAAAGCCTCGCCGTCCAGTCAATGATGCTGTGGAACCTACTGGAGCGCGACTTGCAGCTCGATCCCGAGACGCGCAAGGTTCTGTCCGAATGTGCAGCAGTCAATAAGCGCATTACCGAGGAAGTTCGGACGCTCTCGTACCTATTGCACCCGCCCCTGATTGAGGAACTCGGCTTAGGACCCGCACTCAAATGGTACGTGGAAGGATTTTCGGCGCGAAGTGGCATCGATATTTCCGTCGAATTCGATCCCGAATTTCCGCGCCTCAGTCCCGAAGCCGAAATCGCCCTCTTTCGTATCGTGCAGGAAAGCCTCACCAACGTCCACCGCTACTCCGGATCGCCGCGTGGATACGTGCGGCTGATCCGCAAGGGTGACGAGATCGTTCTGGAAATCAAAGATTTTGGAAAAGGATTTGAACCAGGTGGTTCGAACCTAGAGGAATCGATACGTCCACTCGGCGTGGGTATCCTTGGCATGCGTGAACGCGTCCGGCAGCTCTCCGGTAGGCTGGAAATCGCTTCGCGCGAAAATGAGGGCACCCTTGTATCGGTTTCCCTGCCAGTTCACAAAGGCGCCGTGGCTTCTCCCAACAGCCGGCCCGCGGATCCCGATTCGAACGAACCATCTACGCGAAAGCCTGCCCGCAAGGCAGCCAAAGTCCGCTAACCGCGACGGATTTCTTCCATCTCCGCATTAAGCGGATGGAAGTTCACTGCTATTGCGGATCTGCCAAGACTTACTGCACCACGGCGGTTAAACCGGTGGGCGGCAGAGGCACAGGAGGTGCTGGCGAAGTGTTATTCCCCTCACAGCCAGTCGGACCACCCGTATCTATATTCTCGCCCGTTTCCAGCACCACATTTCCGGACCGCAAACTGCCGCCCGCCGCGTTCCAGAGGTCTGTTGGTCCGCCGTAATATGCAGGCCATGCCCCACGGTAGAACCACGTCCCCCATTGCCCAACGCAAGCGTCGTAGTAGTTGCTCCAGTAATTCCCAATGTATTTAACGTCGACGAGGCTGTTACCGCCGACAGCCGAATTCGCCACGTTTTCCGTGGCCCGTCCGTCGGGACCAGAATAGTCCTCGGCATAGCTCATGAATCCCGGTTGGCCTCCCATCAGGTTATCGCTAATGGTGAAATGGCCCGCGGTAAGTCCTGTCGGGGTTGATTCGTTGTAGTCATCCCAGATAGCGATGGCGCTATCCAAACCGCCACCGGAAACAGTTAAGTCGTTCGCTGTGCGCATTATCTGGTACGTATTATGCGTGATGGTGCCGTTTTGGGCGCCTTCGGTCTGATATCCGTCGATATGTCCGTTCGCAGCATTTTCAGTGAAGTCGTGGAAATAGCTGTCTTGGATGATGAAGTCGCTTCCCGCGCCAGCATTCTTGTCGGAGGACCACCACCAGCTGAAAATCCCGTCATTCACGTCGTGGCAGTTGACGTTCTTCGCGACCATGCTATAGGCGAGGGTCGTTCCCTTGACACCTTCGTCCCAAATGCATGCATGCGTGTGATCCAGCCCGTTTAGTTCCACATGTTCGATCGTGGCGCTGGCTCCGTCATTGATGTTAATGACCCCTGTTCCTCCCGCTCCGCCACCGTCAAAAGAAATGATGCTGTTCTGGATGGTGACATTCTGAGCCGTAATCTGCAGCCCGCCTGTGATGTTCTCGCAGCTGATCACCGCTCCAGGCGTGCTGATGGTAATCGTTCGTGTGCTGGACCCACTATTGATAGTGAGCACACCACCGGGACACTGCGTCAGATCCGGGCCCGTATTCGCCGGACCTGGCCAGCCGCAGGCTTCAAGGTTCTGCCAGACACTGTTCTTACAATCGACGGCTGCGGCGTTGAACGCGAACACAACGAACGCAAGTACCAGGATTGTTCCTTTTTTCATAATTGGACTCACTCACTTGTCATTGCGGCAGCCCGAATTCTCCCTGATTGTCCCGTAACGCCGCAACTGTACCGAAGGCCAAGTGGGTGCCTGACTGGGCACCATCCTAGTACCGCCACCATGGTCCGTTTTGGCGCGCCAGTCGAAAGCCGATCCAGCCAAATAGAGGACTAGTAGAACATAGCGATTACCCAGCTCCACCCACTGCACCCGGTCCGCACTTTAGGACTATCGTCCTATTTCCCCTGCCGGCTCCGTAGCCTACCCTACTCTTGAGATGGCACCGACACTAAGCCCCGCAGGACCGGCACCGGCCACACAGCGCGCCAAAGCGCATTATGCTGATCCGCCTCACGACGCGCGCGGCAGGAAACGGCTAAAAGTCACACTGCCCGTGCACTTGCGGCCATTTGACGCGCGCTATGCCGATATTGAAGACGTGGGCCAGGTGATCGACTTCACGCGCGACGGCCTCTATTTCCGCACCGCCATGCCGCACTACTTCCTCGGCATGCGGCTAATCGTTACGTTTCCTTACGGTGAAAAAGTCGCCGCCCATCGCCGGATGCTCACCACCGTGGTGCGGATAGACCGCCTCGAGGACGGCGACCGCGGCATCGCCGTGCGCGTCCTGCTCTGATAGGGCTCTGACAGGACTTTTGTTGCTTTTTGCCCATCGAGGAATGATCGCTCCGATGGTCGTTTGAACAAGTCCTCCGCCAAACAAGCTTGCCAGCGGAAGCACACCCTAGAGAAAATGTCATAGAACCGTGGGATAGAGATCTCTCTCCGACCTCGTGGTGCCGCGGCAACGATTTTCGAAAGTAGGTGTCACTTTATGTACGATCATGGCTCGAAGAAAGGCTCCGCGGACGGCCGCGCATCGCAATCAGCTACCAAAGAAGCCGAGCGGCGCAGCGCCGACCGGCACATGTTCACCGCTTCGGCCGAAGTGGTCGACCTGAGTTCCGGAGCGCGTTTTTCCACTCGGACCACCGATCTCGGGCCAGGCGGCTGTTTTATGGACACGCTGGTTCCACTTCCGGTTGGCGCGCGAGTCCACGTTGGGGTTAGAAAAGGCAAAACGCAGTTGGACACGAACGGCGTCGTGGTTTATTCCCAGGCCGGTCTCGGCATGGGTATTGCATTCGATAGCCTCGATCAAGGCCAGCGAGACGCTCTCGAAACTTGGCTGATCGAAATCACCGGTTCGCGCGCAATCGTCTTTCGCGACGTTGCTCCCAGACAGGAACCCTCCACGACTCCACGCGGACCAGATTACGCGACGGTCGAGCGCCTGATCCGACTGCTGGTCAGCAAAGGACTGATCACGCAAGCGGAAGGCTCTTCCGTGCTGTACAAGCCTTTGATTTAGCCGATGAACTTGCTGGCTGAGTCTGATTTCAACCGTGGGAGTCAGGTAATCAGGGATTGCGCGCCCAGTAGGCCTAAACTGTGGGGTCCTATAACCCCTAAGTACCAATACTTTCCATTACTTGCCAACGGCTCGGGATGCATCTATTTCCCAGCCCAGGAAATTTTTCCATTACTAGCATAAGTCTCGCCCATCCGTTTTTCTCTAACCGCCCTGTTTTCAGAGTCCAGGAAAAACGCAGCGTGGCAGCAACATTGCTCCAGCGGCAGCAGGGGGACCCATGGGTGAACGACGAAAAGCCAGAAGGTATGAAGTCTACCTGCCGGTACAGGTGTGCACATCCCGCCGACGCCCGGCGGAATATCACACGGCCCAGCTCCGCGACATTTCTCGAACAGGCGTTTACTTCCACTCTAATCTGCCTATCGAGCCGGGTACCAAGATGGAACTGACCTTTGCGCTGCCCACAGAACGCGAAGCCGGCTCCTCAGCGCTCATCCGCGCAAGCGCGGAAGTTCTGCGCGTGACGGCTGTCGAAGACGAGAGCGCCCCCGTATACGGCGTGGCAGCCACAATCGAGCGCATCGATTTCGTTCGACCGGTAGTCGCGCACGTCGCAGCCTAGACTAGCTTTAGCGCCGAGCGCTCTTCTGTCAGGTGCCCCTGCGTGGCAGTCGCCGCAGTAATTGGCCCCACGAGAGATCTGCTCCGAATTTACTGCCTCTTCGCAAATCCCCCACACGCTGTACAATCGCATACTGGATCCCCCGTGAACCAAGTTCCTACAAATGATATTGCCGCCCGCGGAATTATTGCCGCCGAGCGCCAGTTACTTCACCGCTTTTTTTCCGGTGCCGCAAATGCCCAGATCGGCCAGTTCATCGGAGAGCTATCGGCCTACTCCTGGCGCGAGCCCGAGCATGCGACGGTCTTCGAGGCCATCCGCGCTTTGGCTCCGCCTCCCTCGTCGGTCGCTTCCTGGCGCGAAGAGTTGCCCGCCCAAGCTACGCGCATGGGATTTCCGGACGTTGAATGGACAAAGTATTTTGGCGATTCCGGCGCGGCGGATGAGGGCGCGCCGAGTCTGGATGAGCTAATCTCGCGTGTGCGCCAAAGCGCGCCCGAGTCTTAAAGCTGCCCGCGCGCGCCGCCCGCTATCGGCTCGTGGCTGAGCTCTTGGAGGACGATTTCGCGAGCTCGAAGTTGATGTACTGCTCGAGTGTGACCAGATCCCCGCCAATCAGCGGACGGCCGTTGATGTATATCGTCGGCGTGCTATCCACGCCGAGCGTCACCCCGTCAGCGTGATCCGCTTCCACCGCCTGCTTGGCTTCGGCGGACGCCATGCACGCCTTGAACTTCCCAGGCTCCAGTCCGGCCTTTGTGGCGTAACCGACCAGGTCGTCCCACACGTTGTCGGGCGTGATCGCGTCCTGATTATCGAAAATCGAGGACTCCATTTTCCAAAACGCCGCGGGCGATTGCTCGTACGCACAACGCCCGCCGATTGCGGCCGTTTCCGCCCAGGGATGGATTTGCGTGAGTGGATAGTTTTTATAGACGATGCGAATCTGCGGATACTCCGTTTCCACCGTCTTCATCGCCTCGTAAAGTTCCTGGCAGTGCGGGCACTCGAAGTCGCTAAATTCCACGAGTGTCACATCCGCTGTGCGAGGGCCAAGCGAGGGATCGCCATCGACTTTAATCTTCGCGCGATTTTCGGCGAATGGATCGGTGTCCATTTTGTAGACGCTTCCGCGCAGCATCGTCTTGCCGTCTTTGCTGACGTAAACATCGCCTGTCTCAATATGTCCTCGGAGTGTGACCTGCACCGACACATCGTAAAAGTCCGCGGCGGCAGATTGCGTCAGAGGCCCCAGCTTTACCGGAATATTCGGGCCCCACGCGAAGAGTTCGCGGACGAAGGACTCAGTCGTTTTCAGAAGCGCCTGATTATCCGCAGGCGCGGCCTGTTGGGCGGCATCTTTAGCGCCCTTCGAGGCTCCAGCGGGACTATGCGCCGCCTGCGCGGTCCAACACGCGCCCGCCAGCGACAATACCAGCACCGCCACTACAGCTCTTGCGGACATACGAATGAGCCCTCCCGTCGAAACTCCGGATGATTTCGGCACTCATAGAATAGAGAAAAACCGCCGGTAGCAAAAGCCAAAAGGAGTGGATGCTGTTTCGAGCGGATGTGGATGCTTCGCTAACACTGCGGCCAAGCAGCCTGAGAACGCGTCGCGAGCTGCGCGACTATTGCGAAAAAGACTCAAGCAGACTGGGCTTTCTTTGCCAGCCAGTCTCCTGCCTCACGCGTGCCGAGCGAGCCACCAAGGTCGGCTGTCGTTTGGCCTTCGCGGATAGCGGCTCGCACTGCGCTTTCCATGCGCGTCGCTTCGTCCGGTAATCCCAGGTAAGAAAGCATCATCGCAGCGGCCAGCACCGCACCCATGGGATTCGCAATTCCCTTCCCAGCAATCATCGGCGCGGAGCCGTGCACCGGCTCGAACATCGACACCTGCCCGGGATGAATGTTTCCCGAAGGCGCCAATCCCAAGCCGCCGGCGATTTGCGCGCCCACGTCGCTGGCAATGTCGCCGAATAAATTGCACGTTACGATCACTTCGAATTGCCGAGGGTCGCGGATCATTTGCATCAGCAAATTGTCGATGTACATGTGGCTTGATTCGATCTCCGGATAGTCGCGCTTCACTTCCGCGAACGTCCGTTGCCACAGATCGTGACCGAATGCCAGCGCATTCGATTTATCGCTCATGCACACGCGCTTGTGGCCGTGTTTGCGTGCGTAGTCGAATGCGTAGCGCAGCACGCGCTCCACGCCTTTGCGCGTGTTGATGTCCTCCTGCGTGGCGATTTCGTCGGCGGTACCCTTCTTGAAAAAGCCGCCCATGCCGACATACAGGCCCTCGGTATTTTCGCGAATCACAGTAAAGCGAATGTCTTTCTCTTCGCGATCCTTCAGCGGAGTGAGACGTCGGTCGAGCAGCGCGCAAGGCCGCACATTGGCGTAGAGATCGAGCTTGAAGCGCAAACCGATCAGAATGTCCGCGCCGTGCCGATTGTCGGGGATACGCGCATCGCCGAGCGCGCCGAGCAGAATGGCGTCGAAATCGCGCCGAAACATCTCCACCGCGTCCGGAGGCAAAGTCGTACCGTCGCGCAGGTATCGATCCGCGCCCCAATCGAATTCCACGATGGAAAGATCGCGCCCACCAGCCGACGCCGCGGCTTTTACCACTTTCACGGCCTCGGGAATCACTTCCTTGCCGATGCCGTCTCCCGGAATAATGGCGATGCGTTTTGGTGTAGTGCTGGATTTTTCTGCCATGTGCGACGCGGAAACTAGCACGGGCTCCGCATCGTGTCAACGCACGCCGACGCAAGGTGTCGGTTGGGTATCTGTTGGATCGAAATCTTCGATGGCATGTTCGCCGCGCCAGAACGCCAGCGTAAGGCATTGCGCTCTGCAAACGCCGGCCCGCACGATCGGCTGTTTCAGCCATCCACGGCGGTAAACGAGGAGATGGTCCGCGGTTTGTTGTTATCGAGGATCGTGAAATCCTGTTACTGCATCCCGGTGACTGGCGAGCCGGATTTGTGAGCCGCCACCACATTGAGGCGGATGATATTGGGGGGAGATTGCGCAGGCTGGCTGGGCTGTTGCGCCAGGGCTACGGCTCCGAAAAGCAGTACGACGAAAAAAACCAGGCGGCGATGTACGTAGCTAGGCATATTTCTTTCCCTTGCGACGAGGGGAGACAGATGCCTCCGCGACGTGCCCGTTTGCCCAGAGCCTATTAAACGTTCGGAGTATTGATGCGATCAAGGCCCGGTTTGGGCGCAAGACAAATGGCAATGCCGGCAATCTTAACCCAACAATCGTCACCCGAACTCAAGAACTGAAGGAACGGATGCTAGGCTCTGATCAGACCGAAGCGCTGTTTGGAATCGTCGGCAAACCCGGGAAAGACTTGCGCGAGATTGCGATCGCCAAGGTGATTCGAAATGATTTCGCCGAGTACGCTGCGGTAATCGGTGGTGACGGCGAGATCGCGATTCTGATACAGCTTGCCGTCGCTCATGCCGGGCCAGCGCGTGTAGACTTTCCCGCCTTTCACGGCGCCGCCCATGACGAACATGCAGTTGGCGTGGCCATGGTCGGTGCCGCCGCTGCCGTTTTCGTGGGCGGTGCGGCCGAACTCGGACATGCTGACGAACACGACATCATCCATGCGCTCACCCATATCCTGATGAAACGCGGCCATTCCCTGCCCCAAATCACGCAGTAGATTCGCAAGGCGGCCTTGCGCGCCGCCTTCTGCGACGTGATGGTCCCAGCCGCCGCTATCAAGAAAGGCGACTTGCAGGCCGACGTCCGCTTTGAAGAGCTCGGCAATTTCCTGCAAGCTGCGGCCGAAGCGGCTGGTGGGATACACGGCACCATTTTCGGGTTGATACGCGTCTGGATCGACTTTCTTGAGCATGTCGACCGCTTCGAAAGTTTCGCGGCCCACTCCGCGCAGCTCGGCATCGACGGTTTGCGCGTACATCGCTTCAAAGCTGGCTTCCACCGTCTGCGGCGGGCCGTACATTTTGAACTGCTTCAAGTCTGGAATCGCGACGGCCGGCGCGGCGCCCTGCAACGTGAGAGGAAGATACGGACCGAATGCAACGGCTCGGAAAGGCGACGCGTTAGGCTCAGGCTTCGATTGCATCGCGCGATTCAGCCAGCCGCTCTCGGTGGACTTCACGCCCGGAGTGCCCGATTCCATGAAGTCCTGCGCATCGAAGTGCGATCGGGAGGGATCGGGCGAACCGACGGCTTGGACCACGGCAAGATGCCCGTTGTGAAATAGCGGCTGCAGCGGCTGAAGGCTGGGATGCAGGCCGAAAAAGCCGTCGAGGTCGATAGCTGCGCCTTGCGCGCTGCCGCTCGG
>Ga0307373_10011424_pt1 | contig 12870 bp, 9 predicted proteins | sample OX2MG_FD_202534 | JGI IMG/M metagenome (GOLD analysis project Ga0307373, IMG submission 202534) | Soil microbial communities from Risofladan, Vaasa, Finland - OX-2 | ecosystem: Environmental > Terrestrial > Soil > Coastal area > Acid sulfate soil | place: Finland: Risofladan, Vaasa | collected... | reverse complement strand
CGCTCCGACGCGAATCGCGAGCCTGGAATCGGCAGGTGAACCGCGCTCGCGTCAAGATCAACTGGAAGTTCAGCCGGCGCGACGCCCGGCACAAGTTCGGCTATCATAAGAACTCTTTCAAGCGGTCAATGACCTAGTCGCGACGCTGGCAGGCCATCCCGGTTGGGTTGCGGGGCTGGTGTTGGCCGTTCTGGAAGGTCTCCTGATCTCCGTCTTCTCCCGGGCTTGGACTGGGAAGCAGCGGGCGGCAATGATCCAGCGGTTGACCGGGTAGAGCGAAAGGCTTGAAAACCACCTCCGAACTTTGCTGGAATCGACCAGCGATCTGGAGTTTCTTCTGGATGGGGATGGGAACATTGTCACTTGGAATCCCGCCGCAGAAAGAGTAACCGGACACAAAGCCGATCATGCCATCCGGCAAAATCTGACCCGCCTCTTGCCGGCTGGATCCCCACATCAAACTCAAGAGTGGCTGATGAATGTTCTGGCCGGTGAAGATCCAGCCCGGTCGAACCTCCCAATTATCTCAAACGACAGCAAACTGATCCACCACCCTAATAAGTGCCGGAGCCACGCTAGAACTCCTGAATTGTAACACCGCAAATGACTGGCATTGGGGTGACGGCGAAAGGCTAAGGAACCGAGCCAAATTTCAAATATCTTTGGCTGGAGATTATCCGTAAAAGAAAGGCCGGCAGAGTTCTCAATAAGCCCAATAGGGACCCGCTCCGGCCGGTGTGGTCTGGGTATTGATGGCGATAAAAACGTTACGGCCAAAAAAGAATGCCAGGCCCCAATCGAACTGTCCCGTGTCCGGACCACCCAGATCGTTGAATGCGGAGTTGCCACTTTTGAACAAGGTGTCGGCGTTGGAGATGTTGAACGAGACCTGGCCGGACGTGCCGTTCACACCGGTGTTGGCGGCGGTAAAGTTCTGCGTCGATGTCGGACAGGAGAATCCCTTGTTGCCATCGGTACATGCCGGAATTCCGATGGTGGATGAGCTCAGGAAGAAGATGCCATTTGATCCCGTGTCGAGGTAACTGCTGGAATAGGCTTTGTTGTTGAAAGTGGTAGTGAAATTTCCCTGGCCGTCGGTGGTGTAGACCTTGGCGCTACCCAGCGCGTTGTCGGATTGGGTGCCGATGCCGAAGATCATGGACCCGGAGACCGTGGTGGCTCCGGGGCTTGGAATGGACGGAAGCGAAATCATCAAGCCGTTATTATCCTGTGCAAAGAGCCAGACCGGATTTTGAAGCTGGTTATTGAGTGGAACCGATGCCACCGCGCAACCCGAACTCGGGCAGCTAAAATAGATGGGGGGAACGGTGGAGACACTGCCGGCGCAAGCGGCACCGCAATCGTGGCGGAAAACGCCAACGCCGATGAGGCCGTTGGCACCGAGCGCGGCAACGGAATTATCATTCGTGCCGCCGCTGTTGCAAGCGTGGGGGACGACAGGGAAATGGGTGTCGCCAATGACCTGGATAGGAACCGAGGAGGCTTTTTCGCCGGCCATCTCCACGTCAGCGGCTTCCACAGGTCCCCAAACGTAGGAATTGTCCGCAAAGGTGACGCAATTTCCGAGCGGGCTGCCGCTGGAGTCGTTGACTTGGGTGAGGGGAATGCTGATTTGAGAAGCGAGAATGCGAAGACCTTCTGAGCCGGTGTCAACCTGCACGTCCTGGATGGTTTGGCAGTTCGAAGTGCCCGGCGCACAGAGGGTCACGTTGGTGAAAAGCACATCGGCATCATTATTCAAGGGGCCCAAGTTCACTTGAACGGCTTGCGTGTTGTTCACCGCCGAGCCGCCGCCGGAACCGCTGTTTCCACCACTGCTGGAACTGCTGCCCCCGCCGCAACTTGCCAGGACCGTCAAACCGGAAACAAGCACAAAGGCAAACCCCCACCGGCTAAACCTCGAAGCGGAAACATGCTGTTTCTTCATCGCACGACCGCCGGTGAGAGATTGCTGGGCAAAAGCCCTGGCGCGTAGGCGCGGCCCCGGAAAGCGCGCAGGTGTCCGCCCGATTCGACCACAAGCTGGTTGGTGGCCACGCTGACAGCCCGATGGCGGCGGGAAGCGGCGGGCGCGGCCTTCTGAAACTCCGGGAAGTACGAACCTAGCAACTGCGAAAGGTTGGGCATCGCCGGCCCCTGCCAGGATACACCAAAAACCATGCCGGTGGCGGAGACGTATTCTTTCACCAGGGTGCCGTCTGCGGCGGTGATCTGCTGCACGGAATAGCCCCGGCGCTCGACGGAGCGAAGTTCTCCATGTAGATGTGCCCGGTCAGATTGCACGGATGCAACGGGTTGACCCAGGACCGCCCAGGCCGGAGTCACTTGCAGCAACAGACCCAATAGGACTGTTAAAATGACTTTCATAGAACCTCGATTGTTCCATAACCAATGGTACCACTACCGTGCCAGGACGGCATCTCTCCATCTCTTCTTGGTAGTGTCTCAGTTTGTTTGCTGTAGCGGCGCTCATAGAGCGCCAAACTTCGATCCTCTACGGTTTCCGGCGCTCATAGAGCGCCGCAGCAAATTGCGCCACTACCCTCTTCTTTGGACGCTTTGCCAAGGTAAAAAGTTGCAGGTTCGTTGCTCGATTCATGACGCGAAGCAATACGACAACGATTGGGTGGAGCACATCACAAGGGGCCCGCGCATTCAGAAACCATCTCCCCGCTTGCGGGCAGAGGGTGCCGCGAAGCGGGGTATGTGTGGGACTCGCGTCAAACGTTGTGCAGTCACTCTCGCCCGGCCTCATTGGAGGAACACAGGATTGATTGTGCCGTAACCTCAAAATGGAGCTATGATTAACGACGCAATCAAATTTTCGTCGGACACTTGGGGAGTCGGGTTATGAAAATCGGAGGCAAATCCTCTCAAGTTATCATTCACACGTTGGCGCTGCTCGCGGCATTTGGACTGGTGATTTCAATATTCCGCGCGGCGCGGGCCGTCCGGGCCACCGAGTCCGCTGCCGTCACTCGCCGTTTGGTCTTGGGCAAAGCGAAGGCAGGCTCGCTCTACGCTGTCACGGTTTCCGTAAAAGATCCAACACAGATTCAGGGCAAGCAGGCTCTCCACGTCACCATTGCGGATAATGAGGGTCCTGTGGCGGGAAAGTGGTTGCACTCCGCCGACCTTGATTTTTATCTGACGCTCAGGGCGCGAGCGGCAGGTCCGGTGGTGGCCAGCGTGGAAGCTGCTCCCGGAACGGAAATTCCTGCACTCGATACGGTCCTGCAACTCGTGCCGCAGTCAAAGAGTGAGGTGGGCAGGCACGGGCAGCCGGTGGGAGTCATTGCTGCCGAACTCAATGCCACCTGGCAGCTTGCCCAACCTTTCGAGCTGGGCCAGACCATTTACGGTAGTTCGGATGAGCGGCCTTACGCTGCGTCACCCACTCAAGACGCCTACGCCGCAATGCTCAAGGGTTTTCAATGGTTCAAGTTCACTTTCCATGGAACCCAGCCGCGCCTGGTCTACTTCGTTCTCACCGTGACCGACCGCGATGTTCCGCTGGACGTTGACGTGTTCACGTGGGGTAAGAACGCCGCAGGCCAGCCGGACGTGATTCCTTACCGGGTTGGCGAGTCCCGCTACCGGATTGAAGCGACGCAGAATTATCCGGGCCTTTATAAGTTTCGCACCCGCATCGTCAAGCCCGGCCAGACCTATTACGTGCGCGTGGAAGCGGACCACCCGGCCTATCAACTTCGCACCTATGACTATCCCGTGCCTCCCTACACCGACCCGCGCCAGGCAGTGCGCACGGGAATGGATTTTCTGATCGATATGGGTGACACGTGGCTTTCCAATGAGCCGCGCCGTGGATCGGTGGCGCTGCGCACCACCATGGCCCATTCGGAAACGCAACTCTGCATCGCTTGCCATCCCACCCAGTTCAGCACGCGCGGCTACCTGACCGCAGTCAAGAACGGATATCCACCCACGCAGCGGGAAGCGCTGGAGTTCATCACCGACCGCATTTATAACAACGCCCGCCCGCTCTATGGCGAGCCGGACACCAATTGGGTGCGGGTGATCTACTCAGCGCGCACCGTGGCCAGCCGCCTGCCGGTGATCGCGCATCAATACGAAGCCAACGTCACCCACGATCCGCCGCGTCGCGGCTTCGACATTCCTTATGGTAATTTTCTGAAGATACACTACAAAGACCTCAAGACCATGCCCGGCAACGAGCCGGACGGCTGCGAGCCGGATATCAGCCCGTTTGAAATCGCCACGCAGAGCTGGCAGACCTTCAACATTCTTTACCGGCAGACCCACGACTCGCAATGGCTCGCCGAGCGCGACCAGGTGGAGCGCCTGGCTGTTCCAGATCCGCCGAAAAACATGATCGACCTGAACTGGAAGATCCATTTTTTGGCGACGGTTAACCGCCAGAAATACGCTGCACAACTCGACACGCTGATCGACCAGCTTTACAGCTTTGAGACCCCGGCTGGAACCTGGCCTTATCCTTTTGACAAAAAGGCGAAGCCCTCGGACTTCATCTCGTATCACGCCATTCTGGCTCTGGCGCTCGCCGGGCGGCGTCCCGAAACCGACGAACACTTGGCGCGCGCCGTCCAAGCGTGCCTGCACGCCCAGTTGCCGGAAGGAAGTTGGGAAGGCGACCCTGTCTACCAAGGCTTCAACACTCCGTTCCGGGCCACCCAGTTCGCAGTGATGGCCCTTTCCACGCTCTATCCGGGATCGACCCGGGCGAAGAATTGGGATGCCGCGTATCCCGCGCCTCCCACCCATCTGGCGACGAATAATTTGCCCTTGCTGTTGAACCAACTCGATCAATTTTGGGACCTCGCCCCAGAGCCGGTGTTGCGCAGGATTCGCAACGTCCTGGCCACCAGCCGTCAGCCGCTGGCCCGCGAAGCGGCGGCCCGTGCTCTCGGCCACATGGCCGATCCTGGCGCGCTTCCCGTGTTGAACAAGGCGTTGGGTGATCCCACCAAGATGGTCCAGTGCACGGCGGCCTATGCCATCCGCATGATTCTTTCGCGCCGCCCGGACATCCCGGCAAATCAGCGTGACTTGCTGGCGGCGTCCCTCCGCGCTGGTGATGCACGCACTCGTTGGGGAGCGACGCGAGTGTTCAATCAGCATTTCAAGTCGCTCACCGGCGATTCCGAACTGTTGCAGGCGCTGACTGCGGACTTGAGTGACCCGGCGCCGTTCGTGCGCTTCCAGGCGGCGTCCGGCTTGTGGCGCTGGTATTACTGGCAGGTGGATCATCCCGCCGTGCGCAACGGCATTCTCCAGGCTCTGGCCACGCGGCTCAGCATTGAGCAGGACCCCATGGTGCGCCGCGGGCTCCAGGAAAGTGTGTATGACGTGTTGGACGAAAACACCGGCTACATGGCGGCATGGATTCGCACCGTCTCAACTCAGACCGATAAAGATCGAATTGAGGATGGTTACCAGGCGGTGGTGCGCGACCAAGCCCATGTGCTGGCCGCCGTGCTGCGACAGGCGAGTCCGCAAGGCCGCGAGGCGGTCCTGAACGCGCTTTGGGATTTTCACGTTCGCCATTACGCCCTGCCCCAGGTAAAGAAAGGCACAGTTTCCATCGGCTTGCCTGCGGTTTTGACGAAATACGTCGAGGGCGTCCCCGATCTTCACGTGCCCGGCTATGAATATCCGCCCTATCGCGAGACCGTTGATTTCAAATACGACGTTCACAACGGCTTCTTTCAAACCCGCGTCGGAAATGACAGCGACTTGATCCACTTCTTCGCGAGCTCCGGCCCTGAGCTGGAGGATGCATTGATTGAGTGTCTGCGTGGTCAAAATGCAGGCGATACCATGAAAATGGAGGTATTGAAAGCGGGCAGCACGCTCAGCGGCGCGGGAGACGCGCGGTTTGCCCTCGCTGTCTTGCGGCTTTCATTGGACCCGGACAAGGACGTGCGCGGAACCGTGCGCTATGTTTATCAGAATGGGCAGCGCGGCGTTCTCAACATCAATACGCCGGCGGCGCCGGATCCGGCCTTGGTGAAGACCGTAGTGAAGATCCTCGACCAGGGGAATGGCGACAGCCAGGCGGTGGTGCTGCCACTGCTCGCGGCTTTGCCCAGCAATTCAGGCTGGAACAACGAGCCGGCGGTGCTGGACGCATTGCGAACGTTGCTCGAGCGCCAACCGCGAGCGTCCAACTACGCCGAAGTGCTCGGCGCGGCATCCGGCTTCAATCCACTGATGGAGGATCCCCGATTGCGAGACCAGATTTTCGCGGGTCTGGACGATCCCGCTGCGAAGGTGCAGCGCGCCTCCATCCGTATTTGCCTGGAGCATTTTCTTTCCAATCCCAAGACCTCGAAACGAGTGACGGCGGCGTTTGCGCGCTTTGAAAGTTCACAACGCAATATCCTGATTGAGGAGGTGAACGATCCAAAATTTATGCGCCGTCATTTGGGTGTATCGGGTGGCGCGGTGTCTCAGGATCAGGCTTATTTCCTCGGACACAATACGTTTTACAAGGACCCTGACTTCCTGGCCAATCCGGTGGTGCTCAGCACGGTGATGGCCAGTCTGGAAGATTCCGATGCCAACGTTCGGGCGGCGGCGTTGGACCTTCTGCGCAAGGTGAAAGGCATCGAGCAGCAACCGGACTTCCGGGCGGCACTCCAAAAGCTGGAGGGAGAACAGAACCCACGGCTCAAACTGATCGCGCAACGCGTCCTGGGCGGCAAGAAACTGAGTGACGCCCTGGCCGATGTGCAACCGGGTTCGGTGCTGGACTATCGTTACTTCGTCGCCAGGATTGAGCCGATCCTCGCCACTCCCGGCGCTGACGGCAAAGCCTGCGTCTTCTGCCACGCCAGCCATGTCATCTTCAAGTTGCTTCCGCCCAATGAGGATGGCGTGTTCTCCCCGCAGGATAGCGAAGACAATTATAAATACGCGATGCGTGTGGTGGATATTAACAATCCCACGCATAGCCTGATGTTGATTAAGCCGACGCGCCCCACCGATGCCTCCGGCAACGTCGCCGATTACCTGGCCACGCACAACGGCGGCCAGCGCTGGCCCGGCAACAAGTCAAGCTGGCAATATAAGACCATCCTGGAATGGATACGGGGGGCAAGCATGGTAACGGCACAGAACGTCCGGAAGGCTGGCAATTGACAGGGATTGGCCCGAAGCCAGGTTCGTGAATGGCCGGGGCTGAGGCCATTCCTTCTCTCCGGCAGGAGCCCGCTTCCCGCTCACAGGTGGGGGAATTCCGTAGCGGCGGGCTTCAGCCCGGCAGGTGCCCGCTTCCCGCTTGGGAAAGGGGAAAACCACGCAGCGGTGGGCAAGGATTTATTCATGAACTCTTCCACGGGGACCTGACGGTTCTCGATTAAGACTTGGTGAAAACTCGGGGCCACATGCCCGAACTGCCACCAGATTTACGCTGGCCTCTGCTCCCTGAATGGTAGTGAGCAGACGGACCGCAGGGCTGCCAGGCTTTCGGTTTTGATTTGCGAGACGCGGCTTTCATTCACGCCCAGGCTGCGAGCCAGGAGCGGAAGACGGCATGAGATTGAACGGGCGAGGTTTTCTTTCAGTGGATGGAATTTTGGCCCTGTAATATTTGCACGGCTGTGGAAGAATCTGCTCCGTCGCTAAACAGGATTACGGACTTGGAATGGTTGCCGCAGCTTGATTGGAGTATGCACTCTCTACGTTCCCCTGTCCCACCGCGGTGGCAACGTAATAGTAAGTCTGGCCTGCGATGACGGAGGAGTCAAGGTAGGTCGTCCCACTGACGGGGGTGCTGTTCAACTTCGAGTAGGGGCCGCCGCTGGTGAGCGAACGGTAGACATTGTATCCAAGGATACCCGTGGATGTGCTTGCGGTCCAGGAGAGCGATACGGAGTGGGATGGAGGAGCCGTCAGAGATCCGCCACCCGCCAGGCTGCCGCCCCCACTCACCGAGTCTTGTGAAAATGCGCAAAGCGCAAACGTAATCACCAGGCAAACGAGAAGAATTCCTTTCTTCATCCGGCACCTCATGCAACCTGCTTTCTTGCTATGGAGCGCATGGCATCCAGGCTCTCATTCTTGATCTGGGAGATACGGCTTTCGTTGACGCCCAGGCTTTGAGCCATCCGATGTTGCGGAATTTCACGTACAATTCCGCAAATAACGCTTTGTTGTTTTTCTGAAAGCAAACTGACCAGTCTCTCAAAATCGATCCGGGCTTCAGTCCGTTCCAACTCAACGCAGTTCGTTGGACGGAACGCGAGTTCGGCCTCATCAACCCTTTCTACTGCCGCACCGTTTTTGAAAAATGGGAAGGAACGCTCAAAGTCCAATAAAGATCCCCTGATCCGCTTTGAAAAGTAAGTCTTCGGCGCCGACAATTCAGGATCGAAACGGTCCACGGCCAGGATCAATCCGACCATCGCGGTTTGAAACAGATCATCGAAATCAACCTGCAGCAGCCGGGTCAGACTCCCCAGCCGCCGGAACTCGCTGGCGGCCATGACTCGCGCCAGGGGCAACCACTTCAGGATCGACTCTTCACGGGCGTTGGAGGGGATAGCTGAGAAATTCATTAGGTTGGGTTCCCTACGCAGTGATAGTTGAACGAGATCGTTGCCGCCGTGCCCACGTTGGCCGTGACGCTGGTGGTGGTCGCCGTGACCCACCACAATTGCCCTGTTCCGGGTTTACTGGTTGGAGTCAGCACGCAAATCGGGACCGAGTTGAATGCCTTAGAAAACGGATGGCTGGCCGACGTAGCAGACGTCAACGCAATCGTTCCGGCGATGTCGCCATTGGCGGCGTTCTGAGTCAGGTGCGTTAAATGGATCGAAACGACTTGCGGAGCGGCTGCGGTGCCTCCCAGGTCTCCGGTAAGCTGCGGCACCGGGACAAACGCGCCTCCATTCAAGGAGAGCAGCGCCGAATGGGTATTGGAGTCGCCGAGGCAAAGTAGGTCCTTGCCGGTCGTTGCTCCCGTGCATGTTCCTTCCGAACCACTAAAGATGAAAGGGCCGGAGGCGGTCGACGTAAAGGATGTTGCCGTCACATTGCCGGAGGCATCCACCTTAAAAAGGTCCACGTTCATCGCGGCATTTTGGAAATGGATCAGGTTCCCGGTGGGTGAAGTATCCGTGGTGCGCGTGCCGTACAGAGTTTCGTTGCCGTTGGCAAGCTGACCGAGCGTGACCACTCCAGTGCCCGAAGTGTAAGAGAGATTGCTGGCGCCTCCGAAGGCTCCGTTATTATCGAACTGAAGCTGGGTGTTTGACCCACCGGGTATCCCGCCCCCGCTAGCGCAGGCTCCCCAGGCGGCACTTTGGCCATTACTGGTCAAACATTGGCCACTCGTGCCCAACGCCAAATTGCCATAAGAATTTGTGCCATTCGCGACAATCAAGCCGCCCGTGGCGGTGGCGGGAGCCAGAGAGTTAAATGCGGCACTCGCTGTGGCTTGTCCGGTTCCGCCTTGTGCAACCGTTAATGGCGAGGTTAAATGGGTCGAAACGACTTGCGGAGCGGCTGCGGTGCCTCCCAGGTCTCCGGTAAGCTGCGGCACCGGGACAAACGTGCCTCCATTCAAAGAGAGCAGCGCCGAATGGGTCTTGGAGTCGCCGAGACAAAGTAGGTCTTTGCCGGTTGTTGCTCCCATGCAGGTTCCTTCCGAACCACTAAAGATGAAAGGGCCGGAGGCGGTCGACGTAAAGGATGTTGCCGTCACATTGCCGGAAGTATCCACCTTAAAGAGGTCAAGGTTCATCGCCGCATTCTGGAAATGGATCAGGTTCCCGGTGGGCGAAGTATCCGTGGTGCGCGTGCCGTACAGAGTTTCGTTGCCGTTGGCAAATTGACCGAGCGTGACCACTCCAGTGCCCGAAGTGTAAGAGAGATTGCTGGCGCCTCCAAAGGCTCCGTTATTATCGAACTGAAGCTGGGTGTTTGACCCACCGGGAGTGCCAGCGCCTCCCGGGCAGGTTGAAAATGAAGGGTCTGTTGCTGCGCCATTGGACAGGAGGCATTGGCCCGTGGATCCCGGTCCCGCTACCCCAAAGGCCCCGGCGCCTTCTCCGAGCAGAACTCCGTGGGCAACAAGAGTTCCTGAGCCGGACCCGCCTTGCGCTGTCGGCAACGGGGAGACGAGGTGAGTCGAGACCACTTGCGGCGAAGATCCCGTTCCTGCAAAGTCGCCCGAGAGCTGAACAGCCCCCTGGGCCGTCGTGCTGGCAGCCGGAAGATCCGCTGCGGCCAGACTACGAAAAGATGGGACCGCCGCAGAACCACTCGCCGGCCCGGCATATATAAGATTGGCAGTCTGGCTCGCCTTGGTAATGGTTAAGGTCCCGGAAGTGGTAACAGGAGACCCGGAAACTGTAAACTCCGGTGGCACTGACAACCCGACGCTTGAAACGGTTCCACCCGGAGGGAGTGTCGCCGGGGTCCATTGGCCGGTGGAACTGTTGAACTGAGGAACTTGTCCGTTGGACGGAGTGGCGGCAGAGACCGGAACGCCCTGCAATGCCACAACTTTTGGGATACTGCCTGTGCCTCCAAGGTCTCCTGCGAGTTGAATAATTCCTGGCGTGCTACTGGTAGCAGCGGGTAGTTGGGAGGGCGCAGCAGTGCCCGAGAGATTCGAGAACGTGGGCTGGGCGCATGTTGGTATTCCGGTGTTGACTGAGTTTACGAACTGGTTCGAACCGCAGGTTCCCGTTCCGGCGCCGGGCGGAAGGCTCGAGGGCGCCCACTGCGATCCGTTCCACTCGAGAACCTGGTTCGTCACCGGCGTGGTGGCCGAAATGGGTTTACCCTGCAAGCCAACCACACTGGGGGTTGCCGCCTTACCTGCCAAGTCTCCGGAAAGCTGCAAAAGCCCAAGTGAAGTTGTCGTTGACACTGGCAATTGGGCAATTGCGGCTGTGCCGGAAAGGTTTGAAAATGCAGGTTGCGCGCAACTCGGCCCCGTGCCGTTATTGACCCCTGTCACGAACTGGTTGGAGCCGCACGAACCCACTCCCGCTCCCGAAGGCGCAAGTGCCATAAAAACGGTCCGGGCATCGGAAACGGTATTGATAACCGAAGTCCCCGTGACGACGGTCGCAATCGGAATCACGTCCGGCATGAAGCCGCTGGTGTTGACTGCCGGGGCGCAGTTGGAAGAGGGGTCGAGATAGACGTAGTTGGTGGCGCTGGCCGCCATGGTCAGGCTTCCACCTTGATAATTCTGAATGGCTCCCCCGCAGAACGACGTGCCGGCGCTAAGGTTGAGTAAGAGACCAATGCCCGGCGTGACCTTATAACCTGGACTCATGCCTTGCGTCGAAGTGACGTTCATTCTCACGGTTTGCTGCGGGGCCGCGGCGGCATTCACCAGAATGCTGGCAAGGGCGAGCGGTAGCAAACAAAAGACTGTCTTTCTCATACGGTTCCTTACTCGCGCCGCGTCTCGCGCGGGCGTAACAACACTCTGGCGCGTCTGTTCTTACCGAATGCCATCTCGATGCCGTGGCCTTCAGCCCTTGCGGCGTTCGAAGTCCGCACTTACCGCAGACTCCAGTTCCAACGTCTTCTTTTCCATGCTCCGAATTCCTAGAGGTTTGCCGTCCACTCGCAGTTGATCCAGCGCCTTCGAAGTGACCCTGACAGACCGCTTTTCGAGTGGTTCGCGCCTTGCCGCCGGCGGCGGAAGTGTGCGCAACGTCGCCCCTACCACTCGCAAGTCCCTGGATGAGATTCGCTCCATCCGTCGGGCTCTGTTGAGCCAGCGGACGGCACGAAGACCCAGGCGGCCGGCCGCGGCTTTCAGTTCGAGCCGCTTCTGATTCAGGGCTTGCAAAAAACGGTCGAGTGCGGAAACAAGGATTTTCATGGTTACGTTCCGGGCGTCACGTCGCTGTCGCCATCCTGGGGGGTTGCCAGCGTTGCCGAGCCACAGTTTGGACACGGCCCATTAAGGGTGCCCAGCCCATAAAAGCCGCAGGTGCATCTTACGTAGACCACAATGCGCTTTGAGGTAATTTGGCCAGGGTAGGGATCGCTCATGGTGTCCTGCTTTGTACGGCTGAATTCACTAAGTTCCCTGGATCACTGATTCGTGACCCAGCCTTCAGGCAAGTTGGTAATCCACTGCCCATGAAAGCAGCTTAATCCCCCGGACTGAGACGGTGGCTACCTATGAGACCTTTGAGATGACTTTTGTTTCACTTTTAGAATCAATCTGTTAGATGACGTTGTATTTCTTGTTTCGAGTGTATGCAAATGAAGTGTCCCATTTTGCACCATTCGCCAAGAGACGGCACTGGAGTGTTTCAGAAACCGATCAGCCTGCCCTGATAGCTTGGACTGAATTGAGGCTAAAGGAGTTGCAGGACGGAAGCCATTCTTGGCACTCAGCACGAGGCGCCTCCCTCTAGTCTCGAGTCCCAGTGAAGCAAACTGTGGGTAGCATCCGTTACTGGACGGATCATAACTTGTCTTGATACACCATCCTTCTCTCATGGCATGAGAAATCATGCTCCGGATGCACACGGAAGAAAGTTCATTCCCGGACGTTCCTCGATACCATGATCGGCCCAGAGTCCTCTGCCCCCTGAAGTTGAGTGACCTTCGGCCTCTTGCGCCTTTTTCCCAGAAATCGTAACAATAGTGGCTCCTCTCCCAAAACAGTGATGGGATTGAAGGGTTTTGGCTCAATGAGTTAGTTGTGGCAACTTGAAGCGAAAAGCGCCATTAACGACCCTGTCAAGCAATTTAAAAATGTTACTTTTGGGTTGAATCATCTTGCAACGTGAAATGTTACCCGTCGTCGTTTTTCCTTTCTTTTTGATTTTCTCCTGTCTTTGTTCTTGTCTTTTTCTCCGCGCG
>Ga0307373_10011423_pt1 | contig 12870 bp, 5 predicted proteins | sample OX2MG_FD_202534 | JGI IMG/M metagenome (GOLD analysis project Ga0307373, IMG submission 202534) | Soil microbial communities from Risofladan, Vaasa, Finland - OX-2 | ecosystem: Environmental > Terrestrial > Soil > Coastal area > Acid sulfate soil | place: Finland: Risofladan, Vaasa | collected... | reverse complement strand
GGCAGGGTTCTGGCTCACCTCAACTCGTCCCGGCACGCCTTGATGATCTTCGCGCTGGACCTGCAGCGGCGAGTGGCCTCCGGTACCGTCGCTGAACTGATCGAGGTGGCGCGGCAGCATGATCATACGAACTTCACCCGGCAGGTCGCCGATCTGAACCACCTGGTGACTGCCCATTTCGCTGGCAGGTACGAACTCGAAGAAGCCGGCACTGCCCTTATTGAGGCGGAGCAGATCTACCGCTCTCACGCCAGGGCCGCGATCGACAAGGTCTTGGCACAAGGAGGCACGGGCCTCAACTTCGACGTCTTGACGCCAGCGGAATATGAAACAGCCGCGCTGACCGCCGGGATAGACCAGCTCGCCGAGGTCGGGACGGTCCTGATCGCGGACGCGCCCGCGGTCTGCGTGGACCCGGACCTGCTCATCGAGGCTGTTGAGCACTACAGGCCCCGTTCACGGACCCGCATCCGCCCAGCTGAACCGGCAGCCTCTGACGTTGACCCCGACCCGCTCGCCGCGATGGAGGCGGCGCACGCGGCAGCCCTGCGCCATCGCCGGCTAGCGCTGGAAGCCCTTCTCGCGGGCGGCCGGGAGGTGGACCTTACCCCGCACATGCAGGTCAGCTGGGACGCCACCGTACAGATACTTCTTGACGCCATCGCCCTCAGCACCGATCCGAAAGAGCCATTCCTGCTCGACCTGTCCGAGTGGCTCCTGGTCGACCCGGAGGCGCGGGTGACATATCTGCACCCCGCCCGGCTCACCCGCTCGGATCCTGCCATGCCCCAACCCGACGACACCAACATCGCGCGGCTCGCAGGTGGCCATGGGTGATCCTGGCACGCATGACGCTGAGCCCGGCAGCGTACCGGCTCAGGCTGATGGGCGTGACCTCCTGGCCGGGGCGCCAGAAAGCGCCGACACTACCGATGCGGCGGCGGCGGCGCTGCTGGCACGGATCCGGGCTCAGGGGCATGCGCCGGCCGGCACATCTGCTGGCACCGCAAACGCGGCGTCAGCGGCAGCGGCCTCGGTCGACAGGAAGCTCCTCAAGATCAGTGATCCCGCAGGGAACGGGCGGGTATTTGTGCTTGGCTGGGCGGACGGCGCCGGCCCCGACCCTGATCAGCACCCGTCGGCGCCACCCAGGGGCCTTTCAATGGTTCCTAACCTGGTATGGGCGGTCTGCCTCGCGGCGGCCTGGCCTGATGCGGCAGCCGATCCTTACCCGGGGCTGCCATTTGGCCTCGCACAGGTGCTGCAGGCATGCACTGGCCTTGGTGCCGCCCGTAACTCTGTGGTGTCTGCCCTTGACCGGATACTTCCAGGAGCGGGTTTGATCACGCTCTCGGGCACGGACGGCCGGCTAGGCCCAGCAGCAGCGGCGTTGCCCAGTGTCGTCTGGTCAGCTTTGCGCAGGGTCCACGATCGCCTACCCCACGCCGCACTCCCTGACCGGGCAGATCGCGCCGGGGCGGCTGGCGAAGATGGCATGCCGACGGTCCTTCATGCGGTGCCGGCCCCGCCCGCTGGCCCTGCCGGAGGCACGGAGACAGTAGTTCGTGCGACGGTTACTGCGCTGGAAACCGCTAAAGGGCCAGTCGCACGCTCAGATGTGGCCTGGCTGTCGGATCCCGCGATCCGGCGGGCCGTTCAGGCTGCTCTTGCTCGCTGCGGCCGAGGGCTGGTTCTGGCGCCCGATGGGGGGTGGACGACTGGCTACCCCGACGACATCGCGCGAGCCCTGGCGACCGAGCAGGCCGGGACGCTGACAAGCGTGGAACGCGCCGTGCTGGCGCTGATATTGCTGCGGACCGTGGCGATTCCGCGGGCGCAAGGCCGTCATCACCACGACGGGTGGGCTGGTGGTGAACATCCAGTCACGCTCGATGACCTCGGCACGAACAGGCAGCTATCCCGCGCTGCTATCACCGGGGCACTGCGAGGGCTGCGCGCAGCCGGGTATGTGGCGACGACCGCGTCCGGCGGATACATCCCCGGTCCGGCGCTGGCCCGGCTCAGCGCAGCGGGCCGTGAAGCCTTGTGGGAAGACCTGCTGCTGCTCGCACGGCCACACGGCTACATGGCTGAACGGATCCGGGCCCGGCGCAGCTCCGCCCCGGCGGCCAGCAGCCACCATCTGAACGGCGCGGACACGGTCGGCGGGTGATGGACATGACTATCCCGCTGCCGGGAATGCCTGACCAACGGCTTGGCGTTCTCGGAACGCGCCAGCTCGTAGCCGTGCAGACCCTTGATATCGCCAGGCTCACAGCCCACCCCGTCCTCATCATCCCCGGGACGTTCGTTGCCGTGACCGGGATGGGTCCGGTCGACTCGAACGAATCGGGCAAGACCAGCTTCCTGTCGGCGGTCTCGCTGCTGCTCGGCGACCCAGAATGGCGCGTTGCGGGCACAGGGGCCGCCAGCGTGGAAGCCCTGCTGTTCGAGCCGATCACGGCCGGCGCACCTGTTGGCGTGAATGCCGCAACCGAGGGCTACATCGTCGGGGTGTTCGCGGACCCTGACAACGTGCCAGGGACCGCGTGCACGGTCTGGATGAAAATTTCGGCCGGGCGGCCTCACGTGCAGGTCCGGCATGCCCAGGGAGTGCATCTGGCACGCGGGGTTACCGACCGGGAACGGCACGAAAAGGCCCCGGGAATCTACCGGTCGCTAGGCGGTGAACCGATCGGCAGCACTGAATACGCCGAGGTCCTGTACGGGCGCAGCCCCCGGGTTCTGGCATATGTCGCTAGCCGTGGCCGGGTTCGCTCCCGGCCCTCGTTGCTCAAGCTCGACGCCGGCACCTTCTCCCCCGAACAGATTGGTGACGCGCTGATTACCCTGGCCGGCCGGGCCACGCTCTTCGAAAAAGACCAGAAGGACCGGCGAGACCTCGCCGCTAAACAGGAGGAACTGACCGGCCACATCAAACGTGACAGGGAACTTACAGAACGTGAAGATGAGATCCTCCGCCAGGTCAATGCCCGGAACCGGTTCCGGCGGCAGGCCAAGAGCGCGACAGACCTGTGGATGATGCATCGCGCGCGGGCGGTCCTCGACGCCTACGCCAAAGCCGAATCAGCAGCCCTGCTGCTTGCGCAAGCCAATACCGAACATTCCGCCATCAGCGAGGAACTCGGCCGATACCAAAAAGACAGGGAGGCCCTGCAGAATCAAGCAGCACTGCGGCAGACTGTTCAAGAACGCGCTAAGGAGCTATCTGAGCACGAGGAAGCGCTCAGCACCGCCATTGGCGCTGAAGCCATCCTTAAAAAAGACCTAAACGAACTTGAACAGCAGTTGCGGGTTAGCCGGCAGGCAGCGGCGGGCCACGACCTCGGGCGAGAGGGCTCAGCCGAAGAAGCGGCCAAAAAGCGCGACAACCTGGCCGTCGAATTGGCGCAAGCCACCCAATCACGTGACGACACGGTAGCTCAGGCCCGAGACCTCAAAGAAAGCCTAGAGCAAGCGCGGGACGGCCAGGTCGGATTTGCGGGACTGATCATCCGCACCTTGAGCGCTGCCGCAACACCGGTGCCCGCGGTATCCCTGGCCGAGGCAACACGCTTGGCACCCGCAACCCGCTCACTGTGGGAAGCCCGGCTCGCGCCGTGGCGCGACGCCGTATGTGTCACCCGGGCGCACCTGCCGGCGGCGCTCGACGCCTTGGTAAAGATGCCAGGCGCCATCGTCATCACGCCCGGAGCGTCAGCAAATGACATCGCAACGGAAGACGGTGATACTGCCGCACTGCCCGAAGGGGTGCTGTCAGCACCGCCGGAAGCAATATCGCTCCTCAACTCGCTCGCCGAGCACACAGGTGCACTCGCTCCGGTTCCGCACTCCGCCGACATGCGCACAGGTATCCACGTCATCGGCGGGTTCGACGTTCCCATCGTCGGTGGCGAAGACATTCGATACCACCTTGAACGCCAATACGGCCAAACGCGGGAGCGACTGGGTTCCTGGGACCGGCGAGTGAAAACTCTGAGCATCCAGCTTGAACATGCCACCACCACAGCGGAGCGCGCGGATGCCGCCGACCAAGTCGCTGCCCTTGGACCAAGGGCAGCAGAACTGGCCGAACGACTTGCCAGCCATCAGAACACGGTGCTCCCGCCGCTAAGAACAAGCCGAAACGGGGCTTGGGACGCTCATGCAGAAGCCAAACGAGCGCTCGCCACCCGAGAAGAGACCATTGACCGGCTCGCTGACAGTATCCGCGCCGCGACCCAGCGTCTACGCGAAAAGGCTGCGACGATTGAGCGGCTCACACATGCCAGCCGCCCAGACGATGCGATTCTGGCTGCTTGGGCCAGGGGCAAAGAGGCCGCCCAGACGGCGTTGGGCTGGCCTCCGGAAGAGGCTGATCCCGGCATACCCGACCGGATCCGCGAGGAAGCCCCGGTCCCAGCAGCCACCAGCGCAATAGCAGGGCCGATGGAGCGGCGGCGGGCCTCGGCGCTGGCAGACGCGGCGCGGAACCAGCTGGCGGGCGCCCTGGCAGGATTGGAGTATCACGGTGAGGGCACCGGCGCCCCGCCGCCGGACCTCCGCTCGGTGGCTGACGAATATGTGAAGGCCCAGGACGCTGGCGGAGACGATCCAAACGGTAGCTTGTTCGAAACCACGCTGGCCATCCTTCAGGGCTGGCTTCATGACGAAGGTGACCGTGACCGCACCGCTCCCGAACAGGTGGCACAGGCACGAGCGACCCGGGCGGAGACCACTGGCTTCGTCACCTCGGAAGCTCGCAAGCTGCAAGAAGCACTAACAGAAACGCAGCAAGCTATCACTCAACGGGCGGCGGGCGCCCTGGAACGGATAAGCTCCCAGCTGAACAAGCTCAACCGATCATCTAGCGGCCTGGGAGCCCAGCTTGAGTGCGACATCATCCCGCCCGCCGCGCCCGATCAGGACTGGACGTGCCGCGTAACACCTCGCTGGCGCAGAAACCCCGGCGGGCCAATGCTTCCCTACGACAATGTCACCAACACCGCCCAGGAGAAGCTCTTTTCCATCCACCTCGTGCTTGCGGCGCTGCTCGCAGCACCCCACCCGCGCGGACGCGTACTCATTCTCGACGAGCTAGCCGACTCCCTTGGCGCAGAACACCGGCGAGAAGTCCTCGACGCCATCGCCACAGTAGCCAAGGCTCACGGGATCACCATACTCGCAACATGTCAGGACGCAATCCTGACCGAAGCGCGCCCATACTGCGGCGAAATCCTCTACTTCCACTACCCATCAAAGTCAGAGCCACTCAACCGGCCCACCCGGATATTTGGTGTCGATTCGAACGGTGCGCGTGTTGAGCTAACAGGCGAAGCCCTTACCGAAGGACGCAACCCGATGTAATCCGTAGACCGCAGGTTTGAATGCTCTGTGAAACAGGAACACCGGTCAGGCGCCTGATGACAAGATCAATCCTCTGGTTCTGATGCCGAACGCCGACAAATTGGCGGTAAGCGGTAACATGCCTGGCTCTCCCGGCCAGGGATGACAGGTTCAGGCCGATCCACGAGAGCCGAGGTGGCACAAGCGGCGTCATGACTCCATTGTCCAGCGAGAACGCCTCACCGTCGTGGAGGGCGTGGTGTCGTCGTCCCCCGAGATCTTCCGGGGAAGCGTCGGCGAGCCTGGCGTCAAGTGCTTCGACGACATCTCGCATGTCCCGTTCGTAGTCCCCCGCACTTGCTCGCCGCAGCTGGCAAGCGTCGGCGAACTGCTCGGATCCACGTGGCCGACCACCGGGGAGTTATGAGAGCGCCCAGATCGGATTCGCACCAAGGCCGTCGTGGCATGATCCTGGCACAGCCGTGCTCATGGCCGTCGCGGGCATCGCGCTGCCCGCCTCGCTACATGTAGTCCGCTTGGCAGGAATGCCGATAAGTCAGCTACTGTACGCAGTGTGACCAATCTGGGGCCGGCGGCCCAGCGCCGGGTCTTCCTCAGTTTTGCGCATGACGACCAGGCTCTGGCACAGGGTATCGAGGAGGCTCTCGCCCAGTCTGGTGTCCGAACTACTAGCCAGGTTCTGCAGGCAGCCCCGGGCGGAGACCTCACGGCAGGGCTGCGGGACATGGTCCGGGCTAACGACGTCGTCGTTTTGCTTCTGTCGCCGGCAGAAGCAACGCTCCACCAGGCCGACGACGAGATCGCGGTCGCGTTGTCGCGCGACCTCGCGCGGCGTGGCGCCGAGCTCATCCCCGTTCTGGCAGTGCCGACAGATCCGCGACCCGTGCTGAGCAGCCTTGCGGTAGTTGACCTCACCGACAATGCACCGGCGGGATTGCGACAGCTCGTCGACCAGATTCAGGCGGTCTCACGGACCGATTTCTCGACGCTGAGCCCACGCACATTTGAAAATCTTGTCGCGGATCTACTCCAAGCCTCGGGTTTCGTTGTCGACGAGAGGCGCCCCTACCCCGACCAAGGCGCGGACTTGCGGGCCACGTACCAGCGCTTCGACCCGTTCGGGATGCCCGAGACGGAAGTGTGGCTAGTGGAGACGAAGCTGTATTCCAGCGAGCGCGTCTCCGTTCAGACAATCAGGCAGCTGGCTGGCATTATTGCCATGGCCCCGGCTGGAACTCGCGGCCTGCTTGTTACGAACGCTCAGCTGACATCCGTGGCCCAGGAGCTGGTGGCCGAGCTGGAACAGAGGACACGCATCCAGTTGCGGGTCCTGGACGGGGTGGAACTTCGCCGCCTGCTCCGACAGTTCCCTGCAATTGCAGCGCGCTATTTCGGCGACTCGACAGCCGAGCCGGGATCCGATGGCGACTCCTGAGGAGACGCTTCGCGCCCGACTCGACGCCGTTCCGCGCGGCCTGGCAGGGTGGAAGGAGTTCGAGGATGCCGCAACCGACATCTTGAAGCATCTGTTCGTTCCTCCGCTGGCGGAGCCGATCCAGCAAGCTAGGTCCTATTCAGGCATAGACCGTCGCGACGCAATCTTTCCGAACCGCAACCACGGAATGCCGAACCACTGGGGACGGCTCCTGCATGAACTCGAAGCCAGGATGATCCTCGTCGAGTTCAAGAATTACGACAGCCAGGATGTCGGCAAAGACGAAGTCAACCAGACACGCAACTACCTCACCAAACCCCTCGGCAGGCTCGCGCTGATGGTGTCAACGAAAGAACCCACCGGGTCGGCATATGTCAAGCGCAACAGCGTGTACAGCGAGGACGGCAAAGTCATCGTGTTCCTTGGCGTCGATCACCTCAAAGAGATGCTCTACATGAAGGAGCGGGGCGAAGACCCGGCGGACCTAATCATGGACGCGGTGGAGCGCTTCTACATCCAATGGGAGTAACAGATTCGGCTTAGCGCATCAACCACCCAACGTCGGAGTCCTTTTGCGAGTGAGGGTGCTTTGCGGCTGATTAGACCTCATGGTCTCGCGAATAGCGCACGTATCGACCGTCTCGGCATGCCCGCAGGTCAGCTGAATAGTTCATCGAGCTCTTCTGCGAGCTTGATGGCTTGGTGCCAGCCGAGCCGGACGAATGATTCGAGCAGCCGGCGGACTGCCGCAGTGGTCTCGCTATCGCCTAGGAGGGTCTCGCGGTAGTCGGCGGCGAAGTGGCGCACGAGCTGCAGAGCGGCGTCGATGCCAAGGTGTTCGCGCCAGTATGCCTGGTCGCCGGTGACAGCGTTGACCGCGATCAGCAGGGTCCGCTTAGGCGCGGCGGGCGCTATGTGGTCGGCCATCTGAACGATGTTCAGCGTGACACGCGGGACGTTGATGGTGCTGAGGTCTTCGAGCACGGGCAGTATCAGGAGAGCGAATCGCTGCAGATCGCCTCGCATTTTGGGCACCTGAGTGGGACGGTTCGCGTCGAACGCTCCGCTTGCGCTGTAGAGGTGCCGTGCGAGGTTTTCGGCAAACGTGGCGGCGGAACCTGCGATGGCCTGTTGCTGTTCCTCTATTGGCCCAGGTAGTTGGGTGGCGGTGAAGGCGATGCGAACCTGTGCGATGCCGACCCGGATCAGGCCGAAAAGGCGGTCTTGGGCTGCCTTCAGTCCGGGATCAGCCGGGTTGAGCAGGTCACTGAGGCAGTGCAGGGCACCAGTGGCGCGCCCTGGGTGGTCGATCGGGGCGGTGAGCCAGGTAGCGAGGACGTCGCGGGCATACGGGGTGTCGTAGACGGTGGCAAGCACCGCGAGGATCTGGACCCCGAGGCTGCCTTGATCGGCCGGGCCGACCTCCTGCTCGCCGACGGGAGATGCGGACAGCACGGCCCAGTGTGGCTTGGCGGCCAGGCGCTGCAATACACCATCGACCCGGAGGGGGTACCGGTGAAGGAAGCCACCCAGCATTCGCATCAGGTGCGTAGCGACGTGACGGTCGGCATCCAGCGCCAGCCGCCCTTCCAGTTCCGCGATCAGGAGATCATGCTCGCTGAACAACGAAGGCAGCGCGTCGCTCGCGATGAGGCGGTAGACCGGGTCGGGGCCATCGAGCAGTCGGTTGAGGCTCTCGTGGATCAGCTGGCCGTGTGTGGCTTGCCAGGGTTCGCGGCGGTATAGGCGCACCAGAGCCTGCGCGCTGCGGGTAGCTGCGGTTACTCCCCAGCTGGCGGTGAGGCTCGATGCCCAGGAGGATCGGTCTACCTCCCGGCCGTCGTCCTCATCAGGAGAATCGATGATGTCCGGTACCGCGCTGAGGAGCATGGCGATAATCCGGACCCCGAGCGGGCTGTCCGGCGCAGTGTCGGGGCAATCGGCCAGTCGCTCGGCGATCTGCACGGTCAGGTCCACGGCTTCTGTTCGGAGGAGGTCCTCGGCGGCGATGAAAGTGCTGAGTTCATCCCACAGCCCGAGCAAGCTGGCGCAGGCGGAAGCATCACCTGCCCTGTCGGTGTGAGCAGGACTTTGTAGCTGCACTCGGATCCTGCGCGCCAGGTCATCGATGGAACCTGGCACAGGAATGTCGATGCCCCATTCCGCTCGAACCGGAATATCAGATACATCTAGTACTGGCGGCAGGGCGTTCAGCGGATGTGTGCTCAGTGCCGACAGGGTCGGCTGTGCCTGGCCATGGTCGGATGTTGCGTCGTCAAGTGCCGCAAGGATCGTGCGTGCACGTTGTCCGAGGGCCTCGCGATATTCCGGTCGGGTCGGAGAGATGCGGGCATCGGTGATCCCGCCGACCGCAGCCCGAACTCGCGCGAGTTCCTCCGGCGCCAGCAGCGAGGCCGCCCGGCGGGCCGCGTGCGCTGCCTCGCGCCAGGTCTCGTGGTGCGCGTACAAGCTCGGGGTGCTCAAGGCAGGCAGCAGAGCCCGCGCAAGTGCAGCGGACGGGGCCGTGGCCGCATGGGAGAGAAGCCGCTTCCAAACCTCGCCGTGATGCAGCTCGTCAAGGAGCCGGGCGACGATCTGACCGGCACTGCTGTCCTGGTCACCGCTGTCCCCAGCGGTTCGGGTGCTTGCCTCGGCGAGACGCTCCAATTCCTGCGAGAACGCGTCGGTCATCGTGAGCAGAACCTGGTGTCCGCCTGCGAAGGCGAGCGGAGTGCCCTGCCGCACGCGGGGCGGTTCGCGCCACTCGGCTACGGGAGGCAGGCGGTACATACCGGGCAGCTGCAAGATGCGCAGCAGCAGTGTAGTGCCGACGACAGGATCGGCCTGCATCAATCTCGCGAATTCTGTCCCTACCGTGTATCGCTCGCCTTCCACCTCCTGCTGCAGGTTGCTGGACATGCCGAGGATGGCGCTGTCGATCAACGGTGTGGGTGTGCGGCGCGTCTCTTCGTACTGCCACGGCGCGAGCCCGATCGCGACGGCGAGATCGGGTGCCTTGCGGGCGATCGTGGGCAGAATGCGGGTCATATGCCGGATCGCGTTCACGCTCCACGCTCGTAGCGCGTCTGGGGCGATGACGGCAGTGATGACCTCAGCAAGAACGATTGGGTCGACCTGCGCAGTCAAAGCCAGCAGTCGTCCGACGGGGTCGGCGAGCATCGCCCGGCGCGGATCGCTGAGGTCTTTCAAGGCCACGGCGAGGCAGTCGATGGCGGCTGCCGCCGTCCACGGGTACTTCGCGTCCCCAGTGGTGCTGTCCTCGTCTACCCGCGATGCGGCGCGCACCGGCAGCTGCGCGGCTAGCAGGGCTAGGTTGACATCGTCGTTGGCGTGGGCATGCCGCGCCAGGCCACAGGTCACGGCGTCGATGCACGCCAGAGCCTCGTGGCGGGGATTGCGGGCGACGGCGGCTGCGAGCAGGAACGCCAGGTAGCGCGCTTCCGCCTGACCCCACGTCCCGGCCGGGTCCGCGGCGGCACTGGTCGCGGCGTCGGCAAGAAGCAGCACGTCCGTCGCGTCATTCATCTGCAGCGCCGCGACGCGGGCGGCCTGGCTGGCAGCCAACGGGTGCCCTGTTGCCAGGTTGGTGAGGCGCAGCGCAAGGTGCCAGAAGGCCCGGCGTGTCTCATCGGCATTCCAGGCGAACACCAGGCGGTACTCCAGGCTTGGACGCACGGTCATGGCGAGGTTGGGGTCGCCATCCAGCGCGTCGGCTAGGCTCGCAGGCTGCCTTGGATCGCCGAGGGCGAGCATCGCGACGGCGTAGTCGAACAGCACCGGGTGGGCGAAGCCGGTCGGGGCCAGCGCGCTACCTGGGCGAGCCGGGGCTTCGCGGAGCACCCCGTTGTGGTGAAGCGCTGTGAGCGCATCCCCGGTGGCCTCGGCTGGCAGGTCAACCGGGTTGACCGCTTGCCGCCCGCCGGCGAGCATCCCGCGCACGATGGCACGCAGGGTGCGCGTCCGGTCCAACGCTGCCGGCCCCTGCCCGATGCGCCTGCGCCAGTACTGGTCCAGCAGTTCGGCCCGGCTATGGATCTGGCGGAAGTCTGTGCCGTCCTCGCACAGGAGCTGCCCGGCCAGATCGAGGTTGAACGGGTTGGCTAGCAGCTCCCGCAGCCTGGGACCAGCTTCGTCTAGCAACGCGGCCATGCTTGGACTCGCACCGCGCAGCACTGCGACCTCGGCGCCGGTCAGGTCGCCCACCATCAGATGCCGGACACCAGTCAGGGCAGGATCGGCCGTGCTCGGATCAACTGGAGCCCCGGCGAACATCTTCTGCCAGCGCGGGCCGTACTTCAGATCGAACGAGCGGATCGTCGCCACGATCCGCCACCGAGTCTCCGACAGAACTGCTGTAATCTGCGGGAGCCAGCCCGGCGCGTCCGCTCCGCGTGCCTGGTCGATGCCATCGATCAGCACCAAGCCCGGCCGTTTCCCGCTCCACCCAGCCAGCACCTCGGCAAGATCATGGCGAAGATTCAGTTCAGCCCGCGTCGCGGCTTTGCTTGACCGCAGGTCGTCGGACCGCAGTACCACCAGCTCATGTGTGGGCTCGGCGACAGTGGCCAGCCTGTGGAGCAACACGGTCTTGCCGGAACCAGGGGAACCGGTCACGGCGAGATTCCCCGTAGCGGCGAGCAGCGCTGGCTCGACCGACCGGACCAGCCGAACCGGCCCATCCGGCGTGGAGATGGACACCGCATCCCCGAGCAGCCCCATGTTCGCCGCGCTCAGCGCACGCAGGCGGTTGATGTCCGGGCGCAAGCGCGCCAGTGGCCGCAGCACGATGCCCTGCGCGTCCAAAATCCTGACCAGTCCGTCGCGGTCGAGGTGCAGCCGCTCCTCAGCCAGCCGCTGGCCCTCTAGCAACAGGGCCTTCCACAGCTCCAGAGCGGTCGCATCCTCGCCTGCCAGGTCGCGCAGCTTGACCCAGACGGTGGCGTAATCCTCGCCATCGTCCGCTATGTAAAGGGCATGGATGGACAACACGCTGGTCAGCCGACGGAACTCGGCGTCCGTCATATCGCGTGCCCACCGATCCACCCAGCATCGGCGCAGATGGTTCTTCAGGACTTCTAAAGTTTCTTGCTGCTTCTTGCTTGGTGCCGCGTCCGCCAAGGGAACAGTCGGGGGAAGTACACGCAGCCGATTCACCACCGGAGACAAGTCGGCGTTCACGGTGCGCGGCGCTGAGTCGTCCGACAGGATCAGCACGAGATCACGGTCAGGGTCTAGAGGACGAAGAGTGTCGCTTGCCCCGTCCGGAACGCCCACCTCATCAATCTCGACCAGCTGGCGCAGAGCCTCACCGAGTCCCCCACCCGCGCTGCGGTCGATCCGCATCCCTTTCTTGGCCTGGATGGTGACCCATCCGCCTGTGTCGGTGACCAGGCCAACATCGTCAACGGGCCGATTCGTCTGTCCCCCCACCGACAGCACCCGCCGGCCGGACGCCCAACCCGGCAGGGGATCTTCTGCGAGCATGTAGACGGCCGCCCAGGCCAGGCACCGCGCCTCATGACCTATGCCTCCTGCTGCACGAGACCCGCCTGCCGAACTACGTCCCATTTATCACAAAACCGGCTTTCGTAACATTGATCGTGGCTGCGATACCGACCCGTGCAGGTGAAGCGTTGAACGCCAGACGAGACTGGTCACCCGTACTGACAAATTCGAAGAACGGCTACTACTGGCAGGAGGGCTGGCAGCGCCGCGAGATGCTTGCGGACTGGCTGCCACCCCTGCGACCGTCCGATTTGCCGGGATCGGAAAAACAGTACACGATCGTATGCTCTGAGCGACCGATGCCGGGCAGCGGCTCCACGTTCGCGATGGCCTGGGAGGTGGTGACATTCCCGGATCCAGCCGGAGTTCGGCAAGTCAAACTGGCTATTCCATCCGTGAACCGATGACTTCGGTCTCGATGCCCCGGCGGAATAGTTTCACAACGGGTCACCCTCTGGCGGGAAGATCTCGTTGGTGCTCGAAGGCCGGTGACGTCTTCTTCGCGGAGCCTGTCGCGAACGGCTGGCTGTTTCACGGCAGCA
>Ga0307373_10011421_pt1 | contig 12872 bp, 11 predicted proteins | sample OX2MG_FD_202534 | JGI IMG/M metagenome (GOLD analysis project Ga0307373, IMG submission 202534) | Soil microbial communities from Risofladan, Vaasa, Finland - OX-2 | ecosystem: Environmental > Terrestrial > Soil > Coastal area > Acid sulfate soil | place: Finland: Risofladan, Vaasa | collected... | reverse complement strand
GTCTGGCCCTGCTCGATCGCGTTGCCCGATTGCGTTTTCAGACTCCAACCTGAGGGCTCTTGGCCCTTATTGCCGCTCCGATTTAGAGCGTCATGCACGAGTTGCTCAACCGTCTGATGCGGATTGATGGACACGTCGACTGTCTGGCCCGATACGATGACGTCTATGCCGATCTGTGGGTCTGTCAATTTGTTCCAGAACCTCCTTACGCGGTACACTCTAGCACTCCGCTCGGTGTCTTGAACTGTACCGAGCCCACAGATAGAGGGGTGCCCCTGTTGGTGGCGCCCCACAAAGAATCCGCTCTACGGCTGAGGCGTCCCGATTGGGTCACCAAAGGCGAGGCGTTAGCGGGTCGTACTTTCTGAGTCACAATCGGCACGCTGTGAACCAAGCTGCAGATTTGAAGTGGAACGATGGGGAGCTGTATCCGGCCGATCTACCTGAACCGCTTAGGTTCCAGCTCTACAACACCGAAAGGGTCACTGTTCATCTCGCGAACGAAGTTGTATCCGTCTTCGATACCAACGGAACGAGGTTGCTGCAGAAGGAGGGTGGCCCGAAGGCGGTTAGTCTGACCCGGGCTGAACGATCTGGCTTGGTGGGAACAGTCGTGACGCACAATCACCCATCCGTGGCTACGCCGTCTATTGACGACTTCCTTATGGCCTTCGACTGCCGAGTTCTAGAGATGCGCGCGATCGATTCTCAATGGATCTATCGACTCCGAAGTCCAGAGGGATGGCCCGTCTATAAGCGAGCGTTTCTTGTACCGATACTTGCGCCAAACTTGGTGTTGGCTAGGTTTGGAGGCATTAGAGATGTCCAGGAAATAAACCACAAGGCCTGGAGCACCACAGCGGCCGCACTAGGGCTTGAGTACCGTCGCCTTCCATGGTCGCCACCGGTGGTGCCAATCGCTGCCGACGACATGCAACCGGCGCCAGAGCCGAATGCCGCTCAGTAGAGGCGCTAGCGAACAAAGGAATTCCGCCAACGGCCGGAGAGCGGCAATCCCGTCCGTCCCATCGCAGTTCAGGCAATCCATCGTTTCGTTTGCGGATTGGTGTAGCCGGTACCCAACCCACACCGCGTACCTGCTGCCTCATTCAAAGTCAGATGTAGGCTGCGCTGCGTGCGCGATCGTCCTGCCATCCGCGCTCGCGCCCTCCTCGTGGCAGACCCCGACGCCGATCCTGCCCTGGTGCGCTCCGCCCGGGCGATCCTGGCTTGGGGTCAAGTCCCTCTCAGCCAACATTCCTCAACCGGCGACTCCCAGGAATACAAACAGTCACTGTTGAAAGCCTCGATCGAAGATCCTGAGATCGACCTAGTGATTGTCCTTCGCTCCGAACGTCAACCCAGCCGGGAGGTACAGCAGGCCGCGATGCTGTGCGGAGAAATCGGCAAACCTGTCCACGCCCTAGTCGCCCGCGGCATTACGCCCGCGGTCGACGTTGGCGAGGTCCACATGATCGCCCTCGACATTCGATGGGAAACCGAGCACGACCTCCACAATTGGGCCGGCAGCCTAAACCAGCGCTTCGGCCACGCCGATTGAGCGCCCCGAAACATTAGATCCGCAAAGTCACTAACTCGCCCGCCGGAAGGGTTTTCACTTCTGGGGAGTGCGGAGACGCCCTCCGGGCAGAACGGCCAGCTGGCGTGTGGTCTTGACGAAGTCCACAAAATCAGCACCCGGCCTAAAGCACGCCTCGTGAAATGCATTCATGGCCTGGATGCAGTTGAGTGTGTTCACGTGGACCTTGGGCACGTGCTCGAACCGAGAAGTCGGCCCCAGGCCGACCAGGTGCTTGGGACCCAATGGCATCACCACGGTCGCAGCATCGTCAATCGTTACGCCGCCGCGCGGGCCACCGAGAAGCTGGGCTGATTTCGCCAAGGGGACGGCTGGAAAGTCACCAAGCAAGAACTCGCCAGCGCCCGCCTCGGGGGAGACGATTTCCAGGGCGGTCCCGGCAAAGAGGTTCTTTGAGTAGCCGAAGAGCTCGCGCACGCTGGCCCAGAACGTCTCCGGCGTATTGACCATCGGGGCTGCAGCCCGGATGAAATCATCGGCGGCCATCTCCAGAGCTTGAAAACCTACACCGATAATCCGATGCTGTTGCCGGAATCGCTCCAGAAGCCATCCCGGCTGGGTAGCCATAATCTCGGCCTTCAGTTTCGAAGATGCCCGCTGTAGCGATTCCTCGCGGGTCCAGGCCATTGCTTTGCTGCGCGCCACGTGAAGAGCAACACAGTCTGTGAGAGTGGCCACATGCTGCGGCCGGTCAAGGATGGTCCCATCATCGACTGAGGCCAGAGCCGCCGGGAGCCTGTTCTCAACCGAGCTCCACAGCTGCTCTGCTTCTGCTGGTGCTGCCGATATGAAGTTCGACATGTACATACACGAGGCCGGCGACCGAGGCTCAAGCTCGCCAGAGTCCAACTCGAGATGGGCCACATGTCCCTGGCTCGAAAAGCGAGAGATGATCACCCTAGAGACCAGGTGTTGCCTGCGGTATCGCGCCAACGATGCATCCTAAGCCACGCCAGTGTTGAGATGAGGAGCCTGGCACAAATCTCGTACGAGGGCGACGGCGCCAACCGCGACCCACCTCCGCGAGCGCGGTCCCGGAGAGGGCAGCAGTCTCCACCTCGGGGTTTGGCATTTGGGCACCGATACACTTGGGTGCGCTATGGACGTGTTCGTTGTCGAACATGTGGTTATAACTGGATTCGATCCTGAGCACGTCTTTAGGGAAATAGAAGGACGCCGCGAATGGCCCTTAGTAGCATTCGTAGCGAGCACGGAACAGAAGGCCCGGCGGTGGTGTGTCCGTAACTTGGACTACGAGGAGGTGCGAGAGGAGGAATACTGGTATTTCCGAATCACGCGGCGGACCTTGGACCGCGACGTTTGGCACGACCCCAATGCCTCGGAACTGATGCCGGGAGTCGATTGGACCGGCCAAATCATTCCCGTCGTCCCAGGTGAAACGTCCGAGATTCGGCGAGTCCGGACATCTGCAGAGGGCAGGCAAGAGGTGATAGAAGCGGGGGTTGTCGTGGATGAAGAGGATGACGAAGACTAAGGCCCCTACTTTCTTGACGCAGATGCGGTTCGCCGCTTAAGTGGGCTAATCGATGTCGATTGAACGAGAACTTCCGGACCGTCTTGGCCCAGCGCCGCAGGGTCACGGACCCCGCGCCAGTCAGCGCGACTGCCGGTCGACTGTCTGGTGACCTCGAGAACCGACTCGATACGGTCGGCCACTTCCTTCAAGTGACTGACGATCGCCACCAAGCGTCCCTGATCCGCTCTGCGCTCGAGCGCGCCCAGGGCCTCATCGAGAGCGTCCGGGTCCAGCGCGCCAAAACCTTCATCCAGGAAGAGCGCATCGATCTGCCGACCCGAGCGACTGGCCATCTCGACTAGAGCCAGTGCCAGGGCGAGGCTGGCCAGGAACGTCTCGCCGCCCGAGAGAGTTCGGGTAGGCCTAGGTTGGCCGGACAGGCGGTCGACGATCTCGAAGCCCTCGGAGAATCCATAGCGCCGCCCCGTCACCGAACTCAGGATCTCCGAGGCGACGGCCAGCAGGTTGCGCTGGCGGCGCTCGATCACATGACGGATGAATTGGCCGTCTGCTAGAAGCCGAACTAGCTCTTGAGCCGACTCCAGCAATTCAGTGCCCAGCTTGATACGGACATCGAGCTCCGCGGCAAGGGGGATCTGAGCAAGCGCCATATCTCTAGCGCCTGTCAGCTGGCCGATCATGCGCTGAGTTGCGGTCAGCTCTTTGGCCAGTGCTGCAGAATTATCGAAGCCCGCCTTCTCAAGCCGCTGTGCAAACTTGGCTGACTCCGTGGCCGCTTTGCGCTCGATGGTAATTGCACGCTCGTCCAGCTGAAGAGCGATCTGCTCGGCTCTCGTCTCTAACCCAGAGGCCCAGAGCGCGTGATTCTCGAGGCCCGGACGCTCCGGCGGGCGTGGGAAGGCCTTCTCCTTCAGTATTTCGAGGCAGTCGTTCGTACGGGAGAGCGTCTGCGCCAGAAGCTCTGCGGCCTTGCGCTCAGGGCCTTCAACCAACTTCGTGCGCATGTCCCGCAAATCGCTGAGGGCCGATCGAACCAAAGCAATCGTGCGCAGCAGATCCTCCCGTTTCTCCTTCGTCGCACGAGCCAACGCCAGCCGCCGGCTGACTTCCTCCATTGGCTTGTCGACGGCAGATGCCTTTACGACCGCAAGGCGTGCAAAGCTAGGCATGCTGGCCGCCTCGCTTTCGCAAGCCGCTGCAGCGGCCTTGAGTGCGGAAGTCCTCGCCGCCAGCTTGACCTCGGCCTGGGTTAAAACGTTTCTCCTCGGTGTCAGCGCAGACTCAGAGCGCGCCCAAGCCGTCTTAGCGATGTCTACATGGACATGCCTGCTCTTCGAGTCGGTTGTGAGAACCCCACCTTCGGCCTCCAATGCCTCAAGCAACTGACCGTCAGCTTTGGACAGGTCGGCGCCTGGCAGCAGAGTGGCAAGCTTAGCCATTAGCACGCTCGCTTCCGCTTCACGAGTCTCGCGACGCTGACGGAGGTTCTCAATGTTGGTGATGCAGGAATCTACGGCCGCCTGGGCTTTAGTTTTGGCTTCGCGCTGGCGGCTAAGCTCGGACTCTGCGGCATTGGCTGCGGCCCGCGTGGGACCTAGCTCATCGCTGGCAGGTGGGCTGAACCCCTTCGCGAGCACCTCACCGCATACCGGGCAGGTGTCGCCGGGCTTCAGGCCCTCAGCGGCGTGAGCGGCAGCATGCTGCCGCTCGAGTTGACGGAGAGCTGTACGTGCGCGCTCAAGTCCGCCCTCGGCATTTTTGACCGACTCCGCGGCCACAACACTGGCGCTCTTTAAGGCGGGTAGTTTGGTTTGCTCACCCGCCTCCTCGCGGCGCGCAATCTCCGCGTGCTGCTCGGCGCTACGGGCCACTATGAGCCGATCTCTGACCTTGGAACGTATTTCGGTGTGATCGGTGGCAGCGCGGTCGGCCTTTTCCGCCAGCTTGCTGGCTGCCTCCCAAGCCGAATGGAGCTTGCCGATCGCAGCTGACTCGTCTTTTACGGCCTTTGATTCCTGTGTCAGGGTCTTCTCTTCAAAAGCGATCGCAATCGTCTCGGTGGCAATCCTTGTGAGTTCTGCCTTTAGACTCCGGAGCCTACTGGCCACATCAGATAGTTGCTCAAACGCTTCACCAGCTTTGGCCGCTTTATCGAGGGTCGTGGCTAGCTGCCGCTCATCGTCCTCGCACTTACTCAAGTTCGATTGAGCGACGGCGATTTCACCGTCGATCTTGGCGGCCACGGGTACCAGTTCCGAGAGGGATCTAGCCGCACCTTTTCCGAGCGCGCTTAGCCGGCCGGCCGGCTCCCGTAGGCGCTTGACTTCGGCCGCTGCCTCGCGCAGTGCTTCTGCGTCTTTCTTCACTAACTCTTGAAGACTAAGCAGCTCCTTCTCTCGCTTCGTCACGCCAGCGAGCTCCTTCACGTGAGTGGCGGCCACTGAAGCAGGGTCAGGCAACAAACCGCTACGTCGGCCGACCAAGCCCACTACGGTGGGATTGACCCGGTTTCGGAGGCCCTCGGCGCGTGTCCGTACATCACGCAGCTCGGTGAGACGGAAAATCCCTTCCAGGATCGCTATCCGGTCGTTCGGGCGGGCGAGAAGGAGGGTTTGGAAGCGTCCTTGCGGAAGGATCACAGCAGCGAGGAATGCGCGATAGCTCAATCCGATGAGACGCTCCACTTCGCGGTTGACCGCGTCTTCGCCGTCGAAGTCGGGCAGACCTGGCTGGCTTAGGCAGCGCAGCCTATGAACGGACGGAGGGTAATTCGTCCGCGAGCACGACCGGTGAATCTGCCAGACCTTGCCGGCTGCTGTGAAGTCCAGTACGACGCTCATGGTTTGGACGCCATCCGCGATGAGCAACTTGGGTTCGGCAGCATTCCATGTTGTCGCGTTGTAAAGCGAATACGTGATCCCTTCGAGGATGGTGCTTTTGCCAGCGCCGATGTGACCAACAATCGCTACGAGCGACTTGTCCGTGAAATCGATGGTGCACTCGGATCGGTAGCTACGGATCCCCTGCAATGAGATCCGCAGCGGCCTCACCGTGAAATCTCAAGCAATGGTGCTTCTAGGGCGTCCACGTCCGGGAAACTGATGTCCTCCGCCTGCTCGATCGCCGTGAGGATGGCGGCGAAAGTACCGACAACGCGATCAGCGGAACCGGCACGCGTCCCTAACCCGCGGACGTACTCGGTGAACAGATCTCCCAGACTCGGCTCAATGTCTGTGGAAACGTCGCTAGCCGTAAGCACGGTGACTCGCGTCGCGGCACAGTCTTCACGGACGTCGAGCGCAGCGTCCGGCATCATCGCCGCGAGACGCTCGCTCAGGTCCGGAGTAGGCAATTGGGTCTGGACGACTACCTGGCAGATCGAACGACCAATGGTCGGCGCGAGCGCCTCGATTTCAGCCAACGTCCCCTGTAGACGCTTGAGCGGGCGGCCGGCGGAGAGGCGGCGGATTGCGATCTCGGGCGGCCTACCGGGTGCAGCGTCCACGATGACAACACCCTTGTCCTCACCGACTTCTCCAAAATCCAGCTGCACAGCGCTTCCTGCGTAGCGTCCCGCGACCGGCCCGCGAAGGGCCTGGGGTCGGTGGATATGCCCGTACGCGGCATAGCTGACGGCGGGGATGCGCTCGTAGTGGGTGGCGTAGGTATCAGTAACATGAAGAGGCCTGTCGTTCTGGGAAAAGCTGGCACCGGTCACGTGAAGGTGCGCTGCCAATAGCAACACGTGGCGCTTCTGGTCGTAGCCATCCAAAAGGCCACGGCCCAACTCTGATTGGATGAGGTCGACCCGGTCCGCGTATGAAGTCATCCACGTTGCCGGGTCCTCCAAGTGCTCGACCATCCGGTTGGCGTGTATGAACGGAATCGACGCAAGCCGCACAATCTCGCTTCCTGGCCCCTGGAACTCCAAAACGCCGCCCAGCGCCGGAGGCAGCGCTTTAGCGATGAATCGGAGCCGAGAAGTCGTGCCTAAAAGCTTCTGCAACAAATCAAATAGCGCTTGCGAATCGTGGTTGCCTGAGAGGACCACCGTCGGTGCAAGATCGGCCAGTTCGCGCAGCTTGTCAGTCGCCCACTGCAGGTCGGCCCAGCCTGGGCGGAAGCTGTCGAAAACGTCGCCGGCATGCACGATAAGGTCGGGCTTCTCCTCACGCGCGATCTGGATAACCTGCTCGACGGACGCATGGATGTCTTCGTCGCGCGAGATACCCATCGTCACGCGCCCGATGTGCCAGTCAGCCGTGTGAAGAAGCCTCATCAGAGCCTCGCGAAGGCTTTCTTGGCGGCGGTCTTCCGCTCGTCCTCAGTCCCAGATTGACCCTCAGAGACGTTAGTCGCGAAGCCGGGAAATGGGAAATGAATCGGGATCGGCGCGGGGATTAGCGGCTGGTCCAACACCATCGTTCCAGGCAGGAAGCGGCTCGCCCGTTCGCGCAACTCGACCGAGAGGAATTTGTACTCACCGGCCTCCCCAGCGTCCAAACGGCCGACAACCTTCAGTGCGGCGTTGCGAATGATAGCGGGCTCCACCTCACTGGCTGATTGTTGGGCCCCGATCAGTAAGACACCGAGACTGCGACCGCGCGCAGCGATGTCAACCAGGATTTCCTTGATCGGACTGGAACCTTCTTTGGGAGCGTACTTGTTCAGCTCGTCCAGTACCACGAAGCGAAGGGGTTCTCGGCCCTGGCCTTGCTTTTCCTCGAACACTTGACTCACGAGAGCTCCCACCACGAAGCGTTGGCCGTCCTCGTGGAGGGCATGGATATCGATCACTGTTATTGGCTCCTCCAGCGCGACAACCTCTGCCTGTGAGGAGATCAGCTGGCCGATACGCGGCGTCTGGGCTGCTAGGCGGCGAATAAAGGCGAGCGCAGTGCCCGGGGCGACGTTGCCGGTCCACGCTGAGTCGGCCGTCAGCCCCTCCTCCGGCACCAGCACGCCCGTAAGAAAGTCCACGAGATCTGAGAAGTCGCGGAAGGGGGTGCCATGACCGGCTTGACGAGGCGGCCGGCGCTCTTCGATAACGCGTGTCATGTTGAAGCTCGTTCCTGCAGGCGGAGCCGCCAACACTATCGCGCCCGGCTCGTTCTCCATCGGGTAAGCCCAGCGCGCGAGTTGGATACGAACTCTCTGTTCGACGAATGAGATCTGGTTCCTCTGGTCGGTGACGTCGGCGAAGCAGAAGCGAAGCAATCCTTGGCGAATAAACTCCTGCGGCGACCAACCGAACGCCCTGACATCGGTGGCTGGCCGACTCTTAACGTCAGTCGCGATTGAGCCCGGCTTGCTGGCCTGTGACCTTGGCGAGTACAGCCGAACCCTTTCGAAGCGACCGGGCGACTCCACGCCTAACTGTCTCCAGTGCGCTGCTGCCTCCGGCTTTCCGTTGAACCTTCCATTCGGGCGGTCGATGTGGAGGAGGTCTTCCCCTTTGACGTTGAAGACCAAGGCGCGGGTTTGTGGACCGTGCGCGCCCAAAAGTGCCCGGCCTTGGTCTGTCTCAAAAAGCATGTAAAGGAGAAAGAGGGCATATGACGTTTTGGTGGCAACACCCGAGATGCCGGAGATCGAGATGTGGCCGCCCTTGTCGCCATTCATAAAGGAGAAGTCGGCGTACACGGCCTCCCCGGCCTGGTCGAGGCCCACGGCAATCGGCTGCTCCATCTGATCGAGAAAGAGCGCGTTAGCGCGGTGGATGCCGGAGGCGCGGTGGGCCGTGGCGCCCGGCGCAGGCGGAAGCCATAGCTCGGGCACGGTCCGCAGAACCTGCACCTCGACTCGGCGAATTGCCTCCCCAGGCATTGTGTGCGTACCGGCGATGCGTCGAGTGTCAGTCGACATCTCCGCGCCCTCGATGCTGCCGAAACTCTCGACCACGATCCCGTAGTGGGTGACGCTCCGGCCGTCTGGCAAATCCTGAGTCACCGCCACGAGCTCGTCGAGCTGGACAACCGCGTCGTCGTTCAGGAGCAGAGAGAACCGCCGCGTAGTTGCGTCGACAGCCCCATCGACGAGCCCGATCCCGGCGTCCTCAGAACCCGGAGTTGCTACCTCACTCACGCCAGTACCTCCTTCTCAGTTAGCTTGTGGATTGAGTCCCGTACCGCCCGATAGGCCAAACCAGAGTCGCCTAGCAAGTGTCGGAGCCTGGTTTCCAGGGCACCCACAGGTTGGAGATTCTGCGGGGCCCGCGGATCGCGATATGCGATGCCTGCGTAGCGCGGGATGATCCCGATGACCTGGTCGACGACCTCCACCGAATGCTGGAGTCCAGCCGACTGGGGGACCTCTAATCTCACCATGCCAGCCCACGGGCCGGAGAGTCCACTGGTGGGGGCGAGCCGCATATAGCATGAGTAGCGGTCGCGCCCGAGGCTGAAGATGCTTGACCTCTCGCCTGGCCGAAGATCGGGTATGCGCTTGTGGTGCTCCGGAGCGAGTAACGCCCTGCTGTGAGTCTTGACATACCCGATGACTGGGAGGTCAAGGTTGCGCAGATAGCTGAGCGGGCCGTCCACGACGACAAGAAAGCCTTCCGCGCAGAGCCGATCGGCAAGCATGGCCTCCTGCTGACGCATACGTTGCTGTAGCGCGGCAAGCGGGGCCTCAACTGCCTCATCGGCGATCGAGCGGCAGGTCCACCGCCAGCCACCACTTACATCGGGCAGGTCGCCGCTCAGGCCGGAACCCCAGATGATCAAACGCTGCACCGTAGGCTCGGTGAACTCCGGACGGTGCACGCCGTCCGCGATGACTCCACCGCAAGCGTGGCTGCCGGCGACACCCCGCGCTACACGGCCGCTCACTCTTTCGTATTGGTATAGCGACGCCTCACCCCGACGCACGCCATCTACAAAAGCGATTCGCTGATGGGGACCGCCGGTTTGCTTAGCCGAATGCACGAGGAACTCGGGGCCATCCTCCACTAGGGCTGCCTCTGCAACTCCCTGATCTTCAGGCTGGACGAGGTACGGGGATCCGTATGTCGCCTGCCAGTCCTCAGCAAAGATGGTCATAGGGAGGTCGTCAGGCTAAGGAACAGCAGGTGTTTGAGCACTGGACTGAAGCAAGCGGAAGCCGGTTCCAAATCGCCAACCACTCTCATCTCATTGTCAGGCTACCCGCACTCGCGCAGCGCAAGGAGGTTGTCATTCCACTCCCCATCGGCATGAGTGCCCCGTTATTTGCCGTTGAGACCGGCAACTACACAAATTCTGTCTCCGCGAGGTGGTACCGATTCAGACCTGAAGGCCGGTCGTCAACGAAATGCACAGCCGCAGCAGTAGGTCTCTCGACAGTCGGGCTAGCGAGGGAACGGTGCCGTGGACAAACGTGCTGATCGGATCGCTCTTATCGTGCGACGCCCACGCTGGCAAGACCATCGAACCGAAGGCCGTCTCAAGTCCGTGAATCTTGCCGCCGTGGGCGATCGACGAGCGCATCCCGTACACGTCCATTTTCTTGAGCTCCGAGAGCTGATCCGCGGCCGCAACCAGGCCGACCGCGAACCAAAAGCGGTTGCCGCCCTTGGGTTCGGACGGCAAGTGGGAGAGTTCCGACATAACCCTGGAAGCCTGTTCAATACTCGCCACGAAGGCGACCAGGGCGAAGGATGGGTGTTCCGGTGTGAGCAGGATGCCTTGGTGCCAGAGGCTCAGCGCAGCTGACACCTCCTGAGCTCTCGAACTCTGATCTAGGTAGGACCAGATCGGCTGAACCCAACCGGGTAGTGGTTCCTCGTCTCGAAGACCATGCTGCGGCTCGTCCAGCAGACTGTGGCCCCAGTTAGGCGGGGGGCTCGCATCGTCTGGAAGCGCCTGACCGGCATGCGGCGAATCGCGCGGCGATTCGCGGACCTGCCATGGCTCGTTCCACGCCAGGCTCAACAAGCAACATAGCCGGTGCAGCGTGAGCGAGGCACGCCGCTCCGTGGCCGGCCAGTAGGCGTCGGATATGGGACCCTCGACGACGATCGGCCAGGCGATCGACTGCATCCAACCCCGGTCCAGAATCCGGACGTAGTCGACCAGTTGGCGTTCGGCGGCGCGGAGGTGGATCTCCCCCAGGTCGATCGCCGGCGCAAGCACTCGAGCAGCGTTGTGAGGTGTGGTCAGAACACGACTAGGCTCGTGCCGAGGCGCAGCGCTTACCACTGCCCGCCACCCCATCACACCGTACTCCGCGGGAGGAACGGCGTCGGATTCGCTCATTTGCTCTGGATCCAGGGAAGACAAGGCGCGTACGCCTTTTGACCACGAGAGTGATTGATGGCTCGTCCATTGCCCAGGAGCCAAGCTGGAAAGTGCCGGGGGTTGAACCCGGCGGAGGCCCATTTCAAGGCCGGCCCGAGATGTCTCCTGGGCCTGGGTTGAGCTGGGCTACGGCAGATCTAGCCACCTAGTTTAAGAGCGCCAGGCCGTTTGGCGAGAGGTTGCCTTTAGGACTTCTCATTGAGGGTCTTCACTGTAATCAGCGAGGTCAGCGGCCAATTCGTTCCAATCGATTAGATCTTTCATCCTTGGCTTGTCGGCCTCGAAGGCAGCGATGTCCGCATCGCTCAAGTAAACTTGGCGCCCTTCCGTCATGACAAAGCGCCCTGCGTGGTCCTGAAGAATTGTGGCTGCAACGGATCCTCGGTTAACCATGAACCGAGCGAGAATATGAGACTCGATCTCGCTCAGACTCCGTGGCTGGCGCTCTAACAAGAGCGCCACAACTGCATCTCCGATACCTCGGCGCCGTCTCGGAGCATAGCGCTCAGGAATTCCCTCGCGCTCGGAGGCAAGGTCACCTTCACGACGAACTCTGTAGGTACCAGGTCCTGCCCAAACGAAGAGGTCGTTGTACCGGTCGAGCCAGGCATGAACGCTACGGTCGCTTATCCGGTCGTCGCGGTCTAGGAGGGGTCGAATCCGTGTTGCCAGGTCTGTGAAGTGGAGAGGTCCCTCCGTTTCCAGAACATGCCGCATGCCATTGAGGCGGCGCACCCGCCTAGTCACACGATCGCGATCGATCACTCCTGCGAGACGCACCGTGCCAAGGTCGATGAAGCAGAAACGTGAAGCGCTGATTCGAGCCCGAAGCCCAGCTGAGAGTGGCAATTTAAGCCGCTCGGCGACCTCCTTCAACAGCTCGTCCATCGATAGTTCGGTCCTGACGGTCAGTACGTCAGCAATTGCGCGGTCGACACCGCGCAGGGGAGCCCTTTCCAGATGAGCCCAGCCTTCCCCATGTATGCCCGCAAGTAGCCGCAACCACGGCTCGGCGGGGCGCCGCGTGGCTGGAAAGGCTTCGATCATTGCCCGAGCTATCAGTGGGTCACCCGGACTCATTTGAAGCTCAGTAGCGATGCGCTCAACGAGCGCTGAGAGGCGGCGAAGCCGCCATTGAGCCCAGGGTCGCCTCAGGAAGCGCAGTGCCTTTGACTCGACCTGTCGGATTCGCTCGCGCGTCACGCCGTACCGCGCACCAACCTCTTCAAGAGTCTCCTTGGCGCCGTCGGCCAAGGCAAAGCGTTTTTCAAGGATTGGTACCAGCTCGCGCGAAATCAAGCTGCGCGCGTGGTCCGTGTGACTAATTAGGTCATCCAACACAATGTCCAGATCGCTTAGTGGATCGATAGTCCGTAGCCACTCGCCCGTTGCCTCGGTACTAGCGTTCACGTCCGTCGATCCGGATAGGTACCTTTCCAGATCGGTCGGCACAACCCTGGTCACAGCACTGATCCGCAAGGTGGCGCTGTCGATGGAG
>Ga0307373_10011420_pt1 | contig 12873 bp, 17 predicted proteins | sample OX2MG_FD_202534 | JGI IMG/M metagenome (GOLD analysis project Ga0307373, IMG submission 202534) | Soil microbial communities from Risofladan, Vaasa, Finland - OX-2 | ecosystem: Environmental > Terrestrial > Soil > Coastal area > Acid sulfate soil | place: Finland: Risofladan, Vaasa | collected... | reverse complement strand
CGGCGCGAAGCAGGTGAAGCACCTGCCCGGCCGCCCGGAGCGGGACCCGTCTGATTCCCGGTGGCTGGCAGCGTGCTTCGAGCGCGGCGCGGTCACCTCCTGCTTCGTGGCCACCCCGGAGTTCCGGGTGATCCGGCTGCACACCCGCTACCGGCGGGACCTGACCGGGGAACGCACCCGGGAGAAGCAGCGGGCGGAGAAGCTGCCCGAATCGGCGGCGGTCAAGCTGTCGTCGGTGGTCACCGGCCTGCACGGGGTCACCGGCCGGGACATCATGGACCACCTGATCGCCGGGGAACGCAACCCCAGGGTGCTGGCGCAGCTGGCCCGCGCCCGGGCCCGCCGCAAGATCAGCGAGCTGGAAGCCGCGCTGGACGGAGCCGGGTTCTTCACCCCAGAGCACGCCGCGCTGCTGGCCGCCATGCTGGCCCGGATCGACCGGGTCAACGAGGAGATCACCCGGCTGACCGAGGTGATCGAGCGGCTGCTGGAACCCTATGAGGAGCAGCTGCAGCAGGCCGAATCGATGCCCGGGTGGGGGCGCCGCGCCGCCGGGGACGCCGTCGCCGGGACCGGCACCGGCATGACCCGGTTCCCCTGCCGGCGCGCACCTGGCCTCCTGGGCCGGCCGCACCCCGCTGGACAACTCCTCCGGCAAGCGCACCGGCCGGGCCAAATCCAAGAAAGGCAACCGGGACCTCGGCGGCCTGCTCGGCGAGACCGCCGTCGCGGCCGGCAAAACCCAGACCCGCGAAGGCGCCCGCTACCGGCGGCTGGCCCGCCGCCGCGGCAAAGCCAAAGCCCTGGTCGCCGTCGGGAACACCCAGCTGAAGGCCTGCCACAAGCTGCTGTCCAGCCCCGGCATGCGCTATCAGGACCTCGGCGCGGACTACTACGAGCGCCAGCGCGACCTCCGCCGGCAGATCAGCCACCACGTCGGCAAGCTCGGCGCCCTCGGCTTCGAAGTCACCCTCTGCCGCCTCCCCGGACCCGGACCAGGCGAAGCGGGCCCTGCCCAGGCCGCCTGACCACTCCCCGAACTCACCGGCGGGCCAAAGACCCGGCTCCGCCGGCGCTGCCGCGCGCCCGGCTGGGGTGCTGTTTTCGGGTTAGAGGTCAGTGGTTCGAATCCCCATAGATCCACAAGGAATTCTAGGTCAGGACCCAGTCCTAGATCCCTCGGGTTGGCTTTCAAGATCACCTGACCGTCATTTGACCGTCGTTTTGGGCACCGGTAGTTGGCACTGAGCCACACGGATTGGCTCTCGATGACAGCCCAGGACGGCGCGGGCGTGATGTGCGTTGAACATGCCGGTGATCGGGATGCTGTGGCTGGCATTAGCAGGGCATGGGTGGGGGTGCTGTCGGGGCCTACCTGTCGTGCGTGCCCATTCCTGCCGAGGCGGTTGCTGAACGCCCGGCTGCAGGCGCGGGTGCGGTGGCCGTTCCGGCGGGGCCGCGCGGATGTCAGACTGGATGACGGCGAGAGGTGAGATTATGAGCGTCGCGCTGGTAGAACACACCGGGCCGTGGACAGCCGATGATGTCGAGGCGCTGCCGGATGCCGGTGATCATGCCCGCTTCGAGGTCTACGAAGGTGGGGTTCTTGTCGTGAGCCCGGCGCCGGGAGTGGGTCATCAGCGGGCGTCCTACCGTCTGCACCGCGCTCTCGCCCAGGCGGCTGTCGTCGCAGGCGCCGATGCCGAGGTGCTCGAAGCGGTTAACGTGGCCCTGCCCGGCGGGAAGCTCCTGGTCCCCGACGTCGTGGTCGTGGCCGCCGGAGCAGTCGGTGAGACGACTACCAGGCTGCCCTGCGAGGCCGTTCTGGCCGTGGTTGAGGTTGTCTCCCCGTCCACGATGTCGATAGACTGGGCGGTCAAGCCGGTCATGTACGCGGAAGCGGGAATCCCCGTCTACTGGCGGGTGGAGCTGCAGGGCACGCCGAAGATCGTCGCTTGCTCCCTGAGTCGCGGCCGGTATGTCACTCGTACCACGCTCGTGGCAGGAACCCCGGGCCGCATTGCCAGGCCCTTCGCGGTCGAGCTGGACCCAGCTGACCTAACCCGCCGCACCGCCTGAATCGGGGCGAACCCAGACCGAGCGGCGTAATACCTTTTGCTGATCGGGTGCTGGCGGCGGCCTCCAGACCAGTCACGCTGCCCAGAGTCGGCCCGAATCGGGCTACGTCGATAGACGGCATTACATTCAGTGATGCAGGAGGTCAGGGAGAACGCACGCCGAGCCGCCTTATTGCACGGACATCAGCATGATGCTGGTCTGGAAGTGGCTCCCTCAGATCGGGTTGATCTGCGGGAGTCTGCAGTCAGAAGGACCGGCTGGCCGAGGCGTTCGCTGGCATCCTGGATAGGTGAGCGAACGGGATCTTGACACTCCGCTTTCCCGCACCGCCGCCTCTGCGGCGGTGGCCGGTATCGGCTGGCGGTACCTGCTGGGCACGCTGGCTGTCTCGGTAGCTGTCCTGTCGCTGGCGCAGGCCAGCGAGGTGGCTGCCGCTGCCGTGGCGGCCAGCGGGCAAGACGCAGACGGTCACCTGCGGGTGGACATGCGCCCCGACCGGGTCGAGTTGTCTGTGCAGACCAGGGCGCTGGGCGCGGTGACCGGCCGCGACACCCGGCTAGCGCATCGCATCGCCGATGCCGTGGCCGGGCTTGGGCTTGCCCCCGCTGGCGCGACGTCCGCCGGGTCACCGCGGCCGGTCCAGATACTGGAGATGGCCATTGACGCGGTGGACATACCGGCGATCCGGCCGTTCTGGAAAGCAGTGATAGGCTACGTCGACGAGCCCGGCAGCGACGGCGCCCAAGACGCCATCGTCGATCCCGCCGGGCAGCTTCCGGCCATCTGGTTTCAGCAGATGGATGCCCCGCGGCCGCAGCGGAACCGGGTCCACTTCGACATCACTGTCGCCCACGACGAGGCCGAGCCCCGGGTGCGCGCCGCCCTGGCCGCCGGCGGCCGACTTGTCGACGATTCTTTCGCCCGGTCGTTTTGGGTCCTGGCGGACGCAGAAGGCAACGAGGTATGCGTCTGCACCTGGGCCGACCGCGACGAGCGGGAACAATAGGGCAGCGCCGCCGCCCGCCCGGGCGGGCAGCAAGCTGGCTCAACTGGCCACCGCTGCGCCATTGCCTCCGCCCGGTGCCACGTCCGGTCCCAGCGACGAGCACGCTCTGTAATTGAGCCGCCCACAGCTTGACAATCCGTATCCGCCGATCGGGGTGGGTTAGCTATTCCAGATATACCTCGCAGGCGCTGGCGCATAGCGGGCTTATCTGACGCTCCAGGGGCCGCCGACAGCGTTTCGGGACCGGGCGGCTTTTCAGGTCACTGCGCTAGCGCTGCCCGACGATTTCCTGGCGCCGCTTGCCGGATCGTGCCTGAACTACGCCGGAAGAACGCCGGTTCCGGTACGGCTTCGACGCCTTGCGTGCGAAAAATTTTATCACAGCATGTGTGTCTTGATTGAATGACGGCACCGAACGGCAGGGGAGGTTGCGTGGTGGGTGAGATGGCGCTGCTTAGGGTGCCCGTTGGTGACGGCGCTGGCGATGTTATTGAGGTGCAGGTCTCCAGGGCTGATCTGGACGGGCTGGAAGAGTCCGGGGTGGTGCTGGGGGTGGTGCTGGCTGCAAGCAACGGCCGCAGGTTCGACGCGGCGTCGTTCAGCCTGGCGACGGCGGTCGATCATGTGATGCCCGCGCTGAGGGCGATCGTGGGCCGGCTACGCGGCGGCGTACTTGACCCGGATGAGGTAACGATGCAGGTGGGGTCTGCAGTTCGGCGGGGAGACGGGGTTCTATTTCGCGAAAGGCACCGCCGGGGCAAGCGTCGCGGTAACGATGACCTGGCGCAAGGCGGCAGACGGGCCAGCGGGGCCTGCGGGTGAGGGGCGGCGGACCCCGTTGACCCGGCCACCCCGGGCGTCAGGTTCGCTGACCATCAGCGGTTCACCCCATCGCGGGGCGGCCGCCACGCTGACCCGCCAGCGGTCGCCGCCCGGTCCAGCTCCAGGTAGTGATGGACCTCAGCGAGCACCTCATAGGAAACCCAGGTGGTGCGGAACTGTCTTGTGGTGGGGTCAGGGAAGCTGGCCCCGCTTGTTCACGATCGCGGTCTTGGCCAGGATCCAGTCGCTTGACCTGCTGTTGTTCACGGTCGTGAACCCGCCGAGCAGGGCGTAGGTCTTGGGGTTGAAGATGAGGGTGATGTGGATGTGGGGCTTCCAGGGGCCGCGGATGCCGATGCCGGCTGTCCCTTGCAGGTCGGTGACGCGGGGCACCACGCTCAGGCCCGGGGTGCAACTGCGCCAGGCACGCGAGGTCGCTACGGGGCTGGCCGGATTCGGTGTGATTTTGCTGATGCACGCACTGCTCATGCCGGACACCCCGGGTCTTGCCGCACTACGCGCCAGAATCAACGAACTCGGGATGGCGCCGACGCTTATGAATCTGGCCCGGCAAGTAATGCAGCCGCAGCGCGCCGCGTTCGCAATTGCCACCTGTCTCGATTCGACGTACGCGGCGGTGTACACGTCGCTGTCCGAATTGGTTGCCGCAGGGCCGCCGCTGCTGCATCAAGCCGGAGACGATGGGCACGATCCCGAACGCTACATGGCGACCTGGCTCTCCTCCATCCGCGAGATAAGCAAGCAGGGCTAAACCGGCGGCAGCCCTTCGGCGCGTCTTGGAGTACGGGCAAAGACGCGCACAGATCATCCAGTTACATGCAGTTTTAGGACAGGGCTGGCACCCCCCGAGCCAAGCACATAACGGCGGCGATGAGCGCGTTCTCCCGAGCCTTCCTCGTCACTCAGCGTGATCTTGTTGGCCAGCGGTTGCTGGGTGTCCGGTCCGCCGTACCTGCCAGGCGCTCGGCAGTAGCCTTGGCAAATGTCGGGTCAGCGGATTGAGCAGCGTCCGCGGTTGCGGGCTGAGGAGCCGCCTGCTAGGGCAACGGTAGTTATACGGGGTGGCCGTGATACCCCGGATAAGTTGCGCAGCCATGTTCAGCGGACGGCGCGTGCCTGGTCGCTCGATGGGCAGCCGTTGCTGGGTATCTCAGTTTTCGCGGTCCTCGGCGAGCCGCTCGATGATCTGCTTCGGCGCCGGTTCGCCACGTTCCGGACCATCTACCTGCCCACCGTCGGCGGTCTGGCTGATCGCGGATTCGAGTTGCTGCCTACCGGGCAGCGTCCGCATTTCACCGTGCGTCTGCGCCGTGCCAACGATCAGGAGCTCGGGGAACTGCAGGAGGCTCTCGGCGCTGTGCAGCCCAATCCCGCGTACGCTGGGAGCGAGCCCTGGCGAGGGGAGGACTGAAGATGTACCTGGTGGATATCACCGCTGACCTGAACGACGAGGACGAGACCGGCTACGTCTGGACCTTCCTCGATGAGGCCCGCGATCCTGCCCAGATCCATCCCGGGGCTCTCGTTGTCGCCGGTGACGAGGAAGCCGCCGCGGTGTGCCAGGTCGTCGACCTCGTGCCTGCGGGCGATGGCATGATCGTGCATCTGCGCCTTCTGCCCGGCTTGGTCGACGATTACCGCGCCCTGGTCGAGCGGGCACTTGCCAGCTGACCCCAGCGGTCCCGTGCTTCAGCCGATCTATGCCTCTGGCGGGGCAGGGCCTATTCATGACTACACAGCGTGACGGCAGTTACGCTGTGTAGTCATGAATAGGAGCGCCCGCGTCCGGTCGTGGCAGACCCATTCTGTGGTTTCCTTGATGCAGTTCACTTTCTTGAGGCGGAATAGCCCGAGGGCGAGGTTCCGGAGCGAGGCCATAGCGAGCCAGGGAGGAACCGGTGGGTGTGATCATCGGGATGGACCCGCATAAGCGGTCGGCCACCATAGAAGTCGTGGACGAGCGGGCCGCGGTGCTGGCAGCTGGCAGGTTCGGCACGGACAAGGTCGGCTATGCCCAGATGCTTGCCGCGGGCCGGAAGTTCGCGGACAGGCTCTGTGCGGTCGAGGGCTGCAATGGCATCGGCAAGCACATCGCCCACCGCCTGGTGCACGACGGCGAGATTGTGGTCGATGCGCCGCCGAAGCTGTCGGCCCAGGTGCGCGTGTTCGCCACGGGCAATGGCCGCAAGACCGACCCGGTGGACGCTCACTCGGTGGCGATGGTCGCGCTGCGCAGCCCGGGACTGGTCCAGGTGCAAGTCGATGAGGACCTGGTCGTGATGGGCATGCTCGCTGACCGGCGCGACGAGCTGGGCCGGGCCCGCACCCCAGGCGGTCAACAGGCTGCACCGCCTGCTGCTGGAGCTGTTTGCGGGCGGTGCGAAGCAGTTCCTGTCCGCGCAGCAGGCTCGCGCGATGATCGCCACGATCCGGCCGCGTGACCTGCCTGGCAAGACCCGCCGCCGGCTCGCCGCAGAGCTGATCGGCGAGCTGGAGACCACCGGCAAGAAGATCAAGAACCTTAAGAAAGAGCTGGCGCAGATGGTGACTGCGCGAGGGTCGACGCTGCTGGAACTGCACGGCATCGGCCCTTCCAGCGCTGCCCGGCTGCTCGCCGACGCCGGTGACATCCACAGGTTCGCCGACCGGGACAAGTTTGCGTCCTGGAACGGCACCGCGCCGCTGGATGCCTCCTCCGGCAACCAGGAACGTCACCGGCTCTCGCGGGCAGGCAACCGGCGGATCAACAGGGCGCTGCACATCATGGCCGTCGTCCAGCTGCGCAACCAGACCCAGGGCCGCGCCTATTACGACGCGCGAAAGGCCGCCGGGATGCCCTCGATGATGGCCATGCGCGCGCTCAAGCGACGCCTGTCCAACGTCGTCTACGCACGCATGCTCGCCGACCAGAAACGACGGGAAGCTGCGGGCCCGGGCGGGCAATCGGGGACGACTCCTGACTCCAGCGCGGCCGACCTGACCCCGGACATCGGCTCTTCGGAGAAGCCACGTCCCGGACCCGTCACCCAGTCTAGAACACTGCTCCCGACGACCCCTTGACACAAAGGGGTGCCAGATGAGGGCGGTGCGGGTGGCGGCAGACTGGACGGATGAGCGAGCGAACGTCTTGGACCGTGGAGCACTTCAGTCAGGCCAACCCCGCCGGTAAGGGCCAAGGTGATGTACCGGCGCTCCTGCGGCGGGTGGCCGACTCCATCGATACTCTTGGCGAGGTCGAAGTTCAAGATCTCGTGTTGCACACCGAGGTAACCGAAGACGGCGACTGGCACTCGCTGACCGTCTACTTCCACCGCTCGACCGCACTTCGATCGGTGCCCTGACGGCGGCATTATGTGGGTGGCCTTCGGTCACCTGCGCCCTTCGAGCCGCATAATGCGTGATACGCAGAGGTGATCGAGGCGCAGTGCTTCTGGTTCTGGCGCCTCACGCGGGCTGTGTCGGAATCGATCTGGTGGCAGGTCGGGTGGTGTTGCCTGGGGCTGGCCTGGTCAAGCCCGGCTGGGCAGGCGGTTTGCGGCTGGCCGGGCTGATCTTCGGTGGCGTGTGATGTGCCTGGAGAACGCAGACTTGCGCGCAGCCGCGCTCGGACCGGCGCATCGCCTGCGCGATGGCGCGGCGCCGGTTTGTGCCCGGCACCGCGCCGCGCTCGCGCCACGCGCCTGCGAAGCCAGCAAGGCGCACGGGCTCCGCGCCGGAGCGCACGGCGGGCGCATTCTGGCGCAACGTGCAGCCTCCGGGTCGGCCGACGTCGAAAGTTGCGCCGGCCCCCGTTCGGGGAGCGCACTGGGCGGGCGCCCGGCATGGCGCCCCAGCGACGAGGCCCGGTGATCTGAATGGCAATGGCCTGGCTGTGGCTGTCCTGCCGCAAGCACAGGTCGTCGCCGACACGCACGACTCAGATGCTTCACGTACGGGCAGCGAAATGGTGGCGCTGAGCCTGCGACGCCGTGACGCTGGGTTTGCGCCTTGCGGGTCCAAGTCGTTTCTCAGGCGCGAAAGCTCTGCACTGCGGCACGCCTCGGCGCCGCCCTCTGTGTCACCCTGCCCACCCTTGCGGGCTTGGGTGCGCGTGTCGCGCACACGCCTGGAGACTGCGCGGATCTGCTCGCGCAGCCCAGGCAAATTACGCCAGGCTGCCAGGGGCTCGCCACCGGCGAAGGAAAGGGGATCTGCCGCCAGCGGGTCGGCGGGACGGCCTGCTACGGCTGCCCGCCGGCTGACTCGGCGGGCGCGCTGTCCGCGGTGTACGCCGGGAGCCGGGCAGAGTAGATGGAGTACCCGTCGACGTAGAAGGCGACCACGGTGGCGATGACAGTGGCCGCCATCATGGGCACCATGAGCCCGAAGCCGCTGTGGGTGAGCTCGAGCACCAGGGCAAGGCCGGATAGCGGCGCCTGCATCGCCGCGCCGATCATGGCCGCGGCGCCGATCATGGCGAACGCGCCGGACGGGGAACCTGGCCAGGCCAGATTCCAGGCGATGCCGAGTGCGCCGCCGAGGACTGCGCCGGTGCTGAGTGTCGGGGTGAAAAGCCCGCCGGATGCGCTGCTGCCCAGGCACATTGCGGTGACGAGCGGCTTGAGCGCGAACAGGGCGAGCAGCAGGCTGAGGCTGCCGATGCCGAGGAACGCGTCCCGGGCCATGTCCAGGCCGTTCCCGAACAGCTGCGGGTACCAGATACCGATGATGCCGAGGATGCCGAAGGCTGCGACCGGGGCGAACAGCGCCCTGGTTCCCCTCGCGCGGTGGTGCGACACCCAGCCGATGAGGCGGATGTAGCCGGCAGAGATCAGCCCGATGACCGGCCCGGCCAGCAACGACCAGACCATCAGCGACCCGGTGAAGCGGTAATCGGGAACGCCGGTATAGGTGGCGTGATCGGGCAGGTAGATCCAGGCCGTGGCGGTGGCGATCCAGGAGCAGGCGATGGCCGGCAGCATGACCGGCAGGGTGATGCTGCCGATGAGGATCTCGGCGGTAAATAGGGCGCCGGCCAGCGGGACGTTGTAGACCGCGGCGAGCCCGGCGCCGCCGGCGCAGGCGACGAGCAGCCGCCGCTGCTGCGCCGACAGGCCGCCCCACCCGGCTAGGATGCTTGCCGACGCGCCGCCCAGCAACTTGGGCGCTGCTTCGCGGCCGATCGAGGCGCCCATGCCGATGACGACCTCGGAGATCACCGACGTGCCAAGGCAGCGCCGGAACGACAACCGCCCGTCGCCGCTCCAGACCGCCTCGTCGATCTCGGACGGCTCGCCCCTGGTGTAACGCCGCAGCAGGTACCACGCGACGCCGCCAAACGCGCCTGCGATCAGCAACGAAGCGACCCGCCGCAGCGCGGATGCCTGCTCGACGCCGTGCTGCAGGGTCCCGGAGCGGTAGCCGAACGCGGCGTACTGCACGTTGAACAGGAGCGCCATCATCAGCGCACCGAGCAGCCCGGCGGCAATGCCGGCCAGGACCACCATGGCCCAGAACCGGGGGGTGAGGACGCCGGCTCCGTGGCTGGTGATGTTGGGCTGCTCCATGGCGCCGCGCCCGGATGGCAGCCGCTGCTTCAGCAGTGGTTGTGGCCGCCGCAACCGTTCGCTGCCCCGTCCCGGCGCCCGGCCCCGCGAAATACCGGGCCAGCGCAGTGGGCCGAGGCGGCGTGCTCGCCCGTCTGGACTGGTCATGAAGACAACTCCACCGCGATGCTGTGGCCGACCTCAGCCCGGAGCACGTCGGCGTCAGCCAGCCGGGTCATCGCGGCCCCTGCCGCCGCGCTGCGCCCGGGGCCGCTCGATCCGCGCATGCAAACATCGGGCAGCACCTCAGGCGCCTGGTTCATCAACCACGTCAGCACCCCATATGGCCAGCGAGCCCGCGCCGCCAGTGCGTCAATCAGATCCACGCCATCAACCCGCGGCATACCCAGATTCTCCCAGCCACCCTGCCCGGCCCCGGCGTAACCCGATGACCTACCGGGGGCGGCCCCTGTATGACCCGGTCGCCAGGGTACCTATCGTCTGGTCGTCTGGCTTTACGAGGCTGTGCCGGTGACCGGGTGAAGGCTCGCGACGCTAGGCAGACCGCACCCGGCTCGGCCCTTAATTCTCACCGTCGGTTACAGCTCGGCGGCAGCAGCCTGCATGAGCAGTGCCGCCCAGGTGCCATCGTCACGGCCGGGTGAGTGGCCGACATCGAGGCTGACGCGCCTTGCCGGCCGCTGGGTGCCGCCGACGATGAGCCACCCGACCTGTACGTCCCCTCCGCACGTGGTGCGGAATCCCAGATGCTCATGCGGGCGTGCGGGGCCGGAACGCTGAGTGCCCATAGGCAGGCAGCGGTCGCGGCGGGCGTGAATGACAGCCCGGGTCGTCAGATCAATACCCATGGGGGTATATTTACGGGAGCTGGGCACCATCAGGTGCGCGCATGGAGATGCGGAGAACCCTTATGTGCAGTCCTGCGATCTGCGATCGCTGCAAGAAGATCACCTGGACCGGCGGCGGCGCCCACGCTGACCAGGTGCTCGCCGGCGTCCCAGCGGGGAACCGATGCACCTGCCGCTGACCGGCCGCCGTGGCTGCACCGCCTGGCTTCCCGCGCTGCCCTGGCCGGTACCCGGTCCAGTTCTAGAGGGGAGATTCTGATGAGCGCCGTTTCTTCCGCGGGTGCGGGTGCCGCGCCCCGCGTGCACCGGGTCCTGGTGTTCACCACCCCGTCGTGCCCCTGGTGCAATCGGGCGAAGGCCTACCTGCGCCAGCGGCGGGTGCCGTTCCGGGAGGTGGATGTCTCCCGGGATGCGGCGGCTGCCCGTGACCTGGTGCGCCGCAGCGGGCAGATGGGGGTGCCGGTGATCGAGATTGACGGGCGGCCCGTCGTCGGGTTCGACCGGCCGCAGATCGACCGCCTGCTCGGCCTGCGCAGCTGAGCCGGGCACGCGCGGGAACCATATTCGCCGGGTCCGGGAGGCCCGGGAGACCGAATGGAGCAATGCATCATGCAGCAGGAGATCCGGCCGCTCGGTGGCCGTGTGCTGGCCCGGGTCGTGGAGGAGGAGTCCGTCACCAAGGGCGGCCTGGTCATCCCCGACACGGCCAAGGAGAAGCCGCAGCGCGCCGAGGTCATAGCCGTGGGCGATGACGAGGAGATGATCAAGGTGGCGCCCGGCGACCTGGTGCTCTTCGCCAAGTACGCCGGAACCGAACTGCGCTTCGATGGCGTCGACTACCTGATCCTTGACGCCAGCGACCTGCTGGCTGTGATCACAACGGCGGCTGCTAAAGCCGCCTGAGCGGCCAGTCACTCATCCTCCCTGGCCTGCTCGGCGCAGCGTAGGACGAATGCCCCCGGGGCCATGCCCGCTGGCTGCGAACGGGTGTCGGCCGTCGAGCAGGTCACCCAGGAGCAGGGTGCCTCGCTGCGGGCACGACCCAGGTGACGAGTACAGCACGAAAATATAGCAACCGGCCCGGACGCAGGCGGATCAAGGTGGATGCTCCGGGACGGTGACCTGCGGTAATGGACGCAGAAGGACGCCCTGCCTGTTGTTTGCAAGCAGGGGGTCAGGGGTTCGAGTCCCCTTAGCTCCACACGTCAAAAGCAAAATTCGAACAGCCGGGGCGGTTGTACAGCAGCAAAGTACAGCAGCCGGGATCGCCTGAGATGCCGCACACGCGTTCGAGCCGGGCTTCGCCCTGGTGGGGGACTGCGGCCTGCGGCGCACAGATCCCAGGTCCTGGGCCGAGAGCCGAGCCATTGAGCAGGAAGAACGCCGTCGTTGGGGTCCCGCGCCGCCTGTCCGTCGGCCAGCGGGCAACGTCCTGGATCTGCCTTTTCAAGGCTGGTTCGCGTCGCTCATGCAGAGGGTCAGCGAATGGCAGGCTTTTCCGTCACGCACGGTGAGATTGCTCGTGAGACGCCTCATGAGTTCATGACGCACATATCGAGGTGATACACGGGTGATCATTGCCGCTCTTCGTTTCAGTGGCTCAGTAATGATCACCCGTGTATCAGGCGTTATACGGCCCGAAGGGCTTGGTGATCTTCGATCACCCGTATAACGATGCTCCTATGCTTGTCAAGCGTTCCGCAGGGCTATTCGGAGATCACCAACCGTGACCTTGTCGCGCTACGTAGTCATGAACTGGAGTGCCCGCATCCGGTCGCGGCAGACCCATTCTGTGGTTTCCTTGATGGAGTCCGCGTTTTTCAGGCGGAATAGCCCGATTGCGAGGTTGCGGAACGAGGCGAGGGCTTGGGGTCCTTCTCCCGCTCATGCCTGGCCGTGATCTTCCCGGTAAATGGTGTCGCGGACATAATGGCTTTTATTCTCAATTCCCCAGTGGTTGCGGGCGTGCCGGCTCACTTCGGCGGCGGTCATTTCCCCGGCTTCCCCGCCAGTGAGGATGAGGGCGTTTTCCTTGCTGATGCGGCCGCCGGTGATCTCGAAGATCTCAGGCGGATGAAGGCGGCCTGGGCCGCATACGGGAAATCAATTCCATCGGCGCCGGAAAGCCAGCAGGACCATTTCTTTATGCGCCCCCCGGCTGTGTTCTTCCACGATATGGTCCGGAGTTCCGGAGAGCAGCGGGAGCATGTTGCCGAATACTTGCCTCTGCAGGGTCGGCTGGTTTCCCTTGACGGTCATCAGGTAATTCCATCCGGGTTTGGCACCGATGTATTCCGCGGTTTCCCGCTGGGTGTGCGCCACTGCAGCCGGAATTTAATTCACGCGGGACGGCGGCTGCCGCCAGGCACCGGACTCGCCGCGCACTTCCGCTGCGGACTGTAACGCAAAAACTACCGTTGGCGATCTCCGAATGGCTGTGCTCTTATGAGGTCACGCCCAGCGGGTCAAGTGGAGAGGCCCGGGGACGGCCGGCGAATCGTTAGCAGGCCAGCGGTGCGCGGCAGCCGGTTAGTGGGCCAGGCCGTCCCCG
>Ga0307373_10011419_pt1 | contig 12874 bp, 8 predicted proteins | sample OX2MG_FD_202534 | JGI IMG/M metagenome (GOLD analysis project Ga0307373, IMG submission 202534) | Soil microbial communities from Risofladan, Vaasa, Finland - OX-2 | ecosystem: Environmental > Terrestrial > Soil > Coastal area > Acid sulfate soil | place: Finland: Risofladan, Vaasa | collected... | reverse complement strand
CCGACCGACCTCCGCCAGACACTCGACACCGTCCAGGCGGCCAGCGCCTTGCGCCGCACGTTCTTCCGTATCTCGTCAGCCGAGACCGATTTTCACGCGCTGGCGGAGTTCGTCGGAGCGATCGCCGACCTGGCGGGACTCGAGGCGGATCTTTCGCGCACCGTCGGCCCCCGGGGCGAGATTCTGGACACCGCATCCGAGCGGCTGGGCACCATCCGGCGCGATCTCCGCGAGGCGCACCGGCGGCTGCTCGATCGTCTCAACCGCATGGTGGTCGACGGGTCCGTGGCGCTGGCGGTACAGGACGCGCTGGTAACGATGCGTGAGGGGCGCTACGTGATCCCGGTGCGAGCCGACCGCCGCGGTCAGGTGCCGGGCGTGGTTCACGGGACGTCGTCCAGCGGCCAGACGCTGTTCGTCGAGCCGATCCAGGTTGTCGAGTTGAACAACCGGTGGCGCGAGCTGCAGATGGCCGAGGAGCATGAGGTCGAGCGCATTCTGCGCGCCTGCACCGACGAGGTCGCGGGGCTGGCCGAGCCGTTGTCGCAGACCGTCGAGGCTGTTGCCGCGCTGGACCTCGCGCTCGCCAAGGCGCGCCTCTCGTTCGATATGCGCGCTCGCGAGCCCAGCCTGGTCGAGGAGACCGCGGCACGTGGGCCTGGTGGCCACTCGCGCCATCGCATCGATCTGCGTCAGGCGCGACACCCGCTCCTGAATCCAGCCACGGTCGTCCCGATCGACGTGCGACTCGGCGCCACGTTCCGGGTCCTGATCATCACCGGGCCGAACACGGGTGGGAAGTCCGTCGCGTTGAAGACGGTGGGGCTGCTGACCTTGATGGCGCAGACCGGCCTCTTTATCCCAGCGGCCGACGGGTCCCGCCTGAGCGTGTTCTCAGCCGTGTTCGCCGACATTGGCGACGAACAGAGCATCGAGCAGAGCCTCTCCACGTTCTCCTCCCACGTTACCAAGATCATCGCCATGCTCCACGCGGCCGACCCAGAAAGTCTGATCCTCATCGACGAGGTGGGCGCGGGGACGGATCCGGAGGAGGGCTCGGCGCTGGCCCGGGCGATCATCGATGCGCTGCTGCGCTGCGGCCCGCTGGCAGTCGTGACGACGCACTACTCGGAGCTGAAGGCGTTTGCCTACGTCACGCCCGGCACCGAGAACGCGAGCGTCGAGTTCGACCTCGGCACGCTCTCGCCCACCTACCGACTGGTCATCGGCGTGCCCGGCCAGTCGAACGCACTCGCGATCGCCCAGCGGCTGGGGATGCCGGACGACGTTGTCCGAGAGGCGCGCGCGCTACTGACTCCCGGCGCAAAGCGTACCGAGGAGATCCTCGGCGAGATCCGGCGGCGGCGCGACGAAGCCGACGCGGAGCTCCGTGAGGCGCGTGCCGAGCGCGAGGCCGCTAGTGTCTCGCGCGCCAACGCGGACGAGACACTGCGAGAGGCCGAACACGCGCGGACCAGCGCGCGGGAGGACGTCCTGGCCGAGCTTGCCGACGAGGTGCAGGAAGCACGGGAGTTGCTGCGCCGCCTGCAGGCCAGGGCGGCACAACCCGACGCGCGGCCCGCCGAGACCGACGTCGTCCAGGTGCGCGAGGAGGTCCGCCGCACCGAGCAGCGCGTACGGGAGCTCGCGCTGCGGCGTCCGCGCCCGCGGGTCGCGACTCAGCCGATCCGGGTGGGTGACACCGTCGAGGTTCGCTCGCTGGGCATGACGGGTGAGGTTGTCGGCCTCTCCGACGACGGTGAGGCGGCCGACGTCCAGGTCGGCGCGTTCAAGGTCCGGCAGCCCCTCGCGACGCTCCGGCGCACGGTACCGGTCGTCGAGCGCCGCCAGCGAACCGCCACCATCTCCGTCCCCATGGCTCCCGTGGTCGACCAGGAGATCCAGCTCCTGGGGCGCCGGGCCGCCGAGGTCGAGGAGATTCTGGATCGCTACCTCGACGACGCGGCCCGCGCCTCCCTGCCCTGGGTGCGGATCGTCCATGGCAAGGGCACCGGCACCCTGCGGACGGTCGTGCAGGACCTGCTGCGGCGCCATCCGCTGGTAGCGCGCTTCGAGACAGCCGAGCCCAGCGCCGGTGGCGATGGCGTGACGATCGCATTCTTGAAGGACTGAAGATGGCGCGACACGAGCACGACCAGGAGGAACTCGTCCCGGTTGGCGTCGCCGAGAACGGCGTCATCGCTGCTCTCTGGCAGCAAGTACTGGAGGACGAGGGAATTCGGTCGATGGTCAAGCCTACCGGAGCCGGAGCCGGCTACTTCAGCGCGACGATTCAGCAGCACGTGGTCTACGTGCTGGAGTCCAACGCGGAGCGCGCCCGGACGATCCTCGCCGAGGTTGAGGACGTGCCCACCTCCGAGGTCGACGATGTGGCCGCGACCGAAGTGCCGCCCGAGGACGGCGAGGTGCGCTAGCCGGCCGCGGCCAGCACGGTCGCGTCAGCGTCCTCGACCGCGCCGATCACCCGCTGCACGGCACTCCAGACGTCGACGCTCAGCCTCCCAACCGTCAGACGAATCTGGTTCGGCGTCACGTGGACGCCGTCGCCGAGCTCCCGGCGGAGTGGGGCCTGATGCAGGCGCGTGCCGACGACCGGGCGGAGGTAGATTTCCCCCTCGCGCTCCACGATCGCGGTGATGCCCAGCCCGCTCGCGCGAATCCGGAGGCGCGCGAGCTCGACCAGGCGTTGGAGCGGGTCGGGTAGCGCGCCAAACCGGTCGATCATCTCCTCTTGCAGGTCGCGCAACTCCCCGTAGGAGCGGACCGACGCGATCCGCCGATACAGGTCGATGCGCACGTCCTCGTCGCCCACGTAGTTCTCTGGGATGCCCGCGTCGACCGGCAGGTCGACCGAAACCGCCTCCGGCTCCTCGATGGGTCGCCCCTGGCGGACCTCTTCGACGGCCATGGCCAGCATGCGCGTGTAGAGGTCGAAACCGACAGCAGCGATATGACCGCTCTGCTCGGCCCCCAGCACATTGCCCGCGCCGCGGATCTCGAGATCCCGCAAGGCGATCTGGAAGCCGGCGCCCAGCTCGGTCGCCTCCTGGATGGCTTCGAGGCGCGCCACCGCCTCGGCGGTCAATGGAACGTTCACGTCATACAGCAGGTAGGCGTACGCCCGGTGGTGACTCCGGCCGACACGGCCCCGTAGCTGGTAGAGCTGCGTCAGGCCGAGGTTCTGCGCCCGGTCGATCACCACCGTATTGACGTTGGGGATGTCCACGCCCGACTCGATGATGGTCGTGCAGACCAGGACGTCGAACTCATGCTGCACGAAGGACAGCACGACCCGCTCGAGCTCGTCCTCCTCCATCTGGCCGTGTCCCACACCGAACCGTGCTTCGGGCACGAGCTTCTGAAGGTGGTCCAGAACGTGGTGGATACTCTGCACCCGGTTGTGGACGAAATAGATCTGCCCGCCGCGGGAGATCTCGCGCAGGATGGCCTCGCGTACGAGCGCGTCGTTCGCTGGGGTGATGAAGGTGCGAATCGGCGTGCGGTCCTGGGGCGCCGTGTTGATGACCGATAGATCGCGGATCCCGGAGAGGGCCATGTGCAGCGTGCGCGGGATCGGCGTCGCGGTCATGGTGAGGACATCGACGTCGGTGCGGGCGCGTTTGAGCTGCTCCTTGTGGCTGACGCCGAAGCGCTGCTCCTCATCGATAACCAGGAATCCGAGCCGGCGGAACTGGACGTCCCGCTGCAGCAGGCGATGGGTGCCGATCACGATGTCGACCTCACCAGCGGCCAGTCGCGCGAGCACCTGTTGCTGGTCCTGCCGGGTTCGCAGCCGCGACAGCATCTCGACCTTGACCGGGAAGGCGGCCAGGCGGGAGCGGAACGTGTGGTAGTGCTGCAGCGCGAGGATCGTCGTCGGCACCAGGATCGCGACCTGATAGCCGTCGTTGACCGCTTTGAAGGCGGCTCGCAGCGCCACCTCGGTCTTGCCGTAGCCGACGTCGCCGCACACCAGGCGGTCCATCGGCATCGTCCGCTCCATGTCTGTCTTGACTTCTGCGATGGCGCGCGCCTGGTCGGGGGTCTCGACGTACGGGAACGACTCCTCGAGCTCACGATCCCACGGGCCGTCCGGACTGAAGGGGTGGCCCTGGGCGGCCTCGCGGGCTGCATAGAGCTGCAGCAGTTCGAAGGCCATCTCCCGCACTGCCGTGCGCACGCGCTGCTTCACCCTTGCCCACTCGGGAGAGCCGAGCCGTGTCAGCTTCGGCTCGATGCCCCCGCCTTCGTAGAGGGTGATGCGGTCGATCTGATCGACCGGGAGATAGAGCCGGTCTCCCTCGGCGTACTCGAGCAGCAGGTACTCCCGCTCCACGCCGGCGACCTCCAGACGGACCAGTCCTCCGTACCGGGCGATGCCGTGCTCGACGTGGACCACGAACTTCCCTGGGGCAAGGCCGCGCAGGACACCGGCCCCGGTGGCCACATGGCGGCGTGGTGGCTGCTGCGCGACCCGGCGATAGCCGAAGAGCTCGCGGTCGGTAAGCAACAGCAGGTGAAGACCGGGGTGCTGCCAGCCCCCGTGCAGCCGGGAGTGGACCACCTCCACCGTTCCGGCCGACGGCGGGGCGAACGCTCCGTCGACGCCGACGCCGTCTCCGGAACGCTTCCGCGTGCGGGGGAAGATGTCGTGCTCCTCGAGCAGTTCGGTCACACGCGCGCTCTGCTCGGTTCCGAGCAGCACGCTCCAACCATCGGCGAGCAGCCGGCTCACCTCGGGCACGAAGGTGTCGAACCGGCCCGCGTACATCGGCAGCTCAGGTGTATAGGCCGGTGCTGCTTCAGGTACCAGGGCGGCGGCCGGAGCCCAGCCAGACGGGACCGGTCCGAGGGCGAGCTGGGGAACCTTCACGAGTCGCGCTGCCACCTCTGACCAGCGGAGGTATGGACGGAGTAGTCCCAGTGGCAGCTCTCCCGCGTCCTCCAGCGCCTCACGAAGCTCCTCGGCCTGGGCCTCGAGCTGCTGCACCGAGAGCTGGATCGAGGCGGGCTCGACCAGCACGACCAGATCGTCCGCGGCGAGGTAGTCCAGCAAGGACGCCGGTGCCGGTAGGAGGAAGGGCGCGAACAGGTCCAACCCGTGGGTGACGTCACCGCGCTCGAGTCGCTGAAGCGTCCGCTCCCACTCGTCAGCAACCTCCGCGCGCAGCCCCGTCGCGTCGAGCTCCCGCAGTGCCGACGCGGCCGGCTCGCGACCGGCAAGGCCGATCTCCAGCGGGGGCAGGACGTCGAACGCATCGACCTGGCGCACCGAGCGCTGGGTGTCTGGATCGAAGACGCGCATCGAGTCGATCTCGTCCCCGAACAGCTCGATGCGGAGCGCGCGCTCGGCTGAAGGCGGGAAGACATCAATGATCCCGCCGCGCTTCCCGACCTCGCCGGGGATGCGTACCACCGGCACCAGTTCGAAGCCTTCGTCCAGAAGACTGGCCACGAACTGGTCCTGCCGCAGCCGCTGTCCGACGCGCAGTCGCCAGGTGCTCACCTCGAGCTCGGCCGGCGCGCGGAGCAGTTGCGTCAGACCGCGGGCGGGCGTTACCACGACCGACGGCTCGCGCTCGGCCAGCCGAGCCAGGACCTCGACTCGCCGCGCGCCCGTTGCCCGATCCAGCGGCAGTTGCTCATACGGGAGCGCCTCGGGGGTCGGCCACAGCAACGGTGGATGGTCGTCGGGCAGGTACTCGGCCAGCGCGGCCGCCAGTTCCTCAGCGGTGTCCTGCCGGCCGGTGACCAGCACGGTGGGTCGCGCGAGCTCCGACAGGAGTGCAGCGAGCACCGGGTAGCGCGCGGAGGTGGGCAGGCCCTCGACCTCCAGAACACGTCCCGCCCGCAACCGGCGCACGTCGTCGGTCAGCGTCGCGTGTTCCGCGTCGTGCTTCAGCAGGGGCAAGATGTTCGCAAACGCCATGATCCCGAGTTCCCGCTCCACGCGTCGTCTGCGCATGCCAAAACGGCCCATCCGGCGGATTGGGCTCGTCCAACGAGGTTCACCGGGAAGTATAGCACCCGCGAACACTGCCGGACGCCGGTCGAGCTAGTATTGCGTTGGGTTCATGCTGCGCTATAGTGGGAATGCCGTGTCGCGACGCCCCGGCGGACGTCGACGCGGAGGGAGTGCCTGGGGTGACGCGTGCGCGGGTCCTGATTATCGGCGTGGCGACAGCACTGGTGGTGGCGGTGCTGACGGTCCTGCTCACCACCAGTCGTTCACCCGACCTCGTCCTCCAGATTCGCCCGGTGCCCGACGACCCACTGGTGACGGTCTTCGTTGGCGGCGACGTACAGATTGCCGGCCTGTTGACGCTTCCGCGCGGCGCGCGCGTGGCCGATGCGCTGGCGACGGCGGTGGTGCTGCCCGACGCCGACACGACCGGGATGCCGATGGCCGCGAAGCTCGCCGACGGGCAGCAGGTGCTGGTTCCTCATCGCAAGCAGGCCACGCCGTCCAGCGTCCTCGCAGCTACCGGGAGTCCGGTACCCGTCGGGCCGGTAAACGTCAATACCGCGTCGGCCGAGGAACTGGACGCGCTGCCCGGGATCGGTCCTACCATCGCGGCCCGCATAATCACCTACCGGACCGAGCACGGCCCTTTCTCATCACTGGATGCGCTGGATCAGGTGAGCGGAATCTCGGCGCGCATGGTTGACGAGCTTCGGGACCTCGCCACGGTCGGGCCCTGAGCGTGGCGGGGATCGTCCTCGGAGCGTCGATTCTGCTTGGAGTCGTCTTCCACGACCTCGGGGCTGGATGGTATGCGCTTCCCCTGGTGGCTGCCGGAGCGCTCGTCGCGGTGGTCGGCCGGCCGGATCGACGTTCCGGGCTCCTGGCGATCGCGGCGGCGGCCTGCGTGTTGCTCGGCTTCTGGCGCGCGTCCGTCGACCGACCCCGGAGTGTGGCGTCGCTCCCGACCGACGAGTATCGCTACCAGGGCATCGTGATCGGGATGCCGTCCCGGACGGCTGCCGGGTCGACGGCGCGGCTCGAGCTCCGCGATCCCGCGGGAGGCTCGGCCTGGGTGCTGCTGCCGGCCGTGCCGGAGGTCCGTCAGGGGGACGTGATCGCGTGTCGCGGCCTCGCCAGACGCGACCCGACACGGAAGGATCCGACGACGCTCCTGCCGTCGGGAGGTTCGGGTGCTCCCGTCATCCGCGCCTCGTCCTGCTCCATTCTGGGCTCCGAGGCGAGCGTACTCGAAGCCGGGCGCGCGGACCTGGAGGGAGGGCTGCGCACTCGGCTGGAATCGAACATCCCGGAGCCAGCCGGCTCGCTCGCGGCCGGCGTCATCTTGGGCGACGACGGTGACATGACGGCCTCCACCGGTGACGCCTTCCGGAACGCGGGCCTGTCCCACATCACGGCGGTCAGCGGCTGGAATGTGGCGCTTGTCGCGGGCCTGCTGGCGTTTGTCACCGGCCGTGCGCGAGCGCGCCTGCCGGTCGCCTTGGCGCTGGGCGTGGTCGGCATCTGGGGGTTCGCCTACCTGGTCGGCATGGGGCCCTCGGTGATCCGGGCGGCCGTGATGGGCAGCCTCGCGCTCGTGGCCGGTTGGCGCGGTCGGCCGGCCGATTCCTTGACCTCGCTCGTGTGGGCGAGTGCGGCGATGGTGCTGTTGAGCCCCAGCACCGGGCACGATGTCGGGTTTCAACTCTCGGTCGCGGCGACCGCCGCGATCGTGGTCACCGCGCCGTTGCTCGCCGGATGGCCGCGCTGGACCGCAATGGCGGCGATCCCTGTCGCGGCGGAGTTAGCCGTGGCGCCGCTGTTGCTCCACCACTTCGGGGCCTACTCCGTGGTCGCACCACTCGCGAACGTGGTCGCGGCACCGCTCATCCCCGCCGTGATGTTCGGTGCCCTCGTCACCGGGCTCGCGTCGCTCGTCCACCCGATACTGGCCGCGGCGGCAGGGATCGGCACCTGGCTGCCGGCGCGTCTGCTGGTTGGAGTGGCAGAGGGGGCCGCCGGGGTGCCCTATCTCTCCGGCCGAACGGTTCCTGTAAGCTGGCGCGGGGTCATCGTAGCCTACGCCGTGCTGGCGGCGGTCTACGGGCTGCTGTGGTACGTACGCTTCGGCGGCCTGGCGCGCCGCGCCGCTGCGGGGACGTGATCGCGGTCGTCGTCGACAGCGATGCGTGCCTAATGCCATGGCGGCCGCCGTTTGACGACGGAAGCTTCGCGCGGCTATCCTTGCCCGACGGCGATGCCGACGGCACGCCCCCATCGTCTAGAGGCCTAGGACACCACCCTTTCAAGGTGGAGACCGCGGGTTCGAATCCCGCTGGGGGTACCCCGAACCGAGCGATCAAGAGTGTCGCTGGCCGGCGTCGCCGCCCGACGTCGTCGCCCGACGAGAGGATGCTCGCTACCACCAGCACCGTACGGTTCGTCGCCATGCCATCGCGACGCACCAGTTCGTCCCGTCGAGTAGACTTGCCTCCGGGGAACGCCGACGCGACACCGAACGCGAGACCACCGGGGAATCGGATGTGCCCTGGAGGTCCGAGTGATGCTGCGCCCCACGTCTTGCTCATGACGAGGTGACCAGGTTGAACTGGATCAACGTGCTGATCGCGCTGATCGTGCTGGTTGGCGCCGTTGCCGGAGTGCGGCGAGGGTTCCTGCGCGGAGCGCTCGACCTCGTTCTCGTGGCGATGGGTCTCCTGGCCGGAGCCGTGGGTTACCGTCCCGCCGCCGCGCTTATCGGTCACTTCCTGCACCGCTCCGGCGTCGTCGTCAATGTCCTGGGGTTCGCCGTCGTGGCGCTGGTCGTTCAGGGAGTCCTCTCGCTGGTCACCTCGATTACGCTCGGTCCGCCGATCGGGCTCGTGCGCGCCTTCTCACCGATTCGCTGGCTCGACGATGTCGCGGGCGCCGTTCCGGGGCTGGTGAAGGGTGCCGTCCTGGCCACCCTGCTGGTGCTGGCGGCGAGCCTCATCACGCTGGGTTCGGGAGCCGACACCGCGCTTCAGCAGTCGAGTCTGGCGCAGGTCCTGCTCAGCCGCTCGTCCGGGGTCACGACCTGGACACAGGGGAGGACCGGGCTGAACCTGGCCGACTTCACGATCATCACCGAGCCGAATGGCGAGTCGGGATTCCAATTGCCGTTCCGGATCACGTCCGGGCTGACGGTCGACCAGGCGGACGAACAGGAGATGTTACGGCTGGTCAATCAGGAGCGCACCAGCCGCGGACTCGCTCCGCTGACGATGGACCCCGAACTGCAGGTGCTCGCCCGGGCCCATAGCGAGGAAATGTTCAAGCTCGGGTACTTCTCCCACACCTCTCCCGTCTCGGGCACGGTGCTCGATCGATTCAAGGCGGCGGGAACATCGTTCTCGGCGGCGGGGGAGAATCTGGCCTACGCGCCCGACGTGACGATCGCGCACCGGAGCCTGATGCAGAGTCCCGGGCACCGCGAGAACATCCTGTCGCCGGATTTCACCCGCATCGGCATCGGCGTGGTGGCAGCTCCAACCGGCGGCAAGATGTTCACCCAGGACTTTTCGGGCTGACGGTGGGTGCCGGTATTGGCTTAGAATTAGCCTCGGGCATCCCCAGGCGGGGCAGTTGCGACACGACACCCGGCGCCGCGCGGCCGCAGTAGGAGGTCCATCGATGAACGTGATCATTCCGGTGGCGGGCCTGGGTACGCGACTGCGTCCTCAGACGTGGAGCAAGCCCAAGCCGCTGGTGAACGTCGCCGGCAAGCCCGTTCTCGGTCATGTGCTCGACCGCCTGCTCCAGCTGCCGCTCAATCGCGTCGTCTTCGTCACCGGCTATCTCGGAGATCAGATCGAGAGCTACGTGCGGGCCAACTACCGCTTCGACGCCGTGTTCGTCGAGCAGCGCGAACAGCTTGGTCAGTCGGACGCGGTCATCCAGGCGCGCGACGAAGTCGAGGGGCCCACCATGATCGTCTTCCCCGACATGCTCTTCGAGGCGGATCTGGAACAACTGGAGACGCTCGACGCCGACGGTGCGCTCTTCGTCAAGGCGGTGGACGATCCACGGCGCTTCGGGGTGGTGGTCCTGGAGGACGGTAGAATCGCGCGCCTGGTTGAAAAGCCCCGCGACGCGATCTCGAATCTCGCGGTCGTGGGTATCTACTACTTCCGTGACATCGCGTGCCTGTTCCACGCCATCGACGTGCAGGTGCGGGAGCGCATCACGACCGGCGGCGAGTATTACCTGGCCGACGCCATCCAGCACCTGATCGATCACGGAGCCCGCTTCTCCAGCCTGAACGTCAGTGTGTGGGAGGACTGCGGCAATCCTGACGCGCTCTTGACCACGAACCGGTACATGCTCGAGCGCCTCGGCTACGACACGCCGATCATCTCCGGCGCGGTGATCGTGCCCCCGGTGGTTATCGACCCCACAGCCACGATCCGAAACGCGGTTATTGGCCCCTTCGCGAGTATCGGCGCTCGCGTCTCAGTGACCAACTCCATCATCACTGACTCGATCGTCGACGAGGGTGCCCAGATCGAGACGGCGATGCTCACCCGATCGATTATCGGCCGGCAGGCCTACGTTCGCGGCGACTTCGTACGGGTCAACCTGGGCGATTCATCGGACATCACTCTGGCCGGTAGCAGCGACAGCGGCGCGAATGGGCGAGGCTAACCCGTCGGAGCCGGTGCCCGTGGGCTGGCTCGAAGTGCGCGTTCAGGCGGATGCCGAGTCGGTGGAGTCGGTGGCCGAGCTGATGGGCCGCTACGGCTACAACCAGGGTGTGGTCGTGGAAGAGCCGTTCGTCCAGGACCCCGATGGCGACAACCTGGAGATCGACCCCACCCGACCGGTCTGGGTGAGCACCTATCTCCCGCGTGACGGACGGCTACCCGACACGGTGCGGCGCCTTGAGGAGGGCCTGTGGCATCTCCGACAGATCGGCGCCGTCGGCGAGATCGTGACGGCCGACCGGCCAGAGGAGGACTGGGCCAACGCCTGGAAGGAGCACTTCCAGGTCACCCGCATCGGTCGGCACTTCGTGATTCGACCGTCGTGGCGCTCGTACGAGCCCCATGCGGACGATGTCGTCATAGACCTGGATCCTGGCATGGCCTTCGGCACCGGGCTGCACCCGACGACGGAGCTCTGCCTCCGCTGGCTCGAGGATCTGTCGGTCGCGGGGCGACAGATGCTGGACGCCGGAGCCGGCTCGGGGATCCTCTCGATCGCCGCAGTCAAGCTGGGCGCCTCGCTTGTCGAAGCGGTCGAGGTCGATCCGGTCTCGATCAGCGCGCTCCGACATAACATCGAGCTCAACGGGCTCTCGGAGCGCATCCGAGTCGTCCTCGGCGACGCCGGCGCGGTCCTCGACGAGGGCCGGCGCTACGATCTGATCGTGGCCAATATCCTCTCCAGCATCCTCATCCATGTGGCCGACTCGCTGGTCGAGGCTGCGCGACCGGGTGCGCAGCTCGTGCTGAGCGGGATTATCGAGGTCCATGAGGCCGACGTCATCGCCGCGTTCGAGGCGCGAGGGTGCCGGTTGATGGAGCGCCGCGCCGCCGCCGACTGGGTCGCGCTCCTGCTCAAGCGTCTGCCCTGAACCCGCCGAGTGTACCGACCATCCACCGCTTCCACGTCCCCAGCCCGATCGATCTGGTGACCCGCCCGATCGATCTCGTCAGGCGGCGCGGGTACTGTGACGGCGACTCTGAGCCGGCGACCCGGTCGTGCTCTTCAACGGCGATGGGCTCGAGACGCCGGCAGCAGTCACGACGGTCATGTCGGACGACGTCACCGTGAGTCCGACTCGACCGTGTCCGGGGCGAGTGGAAACGGTGCCGGCCGTTGCGCACGTCCAGGCGCGGCTCAGATCTGACCGCGTCGACGGGGTCGTGCGGGGGACAACGGAGTTCGTCCTGGCGCGGAACGTTCTCCTGCCGTACGAGTACACGGTGGTATCATTCCCCGATGGTCGCGTGGCCAAGCGCGTCGCCCGCCGGGCGTAGTTCGCGGTGGCGGCTGCCGAGCAGTGCGAGCGCGTCACCGGGCCGTCGACCCGCGAACCGTGGCTTCTGCCCAATCTGGCCGCCGAGATTCCCCATCAGTCGGCGATACTCGGCCGGGAGGGTGAGGCGGACGCTACCGGTCACCGTCGATTCGCTGGTGCCGATCGTTGGTCCGCGAGGCGAGTTCACCGATGACGACGACAGCCGGCCGGTGAACGTGGGGGCACGATCGACGTCCCTCGACCCACTTGGTCTCCATGGCGAGTCAGCGGCCGTGTCCGGCTGCGTTGCGGGGCTCGCGCTCTCGGCGGGGCGACGATGCTGGTGAACGACGCGGCGTGGCCCGGGGAGGCGATAATTCCATGACGGCAGCCAGGCGACGAGCCGTGGAGGCTCCGGCGGAGACGGGGGTGATCGGCGCGGTGGCGCCGGGCTCGCTCGCCGCTGAACTCGAGTTGCGTCCCGGTGACCGGATCCTGTCCGTAAACGGCCGGTCGCTGCGCGACCCGCTGGATTTCCAATTCCATGCCGAGTCCGAGTCGGTCGCGCTCGAGGTGCTGCGCGGCGACGAGGTCACGCTGTTCGAGGTCGATCGAGACCTCGACGAGGTATGGGGCGTCACCTTCGCCGACCCGACCTTCGACGGCATTCACCTGTGCGACAACCAGTGTCCGTTCTGCTTCATCAAGCAGATGCCGAAGGGTATGCGACGGTCGCTCTACGTCATGGACGATGACTATCGCTACTCGATGCTGTACGGGAACTTCATCACGCTGACCAACCTCACCGAGGAGGATTGGACGCGCATCGAGGAGCAGCACATCAGCCCGATCAACGTCTCGGTGCACGCGACCAATCCGGAGCTGCGCGT
>Ga0307373_10011418_pt1 | contig 12874 bp, 14 predicted proteins | sample OX2MG_FD_202534 | JGI IMG/M metagenome (GOLD analysis project Ga0307373, IMG submission 202534) | Soil microbial communities from Risofladan, Vaasa, Finland - OX-2 | ecosystem: Environmental > Terrestrial > Soil > Coastal area > Acid sulfate soil | place: Finland: Risofladan, Vaasa | collected... | reverse complement strand
GCCATCTAGTTGTCGTGTTCGGCGAGGAACGCGGAGACGACCGCGAAGTAGCGATCGGGCGCCTCGACAAAGGGCATGTGGCTGGCGTTCCCAACGATCTCCCAGCGCACGTCCGGAATGTTGTCGGCGAAGCCCTGGACCGACTCGGGGGTCGCCTCGTCGAACTCGCCGGTCACCAGCAGTGTCGGCGCGACGATGTTCTTCACCTGGTCGATCACGCTCCACGTCTTGAGCGTCCCGATACAGAAGAATTCGTTCGGACCGTTCATGGTGTGATACACGGTCGGATCTTCGTTGAGCATGTTGAGGGTGGCCACGACCTCTGGCGGGTTGGGCACGACCCGACAGACGTGGCGGTCGTAGAAGACCTGCGTCGCCGTCACGTACTCCGGGTCCTCGACCGTGCCGTCAGCTTCATGGCGGTCCAGCGCCTCGCGCACGTCAACCGGCAACGCGGACCGCAGTCGATCAGCACCCGCCACCCAGAGAGGGATAGAGGCCGGTGAGTTCGAGAGCACCAAAGACTGCAAACCCGTCGGACGCCGGATGGCGTGCTCGGACCCCAGCATTCCGCCCCAGGACTGACCCAGCAGGTGGTAGCGGTCCTGGATGCCCAGGGTGGCGAGAAGGTTGTCCATCTCGGAGAGGAAGAGGTCCACGGTCCAAAAATCGGCGCCGCGGTCGGTCAGATGGGTCGAGCGACCTCCGCCGAGTTGGTCGTAGTGGATAACGGGACGCCCCGACTCGGCTAGCGCCGCGATTGCCAGGACGTAGTCGTGCGAGCAACCGGGCCCGCCGTGGGCGACGAGGAGGGGTGTCTTGCCCGACCCGAGTTCCCCGGTCACGCGATACCAGGTCTCCCACTCCCCAAAGGGAATCGTGCCGGAGCGTGACGGCTCAGGAATCATGGTGCGACCTTACACAAGCGAACGGTGATTCGTCCCGGGACCCTCCGGGACGTTGCCGACCGCCGAGCGAACCACTGCCAGATAGTCGCCGGCGACGGGTGGCGTCAGTCGGGCGTGGCGTAGCGCGCGACCGTGAACGCCATCGTCATCGGCACCGAGGTGGCGAAGACGACCAGCATCGCGGTGACGATGACCAGGGACGCTCCCCGGGTGCCCCCACGCACGAAGGCGAACTCGATCATGCCGGCCTGGATCACGTAGACCAACTGGGCCCACTTGTAGACGTTGCGGAAGGTCGTCCAGGAGAACACCTTGACGCGCGAGAGCGACACCCACGCGGAGGCCAGCAAGACGAAACCGACGGCGGCCAGCGCGGTGGCGACGCCCAACGGCGCCTTACGCGGCGCGTAGGTGGCCATGAGGATTCCACCGGAGACGATCGCCGCGAGGGCCAACGTGGACATCCACGCGATGGGCGGGTACGTGCGGTCGACGTCGTTGGACGTCGTGGAGATGGTTGTGTCGCTCATCGTGAGGCCAATCTCGTCATGATGATCAGGGTGAGCACCTGCATGATCCCGGTGATTCCCGCGGTGTAGATGAACCGCTTCATAAGATGCTCGATTCGGTGACCGTTCGGCACCGGTTTGTTCATCTCGTAGATCACGGCGATATTGGCCGGCTCCAGGACGCCCAGGGCGATCACGGCCATGATCCCGACCACGATGAAGGAGAAGATGAGCCAGGCGTGGTTGGCGCTCGACGCCGACAGGTTCCCCTCCAAGCGAGCCACCTGGAAACCGGCGCCGAGATTCATTGTCACGATCGCCGGCATGATGACCACCATCTTGGGCATGAAGCGACCCGCGAACTCGGCGCGCGCCGCTGGTGACATGCGGCCCATGATGGGACCGAGGACCAGTCCGACGAAGAGGTCTAGCGCGGTCCACAGCGCCCCGCCCACGACGTGGCTGAACATCAACAGCCACTTCCATTCGGTGGCGATGGCCACAGTGACGATCGCCAACGCCAGTCCCGCGAACGGGAGACCCGCTAGCGGCACCACCGCGATCTTCGGCCGGTCTGGCGGCGGCCCGTGTTGCGCCGTTGAATCGAGTACTGCGTCGACCATGTTTCCCCCCGGTGGTCAGAATCTAGGACGACTCTATTGCGTGAGCACCGCGATTGCTGGGGACTGCTCGGCGAACGACCCGTCGCTTGTCCGTTATGTCACAGGCGAGAACCGGGCCGTGAAGTGGCGCAACGCGGTCGGCTCGAAGGTCATGCGATAGCCCGGCAGGCTCTTGGCGTCGCGCGCGACCGATGTAACCACCTCGATGACGTAGTCGATGTGACTTTGGGTGTACGTGCGCCGGGGAATCGCGAGGCGCACCAGTTCCATCGCCGCGGGCCGCTCGGTTCCGTCGGGCTGGCGGCCGAACATCACCGTCCCGATCTCGCAGCTGCGAATGCCGCCCTTCTGGTACAGCGCGATGGCCAACGCCTGGCCGGGGTACTCGAGTGGCTCCAGGTGGCCGAGCAACTCCTTGGCGTCCAGGTAGACCGCGTGCCCACCGATCGGCAGCACCACGGGCACGCCGGCCTCGTCGAGGGCTTCGCCCAAATAGGCCGTCGACCGGATCCGGTAACGCAGGTAGTCCGGGTCCACTGCCTCCTTGAGTCCTTGCGCGATGGCTTCCAGGTCGCGGCCGGCCAACCCCCCGTACGTCGGGAAACCTTCGGTGAGGATGAGCAGGTTCCGGCATTTCTCCGCGAGCGCGTCGTCGTTGAGCGCTAGCCAGCCCCCGATGTTGCCGAAGGGATCCTTCTTGGCGCTCATCGTCATGCCGTCGGCGAGCGAGGCGATTTCGCGCACGATGTCGGCGATGTCGCGCTCGCCCTGGCCCGCTTCGCGCTCGTGGATGAACCAAGCGTTCTCGGCGAAGCGACACGAGTCGAGGAAGAGCGGAATACCGAACCGTCGGCAGACCTCGCTGACGTCACGGATGTTGGCCAGCGACACCGGCTGGCCGCCGCCCGAGTTGTTGGTGATCGTCAAGAAGACCACGGGAACGTCGGCCGAGCGTTCACCGAGCAGGGCCTCGAGAGCCGCGACGTCCATGTTGCCCTTGAACGGGTGCAGCGTCGCCGCGTCGCGACCTTCCGCGATGACGAGGTCGACGGCCTCGGCGCCCGTGGCCTCGACGTTGGCGCGGGTCGTGTCGAAGTGCGTGTTGTTGGGAACGATGCGCCCGGGGCCACCGAGCACGGTGAAGATGATCTTCTCGGCGGCGCGGCCCTGGTGGGTCGGGATGACGTGCTGATAGGGGAACAGCTCCTTCACGGCCGCCTCGAAGCGGAACCACGACGGGGACCCGGCGTAACTCTCGTCGCCGTGCTGGATCGCCGCCCACTGGTCGCGCGACATTGCGCCGGTGCCCGAGTCGGTCAGCAGGTCGACCAACACGTCGTCGGCGTGGAGGTTGAAGAGGTTGTAACCGGCGGCTTCGAGGGCGACTTCACGCTCCGCGGGAGTGGTCATGCGCATCGGCTCGACCGAGTGAATGCGGAACGGCTCAATAATCGTGCGGAACATGTCGTCCATGGGCCGAGGCTAGTGCTGGCGCCGACTGACCCGACTTGGTGCTGCGGCCCACTACGCCGTCACGAGTTCGCGATTGCGGACGGCGAGTGCACGCGCGACGTCACGCGAGGACCCGACGAGGGGCGGCTGGAATACCGGCTCATCATCGCGCTGGTGAAGACGCATGCCGATGAGTGGTACGCCAACGACGATTGTGCGTCCGATGAAGCCCAAGACGACTTCGAGGACGACGGTGAGGGTGCTCATGGAACCTCCTGTTCAGATTTGATGCGGCACGACCAGTGTGCGGTGCCCCTTGAAGAAGGACTCGTGGAACGTGCAGGGGCCCGCTAAGAATCAGGAGCGCTGCGAGGTGCTGACCAAGAACTGGATAAGAGGCGCTACCAACGAACGCGGCGGGCGTTCAGGTGTCCGTGAGTTCTCGTCCTCTCGTCTCGGGCAGGAACCAAAAGAGCGCGGCCACCGCAATGGCGGGAAGGAATGTGATGTCGGCGGCGATCGCGAATCGATTGCCCACGTCCGCTATGGCGCCAAAGGCCAGCAGGCCCGACACGGCGCCCAGGACACCGGCGGCGAGGAACCAGCCGGCGGCCGTCGCCCGCACGGTGGTCGGGAAGAGCTCGTTGATGATCGCGCCCCCCGCCGGGGCGAAGAGTGAGCCGAACATGACGCCCAGGACGTAACCCGCTACGAGTGCCGGCTTCGACCCGGCGTACGCGAGCACACCCGACAGGCCAAGTCCCACCATGCCGATCGCGCCAGTGAGCCGACGTCCCACGTGGTCGGCCATCCAACGACCCACCAACAGTCCCGCCAAACCCGTTGCCCCGGCGCCGACCACCATGGCGGCGGTGACGACCCCCGACAGGTGGACGACGTTCTGGGCGTCGAGAAATATCAGACTGTTCGCCGGCCCCGTGATGAACGACAACGCAAAGGCGATGCTCACGAGGAGGAGCAGGTGCGCGCGAAAGCGATGCTCGACGGCTCCCAAGATGAATCTGGATCGCACGCGTGACGCCCGCGCGACGGCGAAGCGGTCGGGTTCCTGGGTCCATCGGGCGATGAGCGGGAGGAGAACGAGGGGTACCGCCGTGAGGAGGAACAACCCTCGAAAACCGAGCGTGTGCGTCGTGAGACTGTGAATCACCGCCGTAAAGCCGGCCCCCAGCCCGTAGCCCGCCGATACCAGTGCCAGGGCCTTGGCGCGCCCGCTCGAATCGGTCTGCTCCGCGGCGATGACCTCAGCCAGCGCATTGGTGGCACTCAGCAACGGCCGACCGCACGCGAAGATCACGACGAACCACCAGTAGCCGGGACTGGCCGCCGCCAAAGCCGTGAGCGCCAGACCGATGGCCACCGTGACGAGGAGCGCGCGACGGCGACCGAGGCGGTCGGCGAGCGCGGCCAACGGAAGACCGCCCAACGAGGCCAGCCGTATTATCGCGAGTCCCGCGCCCAGTTTTGTTCCCGAGAGTCCCGCCTGATCGGCGATGGTGGCTCCATGGGACAGGTGACCAAACGTGCGCGCCACACTTCCCAGGGCGGCGACCACCCCGAACTGGGCCACCCCGGACGCCAGCGATGCGATGACGGCGCCCAAAACCGCGCGATCGTTCCATCGATAGACGCGAGGCGCGGTCACGAGGCGGGCTCCGTGGAGCACTGAGTGGCCGCAGGGTAACGCGCCGTGCAGTGATTGTGGTGCTGGTAGGAAGCGACGATTGCCACCAAGACGCGCACGGCAATCGGGTCTAGCAGGGTTCAGCCCGTTTCATAAGACGCCCGGGGCGCAGGAGGGCGGTCCTCAGAGCAGCGCGATCCACTCGTCGGTGGTCATCACGGTCGCCTGACGCGGAAAGACCTTCTCCATGAGGACCCGATGGACCTCCTCATCAGCGTCCGCGCAGCCGTCGCTCAAGATGGTGATTTGAAAGTCCATGTCGGCGGCCTGACGAGTCGTCGAGAGAACCACCCCGCTCGTCGCGAGACCGGTGAGAACGAGCGTGTCGATGTCCTTCGCTCGCAGTACGACGTCGAGGTCGCTTCCGGAAAAGGCACTGACCCGGCGCTTCACGACCGTAACGTCGCCGGGGAGTGGCGCGACGCCTGGATGTATCTGAGTGACCTGGCTTGCTTCGTTCATCGCATCCAGATTGGCGATCGAGGAGAACGTCTTGTTTCTGGGACTGACATCAGCCCCGCCATCTCGCAGGGCGACGCGTACGAAGATGACCGGCACGTGAGCCTGTCGAGCCGCGTTAATAGCTGACGAGATAGTCGAGATGAGTTGCGCGGATCGATCGGCAAATCGCTCGACGATCCCGTTTTGCATGTCCATCACGAGCAACGCGCTGCCCATGGATCCACCCCTCCTGTTGGTGCCCCCGGCAGGATTCGAACCTGCGCTCACGGTTTAGGAAACCGATGCTCTATCCCCTGAGCTACGAGGGCGACGTCGAACAAGAACACAACCCCAGGGCGTCCGTCTCCGGGCGTCGGTACTGCGAGACCCACGACCACCCGACAACCAGGATGAGCGGCTCTGCAGACGCTTTGGAGACGGCGTCCCAACTGCCAACAGTAGTCGGCACCCTTTCACGAATGAGGTGGCGCGACGAAGATCACCCGTGCCTTGCTCCCACAACTCCTAGCCCAGGTGGCGAAGTCGGGCTCGCTAGAAAACTGTTCCGACGCCGGAGCGTCGGACTACGGATGATTCGTTAGTAGTTCGCGCCGCACCTTGTAGTCGTCGACGTCAACGTCGCCCCGTGCGAATCGCTCATCCAAGATCCTTACGGAATCGTTGATCGGCGCCGTCGCCCCGGCCAGAGCACGTGTCGGCGCTTGCGTCCGCCCACGCATCAGCACGGCGACCACCGCGACGACCACTAGGCCCAGCAGAACGAGGAAGAGAAGCGGGACGCCATGACCAGGTCCGGGCCCGAATCCGAATCGCACGAACTGGGCGTGGAACAGTTTCATCTGAGGTACAGAGGGTGGCAGCGGCGGCATGGTCCGGGTCTATCCTTTCGACGTCCATCATCCGACGGTGTCGTCCGTCCAATCATCCACGCGAACGGAATCTCGCACGCCGTTTCTTACGAATTTATTCAACTTTCTCGAGTTCGCTGGTCTGTATCCGTTGATTTAGACACCGTCACGCTGCCAAATACGGCTGTCCGCATTCGCGAATCGCCGTCATTTGATTGATGCCACCGAATGCAGGTTTCATTGCGGTCCCATCTACTCGGACTGCGTCAGTTATCCACCAGTCCCGAATCCGAACTGCCGTCGGCGCCAGTGCGCGAAGCCGGAGTTGGCGCAGGCGCAGGCGAGATGGTGGATACTGCTGCAGCGCCGGGCGTTGCCGCATGGTGAAGATTGCGTTCCATGGCGACAATGCCTGATGAGACGACCAAGGTGATTGCGACTGTCACAATCCAGGAACTCGCCACCCGACGCCGACTCATGGACCTTGCTCCTTGTTCGTTCATTGTCCAATATCTAGTGACTCAACGTGAAGCCGGCGTAATGGAGTGCTGAGATCTACTGCAGAATGCTGGTAACGCCTGAACTAGCCTCGACTCCGCAATGGCCCTCTCCATCGGCATCGTCGGACTACCCAACGTCGGCAAGTCCACGGTTTTCAACGCCCTGACCCACAATCACGTGCTGGCGGCCAACTATCCCTTCGCCACCATCGAGCCCAACGTAGGCGTTGTCGCCGTGCCCGACCCTCGCCTCGACGTCCTGGCGGGACTCTTCGACTCCGAGAAGGTGGTGCCGGCCTCGGTCACCTTCGTCGACATCGCGGGAATCGTCCGTGGCGCCTCGGAGGGCGAGGGATTGGGCAATCAGTTTCTGGCGGCGATTCGTGAGGCTGACGCGATCTGCGAGGTCGTGAGGGTCTTTCACGACGATGACGTGATCCATGTCGACGGCAAGATCGACCCCGCCGGCGACGTCGCTACCGTGGAGACCGAGCTCATCCTGGCCGATCTGCAGACCGTGGACAAGGCGCTCGCCCGACTGGGACGCGATGCCAAACGCGACCACGGACCGAGCGCGACGATGGTCCAGGTCCAGAAGGCGCGCGACGCCCTCAATGAGGGGATGGTGATTTCCAAGGTGATCGACCAGTTGTACCCCGCTGCGCTGGCCGATCTGCATCTGTTGACCGCGAAGCCCTTCATTTACGTGTTCAACGTCGACGAGGAGACCATTGGCGACGTCGCGCGACACGCCGAGCTCTTGGCGTCAGTGGCCCCCGCCCCCGGTGTCGTGCTGTGCGCGAAGGTCGAGGCGGAGTTGACCGAGCTCGGCGACGCCGAAGCCTTGGAGCTTCTGAGCTCGTACGGCCAGCAGGAATCCGGTCTCGCCCAACTGTCGCGAGTGGGTTTCGCCGCGCTGGGACTCCAGACGTTCCTCACGGCCGGACCGAAGGAGTCGCGCGCCTGGACCATTCGGCGCGGCGCCACGGCACCCGAGGCCGCTGGCGTGATCCATTCCGACTTCCAGAAGCACTTCATCAAGGCGGAGGTCGTCGCCTACGAGGACCTCGTCGCGGCGGGCTCGGTCGCCGCGCTGCGGGCCGCGGGCAAGGCGCGCGTCGAGGGCCGCGACTACGTCATGCGTGAGGGCGACGTCGTAGAGTTCCGCGTCGGCGTCTGAGCCGGTACCATATTGCCGGGCGTGAACGACAGAGGTCGGCGCCTGGCGTACAACACGACTCTTAAGGAGCACCATGACCTCTGCCGACCTCGACTTCAAAGTTGCTGACCTCTCGCTGGCCGCCTTCGGCCGCCGCGAGATCGTCCTAGCCGAACACGAAATGCCCGGCCTGATGGCCATGCGTGCCGAATTCGGTGGCTCCCAGCCCCTCGCCGGCGCACGTATCTCCGGTTCACTGCACATGACTATCCAGACGGCGGTCCTGATCGAGACCCTGGTCGCGCTCGGCGCCGATGTGCGCTGGGCGAGCTGCAACATCTTCTCCACCCAAGACCACGCCGCGGCCGCGGTGGTGGTCGGACCCGAGGGCACACCGGAGTCGCCGTCCGGTGTCCCCGTCTTCGCGTGGAAGGGCGAGAGCCTCGAGGAGTACTGGTGGTGTACCGAGCAGTTGCTGCGCTGGCCCGACCACGACGGACCGACGATGATCCTCGACGACGGGGGCGACGCGACTTTGTTGGTACACAAGGGGCTCGAGTTCGAGCGGGCCGGCTTTGTGCCCGCGCCTGAGAGCGCCGACTCCGAGGAGTACCGAGTCATCTTGAGCGTGCTGGAACGGATCGTGAGCGCTGGCCAACCGGTCTTCGAACCAATGGCCCGCGACATCGTCGGCGTCTCGGAAGAGACCACTACCGGCGTGCACCGCCTGCACGAGATGGCGCGCGGCGGCGTCCTCCTCTTCCCGGCCATCAACGTCAACGACGCGGTCACCAAGTCGAAGTTCGACAATAAATACGGCTGCCGCCACTCACTAATCGACGGCCTCAACCGCGCGACCGACAACCTGATTGGCGGCAAGGTCGCGGTGGTGTGTGGTTACGGCGACGTGGGCAAGGGGTGTTCGGAGTCACTACGCGGTCAGGGCGCGCGCGTCATCGTCACCGAGATCGATCCCATCTGCGCGCTGCAGGCGGCGATGGACGGCTTCCAGGTGACGACGTTGGAGGAGGCCCTGCCCATTGCCGACCTGGTGATCACCGCGACCGGCAACCGCGACATCGTCACGGTCGAGCACATGCAGTCCATGAAGCATCTCGCCACCCTCGGCAACATCGGGCACTTCGATAATGAGATCGACATGGCCGGCCTGGTGGCCCTCAAGGGTGTGGTGCGCGAGAACATCAAGCCCCAGGTCGACAAATGGACCTTGCCCAACGGGCGCGCAATCATCGTTCTTTCCGAGGGTCGTCTGCTCAACCTGGGCAACGCGACCGGTCACCCGAGCTTTGTGATGAGCAACTCTTTCACCAACCAGACGATGGCCCAGATCGAGCTGTTCACCAATCACGGCGCGTACGGGCGCGACGTGTACGTGCTGCCCAAGCAGCTCGACGAGAAGGTGGCACGCCTTCACCTCGATGCGCTTGGTGTCAAGCTCACCACTCTGACGAAGCGCCAGGCGGAGTACCTCGGCATTCCGGTCGAGGGGCCGTTCAAGCCCGACTCGTACCGCTACTAGCTGTCACACCGGGGCGCTAGGGTCAGCGCCATGACGGGTATTCGATTCGGCTCAGTCTCGCTCGACTCTGACGACCCAGCGAGACTGGCCGACTTCTGGGCGAATCTGCTGGGCGGCGCGGTCGCCTTTTCGGGTGACGACTTCGTCGCCGTCAAGCTCGCGAACCTGTGGCTCACGGCGGTTCGGGTAGGTAACTACGTTGCGCCCAGCTGGCCCTCCGACGAGGTCGCCAAGCAGATTCACCTCGACCTGGCCGTCGACGACCTTGAGAGCGCCACCGCGACCGCGATTGGCTTCGGGGCAACCCAACCGGACCACCAGCCGGGAGACGGCAGTTACGTCGTCATGCTCGACCCGGCCGGTCATCCCTTCTGCCTCACGACCCAAATCCCGGAAGATTAGGGGCTTTTCCAAACCTCTCGAAAGACTTGACCGCAACATCAGTTTAATGTCATAGTGACATCATGTTGATGTCAGAGTATCTGTCGAAGGTTCAGAGCGGTCTGGTGATCCTGGGCGAGCTGGGCGGTCCGGAGACGGCCGCAGTCGCCGAGCGACTGGCCAACGCGCTCGAGCCCACCGTGCAGGCCGCGTTCCTGGAGTCGCTCAACGAGCTGGTCCAGGAGTTCAATCTGCGATTTCAGCAGGCGGTCACCGTGACCCTGGGCTCTGACGAGGTGCTCATCACCCCGCTCGCCACCCCCACCGTTGACGCGGCCGAGCCCAGCGCGGCCGCGGCTCCCCCGGGAGACCTGACCGCGCGCTTCGCCCTGCGTCTGAGTGACGACCTCAAGAGCCGATTCGAAAAGGCCGCCGCCGCGTCGGGACAGTCGGCCAACACGTGGATCGTTCGCGCCCTCGATCGATCACTGCGTGACGAAGAACCCGGCAGTCCCGGACCCTGGCGCCGCGAGATGCGCGGCCACGGCCGTAGTTGAGAAGAGAGGACGAAATGACCGATCACACCAGCCCCACCGCCGCCCCCAACGAGGTCGGCGCGGGTCCCAGTGAGCGCCGCGAGGCCTTTCACGCGTCCCGACCGATCACCGCACACATCACCACCCGCAGTGGCGACGTCGTGGCTACCCACTCGGACGAGTCCACCGTCACAGTGACGTTGCGCGCTTCGGGTGGGGCGGCGTCCGAGCTGCTCGCCAAGAGCGAGATTCGATTCGACGAGAGCTCGCAGTCCTTGTCCGTCGTGAGCGCGGCGGCCAACGTGGAGGGCCGCGCCGGCACGCCGTTCGGGCTCGGATTCGCTCGGCGTCGATCCCTCCTAGGTGGCGCGATGCGCGACGTCGATGTCATCGTCGTGCTGCCGCGATCGTCGAACGTCGAGGTCAAGACCGCGTCAGGTGACTGCACCGTCGTTGGCGAGTCCGCTGACGTCAATGCGTCGAGCATGTCCGGTGACGTTCGTATCGATGACGCGGTGACCCTCAAGGTCCGCACGGCGTCGGGCGACATCTCCGTGGGCCGAGGGCGAACAAAAGTATCAGTCGCGTCGGCCTCGGGCGACGTCGTCGTGGGCGAGGCCGCGGGATCAACCAAGGTGGAGAGCGCCTCGGGTGACGTGCGCGCCAACTCGTCGGGCGAGACGAGCGTGGCCACGGCGTCGGGCGACGTCGCCATCGAAGCCGCCGGACCCGGCCGTCTCAGCGTTCGCTCGGCGTCCGGTGACGTCAAGGTCGCGGTGCGTGCGGGTCTGGGCGTCGATGTGGTCGCTCACTCGGTGAGCGGAAGCCTCTCCAGCGCGATCCCCCTCAGTAACGAGGCGGACGGTGAGGCCGGCGAAGAGGTCAGCGTCAACGTCGCCACCGTCTCTGGCGACGTGAAGATCCTGCGGGCCTGAATGCTCATGACCATCGAAACCACCACCATCCGACGTCGTGTCGCCACCACGGCCTCGACCGATCGTGGCCACGAACGTCGACGGGCGTGGCCACCGGTTCACGAGCGCTACTCGACGTTCTTGGGCGATCCTCTGGGTCTGGGCGACCGACCCGACAGACCGATGCCCAACCGTCCCCTGCCGCGATGACCGTTGGCGTGATCTCTCGCTGAGCGTTTCGCGAGTACGACGTCCGGCACTGGCGACGCGCTGTCGAGCCGAGACCGAGTCGGTGACTTTGTGATGGACATGCCTGTTCCTCCACTTTTCTTGTACCGAGGAGTTCCCGGCACGTCTCCACAGTGACGCCGAGACCTAAGGACCGAACGCAGCGCGGTTAAAGGGTCAGTAATTTTGTGCGCGACTCCTAGAGCGCGCGACGATAGAGAACGTGGCGGCGCCACTCCCCGTCGGGCACGGCCGGATGATCGAAGTCGTCGTCGTCGCGGTGCGTGAACCCGAGCTTCTCCATGACGTGGCGGCTTCGCACGTTGCGTATCGTCGTGAAGCTCACGATCTCGCCACGCGGCGGCGTGATGTTGTCGCGGGCCCACGACAATGACGCTCGTGCGCCCTCGGTGGCGTATCCCCGACCCCACGACTCGTACGCGAGGCGCCACCCGACCTCGACCGCCGGCGTGAAGTGAGCCTCAAAGGCCGGCGCGGCCAACCCGATGAAACCGATGAACCGCCCGGTGGCGCGCTCTTCGACGGCCCACAACCCGTATCCGCGAGACCAGTCGCCGAGCACCCGATCCACGAACGCGTCGGACTGGGCTCGCGTCAGGGTGCCCGGGAAGTGCTCCATGACGCGCGGGTCCGCGTTCATCGTCGCGAAACCGTTGCGGTCGTCTTCACGCCAACCCCGCAGGATCAGTCGTTCGGAAACGACCACGGGGACGTCGCTCACGCCTCCATCTTGACGCCGCGCGGCGCCGCCGGTCACGCCGGGGGCAGGGTGAAGTGAGGGTTCTTGATGAAGCCGACCAGGGAGCCGTCGGGCAGACGCACGGTCGCGGTGATGATGCCGTCGCCGACGTCACTCGGCGCACCGTGCACGGTTGCCCCGGACGCGCACGCGGCGCTCACCGCGTCTTCGGGGTCGTCCACGCCCCAGTAGGTGTGCACACCTTCGGCAACGTCGACGTCGGGTAGGAGTCCCAACTCGTACCCGGCCACGGAGAAACCGACGTAGAAGGGTTCATCGAAGTAGGGCGGGTAGCCGAGGAACTGCGTCCACCAGGCGGTCGACGCCGCCAGGTCCGACGTGGGATAGA
>Ga0307373_10011416_pt1 | contig 12874 bp, 11 predicted proteins | sample OX2MG_FD_202534 | JGI IMG/M metagenome (GOLD analysis project Ga0307373, IMG submission 202534) | Soil microbial communities from Risofladan, Vaasa, Finland - OX-2 | ecosystem: Environmental > Terrestrial > Soil > Coastal area > Acid sulfate soil | place: Finland: Risofladan, Vaasa | collected... | reverse complement strand
CCCGTCCACCGCCAGCTCACCGCCTGGCCACCTGACTCAACCTCAGCGATTATCCTGCACTACATGGATACGGCTGACAGCCGAGGCGCGCCGGTCGCTCGCTACCGGCGGCCTTATGCGGTCGCGGAGAGCCTCGACCTCCTTCGCGGTCCTTCTTCCGGCATGGTGCGCTTGCCGACGCACCTGGACTGGTCCGGCAACGCCGTCTACGACCTTGACGCCCCGGGCAGGATCATCGACTTGTACCGCGCGGTTCTTATTGAGGCGGCCGCCCCTGAGGACCTGTACGCGTACCTGGATGCCGGGATACTGCGGCGGCTGTGGGCGCTACTGTGGCTGCCAGTTCAGCTCCGAAAGGCATGGGAGCAGAAGTTCCCGATTCTGGCCGAAATCAGCCGGGTCACCGCAACGGCGTAAGGACCGGCGATGGAACCGCGGCACGAGCGGATCGCGAAGATCGCCCTGGCCGCTGGAGCGCGGTATGGCCTGGCGCTGGCCGGTGGGTACGCGGTCTCCGCACACGGGATCGGAAGTCGGCCGAGCGGCGATGTCGACCTGTTCACCAACTGGCAGCACGGTGACGAGTTCCCCGAGCTGACCTCCGCCGTCGTCGCTGCTCTCGAGGCCGCCGGGTACAAGGCATCCGTCGTCATGAGCGCAGAGACGTTCGCGCGGCTGACTGTGACCGATCCAGCAGCGGCCGGTACACGCACGGGCAGTTGCTAGAACTTGCCGCCGAAGCCGACCAAGGCTTCGACCCTCAGTATTTCGCCGACGCGCTCGGGGTGCTGACTCAGATCACCGACGCCGCATTCGCCGAATACGGGACCGACTCCAGCACGATCGCCGACATGCGCCACCACTTCGCGCAGTGGCGACAGCAACTTCCCGCCAGCAAACCCTGATTGCCGCATACCGGATTTAATGGGGCGAAACTGGCAGTCGTTCTCCGCGACGAACGCCAGCCGGACCGCCCCGGGCATGCCGGGAGCAGCCGCGGGCGCCGTCGCGACCAGCCTGGAACTGGCGGCCCTGCCCAGCGCCGTGCCGTGCGCCCGGCTGCACACCAAGCAGCCGCCGGTGCGTGCCGAGGCCGGCCCAGACGGGGAGAGCGGGCGGGGCCTGGTCCTGGTCCAGGCGCTCAGCACCCGCTGGGGCTACTACTACCCGGAACGCCCGCCCCGTGGCCGGGCACGCGGTCCCGTGGGCAAGATCGTCTGGGCACTCTGCGGCTAGGCCCGGCCCTGACCCGCCTGCGGACCAGGCGGCTGGGCGTCAGGCGGTGCCGCGGGCGAGGGCGATCAGGCGGTCGAGCACGGCGCCGTTGCTGGCACGCAGGCCGTCGTGCTCGTACTCGCTGGTCACCCAGGCCCGCAGGCCGGCGATCGCGCGGCCGGTCGGCACCGACAGCTCCGTGGGCACGTACATGTCGTTGAAGTACACCGCCGCCGCCACCGGCACCTCGTTGGCGGCGAGCCGGGCCGGGTCATACAGCGGCGGCCAGTCGTCCCGCTCCGCCAGGATCTCCGCTACCGCCTTGAGCGGGCGCAGCACCGGGTCGAGGTCGAACATCCACGGGTAGATCATCTCCCCGGTGAGCGGCAGCGGGGCGTCGCCGTCCAGCGCCGCCGCCGGGTCGAACCCGCCGGCCTCCGCCCGGACCCGGTGCGCTGACCACCGGGTCGGCCCGCCCTGCGCATAACACGCCTCGTGCAGCACGGCGTACAGCGGGGCCTCGGCGAAGCTGAGCCGGTGCTGCACCGCGTGCAGGAACGCGTCCGACAGCGTCCCGCCCGTGAACGGGTCCTCGATCAGGTAGTGCAGGTCGTCGCTGCCGGTGCTGGCGCCGAGCATCTGCCCCAGCCACTGGAAGGCCTCGACGGTGAGCGGTGCGCCGCCGGGCAGCACCACCTGGTCGCCGCGCAGGTACCGGGCGATCCGGCGGGCCTGCTCCACGTCGCCCGGGTAGCGCTGGTAGTGCTCCGCCGTCTTCTCGGCGACCTTGCCGTAGGTGATCCGGTAGAGATCATCGGCGGTGGTGTCCAGGCCGGGCAGCCCGCCGGTGATGAAAGCCTCCCGGATGCCCCCGGGGGCCAGCGACAGGTACGTCACTGTGCAGAAGCCGCCGAAGCTCTGGCCCAGCACGCTCCATGGCTCGCCACCGGTGATCTGCTGGCGGATCAGTTCGGCGTCCCGGACGATGGAGTCGGCGCGGAAGTGGGCCAGGTAGCGCGCCTGCTCACCGGCGGTACCGAACCGGGCCAGGCTCTGCCGGCCGGCCGGGGTGGACCGGGCCGTGCCCCGCTGGTCGAGCAGCAGCACCCGGTAGTCGCGCAGCGCACGGTCCAGCCAGCTGTCGCGGCCATGCGGCCGCGGTGCGCCGAACCCGGGCCCGCCCTGCAGGAACACCAGCCACGGCCGGCCGGCCGCCGCCGCGTCGGCAGCGGCCACCTCGCGGGCGAACACCTCGATCCGCTCGCCGTCCGGGCGGTCGTGGTCGAGCGGCACGGAGAAGATGTGGTCGGTAAGCACGGTGCCGGGCTGGCGGTAGCTGGACATGATCAGCACCGTACCGGGCCGCCGGATGACCGGGCGGGCCGCCCGGATGTGCGTTCAGTTGAAAAAATAGGTGCTGCCGCCGGTCGCGGGGTTGGTGACGGGCGTGATCACCGACACCGCCCCGGCATGCGCGAAGACCAGGGTCAAGGTGATGTCCTTGCCGCCGCGCATCGGCCCCGCGCCGGTGATGACCATGTGATCGCCGTCGGGGACCATGGAGACGGTGGTGTGCGCCGGGATCACGATCGAGGTGACCGTGTGCATGCCGGCCGGTCCCGGTCCGGACGGGGCCTGGAAGGCGACCCGCCCGCCAGCGCTGGTGCTGGCGGACAGCAGGCGGTCGGCGCCACCGTCGTTGCGGATGACGACGTAGGCGACGGTGGTGCCGGGCGACGCCGGGACCGGCACGTAAGCCGTGGCCAGCTTGATCGGGTCGGCCGCGGCCCGCGCGGCGCAGCCCGTCATGCCGAGCGCGGCGGCGGTGGCCAGCCCGGCTGCCACCGCCCGGACCGGCCGGGTGCGCCTGAGGTGCCCGCGCCGCGCCGTTGGGGAGCCCGTAGCCTGCATCAATCCTTACTCTCCGCCTGGAACCGGCAACAGGAATGCTCTCACGCCCGGTGACCGCCAGCGACTTCCGGGGTGTGCTCAACCTCCGGGCGGACGATGGTGCCAGCGGAGACGATGTCAGGAGAAGTTGCGCAGCTGCGGCCAGGCCTTCGCCCAGCTGGTGCGCAGCCCGCTCACCTCGTCGATGACAGCTCCCTGCTCGTCGTCGCTGACGCGCAGGCCATTGCGGAAGACGGCCACCTGCCGGACGCTGGTGAACAGCCGCCGCAGCAGGGCCGGGTCCATGTTGACCGCGATGGCCGACCGGTCGCGCGCCGGGGGCGGGCCCCAGAACCAGAAGCTGTTGTTCCCGCTGAACGCCGGCGGCAGCCCGTCACCGGGCCCGTACCGGTCGATGGCCCCGGCCTCGCCGTAGTTGCTGGTCAGGATCACGGTGGTGGCCCGCTGGGCGGGCGGCAGCGCGTGATACTCGCGGGCCACCAGGGCGACCAGGGCGGGCCAGCCGATGGTCTCGGCCAGGTCGTAGTTGATCTTCTGCAGCGGGACCGTGGCCAGCGTCCTGGCCGGCAGCAGCGGGATGGCGATCGGCGTCACCAGGGCGGTGGACACCGCCAGCACGGTGCCTGCCAGCACGGTGCGTGCCCTCACGGTGCGTGCCGGATCTGGCGCCAGCCGGGACCGCCGCCGGGCGAGCCAGCGCTCGGTGGGCACCGCGCCGGCCGCGAACAGGAAGGTGAAGATCCCCCCGGCGTAGTAGGGCTTGCCGCCCGCCACGAAGAACGCCACCACGGTGATGACCGAGGCGATCCCCACCGGCCGGAACGGCGCGGCGTCCGGGTGGCGCAGGCACCACCACAGGCCGGCCACCCAGACCGGGGTGAGCGCGAACCCGGTGTAGAGGATCTGGGCCGGCCAGTAGACGGCCAGGTTGTGGCCGGCCTGGCTGTGCAGGGCGCTGAACACTGCCAGGTTGGGCCAGCCGTGCTGGGCCTGCCAGATGACGTCGGGCGAGGCCAGTACGACCGCCAGGACGGCGCCGGCGAGCAGGTAGCGGCTGCGCAGCAGCGTCCGCGACGAGGTGCACACGAACCCAGCCAGCAGCGCCGCGGCCAGCACCCCGATGGTCCACTTGGCGCTCGCCGCCGCCCCGGCGCAGGCACCGATCGCGAGCCACCAGCGGGGATCGGACGAACAGATCAGCCGCACAGCGAGGTACAGCGTCAGCGCCCAGAATCCGAAGTCGATCGTCGTGGTGCTGAACAGGTGCGCCGCTGCCAGGTACTCACCGCAGGTGGCGGTGGCCAGTGCGGCGATGATCTGGCCCGCCCGCCCGGCGCCGAGCAGCCGGCTCATGGCGGCGGCCAGGATCACCAGCGCCGCGAGCACCGCGGCGGGCAGCAGGCGCAGCCCGGCGAGCGTGTTGCCGGTCAGCGCTGCCATCGCCCTGGCGGCCAGCGGGGTGAGCGGCGGCTGGTCCACGTACCCGAGCGCCGGATGCTGGCCGGCCTGCAGGAAGTACAGCTCGTCCCGGTGGTAGCCGTAGCGTGCGCTCACCGCCATCTCGGCCGCGAACGCGGCCCCGGCGATGACCGCGACAGCGAGCCGGGGCGTCCGGGCCAGGCCAGATGGCGAGCCGGGAGCGACGGGTGGCGCCGCGGCGGTGACAGGCGGGCCCGCGGTCGCGGGATGCGCTGGCACAGGGTCGTGAGGCATGGCGTCATCGTGCCAGGGCGGGGTGCGGCCCCACATCGGGCACCGGGCCGATATCCGCGGCTCCACCTGCGGGCCCGGTCGGCCAGGCGCAGATGGCCAGCATCGTCCGCTGGTCTGACCCGGCGGAATCCGCCGCTGGAGTGATCCATCCCGGCTGGCCGCGTCTTACCATCAGGTCGTGAAGAGGCTGGCGCAGGCTGTCGCTGGGCTGCCCGTGTGGGTCCAGGACATGGTCCTCGCGCTGGCCCTGACCCTGGTCGACGTGGCCACCCTGGTGTTCTACCGGTCCCAGCTGCATCCGTTCTGGGTAGCGCTGACCCTGGTCGTGCTGGAGACACTGCCGCTCGCCTGGCGGCGGTCCTGGCCGGCCGCGACCTTCCTGGCCGCGGGCCTGCCCCGGACGATCTACGATTCGCTCGGCCTGGGCTTTGCCCCGCTGCCGCTCGGGCTGGCGATCGCGTATTTCACGGTGACCGAGCGCAGCCGGCCGGCGGTCCGCCGCATCCTCACCGCCGTGCTGGCGATCGGCATCATCAGATCGCAGCTCCTGCCCGGCCATACCCAGCCCTACGACTTCACCGTGGTCTCGCTCATCTTCATCACCGCGGGCATGGCCGGCGTGCTCAGCCGCACCCGGCACGCCTACCTGCAGGAAGTGGAGGCGCGGGCGCACAGCGCCGAGGCACGGCGCGACCAGGACACCGCCCGGGCGGCGGCGGCCGAACGGGCCAGGATCGCCAGGGAGCTGCACGACGTGGTCGCCCATCATGTGAGCCTGATGGCGGTCCAGGCCGAGGCGGCCAGGTCGCTGCTGCCGGGCCGCCCGCAGGAGGCCGCCCGCTCGGTGGACGTCATCGGCGCCACCGCCCGGGCCGCCCTCACCGAGCTGCGGCGCCTGCTCGGTGTCCTGCGCGGGCCGGCCGAGGACCTGGAAACCACCCCGTCGGTCTCGCTGGCCGGGCTCGGCACCGTGCTGCACCAGGTCCGCGAGGCCGGGCTGCCGGTGGAGGTCACCGTGACCGGGACGGCCTCCCCGCTCACCCCCGGCACTGACCTGACCGCCTACCGCATCATCCAGGAGGCGCTCACCAACAGCCTGCGTCACGCGGGCGCGTCGAAGGCGGAGGTGAGCCTGGCCTATGAGCCGGGCTTCGTCACCGTGTCCGTGACCGACGACGGGCCCGGGCCTGACGGGCCTGTGCCCAATGGATCTGGGTCTGGCAGGTCCGCGGCAGCGGGCAACGGCTCGGGTGGGGCCGGCCTGGGCGGCCCGGGCTCCGGAGGCCAGGGCTCTGATGGGTTCGGCTCCGGCGGGTTCGGGCTGGCCGGCATCACCGAGCGGGTCGCCTCCTGTGGCGGCTCGCTCACGGTGGGGCCCACGGGCACCGGGTTCGCGGTCACTGCCCGGCTGCCGGTGTGATGAGCGGCCCGGTGAACATGACGGCAGGCCGCCCGATCCGGGTGCTGGTCGTCGACGACCAGGAACTGGTCAGGGCGGGCTTCTGCGTGATCCTGGACACCGCCGACGGGATCACCGTGGTGGGGGAGGCGGGCAACGGCGCCGACGCGGTTACCCAGGTGCAGGCGCATGAGCCCGACGTGGTCTTGATGGACATCCGCATGCCCGGCATGGACGGGCTGGAAGCGACCCGGCTGATCACCGGCGACGGGCAGCCCGGTCACGGGCCCAAGGTGGTCATGCTCACCACCTTCGATCTCGATGAGTACGTGTACGAGGCGCTCCGGGCCGGCGCGAGCGGGTTCCTGCTCAAGGACGCGCCGCGGCACGACCTGATCGCGGCCGTCCGGGCCGCGGCGCGGGGCGATGCCCTGCTCGCGCCCTCGGTGACCCGCCTGCTCATCGAGGCGTTCGCGCGCAGGCCGCCGACGATGGCGCCGTCACCGTCCGCGCTGGCCTCGCTGACCGCCCGGGAGCGGGACATCATCCAGCTGATCGCCCGGGGGCGCAGCAACGCCGAGATCGCGGCCGACCTGGTGGTCAGCGAGGCGACGGTCAAGACCCATGTCGGTCACGTGCTCGCCAAACTCGGCCTGCGCGACCGGGTGCAGGCGGTGATCCTGGCCTACGAGACGGGCATGGTCGTCCCCGGCGGGGACACCGGCTGAGCACGCGGCTGGCGCGCTGGGGCTCGCCTGGTCAGGCCAGCGGCAGCCGCCAGTCCTGGCCAACCAGGTCGTGGCCGAAGCTGTGGTGCGGCTGCGAGCCGGTCAGCCGCGGACGATTGCGGTGCCCAGCAGGCCCAGCGGCGGTGAGCCAAGCGCCAGCATCGCCGCGTGGAAGCGCTGCAGGCTGAACCCGGCGCCCCACTGCTGCCTGGCCTGCTCACGCAGGTCCAGGATGGTCAGCTTGCCCCAGGTGTAGCGGCCGTAGGTCGGGTCGAAGGCGGCCCGGCGGGCCTCGGACAGCGCGGCCGGGCCGGACAGGTGCGTGTCCGCCTCGAACCTGCGGGCGCCCTCCTCGACGCTCATGCCCGCTGTGTGCACGCCAATCGCGCATGCCAGCCGGGTCACCCGGACCAGGGCCTCCAGCCAGACGCCGATCTCGAACCGGGCATCGTCCCCGCCGAAACCCTCCTCGACGCACAGTTCCTCGGCGTAGTGCGCCCATCCCTCGACGAACGCGCCTGAGTGCAGCACCCGCCGGACCTGGGTGGCCGCCCGCCGCAGTGCCCGGCCGTGCGAGAAATGGCCGGGCGCGACCTCATGCACGGTGATTCCGGGCAGCGTCGTCTCGCTGAACACCTCCAGCCACTCCTGCGCCTCGCGTTCCGGCCAGGAGTCGTCGGGCGGGGTGATGTAGTACCAGGACGGCCCCTCCTGCTCGCCGGGTGCCGCCGACGACATCATGGCCATCGCCCACCGCCGCGACTCCGGTGCCAGCCCGACCAGGCATTCCCCGTCGTGGTAGGGGACGAGGTCACGGTCGCGGGTGAAGGCGATCGCCCGCTGCGTCCAGTGCCGGGCGGCGTCGACGACCCCGGCCGCATCCGGGTGGTCGCGCACCAGCTCGCGTGCCACCTCCAGCGGCGGGCGGCCGGGGGCGATCCGGCCGCAGCTGGCCGCGAGCCGCTCCCGCAGCCGGTCCCGCTCCGCGTCGGCCCGCTCCGCCAGCTGGCCGAGGTCGACCTCCATCCGTTCCGCGCTGCTCATCAGCGCGGTCAGGGCCGGGGCGCCCAGCGCGGGGTCGGGATCGCCGCTCGCGGCCAGCCGCTCGATGGCGGCGACCAGCCGCTCGTGCGCCGCCCGCGCCGCCGCGGCGGATGCCTGCGGGGCGTCGGCCGGGATGCCGGCCGCCAGGCCCCGGATCCCGGCCAGCAGGGCGGCTGCCACCGGCGCGCTCACCTGGTCGAGCGCGGCGACGGCGGCGTCCACGGCCTGCGGCCAGCCGGCCAGGTGGGCCAGCAGCGCCCGGTCCCGCTCCGCCTGTGGCGCGTAGTCACGGTCGTAGCAGGCCAGGTCCAGGCCGAAGAGATGCAGCAGCGGACTGCGGCGGTGCAGTTCCAGTTCGCCGAACGTGACTTCGGCCTGATCCTCGAAGGCAGCCAGATGCGCTTCGTCGTGGGTGTCTTCCAGGAGGTCGCCGGAGCCGGCCGCCTGCGAGAGCGCGGCCAGCCCGGTGCGGACGCCGTCCGGCGACAGATCCTGGATGACCCCGTCGTACTCGTGGCGCCCGCTGAACTCGCGGACCTCAGCGACATTCAGATCGCACACGGCCCGCAGCCGTGGGGACAGCTCATCCATTGCCCGACCGTATCGCGGGTCGCCGTGCGTGCGCGGCGCGGTGGCTCAGCCCGCCGCGCCTGCCCACCCGGCCCGGCGTCAGCCGGCCCCGGGCTGGATGACGGAAACGCTGAGCTGGCTGCCGACGTTGTGCGGGAGCCGGGCGGAGCACGCCTGGGTGGTGAAGTGGATGTCCAGGGCGGCGGTCTGGTTGGGCGGGAAGACCCGCAGCCAGTGCGCGGTGACCGGCTTGCACTGTGACGGGGTGTAGTTCCCCGCCTCGGCGACCTGCAGGGTCGCGTGGGCGACCTGGCCCGGGGTGAGGGTAACCGTGGTCGTGGGTGCGACCGGGTTCCGGGTCGCGGCCCTGCCCATCAGGGTGCCGGGGCTGCCGGTCACGAACGAGACCCCCGGGTAGCCAAGCAGCGTGCAGGTGCTGCCGGAGGTGTTGGTGAAGTCGAGCGGGTAATAGATGCTGCCGGCCGCGCCGCTCGACTTGGCGGTGTTCACCTTCACCTTCAGTGCCGAGCTGGCGCAGCCGGCCAGGCCGGCGCTGGCGCTGCTGGCCGGGGCCGCCGAGGCGGTGCCCGCACCGGTGGTGTGCCCGCTGGTCGGGCTGGCCGGGGCGGAGCCACCGGAACTCTGGGTCGCCGTACCGCACGCGGCTGCCAGCGCCGCAGTGGCCAGCAGCGCTGCTGCCGTCGCGGTGCGGTGGCGGGCGGCGGTGGCTGATGATGTCATCACTCGAGCCCCCTGTCATTGGGCCGGACGTCGTTGGGCCGGACGCGGCTGGGCCTGCCGTGTTGCCACACGGAAAGGCCGTGGTGGCCGCGGGGCGGCCACCACGGCCAGCCTATCTGGGTGAACGCTCGATTACTGGCTGTAGCCGGGGATTCCGGCGCCGTGGCGGACCACCCGGATGGTCAGGTTCCGGTTGGCGCCGGTGCAGGTCAGGAACCTGAACGGCACAATCGCGGCCGTCGTGGTGTTCGGCGGGAAGACCTTCAGGCCGGACGCGGTCGCGGTCGGGCAGCCGATGGCACCGGGGTCGGTGATCCGCAGCACCGCGTGCGCTGTCACGCCCGGGGCCAGCACCTGGGTGGTGGCCGGGAAGGAGTGGTCGCGGCCCGCGGCCTTGCCAAGCTGGTGACCGCCGCTGGTGATCGCCGATACCCCGGGGAACCCGAACAGTGAGCAGGTGGCCGACGAGACGTTGGACAGCTGGAGCTCATAGAAGACCGAGCCGGCCGCGCCGTCGCCGGGCAGGCCGATCCAGACCCTCAGCTGGGAGGTGTGGCAGGCCGGCGTGGCGGGCCGCGGCGCGGCTGGGCTGCCCGTGGCTGCGGACGCCGCGGTCACGCTGAGCGCGGCCGCACCGGTGAGCGCGAGCGTAAGCGCTGCCCGCCGGAGAGCCTGAGCAGGTGGTTTCATGGTGGTTCCCCTCTTGTCGCGGGCGGGGTTCCCCGTCCGCTCACTTAGACTCCCGGACCGGCCAGGCGGTTGGGGCGAATGGACGATAGCGTCACCGATGCCCGGTTCGCGCGCAAGATGGGTGGAGAAATGACGAGCCCCGAGGAGCACCGCATGATGCCGCAGGGATCCACCTTCACCACCCGGCCGCAGCTGGCGGGCACGTTCGGCATGGTGGCGTCCACGCACTGGCTCGCGTCGGCGGCGGGAATGGCGGTGCTGGAGAAGGGCGGGAACGCGTTCGACGCCGCGGTCGCGGCGGGCCTGGTGCTCCAGGTGGTAGAGCCGCACCTGAACGGGCCGGGCGGCGAGGTGCCCGTGATCGGCTACGACGCCGCCCAGGGTGAGGTGTTCGTGCTGGACGGGCAGGGACCCGCCCCGCAGGCCGCCAGCCTGGAGGCGTTCGCCGCACTCGGGCTGGACCTGGTACCCGGCAGCGGCCTGCTGGCCGCCTGCGTTCCCGCCGCGTTCGGCACCTGGATGCTGCTGCTCGCCGCACATGGCCGGATGCGGCTGCGCGACGTCATGGAGTACGCGATCGGGTACGCGCAGGACGGCTACCCGGTGGTGCCCGGGATCACCGCTGGCATCGCCTCGGTGGCGGGCGCGTTCCGTGAGCACTGGCCCACCTCGGCGGAGATCTACCTGGCCGGCGGGGTGCCAGCGGCGGGCACGCGTTTTGCCAACCCTGTTCTCGCGGCCACCTACCAGCACATCCTGGCTGAGGCGGAGGCGGCCGGGCCGGGCCGGGAGGCCCAGATCGAGGCGGCCCGGCGCACCTTCTACCAGGGGTTCGTGGCCGAGGCGATCGGGACGTACCTAGCGCGGGCGCAGGTCATGGACGTCACCGGCGAGCCGCACGGCGCTCTGCTGACCGCCGATGACCTGGCCGGATGGCAGGCGGGCGCGGAGCGGCCGGTCACCGGCGAGTACGCGGGGCTGACCGTGTGCAAGACGGGCCCATGGGGCCAGGGCCCGGTGTTCCTGCAGCAGCTGGCCCTGCTGGCCGGGTTCGACCTGGGCGCGATGACGCCGGGCGGAGCCCCGTACATCCACACCGTGGTGGAATGCGCCAAGCTGGCGTTCGCCGACCGGGAAGCCTGGTACGGCGATCCACGGCTCGCCGACGTCCCGCTGGCGGCCCTGCTGTCCGCGCAGTACGCGGCCCAGCGCCGGGCACTGGTCGGGCCGCTGGCATCGGCCGGCCTGCGCCCGGGCAGCCCAGCCGGAGCGCAGCCCCGGCTGCCCGGGTACGCGGCCGCCGCGGCGCCCGCGCTGGCGGTGACCGACGGCTGGGCCGGGGAGCCGACCGTCCACACCGGGGACACCTGCCACCTCGACGTCGCCGACCGGTTCGGCAACGTGGTCACCGCCACCCCGAGCGGCGGCTGGCTGCAGAGCTCACCGGTGATCCCCGGGCTCGGGTTCTGCCTCGGCACCCGGGCCCAGATGTTCACGCTCACCCCCGGGCTGGCCAACACCCTGGCCCCGGGCAAGCGGCCGCGCACCACCTTGTCACCGACGATGGTGCTGCGCGGCGGGGAGCCCTACCTCGCGTTCGGCACCCCCGGCGGGGACCAGCAGGACCAGTGGACGCTGTCGTTCTTCCTCAACCACGTGCACTTCGGCATGAACCTGCAGGAGGCGATCGACGCGCCTGCCTTCCACACCCGCCATTTCCCCTCCTCCTTCTACCCACGCGAGTCCTTCCCGCTGGTGCTGGACGTGGAGGAGCGGGCCGGCCGGGCCGTGATCGGCCAGCTGGGCGAACTCGGGCATGAGGTCCATGTGCAGCCGCCCTGGTCCCTCGGCCGGGTCAGCGCCGTCGCCCGGTCGGACGGTTTCCTGTATGCGGCCGCCAACCCCCGCGGGATGCAGGGATACGCCATCGGCCGATGACGGTACGCCGCGAGGCTGATACAAGAACAGTCTCCGGGCTGATGACGGACCGGCGCCGGACTGGCACCCTGGTACCCCGTGAGCCACACCCCAGTCATCGAGAAGGCCGCCACCGCACAGGCCGTCATCGAAACCCAGGAGCTGGCCAAGCGGTATCCGCGGGGGGTGACCGCACTCGACCGCCTCACGGTCGCGTTCGCGCCCGGGATCACCGGGCTGATCGGCGCGAACGGCGCCGGCAAGTCCACCCTGATCAAGATCCTGCTCGGCCTGGTGCCGCCCACCAGCGGGCGGGCCAGCGTGCTGGGACGCGACGCCGCGGTGGACGCGGAGCGGATCCGGACCCTGACCGGCTACATGCCCGAGCACGACTGCCTGCCGCCCGACGTCACCGGCACCGAGTTCGTCACGCACCTGGGCCGCATGTCCGGGCTGCCGGCCACCGCCGCCCGCGAGCGTGCCGCGGAGTCCTTGCGTCACGTCGGCCTGTACGAGGAGCGCTACCGGCAGATCGGCACCTACTCGACCGGGATGAAGCAGCGGGTCAAGCTGGCCCAGGCGCTGGTCGGCGATCCCCGGCTGCTGCTGCTCGACGAGCCGACCACCGGGCTGGACCCGGCTGGGCGGGGCGCGATGCTCGACCTCATCGCCCGGATCGGCGGCGAGTTCGGCATCTCCATCGTGGTCTCCTCCCATCTGCTCGGCGAGATCGAGCGGATCTGCGACCATGTGGTGGCGCTGGACGCCGGCGGGCTGCTGCGCGCCGACACGATGACGAGCTTCACCGAGGTCAGCCAGGTGCTCGCGGTGGAGGTCGACGAAGGCCTGGCCGAGCTCGCGGCCGAGCTCAGCCTGCGCGGCGTGACATCGCGGCCGGACGGGCGGGCGCTGCTGGTCCGGCTCGAAAGCGACACCACCTACGACG
>Ga0307373_10011415_pt1 | contig 12875 bp, 8 predicted proteins | sample OX2MG_FD_202534 | JGI IMG/M metagenome (GOLD analysis project Ga0307373, IMG submission 202534) | Soil microbial communities from Risofladan, Vaasa, Finland - OX-2 | ecosystem: Environmental > Terrestrial > Soil > Coastal area > Acid sulfate soil | place: Finland: Risofladan, Vaasa | collected... | reverse complement strand
AACCAGTCCGGGATCGAGATCGCCTGAGCGGGTGCTCATCGGTACCCCGGCGGTCGGCGTGAAACTCATGCTCGTGTCCACGGATTTGCCGTCACGCACCGCCGCGAGACTCGCGCCATTGCCGAGGTGGCCGAGGATGACCCGGCCAGCCGTTGCTGCTGGGTCGCCCAGGCGCTCGAGCTCTCCCATCAGAAACGCGTACGACAGTCCGTGGAACCCGTACCGCCGCACCCCCTGCGCCTCGTAGCGGCGCGGGATGGGCAACAACAGGGAGACGCGCGGCAGGTCATGGTGAAAAGCCGTGTCGAAACACGCCACCTGAGGCAGGTCAGGAAATCTGCGGCGGAGCGCCTCGGTCAAGAGGATCTCCTCCGGCAGGTGCTCGGGGTCTAATGGGATGAGCCGGCGCAGATCATTAAGCATCTCCGCGGTGATTCGCTGCGGCTTGTAATACTTCTGACCGCCTTGCACCACGCGATGCCCGACCGCGGTCAATGCGTCTCGCCCGCTCCTTTTCTCAATCCAATCCATCAGAGCGTCCACCGCCACTGCGTGGTCCGGCGCCGTGACCAATCGCGAAAAGTTGTCCGCCTGGTTCACGCCTTTCACGCGGAAGGTTGCTTCGGGCAGTCCAATCCTCTCAATCCGGCCTTCCAGAACCCGTCGGAACGATTCACCGGCCTCGAACAGCGCGAACTTGATGCTCGACGAGCCGCCGTTTATCGTGAGGATGCAGGGGTCAGCGGGCTTCATGGAGTGCCCCCTTCGTTGTGTAATCCGAACGAAGCCAGCTTCGCGCGCGTGGACTCGTAGTCCGTGTGAAGAATGCTTCGAATCCCCAGACCTTCCGCGATCTGGACAAACATCGGCGTGTTCTCGATGTACAGAACATTCCGAGCAGGCGCGTGGGCGATGTCAAGCGCAAGCCGAAAGATGTCCGCGTCGGGCTTCCGGACATGGACGAAGCAAGAGGAAATGAAAGAATCCACGAACCGGTCCAGCTTGAACTCGCGAATCCGATACTCATTCAGCTCGCGCGCTTCGTTGCTTACCACGGCGATCTTCAGCCCGTGCCGGGCCTTGAGCTGAGCGACTAGCTCGATCATCTCGGTGTAAGGTTTCGATTGCGCGAACATGAAGAGCCGAAACTGAGCCCGGGTGAACGGCCGCTTCTTGTAGAAGACCACCCGATCCAGATATTCTTCGAACGTAATCTTCCCTTCCTCGTGGGTTTCGAAGGTCAGGCGATGTCGACTCTCCACCTCCGCCCACTCCAAGCTGAAGTTCTTCGCGGCCCGTCTCCGTGCATCGTGAGCCCACCCGTCGGTAAGGAGGACGCCGCCGACGTCCAGAAACAACGTCGTGATCTCTGCCGGGCGCTTCATCGTGGTTCCCGAGGTTCCATTGCCACGTCGGTCATAATACCAATTCCTGGAACGCAAACGGGAAGCATTCGCCACCAACGCTGTCCACTCTTGGCTAGAAAATCCGCAAAGAGGGTTGTCGCGGAGCCCACATCGGCGATGGGATGGTGGTTTGGGAGGAAAGTCGGATGGAGAAGCCTCCCAGAGGCTCGCTGATTCATGCGGAACCCTCTCCCGAGACAGATTCCTGTTTCCGCGCCAGAAGTATGGCGCTGGAACGGGCCTCCAAGCGATACGTCTTCGAATTATCGACAAGCGCTTCCCCCCCTGCGGCAGACAAGTCTTGCGGCGACGGGAGGGATGTGTCTACCGCGAGATGCCAGCGGTGCCCTAGCGGCGGCCGCGGCAAACTAAAGTCGGTTCCATTCGTGCCAGCGTTGAACATCAGGAAAAGCGCGCCTTGCCCGCTTTCCTGGATCAAGAACGCGAGGTTTTTTTCCGTCGGGTCGGCCCAGTTGGGCAACCCCTGTCGCGGGTTTAACCAGCCAATCTCGGCGGCAGTATAGAATTCTTCCTTGCTCAGAATCGGATGCGCACGGCGAAAGGCGAGCATTCCGCGGGCAAAGCGGAAGATTTCCTGATGCCGTTCAAGATTGGTCCAGTCAACCCAACTGGTTTCATTGTCCTGGCAGTAGGCATTGTTGTTGCCGCCCTGCGTACGGCGAAACTCGTCTCCGGCGAGCAGCATCGGGACGCCGCGCGAGATCAGAAGGGTCAGGAGCAAGTTCTTGATCTGGCGTTTCCGCAAGGTCTCGATCCCAGCATCTTTCGTCTCGCCTTCAGAGCCGTAGTTCTCGCTGAAGTCGGAGTCGGTCCCATCGTGGTTGTTATCTCCGTTTGCTTCATTGTGCTTGTGGCGATAGCTCACAAGGTCGTTCAGAGTGAAGCCGTCGTGACAGGTGACGAAATTGATGCTGCTAGCGGGGCCCTTGCCGAACTTGGAAAAGATGTCGGCGCTGCCACTGATGCGGCTGGCAAAAAGACCGAGCAGCCCGTCATCGCCGCGCCAGAAACGCCGGACATCGTCTCGGAACCTGTCGTTCCACGACCCCCAGCGGCATTCGGAGAAGTTTCCGACCTCATACGCTCCGGCTGCGTCCCAGGCCTCGGCGATGAGCTTCACGTCCCTTAGGATCGGATCCTCCGCGATCCGTTGGAGAAGAGGTGGGTTTGGCAGCAGGTCGCCCGAGGCGCCTCGACCGAGCACCGCGGCCAGGTCAAAGCGAAATCCATCGACATGCATCTCGACCGTCCAATAACGTAGCGCGGCCAAGATGTGATCCCGCACCACGAGATTGTTCGCGTTGATAGTGTTGCCCGTACCCGTATAGTCCTTGTAGTAGCGTTTGTCATCCGCCAACGTGTAGAAGATTGCATTGTCTATCCCACGGAAGCAGAGAGTCGGACCGAGTTCGTTTCCCTCAGCTGTGTGATTGAAGACAACGTCCAGAATCACTTCGACCCCGGCTAGATGAAAGGCCCGGATCATTTCCTTGAACTCCAGCTTCTGCTGACCTACGCCTCCTGAGCTGCTGTAGGAAGCTTTGGGCGCAAAGAAGGTCACGGGGTCGTATCCCCAAAAATTCCTGAGCGGTTGGCCTGTTTGCGGGTCCCTTCGCGTGATAGAGGTTTCATTGAACTCCTGCACGGGCATCAATTCCACTGCTGTCACTCCCAGGGTTTTCAGATAGGGAATCTTCTCCGTCAGGCCTCGGTAGGTCCCCGGATGGTCCACGCCCGACTTTGGATGAATGGTAAAGCCGCGAACGTGCGTTTCGTAAATGACCGTCTCCGACCACGGGTGCCGTGGCGGCCGGTCTCCATTCCACTCGAAGGGCTCGTCGATAAAGACGCACTTCGGCATAGACCTGGAATTGTCCAGCTTCGAGATAGCCAAGTCCTTGTCCGGCGCCGAAGGGTCGTATCCGCGCGCCGATGCGAAATCCCACGGGGGGAGTTGTGAAATCGCGGTCGCCCGGGGATCGAGAAGGAGTCTGTTGAAATTGAAACGATGGCCGTCCTCGGGCTGATATGGCCCATCAACGCGATAGGCATAGAGCTGACCGGCATCGATACCACGCACCCAGACGTGCCACACGTCACCGGTGCGGTTGCGTGCGGAATCCAAATCGATCACCCTAGCGGCCGTGGCGTCTTCGGGATGATCAAACAGCTCCAGCCGGACGCGGCTCGCGTGTCGGCTGAAGAACGCGAAGTTCACTCCTTCGTCGAGCGCATATGTTCCCAAGGGCAACGGCTCGCCAGCTCGAACGTCGCTCCGCTCCGATACCTCTTTCACATAATCATCTAGAGGGCGTTCGGATCCGGTCGGCTTTGTGGTTGCGTCCATCTTCTCGCCTGCTGGCTGCCTCCTTCGTTTCAATCCTTTTGGCTCCTTATGCCTTCCGTCGTCGTTCTTGTTCAAGGTCGATTCACCGCTGCCAGAGAATGGAATCGACTTCTAGGGGCACCGCAACGCCAGCGCGGCTCGGTATGATGCGCGCTGTGTAGTCTGATGGCGGGCGGGACGCGGACACAGATGCGCCGTAAACGAAGCCGCCCGACGCGCCTGCCAGTTGGCGAACGCTCTTCATCTCCTGCCGCACGGGAGAACTGCCGCTGACGCCGTCGGCGTAGAGCTCTACCCGCACCGCTCTGGGGTCGAGGTCGTTGAGGGAGACCTGAACCTCAAATACGTGCCGCCCGTCACGAGTCTCAAACTTCACCTCGCCGAAGCGTAGCGCGGCCCATTTCTGTTCCAGACTGTGCCGCCAATCGACCATCTGCCTGCCGATCGCACCTTTATTGTCGCTGCGCGATTGAAAGGCCGCGGCGGCAGGCAGGTAGTGTTTCTCGGTGTATTCGCGCACCGTGCGGTGGGCGGAGAAGCGCGGTGTCAACCGCGCCATACTCTCTCGCATCCGCGCAACCCATGCAGCGGGAATGCCGTCTCTGTCGCGAAGATAAAACTCGGGGACCACCTCCCGCTCGAGCCGCTCGTAGAGCGCCATGGCTTCGGCCGCGTCCCATGCCGAATCGTTGCCATGCTCCTCCCTGTCCCCCAACGCCCACCCTACTTCGGGCGTGTATGCTTCCGCCCACCAGCCGTCCAATTCCGACAGATTTATGCCTCCGTTGACGAGCACCTTCATGCCGCTCGTTCCGCACGCCTCCCAAGGCCGGCGCGGCGTGTTGATCCAGACGTCCACGCCCTGCACCAGGCGCTCGCTCATGCGCATGTCATAGTCACTGAGGAAGATCGCATGTGGGCGCGTCTCGGGCCGCCGGATGAAGCGCACCCATTCCTCGATCAGGCCCTGCCCCGCTCGGTCAGCCGGATGCGCCTTCCCGGCGATGATGAGCTGCACCGGACGCTCGGAATTGCTCAACAAACGAAGCAGCCGCTCGGGGTCGTGCAACAGCAGGTCGGGTCTCTTGTAGGTCGCGAAGCGCCGCGCGAAGCCAAGAGTCAACGCGTTCGGATCGAATATACGGTCCGCCTCGTCAAGCTCCTCGGGCGACCCGCCCGAGGCGGCCAGTTGTCCGGACAAGCGCTCGCGAGCGTATTCGACAAGAGACTTGCTGGCGGCGTTGCGACATCGCCAGAGCGTGGAGTCGGAAAGGCGGCGAATGCCCTGCTCGAGGTCTTTCGTAGGATCCAGCCAGCGGTCTTTCCCACAGGCTTCCGTCCAGAGGGCATCAGCCGCGGCTGAGTCCCAGCTCGGCATGTGTACTCCGTTGGTCACGTTCCCGACGGGCACTTCGTCTGCTGGCCATCGGGCGAAAAGAGGCTCAAAGAGCCGACGGCTGACTCTTCCGTGCAAGCGGCTCACGCCGTTCACCGCACCGCTCCCTCTGATTGCGAGATAGGCCATGTTGAAACTCTCCGACGAGTCGTCCGGATCCTGGCGCCCAAGGGCTAGGAAATCGCGGAGCGTCACGCGGAGTTTCTTCTCTGCATACCCCCCGAGATGTCGTTCGACGAGGTCCGGAGCGAAACGATCAAAGCCGTCGGCTACTGCAGTGTGGGTGGTGAAGACATTTCCCGCTCGCGTGGCGGCAAGCGCGACTTCGAAGGGCTGCCCTGTCTCTTCCATGAAACCTCGGGCACGCTCCAATGCAGCGAAGGCCGCGTGTCCTTCATTCAAGTGACAGACTTCTGGCTTGATGCCCAGAGCGGCGAGCAACCGCCAGCCGCCAATTCCGAGAAGCATTTCCTGCTTGAGACGCAACTCCGGTCCACCCCCGTATAGCTCGCTGGTGATCGCTCGATCAGCGGGGATGTTCGCCGGGTCGTTGCTATCGAGCAGGTAGAGCTTGACTCGACCGGCCTGGACCTGCCAGGCGCGCAGCCAGACCGAGTAACCAGGCAACGCGACCTCCAACCGCAACCATTCCCCGTTCGGGCGACGCAACGGCACGATCGGCAGCTGTCCAGGGTCGTTGTACGGGTAGAGAGCCTGTTGCGCCCCGTCTCTGTCGATCACTTGGCGAAAATAGCCTTGTTGGTAGAGCAGACCCACTCCGACCACCGGCACGCCCAGGTCGCTGGCGGCCTTGAGCTGATCACCTGCCACGTTGCCGAGCCCGCCCGAGTAGATGGGCAGTCCCTCGCTCAACATGAATTCCATGCTGAAATATGCGACGCAGGTCAAGTGAGCCTTTGGATGCTTTTGCTGAAACCATGCGGGCGTCTCGCATGCCTTACGCTTGGATTGCAGCAGTTCATCGATCTCCTTACAGAAGGCTGGATCGGCCAGAACGCTCTCGAGCTGGTCTCGCGAGACCGTCTGCAGGACGAGCCAGGGGTTTTGAGTGAGCTCCCACAGTACAGGATCAAGTGTGCGCCACACTCGGTCAGTGGCATGGTTCCACGACCACCGCATGTCCAGGGCGAGCTCCGCGAGAGAATCGAACCCCTTAATTTCTGTGGGTAGAAGGCCGTAGATCGGGTGGCTGACGCGGGTTTCTTTGCTCGTGGTCTCTGCCCTGGATCTCTTTGGACCGAATATCCTAACTTCTCAGCGAGGTGGCCGGACGGCGCGACGACGTTTGTCCTGACATTCAGTAGTCGTTTCAATTTCCTGCGTACTTAAGGGATGGAACCAGATGGTCTGACAATTGTGGATAATTTCGTAACCTGAGATTGCAATGCGAAAAGTCTGTGGCCAAATTTTGGCATAAATTGGGCAACCGTGCCGCTGGCGGATTCGGAAGCCGACCCAAGCAGGAATTTCGGCTGGCTCAGTACCGTCGCGAGTTTTCGGTCTCCTCGCCGAGCCTCCTGAACGCATCGGAAGTCAGTTGTTCCGGTGTGGCTCTCCATTCCCAGTTGCCCTCGGCGAACGAAGGCCGGTTCATCCTCGCGTCGGAACCAAGCGAGAGCACGTCTTGCGTCGGAATGATGCTCAAGCAGGCCACCGAGTTCTCCGCGAGACGGATGAACTCCCAACTGGCCTCCTCCTCAGATACCTCCTTGCCCACATATTCGAAGAGACGCTTCTTTTGCTCTGGGCTCACATCATCCCTGAACCAGCCCCGTATGGTATTCGTATCGTGAGTCCCCGTGTAGACCACGGAGTCTGGCGAGTGATTTTCGGGAAGGTATGGGTTGTCTGGGCCAGAATCGAACGCAAACAGAAGAACGTCCATGCCAGGGAGGTCGAACCTTCTCATCACCGCCCTCACATCGGGGGTGATCACGCCCAGGTCCTCGGCGACAAACGGCATTGAAGGAAAACGGCTCTTTATGGTCTCGAAGAAGGCCTCCCACGGCGCAGCGACCCATTTTCCGGAGACAGCCGTCTTCGCGTCGCCTGGAACTTCCCAGTAGGCAACGAAGCCCCTGAAGTGGTCGAGGCGCGTCAAGTCAAAGAGCTTTAGGGTCTGTTGTAGGCGCCGTGTCCACCAGCCAAAGCCCTGCACATTGAGCTCCTCCCAGTCGTACACAGGGTTCCCCCAGAGTTGCCCGGTCTTGCTGAAGTAGTCGGGGGGTACGCCACCCACGGACGTGGGCCTCCCTTCGCTGTCTAGCTTGAATATCTCCCTGTTGGACCAGACATCGGCACTGTCGCCCGCAACGTAGAAAGAAATGTCCCCCACGAGGCCTATCCCAAGCTCAGCACAGTACTCCTTGAGCGAATGCCATTGTTTGAAGAATACGAATTGAGCAAACTTTTCACGGTCGACCACGTCTTTAAGCTTGATTCGCTTCTCCGCGAGCGAGTCCGGCTTCCTATCGCGCAGCCCCTTCGGCCATAGATACCACGGCTCGTCTCTCTCCTCCTTCAGGGCAGCGTAAAGACAGTAGCTCTCCAGCCAGCTTGAATTCTCTTGGCAGAACTCCTCGAACTCGCCGCGGTCCCTTCCTTCCTTGAATCGCTGGTGCGCCTTTCGTATCATTTCCCTCTTCAGAACAGAAGCGTAGCCGTAACTTGCCCTGCCTGGGGGAAGCTGACCATGCCCCGCCTTGGGGAGCTCGGGGAGGAGCCCTTCTCCTTCCAGGATCTCCGGGCTTATGAGAAGGGGGTTCCCTCCGAAGGCCGACGTGGCGTTGTATGGCGAGTTCCCCAGGTCCGTGGGCGTCACCGGGAGGACCTGCCAGTAGCTTTGCTTCGATTCGGACAGGAGGTCGGCAAATCTGAAAGCAGATGGACCCAAGTCCCCGACGCCGAAATCCGACGGAAGGGACGTTATGCTCATGAGAACCCCGCTAGCCCGCTTTGTTAGTATCAATTGTGCAACATCCTCGGGGGAGAAAGTCCCAAATGACGGGCGAAAGAAGACTCAGAGAGCGCCCTTGTCTCTTCCGACATTCTCCACCACCGCTGGTCTGACTAGAATCCGATACACCCCGCCCCCGTTCAGCAATCGGGGATTGTTGCTTGGGGCCGCTTCAATCATTCTGACAAATTGCGGCTCCAGATCAGCGCCCGTTACCGCACGGGCAAGTTGCATCGCCCTGGCTGCGTATCTCAGTATCTGCACCGTCTCTATGCGCGAGACCTCATCCCAGAACCATCCGCAGCTGGTGAACATGAGCATCGCGTACCTCTGCATTTCGAGGAGGTCGAGGACCGACTTTTTTCGGTCTTGCAAGCGGCCGGCCTTGAGATGCTTCGAGATGAACCGATTGGCAGACCCCTCTCTCTGGTTTAGTATTGCGGAGACGTATTCGTCTCTTGCCTCCCAAGGATTGAGGAGATACTTCGAGGCCTCGGTCTCGTAAAGAGTCGCAAGCTCATCCCTGAGCCAATTCATCGCATCTCTAAGCGGCCGACGCCACGCCTGGCTCGACCCCGCTGATTGTTGCGAGGAGCAGCCGCAATCGCCCCTCCACCGCTCCACTCCGTGCGCGCAGCTCCAAGACGTGTTCTCGACGATCCGGACCTCAAACCCTGGCGGAGACCTCTCTAGAAACTCTCCATAATTCGTCATTCTGGCCGGTTTATTTGACTCAATGTAATCCAGACAGTACGCCAGCGCCATGTTCCCGTGGCGGTGGTGGTGACCATAGGTCTCGCCATCTGTCGCAATGTTGACGAGCTGTGCCCCTTCCTCATCGGCGAATCCTGCGACCAGCCTCTTAGCAAAACCCTCGCCATTATGCAGAAGGCCCTCAAAAGCAACGGCGTGGGAAATGAGTCGGTCATAGAAGAAGACGCTAATACTCCTCCCAGACGGGAGGCGGCAAAGATATGGGCGTCTTGTATCTATTCTTCCCCCCTCTACATCGGACCACTTTTCCTCACCAATCCGCCTCACCGTCGCCGCTTGGTGCGGGGCGAGCAAGGTGAACTCGATGGAGGCTTCCGCAAGGGCCTCGAGGCTCTCAAGATCGACGGCGGTCTCCGGCAGCCACATCCCCTCTGGGCGCCTCCCGAAGCGGCTCTCGAAGTCCGCGACGCCCCATCTCACCTGCGTTTTTTTATCCCTTCTGTTCGCCAGGGGCATTATCATGTGATTGTAGACCTGAGCAATCGCGGACCCATGACCGGAGAAGCTCCGCCTCGTCTCCTTGTCCGTATCGATTATGGCCCCGTACACGTCTGGGTGATGGGTCTCCATCCACGAGAGCAGGGTCGGCCCAAAGTTGAAACTCATCTTCGAATAGTTGTTCACAGTTCGTTCGACCTCCCCTCGCGCGTCGAGGATCGGTGAGGCTGCGTTGGGTGAATAGCATTCAGCAGTGATCCTTTCGTTCCAATCGTGATAGGGAAACGCTGACTCCTGTGTCTCGACTCCCCCGAGCCAGGGGTTCTCCCTAGGAGGCTGGTAGAAGTGGGCATGAATGCAGATGAATCTCTTCAGCTCTGCGCACTTCCTTGCTTTTTCAGGAAGAGCCCTCCCAGCGGTCGGGGCGTCAGAGAGGTGGAGTAGCGCCCAACCAGGAACGGGACCAGCACTGCCTCTAATCCGCCCGAACCGCCGACCCCGCTTCTACCTTGCGCGGGCGTGTCGCTGTTCAGAACATCCCGAGGATCAATAGCCAAGCGTAGGACGTCTGACGCCGACCCCCCTCTTAGAGCTGCACCGTTGTAGTAGGCACCGAAGAGCATATCGTCGCTGCCCCCATCTCCTCAGGAAGCTTATGATGCTTATGGAATATTTCTTCAAACGCTGGCTATGAACGTGAAAATTGTATAAGATATCGAGGTATTCGACGCAGCCTCGCCGAAAGTAATATTACGTATTCTCGTTTTTCCCCCGGCCCTGTGAACAGTTACTACAGCCGAGTGCGACCCTACAAACTGCTCAACCTGAGCCGACAGCTACAGACACCGGCTCTCGTCCGTGTTGACATAAACCTCCCTGCGTCAGGAGGGCGCATCGAAGAAGACGCCTTGAGAATGCGCGTCTACGCCCATGTCTTGGAACTATATTCCGATTACGCAGGTCTGGTGGTGATGAGCCACCAGGGTAGGAAAGGCGATGACGATTTTACCTCTTTTCGTCCGCATTTGAGGGCATTGAGGAGAGTCCTCCCTCGCGATATCCCCGTTGATTTCGTCCCCTACGAGAACATCTTCACGGGAGAAACAAAAGAAAGGATCAGAAGCCTGAAACGAAGACAGATCATTCTTCTCGACAACATGAGGTACTTCGATGAAGAAAAACAATGGATCAAGGACACAAGCACGTACGTACCATTCTTCAAAGGTCTGATACAGACATGCATCAATGACTCGATCCCGACTTGGCATCGAGAAGATTCAAGCGTGATGTGCCAACCTTACATTGCCCCCACATACATCGGCCTTCGCTCTACCTACGAACTAAAAATCCTGCAGGAAGTTGCCGACAGCAAAGACTCCAGGGCTCTTGTGATGGGAGGGGCCAAGCTCCAGAAAATCACAGACCTGCTCAAGATAGCCAAGAGCGGCGTGGAGATATTTACGGGCGGACTGCCGGGCCAACTGGTAGCGAGAGCAAAGGGATATGATTTGGGCGAAGCCAACAATAGCTTTCTGGCCAAGAAATTCAACGAGAAAGAATTCGATGACGCGCGGAAGCTCGTTGCCATCGGGGACGATAAGACCAGAAAACTCCCTCTCGAACACCCGATGGACTTTGTTGTGGAAGAGAAAGGCGAAAGAAGAAACGTGGCCTTGGACGAGTTGCCGAAGACAAAAGGGGTGATCAAAGACATTGGCGAGGAGACCGTGGAAAAGTATGCCGAACTGCTGCAGGACACCTCCCTGAGGATTAGAGCAAGCCCCCTGGGAGTCTACGAGGAGGACTATCAGAATGGACTGGAGTTGACGAAGAGAATAGGTGGCGACGGGCTCGTATTCCTTGGCGGCGATACTTCTCAGGAAGTCAACGAAGGTGGATTGCTAGGTCACATAGAGGATTCGGGCGGAAGAATTTGTGTCAGCGGCGGCGCGTTTCTTCACGGATGGGCAGGGAGCGGCTTTCCCTCCATTGATTCGTTGCTCAACCTGCAAGTGGCGCGAAGCTCTACGCCTCGGCTGAAGTAGTTCAGCAATAATCCCGATCTCGATTGAGCTATTCGTGACGTGCATGGGGAAACGGACTCATAAAGGACGGGGAGTTGGGGGCTTTCCCAACACAACTCGAAAAGTCACGCCGTTGCGCCTTCCGCCTCCTCTTCAAGAGAGAGGCAATAACGAATCCAAGCGTCAGGTTCAGTTTCCTAATCAGGCGGCCGGCGATCATAAGGGCCTGGCCCGCGAGTAAACCTTGGCCTCGTACTCGTTTATCATCCGGTAGCTGTTGAACATCGGGCCCACGGTTGCTACGCTGTTTTTCCCCATCGTCCACCACTTTTCTTTCTCATGGTAATAGGTGGGTAAGATGAATTCCGATAACTTGTGGTATAAATCCGGAAGATCTGAGTCGCCGTCCTCTTTGAGATCACCCCAGGGCGCCCTTCTTCCTATCCCCCATCCGTTGACTCCCTCCACCCCTCCTTCGAGCCACCAGCCGTCATAGACGCTGAAGTTTAGGACCGCGTTCATCGCCGCTTTCATCCCACTCGTGCCACATGCTTCGAGGGGACGCCTCGGATTATTGAGCCAGACATCACACCCAGCAACCAAAGCTTTCGCCGTGCGCATGTCGTAGTTCTCGAGATAGGCAATCCTCACCTTGTCCGTCTTGGTTCCGACCAATTCTATCTTGTCAAGAATATTTCGCAGCACTGCCTTACCTACATCGTCTCTGGGATGGGCCTTCCCCGCCAGTATGACTTGAATCGGCCCGAGGTTCTCGGCAATCGCGACGAGCCTGTCGAGGTCCGTGAGGATGAGATCATTCCTCTTGTAGGCAGTCACTCTCTTCGCAAGTCCCACCGTGAAGTGCTCCTTCGAAAACTCGGCCCCCGTCGACCGGTAAACCATTTCCATCAGTTCTGACTTGGCACGGAGATGAGCCTCTTCGAGCTGGTGGGTTGGAAGCTCCAACGCCTGAGTCAACAAGGCGGGCGTCTCTTCCCAGCCGGGAATGTGCTTGTCGTAGAGCTTCTTCAGTTCGTCATGTATCCACCTTCTGTGGTAGACGCCGTTAGTCACATACTCGACCTTGCCATGGTTCAGGACCCTCTCTGAAACGTAGCGGTGCTTGAGAGACACGGCGTTAGTAACGCCGCTATATTTTACCGCGATGCGTGACAGATCGACCTCTCGATCTGGAGTGGTTTCGGCTTCCCAGTTCACCCAGTCGTAGTGTGCGAAAGCCTGCTTGATCATGGTCAGAGAGAAGGCGTCGTATCCAGCGGGAACCGGGGTGTGCGCGGTGAACACACACCTCTTCTTGATCTCCGCAATCTCCCGATACTCCCTCATTAGCTCCACCACCAGGAGAGCAGCGTGACTCTCGTTGAGGTGGTAGATTTCGATTGGCCGGCCCATTGCTTGCAACATCCTGTATCCCGCTATTCCTAGGACCATCTCCTGCATCAGCCGGTGCCAATGGTCACCACCGTAGAGC
>Ga0307373_10011414_pt1 | contig 12877 bp, 11 predicted proteins | sample OX2MG_FD_202534 | JGI IMG/M metagenome (GOLD analysis project Ga0307373, IMG submission 202534) | Soil microbial communities from Risofladan, Vaasa, Finland - OX-2 | ecosystem: Environmental > Terrestrial > Soil > Coastal area > Acid sulfate soil | place: Finland: Risofladan, Vaasa | collected... | reverse complement strand
TCTTGATTTCCAGCGGTTGCGATCCGAGATCCCGATGACCGAGGTGCTGGAATTGCTGGGCTTCGTCGCCACCAACGGCAGTGGCGATCAGCTTTATGGTCCCTGCTGGATCTCTGCGGACGACTGCACCGCGAACCACCTTGGATTCAGCGTTGGTGAACTCAGAAGTATGGCCATCCGAAAAAAGGGCACCAGAGGAGAGGCCACCGGTACTCCGTGTTGCGCAACAGGGGACTCTCCATTTGAATCAGTGCCGTCAAACGAGTTTCACAAATTTGGTTGCGGCCGAAGGCCGCGCTGGGTGATTCGTGGACCACTTACTCCGTGAACGGCGCCGGTCTGGAGTCTCCAAGGCGCGTCACAGCAGGTACTTCGCGGCATCGCTCATGTCTGTCCACGAATCACACGAATGACACGAATAAGAGCATTTCGCTGCTGGTTCCGTCGGTTGTCAAATCCCTTCACTTCCAGTCTTACACTCGATCCGCGTCATTGCAAGTGGAACGGCGTGGTCAAGGGCGCCGACGTCCTCTCGCAAATGGCCTAGAAGCCGACCACACTGACGGTGTGCGAATCCTCGAACGAGCCATTAAGGATCGCGATCCATCCGGTTGCCGCTCTGCGAGCGTGGAGACGTGTGAGAACTCTCCGCCTTTCTGGCGATGCCCCGTGCAGGCAACAGCCGCACGGATTTCCCGTGCGCGTCAAGTCGCTTGCCCACCTCTTTTCGCCTGATCCGCCGGTGCGGCAACGCATCCGTTGCCGTACCGCAAAACTGGGCACGCGCAAAAAGAGGTCGCCGCTCACATCGGAACGGCGGCCTCTAAGCTTGCAGACCAAAAGCAATCAATTCGAGCCTTTGTCGCCATCCATCTCGCCGCCGGTCATCTTGCTGCTGCCCATCTTGCCACCGGTCATCTTCGCGTCGGTCATCTTGCCACCAGTCATCTTGCCACCGGACATCTTGTCGCCGCCCATCTTGGCGTCGGCCATCTCGCCGCCATCCATCATATCGCCGGTCATCTTGTCGCCTGCCATCTTGCCTGCCATCGTGTCACCGCCCATTTTGTTTTGTTTCATGTCGGTCTTCGAGCTGCAACCGAAAACGAACAGGGCCAACGAGAGTGGCGTGACGAACGGCAGCCAGCGAGTCAACAACGACGCCGTAGCGCTTGAACAACGAAACATTCCATCCTCCAGATTCAATTGAGTTTCAGGTATTTCCCGCAAGGGCGCGTTGCATGGTCCGCAACCCTGCACACCCTTCTTGGATGCCGTTCATCGCCGATGGTTACACGAAATGCAACGGCGAACCGTCATGGTTGCTGACAATCGCGGCGAGCAGTGGCTATAATTTCGCTCGGACGCCGTGCGGGCCAGGCCGCCGATCCGCAGACGGGCGGTTAATCGACGGTTGAGGATTCGGTGGGGCCGGCGGCCGTTCGCGGCGAAAGAAGTGTGGCATGCATTTCAGACCAACACCAACCCCCTCCGACGCGCCGCTTGAAACGGATTTCGAAATGCAAGCCGCCGGCCGCGAGGAAATCGCAGCGCTGCGTTCGATCGTGGAAGGGACGGTCCAGAACACCGGCGCCGAGTTTTTTCAGTCGCTGGTCCGCCACCTGGCCGCCGCGCTGCACGTCTCGTTTGCTTTTGTCGCGGAGTTTACCACCGTCAATACGCGTGTCCGAACCTTGGCCTACTGGGCCCGCGACCGAATCGCAGACAATGTCGAATTCGACCTGGATGGCACGCCGTGCCAGGAGGTCGTCCGTGGGGAGTTGTGCCACCACCCGTCGGGCGTGCGCGAGAAATTTCCGCGCGACCAAGAGCTGATCGACTTGGGGGTCGAAAGCTATTTGGGAGTGCCGCTCAAAGACCCCGCAGGACGGATCCGGGGACACCTCGCCGTCTTCGACGAACGGCCGATGAGCCCCGAACCGCGCCGGTTGTTCATTTTTCGCATCTTCGCGGCGAGGGCCGCCGCCGAGTTGGCGAGGCTGCGGCTCGAACGGCGCCTGGGCGACAGCGAGCAACGCTACCGCGACTTGTACGACGAAGCCCCCATCGCTTACGTCAAAGAAGATCTGGAGTCGCGATTCATCAGCGCCAACCGCGCCGCGATGCGAATTCTGGGCATCAAGCCCGACGAAGTCGCCGGCGCCATGGGCATGTCATTCGTCCCCGACACGCCCGACGCGCAACGACGCGTCAAGGAGGCCTTTGCCTCGATTGGCCGCGGCACCGACACCAGCGGCGTCGTGCTCGAGCTGCGCCGCAGAGACAACGGCAAGCCGATCTGGATTCAGTGGTGGTCCAATCCGGAGCCTGGCGGCCAGTACACGCGCACCATGTTCGTCGACATCACCGAACACGTGCTGATGGAGCAGGAAAAGGCGCGGCTCACCGCCCAGAACATCTACCTCCAGGAAGAAATCAAGTCGGTCCACAACTTCGACGAGATCATCGGGCAAAGTCGCGCGCTGACCTCGGTGCTGGATAACGTCGCCCGTGTGGCGCCCACCGACGCCTCAGTGTTGATTACCGGCGAGACCGGCACCGGTAAGGAGCTCGTCGCGCGCGCCATTCACTCGCACAGTCATCGCAAGGACAAACCGCTGATCAAGATCAATTGCGCCGCGCTGCCGGCGGGGCTGGTGGAAAGCGAGTTGTTCGGCCATGAAAAAGGCGCCTTTACCGGCGCCATCGCCAGGCGGGTGGGCCGGTTCGAACTGGCGTCGGGCGGCACGATTTTCCTGGATGAGATCGGTGACATCCCGGCGGAAGCCCAGGCCAAGCTGCTACGGGTCTTGCAAGAGCGGGAGTTCGAGCGCGTGGGGGGGGGCGTGCCGATCCAGGTTGACGTGCGCGTCATCGCAGCCACCAACCGCGACCTGGCGAAGGCAGTCCGCGAAAAGACGTTCCGCGAAGACCTGTACTATCGACTTAACGTTTTTCCGATCCGATTGCCTCCGCTGCGCGAGCGGCGCGACGACATCCCGCTCTTGGTCCACTTCCTGGTCAACAAGTTCATGCTCCGGATCGGCAAGCGAATCGAAACCATCAGCGGCGACGCCATCGAGCGGCTGGCCGGCTATTCCTGGCCCGGCAACGTTCGAGAGCTGGAGAATATCATCGAGCGGGCGGTGATCTTGGCGCCCCAAAGCACGCTGGAAATTCCCCCGGAAGTTCTGGGCCTGTCGGTTTCCAGTCCGGTCGCCGACAGACCCTCTCTCGATCTGCAATCCGTCGAGCGAGAACATATTCTGCGGATTCTTGCGCAGACTAGTTGGATTGTCGAGGGTGCATCGGGCGCCGCAAAAATCCTCGGTCTGCATCCCAACACACTGCGCAGCCGCCTCAAAAAGCTGGGCATCGAACGGCCGGCCCACGAAGCTTCGTAGTGGCTCCGATATTTCGTGGGTAGCGCGGGCCTCTGTGGCGCGAGTCGGGCCGGCGCGGGATTCTTGGCCGCGCCCTAAAGCACAGGCTTGCAAAGCGTTGCGTCATGCCGCTCGCTTGAAACGGCCGTTCGGCACAGGGTTCGCATTAAGTTCGAACATGCATGAGTCCGGCCTTCCTCGCGCCGTGGGTTAGTGTGGGACCATGATTCAACCGTCAAATGATGCGAGCGAAACGACCGCCGTGCTCAGGATCACGCAGACCACCACGAACGGTGAAATCCGTACGGTCAGACTCGAGGGCAAGCTGTTGGCTCCCTGGATGAATGAGGTCCTTGCCGCCTGTGGCGACTTTCGCTCCCCCTTGCGCGTCACGCGGCTCGACCTCTCGGAAGTTGACTTCGTCGATTCCGACGGCGTCCGGTTTCTCCACGATCTGATCCGCGAAGGGGTCGAAATCGCGGCGTGTTCCGCGTTCGTCTCCGAACTCTTGCATTTGAAAGGCCCATGATCAAAACGCGTCTACACCGGGCGCGGCAAGCTCTGCGCGCCCAGTTGGAACCGATTTTTCGACACGAGCCATCCATGAGAGGCTGACCGAGCGATTGTGCCCTCGAAGGAGGTTTGAAGTGGAAAGCATCTCAAACATTCCAGAACGCGAAATCACGCCGCCCGGCTTGTACTTCAATCGACGCAGCCTGCTGCGCGCTGGCCTGGCGGCGGGCAGCGCCTTCGCTTCGGCGTCGGCCTATCGCTGGTTCAATCCGACCATGGTCGTCGATGTCGGGGCTTCCGCACTCGTTCAGGTCGAGGCGTCGAACAAAAGCGACGCGGAGTTGATCGATCGGGGTTGGCGCGTGAAAGAGGAATTGACTCCCGAACGCAGCATCCTGAGCTACAACAATTTCTACGAGTTCACGACCCGGAAAGAGGGTGTCGCCGCGGCGGCTGCGAACTTCCAAACCGACGGCTGGCAATTGGTCGTCGATGGGATGGTCCACAAACCGCGGACATTCACGGTCGACGATCTGCACGCCGTCAGCCCTCCGCAGGAACGCGTCTATCGGATGCAGTGCGTCGAAGCCTGGTCGATGGTCATACCCTGGGTCGGCGTTCCGCTCGCTCATCTGCTGGAAACCGTCGAACCGATGGCCAATGCCAAGTACGTCGCCTTCGAAACGCTGCTCGATCCAACAAGAATGCCCGGCCAACGAACCGACGTCCTGGAATGGCCTTATATCGAGGGCCTGCGAATCGACGAAGCGATGCACCCTTTGACCATGCTGGCCACCGGGCTCTACGGTAAGACACTGCCACCTCAGGACGGCGCCCCGGTCCGGCTGGTAGTTCCCTGGAAATATGGGTTCAAGGGCATCAAGTCGATCGTTCGGATCAGTCTGGTGGTGGACCAGCCGAAAACCAGTTGGAATCGCTACGCCCCGAGAGAATACGGCTTCTACGCGAACGTCAATCCGACCGTCGATCACCCACGGTGGAGTCAGGCAACCGAGCAGCGCATCGGTGAGTCGGGCCGCCGAGAAACCTTGATGTTCAATGGATACGAGCCGCAAGTCACCGAACTGTATTCCGGCGTGGACTTGCGGCGAAATTTCTGAGCGGCGCAACTCACTTCGCCCTCCTAACTCGTCGAGTCATCGCAGGCAACATGAATCAGCTATCGTTTTATCGAGCCTTGGTCGTTCTGAACGGGGCCGTTCCGCTGTTGATGCTGGTCTGGGACGCCTACCGCGGGCAGCTCGGAGCGAATTCCGTCAACAACGCTCTGCACATTACGGGCATCCTCTCCCTGGTGTTCTTGTTTTTGTCGTTGCTCATGACTCCCCTGAGGTGGGTCACTCATTGGGGCGGCTGGATCGCCTTTCGGCGCGCCTTGGGCTTGTACGGGTTCTTCTACTCGATCGTACACCTCGCGATCTACGTCGGCTTCGACCGGGGACTCAGTCTCTCGAGTACATTTCATGAAATCTGGATGCGGCGTTTTCTGCAGCTTGGCGTCGCGGCCGTGCTGCTGATGGTGCCGCTGGCAGTGACGTCGACCCATTCGATGGTTCGAAAAATGGGTCCCAAGCGTTGGAAACTCCTCCATCGTGGGGCCTACCTGGTGGCGGTGCTTGGGGTGGTGCACTACTACATGTTGGTCAAATCCGACGTGCGACAACCGCTCGCGTTCGCCGGCGTCCTCGCGTTCCTGCTCGGCGCTCGCTTCGCACGGCATTACTTCGATCTTTTGCGCGCTGGCGGGAAGAATGGGCAGGCCCCGGCGAACGTCATGCCGGCCGCGCCGGCGAACGCGATAGAAGCAAGTTCCGCCGCTCTCGAAAAGCTCCGTCAACGTTGGACCGGCGATTTAAAGGTCGCGGCGATTTTTCAGGAGACGGCCGACGTCAAGACGTTGCGCCTGACGGCGCCGGACGGTGGCGACTTGCCATTTGCGTACTTGCCCGGCCAATTTCTGAACGTTCAACTGACGATTGACGGCAAACGCGTGAATCGGTCGTACACGATTGCCTCATCACCGACTCGCCCAGGCGCTTGCGAGCTGTCGATCAAACGCGAACCGCAAGGTCTCGCCTCGCGATTCATCCACGGTCAACTGGAAGTCGGAGATCTGCTGAAGGTCTCAGGTCCCGCCGGGAAGTTCGTCTTTACGGGCCATGAAGCAGACGGCGTCGTACTGATTGCGGGCGGCGTCGGCATCACACCGATGATGTCGATGGTTCGGTACCTGACCGACCGAGCATGGCTTGGCGAGATTTATTTTCTGATCGTCGCGAAGAGTGAGCAAGATCTCATCTTTCATGACGAGCTCCAGTGGTTGAAAGCCCGGCACGCTCGTTTACATGTCTGCGCAACGTTGACTCGCTGCGACCCAGCCAGTACATGGAACGGCGATCGCGGACGGCCCACCGAGTCGTTGCTCAAGCGGTTCGTGCCGGAGCTGCCGCGACTGCCGGTCTATCTGTGTGGCCCAAACGAGATGATGGAGGCGACGCGTGAGCTGCTCTTGGGACTAGGTGTCGCGGGATCGCAGATCAAGACCGAAGCGTTTGCCTCGCGCAAGGCCGGAAAACCGTCGACGAACGGGACGCCCAAGCCCTCGAATAGCGATCTGAAGCTGGAAGATCCGCCTGGCGCTCGTTCATTGTCGAAGAGCGTGAAAGCCGGTAGAATCGTTGCTTTCACTCGCTCGAACCTTCGAGCGGAAGTGACCGCTGAGACATCGGTGCTGGAGGCCGCTGAGGCTTCGTCGATCGAGCTGCCCAATGAATGCCGTTCGGGCGTCTGCGGACAATGCAAGACGCGATTGATCGAAGGGACTGTAACCATGGAATGTGAAGAGGCGCTGAGCTCGTCGGAAAAAGCGGACGGATGGATTCTCGCGTGCCAGGCTCGTCCACAATCGAACATCGTCGTCCAGGCGTAATATGCCCGGCTCACCGCACTTCGCAATCGCGCTTCACGGTCGCTGGCGAGAAGTTGCGTCGCCAATTGAAGAAACTCGTCGCTCTCTATCGATTCTTCCGGGTTGCGTATCAATCGGGCAGGAACGAGAGACAGAAGTAGTGCGCGACAGGGCCCGAAAGCTCCGCGCACCGCTCGAACCACATGCGGTCATGGGCGACAAGCTCCTCGACGGTAGCGGTTGCTGTGACATTGACCTCGAAATAGACTTCGTCCGGAAATTCCAGATCGTGAACGACGCGAACCTCAATTTCGCCGGGAAACAATTCCCTGGTAGCCGCCAGCAACCGATTCAGTTCCGTCTCGACCCCGAGTTTTTTCGCGACGTCGGCAACGTCGTGCGACTCATCCGCTGCCAACTTGGGGCGTTGACGCACCCAATCGGTTTCCAGGTTTCTCGCAATCGAGGACATGCGGTCATCTCCTCATTTCATGTCGACTGAGATCGTAAAGTAATTGGCGTTCTTGCCCGCGATCCGCGTCGACTCACGATACCATTCGTCGATGTGTGCCATGACATCGGTATCAGTGCGACGGGCAAACACATTGAAAACCAAGAACACCAACTCCTCGATTTCGGCATCCCACATCGCTTCGACCTTGACGGGTCCCGGAAACAAAGCTTCGCTCGCGGCCACGATTCGCGCCAACTCATCCACGACGCCAAGCTGCCGCGCCACGAACGCGACGTCCTCCGATTTCTCCCGTCTCGTGCCGCATTCCGCACGCGGCTCGTGGTCCAGTTTTCTCGTGGGCGACGCCACTTCAGAACCTTTCGCTGCTGGTTGCCCCCGTTGTCAAATCCCTTTACCTCCAGTGTTACCCTCGATCAGCGTCATTGCAAGTGGAACGGCGTGGTCACGGGCGCCGACATCGACCCAAACGGTCAGTTTTAGACGGTGCTCCCATGACCTAAACCAGGTACGGCCGCAAAGTCATGGTTGGGCAGAACTTGCGTCATCCATCCGTCGCCGCAAGCCTGTGTCCCAGCCAAAGTGGGTTGACGGCCTTCAATAGATTGGCAAGACTCAACTAGGCGCCAACTGAAGGAAGCGGCCATGCCAAGCAATCGCTCGTCGAGCACCGACGTCTCACAGCTTTACTATCAATGGCTCGGCATCCCGGTTCTTGAGCAGCCCGCCAACCATTATCGTCTCTTGGGATTGGCACTCTTCGAGCACAATCCCAACGTCATCGAGTCAGCGGCTGATCGGCAGATGATGCACGTGCGATCGTATGCGTCTGGTCCGCATTCGCTTGAATCACAACAAATTCTGAACGAGCTTTCGACGGCCAAGCTGGCGTTACTCAACGAAAAGCGTAAGGCGGAATATGATGCCGGCCTTCGATCGCGATTGGCGGGAACGCCGATGGGCGGCGTCCCGTTAGCGCAGGTTCCCGCCCCAGTGATTGCGGTTCGACCAGCTGAGCCACGAAAGCGGCCATCGCCAAAGCGAATCGCTCAACCGCAAGCCGAAGCGCCACGTAAGTCTGCCTTGCAGACCTTGGTGTGGGGCGGTGTGGCCATCGTTGCCCTGGTGCTCGTCCTAATGTTCCTGACCCATGTGGCGAGCCTCGCGATTACCGCCTGGAGTGATTCAGGGAAAAAGACCGCGCTCTCGAAGGCCGAGCCACCACGGTCAAATACGCCGCCCGCCGCGTCCACGAATGGTGACAGCCATTCGTCGGCCAAGCCGTCCCCACCTCCGGCCGCTGATGTACGCGCTCCACCACCGGCCACTCCCTCACCGCCCAACCGTCCTGAGTCGGCCGTCGTCCCCTTCGACGCCGCTCAGGCAAAGCAATTCCAAGAAGCCTGGGCGATGCATCTGGGTCATCGAGTTATTGAAACAAATTCGATCGGAATGAAACTCGTCCTGATCCCGCCCGGCAAGTTCATGATGGGCACGGCTACCGGGGGCGGAGACGACGAAAAGCCAGCCCACGAGGTGACGCTGACCAAGGTGTTTTACCTGGGCGACCGCGAGGTGACGGTCGAGCAGTTCCAATGTTTCATCGACGACGCGACGTATCCGCCGGAGGAAAAGCCTCAGGGATGGCCAGGCGCAAACAACTTATTTAGCCCAACACCCGATTGCCCCATGAACAACGTGGGTTGGTTCGACGCAGTGTTGTACTGCAATTGGCTGAGCTCGCGTGAGGGAAGGAAACCTTGTTACGAGCGGACTGGTGAGAATGAGAAGATCAAGGACTATCAGAACATCGAGCACGAGTGCGACGTCTGGCGCTGTGACTTCGTAGCCGACGGCTACAGGCTTCCGACCGAGGCCGAATGGGAGTACGCGTGCCGCGCGGGAGGTTCAGGTGCATTCTTTTTTGATGACGACGAATCCCGGCTCCCACAATTCGCCTCGTTCATCGCGAACGCCAAGGATCGGACTTGGCCGGCGGGGACGAGGCTTGCTAATGCCTGGGGATTGTTAGACATGCCCGGGAACGTCTGGGAATGGTGCTGGGACTGGCTGGCGCCATACGGTGCCGGACCCAACAATGATCCAGTCGGGCCCGCCGCCGGGGCCGGTCGTGTGATTCGCGGTGGCGCGTTCGGCGCCTACGCATCCCGCTGTCGATCCGCCTACCGCTATGGCGACCCGCCAGTGTACTGCGACTTCACTTACGGGTTTCGGGTGTGCTGTGGCGATCCTGCCGTGAAGCCGTCCCCACCTGCGGTCCCTGCTTTACCCGCTCCAGCACCGACCACTTCCTCACCGCCCAACCCTCCTCAATCGGCCGTCGTTCCTTTCGACGCCACTCAGGCAAAGCAATTCCAAGAAGCCTGGGCGAAGCATCTGGGCCATCGAGTTGTTGAAACCAACTCGATCGGAATGAAACTCGTCCTGATCCCGTCCGGCAACTTCATGATGGGCACGGTTACCGGCGGCGGAGACGACGAGAAGCCAGCCCACGAGGTGACGCTGAGCCGACCCTATTTCCTGGGCGACCGCGAGGTGACGGTCGAGCAATTCCAGCGTTGCGTTAACGATGCGCAGTACTTTGCCTCCGAACAGCCCTTTGTGTGGCCAGGCGCAAACGAGGAGCTCACTCCCACGGCGGATTGCCCGGCACTAAAGGTGAACTGGTTCGACGCGGTCCTGTTTTGCAACTGGCTCAGCGCCAAGGAGGGCCGCAAGCCCGCCTACGAGCGGACGGGCGAGAAGGAGAAGCTCAAGGACCACACGGGCGAGTTTGAATACGAGGCCGACGTCTGGCGCTGCGAGTTCGCGGCCGATGGTTACCGGCTTCCGACCGAGGCCGAATGGGAGTACACCTGCCGCGCTGGAAGTTCCGGCGCGTTTTGCTTTGGCAACGACGAAGCTGGATTGCCTCCGTACGGCTCGTTCGCTGGTAGCGCGAATGGTAGGACTTGGCCGGCCGCGACGAGACTGGCCACTGGCCAACGCCTGGGGAGTGTTCGACATGCACGGAAACGCCTGGGAGTGGTGCTGGGATTGGCACGCTCCGTATGGCGCAATACCGCTCAACGATCCGACCGGGCCCGCCACCCCCCCGGCAGCTTTGGCATTGAAGCGGGTGATTGTTAAGGGTCGCGATCCAGCCGGTTCATCCGCAGCGCATCTTGCAGTTGCTCGACGAACATCCGTCGCAGTTCGATCGGCCGTACGACCTCGACGAAGCCGGCCCAACCCAACAGCCACCAGATGATCTCGTCGAGCCCGGCCACGCGAAATGTCAACGTCGCGCCGCCGTCGCGGTGCCGCTGGACCCGTTGCGTCGCGTGCCAACGGGTCTCGCACACCTGCACCGCCGCCTCGCGCGAGAAACTCAATTCGACGTCGTACGTCGTTTGGCCCGGATATACACTCCAGGCGTCGCCGAAGTACGCCGCCAGGTCGAAGTCGGTCGGAACTTCGGCTGGGCCGTCGAGCAGTCGCAACGACTTGAACCGCGCCACACGCAAGGTCAGCACGCCGTTGCACGTCTCGCGCCGCCCGATCAGATACCAAGCCTGGCCGGCCAGGCAAAGCCGGTACGGGTGCAACGTTGCCGTCCATGCCTTGGTGGAGTACGGGCTACGGTAGGTTCCCTTGAGTTGCTTGCCGGCGACGAGGGCCTGCTGGATGGTGCGGAGCGTCTCAGCGTGCGCGCAATGGTCGACGAGCTTCAAACCGAGCACGGCGATCACATCGCCCGCCAGGGCCAGGAGCCGCGCTCTTTCCTTGTCGCCGGCGGCCAGCTTGTGCGTCGTCGCCGCGGCGCCCGGCCCGAGTTGCAACTCCGGCACACGGCTCACGGCCGTGGCCGCCGCCTGACCCAGCAGCTCATCGCGCGTCAGGTCGAGGGCTGGAAATCGGAAGTCGGACAACAGGCAATATCGCTGCGCGTGGCGGTCGAACGTCAAAGGGATGCCGGCCAGCCGCAGCACGTCGAGATAGCGGTAAACTTCGCGCTCGCTGCATTCGAGTTCCGCGGCGAGGGTCTGCACGGTCCAGCTTCCGCGGCCTTGGAGCCGTTCGATGAGCTTGAGCACGCGCACGAGGCGGTCGGCTTGCCGCGTTCGCCGTTGCGACTCGCTTCGCTTTCGGCTGAAGGTGATCGTTTGTTTGGCCATACGGCCAGTTTAGCAGCACTGCCCCACGTTCGGCAGTCGCGACTGTTAGGCTTGCTTGAGTCGTGACACTTTCCGTTGCCTATACTGCACTCGCTCAGAAATGAGACAATTCGGCTCCGACCCCCGCCAGCTTGCCTGGCGGGTGAAGAAGATGGCGTGCTACTCCCGCGCCGCCCCCAGGATCCTTTCTGACCCGTGGCCCGAAGCCGCCTTCGGCGGCTTCGGGCCACGGGAAACGGGGAGGAGGGATCTTTCGTGGGCGCCTGCTAGCACGCCATCTTCTTCACCACCCGCACAAGGCGGGATGGGGTCTGTGCCAGAAAGCAAATGTATCATCGCCGGCCGCGCGCAGTACAAATCGCGAGATCAAATTCGAGGAGCTTGTCTATGTCAGAGTGGTTCGAGGTCCCTTTCTCGCCGCGGCACCTACCTCTTCGCCCAGTCTGCTCCGTGTGCCGCAAAGAGCTCGAATTGGCGCAACCCAGGTTGGACGGAGATGATTCACCGATCCCGTTGCAGTGCCCTGATCACCCGGACGCTGCGCAGCAGTATCGCGGTGAAACTCGGCCGATCCCGGGCACTTGTCTGATTAACCGTTAGCTGGCGCTGTGGGTGCCCGGGGGCCGCGGTCAGCCACCCAGCCAAGCCCCGCGCAAGGTTCAGCAGCACTGCCCCACGTTCGACAGTCACGCCTGATACCCTTGCCTGGACAGGTGGGCACGATGGTGCCGAACGCCAATTTGTCGGAGCGATGGAAGATGCGAAAGGACCTGCGAACGCGAATCTTCGAACGGGACGGCGACGTCGGCATTTTCATGTACGAACGCGTCGTCTTGCCGTTGCAAACGGATGAAATCGACGTTGAGGATGCCATTCAGTTGATCATGGAGTTCGCGCGCGGCGGTTTTTCATTGGTGGCTGAGCATGGCCTAAAGCGGTTGGCCGTCGCACTCGCCCGAATCCACAATCATAATGTCTTGGTGGTGCCACCTGACGTGCCTGCCGACCAAATCGCCGATCGTTACGGGGGCCAAGGCGTTTTCATCACCAGGTCGCCCGCCGAGGGGACGAAGTCCAGAATGCGGCGGGGAGGACGGTCAGCCCCCTTTCGATTCCCGATGGTGCCTTTGCCCTTCCACTTTGGTATGATCTTCGTGCCCGACGTATCGGGGCACCGCGCGAAGCAGGTCGCGAAGATCATCGACGACCTGCTGATGACTTGGAGAAGCAAGCACCCGGCGGAGCCGGTGAAAGTGAGGATCACCGATGACTTGAAAGCGCGGGTCTATAAGTGACACGCTCATCGAATCGTTCGTTGAAGAGATTTAATGCGCGGACGACGGGACGCGAATCGCTTACTCGCCACATCAATTTTGAGGAGATTGTCCATGTCAGAGTCGTG
>Ga0307373_10011413_pt1 | contig 12877 bp, 17 predicted proteins | sample OX2MG_FD_202534 | JGI IMG/M metagenome (GOLD analysis project Ga0307373, IMG submission 202534) | Soil microbial communities from Risofladan, Vaasa, Finland - OX-2 | ecosystem: Environmental > Terrestrial > Soil > Coastal area > Acid sulfate soil | place: Finland: Risofladan, Vaasa | collected... | reverse complement strand
GCAGTTTGACAGCAGTTAGGACGAACATGGGCGAACGTCGGCGTAGAGATGACCTGGCACTGAGCCAAATTTCGTATTCCAGCGCACGTCAGCGAACGACCGCGTACTAGGCCTAATCGCACTCAAAAACCGTTGGGAGAAATCCCGTGGGGGTTCGACTCCCCCTCTCGGCACCAACATGTAGTTGTCGGCTTGGTGGCCGCCCACTACATGCTGGGTCTTTGTAAGCGTTCTAGATTTCGGGTCGTGCGGCTGACAGCAGTTGATGCAAATGGCTTCCGAAGGCGACTTCGACCTCGGTCACAGCTTCAGACTGCTTTTGGATTCGAAACCAACAGCAGAGGCCGCTTGGACTGAAGCGCCAGCTCATGGCTCACGCTGCCCAACAACAGTTCGGCGATTCCGCCCCTTCCTCGCCGCCCGACCACCACCATCTGCGCGTCAACGCTCTCTGCGAGGCCGGCGATCACGGAGGCCGGTCGGCCATCTTCAACTATCAAGCGGTACTTCAATCCAGAGTCCCGCAGGGGCTTGCACCACTCCTCTTCGAACGCCTCTTTCATTCCGGTGCGCCAGCTGAGGTCCAACTCCACCGGAAGAGTCATTGCGTCGCCGTATTCGAAGGCGCCCGGGGTTGGGATCACATAAGCCGCGACGACCTCCGTCTCAAGTGATTGTGCGAGTTCGATTGCGGTCGCGAGGGCGCGCGTAGCGCTCTCGGAACCGTCAACGGCGACCAGGATCGGTTTCCGCTTAATGGTTGCCATGGGATCAGAGTCTCACGATCAGGAAAGGGGGGAAAGTGCCCAAAGTCCCAGAGACGACGGGCCGGGTGTCCAGGCGCATTCTGGCTCAGTCGATGTCGGTGCGGCGATGTCTCCGCCGGAGCCGGGAGGATTTCGCGTGACTGAAGGTGGCGGGACGGCCCCCCAACCCGGGCGATCTTGGCCGCCGCATCGCTCACCGGCGAAGGGAACTCGGCCTCCTTGGAGGAGGTTGCCCGCGAGGCCCGCGTGACCGCCGGATACCTGGCCTACCTTGAGGAACAGCCCGCTGCGCAGGTCGGACTTGAAGTGATCCTGAAACTTGCTCCGGCCCTCAAAATCACTACTGAAGCACTCTTGGGAGGGGGTCTGAACCGGCCCAGCGGCGGAGGTGGAGCTGGCCGGAACCCCAACCTCGAGGCGCTCAGTCGCGATGAGTGCGACCAACTGCTCAGCCCCGGCGGCATCGGCCGGATCTCCTTCGGTAGCGAGGGCGGGCCCACCGTCCTGCCTGTGAACTTTCGGATGGACCGCGGAGACATCGTTTTGCGGGCCGGCGCGAAAGAGAGTCTCGCGACCGAAGCGACTGTTGGTCCGGTCAGCTTCGAGGTCGATCATCTCGATGACACGCGGCGCATCGGATGGAGCGTGCTGGTCAAGGGGGACTGTCACCTGGTCACGGATACCACCGAACTCGAGCGATTTCGACAGCTGCGTGTGGAGCCGGTGGCGGGTGGCGACCGCAACGTCTTACTGAAGGTGATGCCGCGGTCGATCACCGGCCGGCGAATCACCGTTCAGGCCTACGGCCCGCCCCAGTTCGGCCTGAAAGAGGGCGCCGTCGCCGCACCGGAGAACGGCCCTTAGAGGGCAGCCTTCGAACCGTCCAGCGGGAGGCGGCGCGCTCCATCGCTTGCACTCCCGGCAGACGCTCCCAGTTCGCGATCGGCAGTGCCGGGAGATGGGCCCAGGGCAATCGTCCGCTGTAGAAGAGCGACTTCCCAAGCTCAACCAGGCCGATGTAGGTGATGATCATCACGGCCAAGATGGCCAAGAATGGCAGTGGAAGCGGCGAAAAGCCAAAGAATGCCGCGGCCCGGGTGTAGGGAAGGGCCACGCCGACGGCGACCACCAAGACCGTCGCCGCCGTCAACCAGAGCCCCGGGGGGCTCTTGAAGAACGGCACCTTCCGGGTCCGGATGGCAAAGATGACCAGGCTCTGGGTGGAGAGCGACTCGACGAACCAGGCGGTCTGGAAGAGGCTGTCGTGGGCATGAAAGACGAAGATCATCACCCCGAAGGTCGCGAAGTCGAAGACGGAGCTGATGGGGCCGAAAAAGATCATGAAACGGCGGATGCCCCGAAGGTCCCACTGTGCCGGCCGTCGCAGAAGTTCGGGGTCAACCCGGTCGGTCGGGATGGTCATCTCCCCCGTGTCGTACATCAGGTTGTTCAGCAGGATCTGGGTGGGCGTCATCGGCAGGAAATTGAGAAACAGCGACCCGCCGGCGGCGCTGAACATGTTTCCGAAGTTCGACGAAGTGCCCATGAGGACGTACTTCATCGTGTTGGAGAAGATCCTCCGGCCTTCCATCACGCCGCCGGCCAGAATGCCCAGGTCCTTGCCGAGAAGCACGATGTCGGCGGCGTCCTTGGCGACCTCGCTGCCCGTGTCCACCGAGATGCCCACGTCGGCGTCGTGGAGGGCGACGGCATCGTTGACCCCATCGCCGAGGAAGCCGACATCCTTCCCCAGACTGCGCTGGGCCCTGATGATGCGTGACTTCTGTTCCGGAGATACGCGCGCGAAGATGCCTGTTCTCGGAAGCCGCCGGAGGAGCTCCGCATCGTCCAGAGTTTCCAGCTCAGGCCCGCTGATCGTCTCGCCGAAGTCGAGCCCCAACCCGCTGCACACGGTCTGCGCCACCAGGGCGTTGTCGCCGGTCACCACTTTGACCTCGACCTCGAGTCGCTTCAGTAGCGCCAGCGAATCCGCCGCATCAGCCTTCGGCGTGTCCTCAAAGGCGATGAATCCCGCCAGTTCGAGGTTCCGCTCGTCGCTCCGCGAACAGCTCGGCTCACCCGTCCAGGCCCGGCTCCCAACCGCTATGACCCGAGCCCCCGCTGCGAAGAGCTGGTCGACCGTGACCCGAGCCGCGGGCGACACCGTGTGGCAAATCGATAGCAGCGACTCCGGAGCTCCCTTCGTGATCAGTCGCCTCTTGCCGTACGGGGTCTCCACCAGGACCGACATCAGGCGACGCTCGTGGTCAAAGGGAAGCTGGTCCAAGCAGGAGTAGCCTGCGGGGGCGTTCCTACCCTCGAGGAGAGCCACATCTAGGGCGCTGCCGGACGCACCCGGATCGGCGCTGTCGCCGGTTGCGCACAGAAGTCCCAACTCCAGGACATCATCGGAGTGGGCGCCACTTGGATCGAGCGCGTCCTTATATGAGATGCGGCCTTCGGTCAGCGTCCCGGTCTTGTCGGTGAACAGAACCTCGATGTTGCCGAGATCCTCGATACTGATCAGGCGCTTGACCACCACTTTCTTCTGGGAGAGTCTGCGAGCGCCGGATGCCAGGCTCACGGTGACGATTGCGGGCAGCAGCTGCGGGGTCAGGCCAACCGCGATCGAGAGCGCGAACAGCGCTGCTTCGACCGCCGGTCGGTGCAGCAGGAGCCAGTTGGAAAGGAAAATGCCTCCGGCCAGCACCACGGTCACCCGCACCAGCAGTAGTGAGAAGCCCCGCAACCCGCGCTGAAATGCGGTTTCGGGCTGATGCTCGCCCAGTTTGAGCGCGATCCGCCCGAACACGGTTCGGGATCCGGTCCGAAGTACAAGGCCGCGGGCGGCGCCCCCGCGAACAACCGTGCCCATATAGGCGATCGAGCGGAGACCAAGCTCCACCAGATCGGGATCCGCCTCCGCGTCGGCGCGCTTGCTCTTGGGCATCGCCTCCCCGGTCAGAACGGCCTCGTCGCATTCCAGCTCCTTGGACTCGATGAGCCTCAGATCGGCAGGCACAAGGTCACCGGTGCGCAGAATTACGACGTCACCTGGCACCACTGTGGTCACATCAACCCCGGCCGGCCGGCCATCCCGAATGACCTGGGTCTGATGCCGGATCGAGTCGTGGAGGGCCTCCACTACGCGAGCCGAGCGGTACTCGTTGAAGAAGCCCAGCCCGACGCTAAGGGCCACGATTCCAAGGATGATGACTGCGTCGGTGATCTCGCCCGTGTATAGCGCCACCAACGTTGTCGCCGCCAGCAGCATCAGCAGCGGATTGCGAAGCTGACTCCAGAGGATGGCCAGCGCGCGAACGCCGTGACTCCGAATCGCGTTCGGCCCGTAGACTCCCAACCTCCGGACCGCCTCCACCTCGCTCAGGCCCACGTCCGAGCTGGCGAGCCGTTCAATCACTTCGACCGGGCGTAGACGTGCTGCCTCGATGAGCTCGAGGTCGGGGCCACCCACGAAATGGCCGATCACCCCGGTCGGATCAGAAGAAGCGGTCTGAGTCACAGGACGTGGAGATTATTGTGCGTGGGGCGATAGCCCTTCACGTTCCGCCTCTCCCCCAAGGTCGGCCCCGGCGATGGCTACCGTCAGCGGCAAGAACCACAGGGCATACCGGTCCGCCGGCCGAACGAACGGCGCCTTGGAGGCTTGGGCCTCCGCGACCGTTGTCGCGTGCATGTCGAATGGCGGACCGGCATTGATCACCCCGCTCCGCACCGGGTCCCCGGCAACACGGTTGACGGGACGAGCCTCCCCAGTGAGAGCGGACTCGTCAAGAACCACGGCGCCTCCGACGATCACGCCGTCGACGGGCACGACCTCGTCCGGCTTGACTAGCAGGAGGTCGCCTCGCAGCACCTCTTCCAGGTTTGGTGACTCGAGCCGACCATCCTCGTATCGATGCACGACCTTCGGCGCTCTGGCGACGAGGGCCGTGAGTTCGCGCTTGGCTCGCATGCCGGCAAAGTCCTCGAGACCGTTGCCTCCAGACAGCATCACCGCGATCACGGCACCTGCCAGCTCCTGACCCAGGAGCAGGGATCCCCCCATCGCCAGCAGGGCGATGAGGTCAACCCCCACTCCCCACTTCGCGGTGCCTGAGCGTGCCCGCGATGGACCAGGTCAGAGGGAGGAGGGCTAGAAGCATGGTGGCTGGCCAAACCACCTCCGCCATCGATTTCCAGCCGAGCCACCATGAGCCCGCGCCGACCGCGATGCCCGTCAGGGCCAGCCCCAAAACGATCTCCGGGCGGCCAGGTGCCGCGAGAGTCTGGGCTTTCGACGCGGGTGGCCAGACGGGGTGCTCCTGGATCGCCTGGGCCGTTCTGTGAAAGCGAGCGGCCATGCCGTCAACAGTGGGGCCCTCAACCCATTGCACAAAGGGCATGTCGACCTTGGCGGCGCGGGCCCTTCGACTCTCCCGAGCTTCCTCAGCCTTGACCAGACTGAAATGATGACCCACGAAGAGAACTTCGACGTTCCTCGTGGCCGCGCCGGCGTGACCGTGGCCAGTCCGAGTCTGGCCATTCTGCCCGTGGATGAATGCTGGTCGGTCCTTAAGAGTCACAGCCTCGGCCGACTGTCAATCCTGATCAAGGAGTGGCCACGTATTTTCCCCGTGGATTACGCGGTCGGCGAAGGCGCCCTCGTCTTTCGAACGGACGTAGGGACAAAGCTCGAGTACGGCCCGGGCTCCCCTGCTTGCTTCGAGGTCGACGGCTACGACGAGCGGCACGGCGCCGGATGGAGCGTGATGGCGGTCGGAATGTTGGAGGACGTGACCGGGAACATCGATGAAAGAAGCCAGCGCCTGCGACGGCTGGCGGTCAGGTCCACCGCACCAGGGCAGCGATCACACTGGCTGGCCCTCGCTCCCAAGGAGTTGACCGGGCGCTCATTCCAGGGCGGCTGGGTGGTCCCGGGCAACTACTTCGGGTGATTCCACGACCGCAAGTTGGCACGTGCTGCTCAAAAAACTGAAGCTCGATAGTCCCGGCGCAGACGGGACCGGCGGCACCGGGAACCTCGGGACGGCGTGCGCCCTAGTTCAGGTCAGCCCGCTACCGACCCACACATGTGGCAGGAGACCCCGAATTGGTCCGTACGGCCAGAACGTCCAGCCATCTGCAGACCGTGATCATGCGCATCGTCCGCATCATAGTTGCCCTCGATCTGTTGCTGGCAGCGGTGGTCATCGCCTACACGCTCCTGACCGGCGGCTTCCGGTCAGAGGTCCTGGCCTTCGTCGCGGTTCTCCTATTGGCCTCGGTCCCGGTCGCGCTCCCGGCAACCTTCGCCTTGGCTACCGCCCTCGGATCGCTGGAGCTCACCAAGCAGAGCATCCTGGTCACCCGTCTGTCGGCCATCGAGGAGGCGGCCTGCATCTCGACGAGCTCTAGACCGCGCAGATCCGCCCTCGTAGGGACCTTATCCGGTCGATAACCCCTTCACCGGTCCTTCACGGCGCGGCGCCAACCTGGCTTCAGAAGGTGGGAAGACATCCGCCTGATCAAGCCCAAAGGAGCCATCGGAGATGAAAGTGAATCGAAAGAATGTAGCACTCGGCCTCGTGGTTGGAGCACTCGCAGCCGGAGCCGTTGCGGTGGGAGCCGGCAGCGCCCTGGCCGCAGCTGGCGGGAGTAACACGGCGGCGGCCCCGACGACCCCTCCCGTCTCTGGCAGTGGCCCTCGCCACTTCGGCGCCATGCCGGGGATGGGGTTTGCCGTAAACCCGCCGATTGACGTGGCGGCCACCTACCTCGGCCTGAGCCAGAGCGCCCTGCAGACACAGCTACAGTCAGGGAAGTCGCTTGCCCAGGTCGCCCAAGCCCAGAGCAAGTCGGTTTCCGGGCTCGAGGACGCCATGCTGGCGGCCATCACGAAGAACCTAGACGCGAACAGCGCGCTGAGCGCTGACCAGAGGGCGGCGATGCTCGCGCAGGTGAAGGGCCACCTCGACACGATGGTGAATACACCCCATCCGTCTGGCGCGGGCTTCGGCCCGATGGGTGCCGGCTTCGGCCTGATGGGGCCGGGGATGCGCGGAATCGGGCAGTAGCGCCCGGGTGCGGGGCGCGCGTGGAACGCGCGTCCCCGCATTCCGTGACGAGACCGTTGGGTCACTAGGGGGAGCGACTCCAGTGTCGGACGACTCTACCGGGGCCCCTTTTCACGACGCAAGCTCAAGCCGTGAGGCATTGCCCGCCTACACAATCGTCGCGATGTCCGATCGACAGCCCACCCTCGAAGGTGGCCAGTCGATGATCGAAGGAGTCTCCCTTGGAGTGCACGCCGCCCTCCACGGTCGCTGAGATCCCTGACCTCCTTCATAGGTCCTTCATAGCGCCGGGCCAAGCTGTCCATGAGAGCGGGCGACAGATCCCGCCGAAGGAGAGATCTCAATGATGTGGAATGACGGATTCGGTGCGATTGGCCTGCTTTGGCCGCTGATGATGCTCATGTTCTGGGGCGGCATCGTCCTACTGGTGGTGTGGGCGATCAGGTCGTTCACGAGCCGCCCTAGCGGGGGCCACGACGCCCCCCTGGAGGTCCTGAAGCGCCGGCTGGCCTCAGGTGCGCTCACGCAGGCCGAGTACGAGCAGGCCCGAAAGGTTATCCAGGGCTAGCGGGGGAAGACATGCAGACGCGACTCCTCCTCGTCGTAGCGGGGCTGTAGGCTCAGAGCCGGGACCCAACACGATGTGGAACAGCAAATACGGGATGTCCGCTTTCGGCTCCGGCAGTGCGATGACAGTCAGTTCCGAGCAAGCCCAGAAGATCGCCCAGCAGTGGCTGGACGCCGACTTGGCCGGCACGAGCGCCAGGAGCTCCGACCGCTTCTATGGCTTCTATACCGTCGACTTCGACAGGGCCGGGGAGTTGGCCGGGATGCTGTCGGTGAACGGCTCCAGCGGTGCGGTCTGGTATCACACCTGGCACGGCCCCTTCATCCAGGAGAAGCCTCTTGCCTAAAAACGTGTCGCCCGGCCCGGCGAATGGCACGTCCGCCCTAGGGCGATCGCCTCTGGGCCGGGCGTTACGCGGGCCCGAGGATGGCAAGATCCCAATGGCCGCCACCTCCGTGCTTGTCGTCGACGACGAGCGGAAGATCCGCGAGGTGGTCGGGAGCTATCTGGCCAGAGAGGGCTACTCCGTCCTCTACTCCGAGACCGGGGAGTCTGGATTAAAGGCCGCTCTGCGCGAGCATCCAGACCTGATCGTGCTCGACCTCAAGCTCCCTGATCTACCGGGCGAGGAGGTAGCGCGGGCTGTGCGCGATGTCTCCGACGTCCCCATCATCATGCTCACCGCCAAGTCCTCGGAAGCAGACCGCGTTGCCGGCCTGGGTCTGGGCGCGGACGACTATCTGGTCAAACCCTTCAGCGTGCGTGAGCTCGCCGCCCGCGTGGCCGCCATCCTCCGCCGCTCGAAGCCGATTCGCGAAGAGGTGTCGTTCGACGGGGGCCGGCTGGTCATCGATCGCGGCGCCCGTGAAGTTCGACTCGAGGGGGCGGCGCTGGCCCTGACCAGGACCGAGTACGACCTGCTCGTGGCCCTGGTGGCCAACGCCCCCCGCGCTCTGAGCCGGGAGCAACTGCTGGCCGCGGTCCGCGGCTACGAGGCCGACGCCTCCGAGCGGACGGTCGACGTTCATATCAAGAACCTTCGCCATAAGCTCGGCGACGACCCCCGATCGCCAGCCTTCGTGCTCACCGTGGCTGGCGTCGGCTACCGATTCGTTCGGCGCCCCGATGCGTAGGTCCTACGCTTGGAGACTGGCCGCCGCCTTTGCCGGCGTCGGTCTCGCTGCAGCTCTCCTTACGGCGGTTCTGGTCAACCTCTTCTTCGGGGGGCTGCTCAGCGGTTACCTCGACCAGCAGCAGCAGGCTCGCCAAGACCAGGTGGTGGCACTCCTCGCCGGCGCCTACCAGCGTCACGGATCGTGGGACACGTCTGAGCTGAACGCCCTCACTCCAAGCCTGCGCATGATGGGCGCCGCGGTGGCCGTCGAAGACGCCAGCGCCCACTCTGTCTGGAGCACTCCTGCGCGGCCGGGCCTCGCGATGATGCCGGGTATGGGACCAGGAATGGGTAGCGTCAGCCTGGGTCCGCCGGAGCGCTTGTCGGTCACGGTGGACGGCAGTATGGTCGGCACCGCCGTCGTGAGGCTGCCGGTACAGGGCCAGCTGACCGCCAACATCGCCTTCCGCGACGCCGTGAACCGACTGCTTCTGCTGGGTGGATTGTTGGGTGCTGTGGCTGCGTTGGGATTGGGTCTGGTGCTGGCCCGCCGCGCCACCCTGCCGGTCCGAGATCTGACCCAGGCCGCCACGCGGTTGGCTTCGGGAGATCGTGCGGCGAGGGTGGAATACCGCTCGACGGACGAGTTCGGCGAAATGGCCGCCGCGTTCAACTCCATGGCAGACGCAATCCTCGAAGAGGACCGGCTGCGGCAGACCTTCGCCGCCGACATCGCGCACGAACTGCGGACCCCGCTGATGATCCTGTCCAGCCAGTTGGAGGCTATGGAGGACGGCGTTCTGGGTCTCGGGCCAGCCTCGATCCGATCGCTCCAGGAGGAGACGCATCGGATGTCCAAACTGGTTGCCGACCTCGAGGTGCTTGCTGCCGCCGACGCCGCCCATTTCTCCCTTCAGAAGGAGCAAATCGACCTCGCCGCGGTGGCTGCGGCCATCGCGACCGAGTTCGGCCAGCTCTTTCAGGCAGAAGGGGTGCGGCTTCAGACCGATCTCGAACCGGCCGTCATCGAGGGGGATCCTGGCCGCCTCCGCCAGATCATGGGCAACCTGGTCGCCAACGCTCTCAAATTCGCACCCCGGGACGGGTGGGTGCGGATCCAGATACGGAAGGAAGCCAACCAAGCAATCATTGAAGTGTCCGACTCTGGGCCGGGTATTCCCAAAGAGGAACTCGACAGGGTGTTTGAGAGGTTCTTCCGTGGGCGGACTGCCCGGGCGGGAGGCTCCGGTATCGGCCTGACAGTTGTGCAGGAACTGGTAGGCGCCCACAGCGGGGTAGTGGAGGCCGGCAACGCGGGTGGTGGTGGCGCTGTCTTCACCGTCAGGCTGCCGCTGGTAGCGGGCAGCTGCCCGGTTGTTCGGAATACGGCTGCCTGAGAGTCAATCGGAGGGGCCAGCGATCACCCCTGGCGGCCGGTTCCCTTTGACGCCGTCTACCTCGGTCGACACTGCCGCCGATATCGCAGGCGAGTCCGGGTATCACGCAGCAATTCTCGCTGCGCCACGCTGGGACACCCTCACGAACCGCAACCGCCGCTATGGCCAGGTCAGCCAGCTGGTCGAGCCACCAGAACCCGAAGAGCGTGCTGCCGAGCAGGCCCACGAGAACGGTGGCGGCCAGATAAGCTCAGAGCAGGTTCTGTGCCTCCTCGCCGGCGGTCGCGCCGGAACCCAGCCGGGAACCCAATCGCTGCTTGGCGATCCTCAAATGCCGGCATCAGGACGAGGCTGCTAGTCGTGAGCGCGATTCCCGAGGACTCGATTCCGGGTGATGGGCCGTCAGCAAAGGCCGGATGCTCGCGGTCGTAGGAGGCGGCGACGCTGCGTTGGGAGAGGCGGACTATCTCGCCCGCTGCGCGCCGAAGGTCTACGTCATCCACCGGCGGAATCGGTTCCGCGGGCAGCCGATCATCCAGGCGAGGAATCTGGCAGACTCGAAGATCGCGCCGATCATGAGCGCCCGAGTTCTGGAGATCCTGGGGGCGACTCCCTCGAGGCTCTGAGGTACGAGCGGAACGCCCAGATGAAAGAGGTCGAGGTGGGCGGCGTCTTCATCTTCGTAGGCTTCCCGCCAATTCGGGCCTCTTCGCCTTCAACATCGACCATGACGGTAGTGGCTATCTGACCACCGATGCCGAGATGCGAACTTCGACTGAAGGGCTCTGGGCGGCGGTTAGAGACGTGCGCGCGCAGCTGACAAGGAAGATCGCGACCGCTGTTAGCGACGGCACCGCGGCGGCGGCCTCGGCCTACGTCGAGCGCTGGCGAGACGGGAGGCGAAGATCGGCCGCGGAGCCGATGGCCGAGACGAGCTTCGCTGCCTGAAGGACCGCTGCTCGCTGCATCCTTCTCGGCCTCACGTCCATCCAATGGTCAAGGAGGTGAAAGCAAATGGCTTTTGCAAAGTGGATGTCAGGTGGTGCCGGCAGATCCCTGCGGGTGCTTGCCGGTCTAGTTCTGATCGCCGTGGGACTCTACGTCCAGGGCGTGTGGGGCCTTGTGGTCGGGGTCGTCGGAGTGGTTCCGGTGCTGGCCGGGATCTTCAACTTCTGCCTGCTCGCTCCGTTCCTGGGCGCTTCGTTCAGCGGCCGTCGGCTGGCCTAACGTTCGCCGCCCTTCCCGGCCTGGCGGGGCTGATTGGACCTCGCCCAGGCACGGGAGGTGGGCGTCATGATTGTTGATGGTGCTCTCGGAAGCTGAGTTGACGACCTGCATCGAGTCTCGGCGGATGCGCCTCACCCGAATGGCGACCTCGATGCTCGAGGATGCCGCCGAGGCCGAAGACGTCGTCCAGGAGGCCGCACTACGTGCATTGAGGGCTCGCACCCGCTTCCGCTCCGAGGCCGACGTTTGCACCTGGTTCCAGCGCATCTGCATCAACTCCTGTCGAGAGGCGGCCAGAAAGCGGTCGTCAGAGCTGCAGCGGCTGGACGCGGCCCGGCGGGAAGCACTCTGGCAAGCCCCCGGCTACTCGGTGGATCCAGAGGCGATCGCCGTGGCTCTTGAGGACGGCGAGCGCTTGAAGAAGGCCATTGCGGCACTCACTCCGGAACAGCGGCTGGCCGTGGTCCTGCACGACCTCCAGGGTTGGAAGGCGCGCGAGATCGCTACCGACGGCGGCCTCCCGCTGGCGACCGTGAAGTCGCATCTGCGCCGAGGCCGTCAGGCCCTGGTCAGCTTGCTCGCGGAGGCAGGCTGATGGGAGGTCTAACCTGCGCCGAAGCGCGCGACCTCGCCAGCGACCTTCTCGACGGCGAGCTCTCGGCGGACCTTGCCCGCCGGGTGCATGATCACGTGGCCAACTGCCCGACCTGCCCCAGCCTCTACCGAGCGTTGGTGGCGGTCCACCAGGAACTGATGAAGGTCCAGCAAGCCGATGAGGCAGTCTGGGGAGGAGGCGTCGGATGAGCAGCCAGGACTGGGACCAGCGGTACAGCGGATCCGAGCTGATCTGGTCCGCCGAGCCAAACCGTTTCCTGGTTGCCGAGGTGGCAGTCCTTCCTCCGGGTCGCGCGCTCGACCTTGGATGCGGCGAGGGACGCAATGCAATCTGGCTGGCCGAGCAGGGTTGGCAGGTGACGGGTGTTGATTTCTCTCAGGTCGGTCTGGAGAAGGCGAGCCGCATTTCGGTCGAGCGCGGCGTCGAGGTCAGCTGGGTCCAAGCCGACCTCGCTGAATACGAGCCCGCCGGGGGTCCGTTCGACCTGGTGGCGATGCTCTACCTGCACCTGCCTGCTGCCCAGCGCCGCCATGTCCTGGCCAGGGCCAGCCAAGCCCTCGCATTTGGTGGGACGCTGCTGGTCGTCGGCCACGACCTGCTCAACCTGAGCCAGGGGCATGGCGGCCCGCAGGATCCAGAGGTTCTCTACTCTCCAGATGACATCGAGCGCGAGCTACAGGGACTACTGATCGAGCGCGCGGAGAGCGTCCTCCGTCCGATCACTGTCGACGGGCGCGAGGTCAATGCCGTCGACGTGCTGGTCCGTGCGAAGAGGCTTGGCAATGCCCGAAACGGCGCTGCTTGATAGCCCCTCGACCTCCTAGGCGCGAGGAGGACATTAGGCCCTTGTGTTGCAATGCCATCCGGGTGTCGACGTGAGCTACGACTCCCTCGTCATCACCACTCACCCCGACGATGCCGAAACCCAGATGGGAGGGACCCTGGCAGCGCAAACGGGACCGTCAGGCCGTCTGACATCCCGATGACGACATCACGGCTGCATCGCCTGCCGTGAAATGGCCCTCGACGTGGGGCAGTTTGGGAAGAACCCTGGTACTCATCTCGGTTGCCTCTAGAGGTGGGATCTAAGGTCGCCCACGAGTATCGGCAG
>Ga0307373_10011412_pt1 | contig 12879 bp, 12 predicted proteins | sample OX2MG_FD_202534 | JGI IMG/M metagenome (GOLD analysis project Ga0307373, IMG submission 202534) | Soil microbial communities from Risofladan, Vaasa, Finland - OX-2 | ecosystem: Environmental > Terrestrial > Soil > Coastal area > Acid sulfate soil | place: Finland: Risofladan, Vaasa | collected... | reverse complement strand
GGCCATTGCTGAGCTTTCGCCCGGCCCGTACATCGCTCTGGGAGCTGAAGACGCCGCTTCCCTGGGCGTCACCGAAGGCGCTCCGCTGGAAGTGACGATCGAGGGTGCGGGTGCCCGGCTGCCGCTTTGTATCGAACCCGGCCTGCCGCGTGGCGTTGCCGCCCTCCCGGCCGGCATGGGGCCGCTCGATGGAATCGCACTTCCCGTCTGGGGAGGCATCGAGATCGCGAAATGAACCTGATCCTGCAGAACCCGATCCTGCTGAAACTCGTCGTCCTTCTTGGCGTGTTGATTGTGATCCTCACGCTCTCTTCGGGGCTGATCTGGCTGGAGCGCCGGTTGCTGGCGCTGTGGCAGGATCGTTACGGCCCGAACCGCGTCGGTCCCTTCGGCCTGCTGCAAGTCGTGGCCGATATGATCAAGATCTTCTTCAAGGAAGACTGGATTCCGCCGTTTGCCGACAAATGGATTTTCATTATTGCGCCGGCCATCATCGTCGTGACCGTGCTGTTGACCTTCGCCGTCATTCCGTTCACGCCGCTCATCCAGATTACCGATACGAATATCGGCCTTCTGTTCTTCCTGGGGATGAGTTCGCTCGGCGTCTACAGCGTGGTTCTGGCCGGATGGGCCTCGAACAACAAGTACGCGCTGCTCGGCGCGATGCGCGCCACGGCCCAGATGCTCAGCTATGAAGTCTTTATGGGCCTTTCGATGATGGGCACCGTCATGCTGGCCGGCTCGTTCAGCATGCGGGACATCGTCCTCGCCCAGCGGCACGTCTGGTTCGTCGTGCCCCAGTTCCTCGGCTTCGTCCTTTTCTTCATCGCCGGCATCGCCGAAACGCGCCGGCTTCCCTTCGATCTTCCCGAAGCGGAAAGCGAGCTGGTCGCCGGTTTCCATTCGGAATATTCCGGCATGAAGTTCGGCATGTTTTTCGTTGGCGAATACATGGGAGTCATCCTGATTTCCGTGCTGATCTCGGTGCTGTTTTTTGGCGGATGGCTCGGACCGGTATTGCCGCCGATCGTCTGGATCGCTTTGAAGACGTTGTTCTTTATCTGCTTCTTCATCCTGCTGCGGGCGGGACTTCCGCGGCCGCGCTTCGATCAACTGATGAACTGGGGCTGGAAGTGGATGTTGCCGCTCAGCCTGGCGAACCTGGCCGTGACCGGCGCGGTGGTTCTGGCGATGCGGAAGTAAGAGGGTAATCGCGATGTGGAGCATTTTACGATCTCTGTGGCTGGTGTTTTTGCATACGTTCCAGCCGCGCGTCACCGTTCAATATCCGGACAAGAAGCCGTACCTCGCCCCGCGCTATCGCGGCCGGATCATCCTCTCCCGCGATCCCGACGGCGAGGAGCGCTGCGTCGCCTGCCACCTGTGCGCCGTCGCCTGCCCGGTCGATTGCATCGCCCTGCAAGCCACCGAGGATGCCCACGGTCGCCGCTACCCGGAATGGTTCCGGATCAATTTTTCGCGCTGCATCTTCTGCGGGCTATGCGAAGAGGCCTGCCCCACTTACGCCATTCAGCTCACCCCGGATATCGAAATGGGCGAGTACAACCGCCAGAATCTGGTCTACGAGAAAGAGAACCTGTTGATCAACGGCACCGGCAAGTATCCCGACTACAACTTCTGGCGCGTGGCCGGTGTTCGCATCAAGGACAAGGACAAGGGCCAATCGGAGAATGAAGCCCCACCGGCCGATCTCCGTACCCTGATGCCCTGAAGGAATCAAGAGAATGGGAATCCTTTTCTACATTGCGGCGATCGTAGCGATTCTGGCGACGGTGCTCATGCTCACCCGCCTGAATCCGGTACACGCCCTTCTCTATCTCACCATCTCCTTGCTTTCCGTCGCGGTCGTCTTTTACTCGATGGGCGCTCCGTACATGGCCGCCCTCGAGGTCGTCATTTATGCCGGCGCCATCATGGTTTTGTTCGTTTTCGTCGTCATGCTGCTGAATTTGGGTCAGCAAACCGTCACGACCGAGCGCAGCTGGGTCTCGCCGGGCATGTTTGTGGGGCCGGCGATTCTGGCGGCGATTCTGGTGGGCGAGATCTCTTACGTGCTGGCGCGGCCGGGTTCGGTGACGCCGCAGGCGGCGGAGATTACACCCCAGCAGGTGGCTTTCTCGCTTTACGGGCCATATCTGCTCGGGGTTGAACTGGCTTCGTTTTTGCTATTGGGCGCCTTGGTGGGCGCCTACCACGTGGGCACGCGCAAGGCCCAAGGGAGGACCGGTGGTAGCGGTTCCGATCGAGCACGGATTGCTTCTGGCGGGGATCTTGTTCGCACTGGGGCTAATCGGCCTTCTGGTGCGGCGTAACCTGCTGTTTATCTTGATGTCGATTGAAGTGATGCTGAACGCATCCGGCTTGGCGTTCGTTTCCGCTGGCGCGCGCTGGGGCCAGGCCGACGGCCAGGTCATGTTTCTGTTCATTCTGACGGTTGCGGCGGCGGAGGTTGCCGTGGGGCTGGCGCTGGTTTTGCGGCTCTACCACCGGTTCCGCTCGCTCGATGCCGATTCGGTTAGTGAGATGAGAGGCTGATGTTCCACCTGCTCTGGCTGGTTCCGACAATTCCTTTTGCCAGTGCGGCCCTGCTGATGATCTTCGGGCCGCGCATGTCGCATCGCGCCGCCGCATGGATCGGCTGCACGTCGATCGGCCTTTCGGCGGTGATCTCCATCCTCATCACCTGGCAATTCCTGGCCAGCCCGCCGGCCGGGGCCAGCTTCACCCAGCATCTGTGGACGTGGATCAACGTCGCCGGCTTTCATCCCGGCATGTCGCTCTATCTCGACGCCCTGTCGCTGATCATGATGCTGGTCGTCACGTTCGTCAGTTTCTTGATTCACGTCTATTCGGTCGAGTACATGGAAGGCGACGAGGGTTTCAGCCGCTTTTTCGCCTACATGAACCTGTTCGTGGCGTCGATGATAGTTCTGCTGCTGGCCGACAACCTCCTGCTCCTGTACCTTGGCTGGGAAGGTGTGGGCCTCTGCAGTTATCTGCTGATCGGTTTCTGGTACACCGACCCGAAAAACGGCACCGCCGCGAAAAAGGCCTTCATCGTCACTCGCGTGGGCGATACCGCCATGGCTCTGGGTCTGTTCCTGCTCTACCACCAGCTTGGCACGCTGACGATTCAGCCCTTGATGCAGGCTGCCCAGGCCCATTGGGCGACCGGCTCGATTTACGCTACCGCCGCCGGCCTGTTGCTGCTCGGCGGCGCTTGCGGCAAGTCGGCGCAGCTTCCGCTGCAGACCTGGCTGCCCGACGCGATGGCCGGTCCCACGCCGACCAGCGCCCTGATCCACGCGGCCACCATGGTGACCGCTGGCGTCTACCTGATCGCGCGCACGCACGTCCTCTTTGCCCTGGCTCCGACCGCGCAGTTTGCCGTCGCCACCGTCGGCGTCGTTACGCTGATCGCCGCGGGCTTCGCCGCGCTGGTGCAGGACGACATCAAGCGCATCCTCGCCTATTCCACCGTCAGCCAGATCGGCTACATGTTCCTGGGCCTGGGCGTTGGCGCCTGGACCGCCGCGATCTTCCACTTCATGACCCACGCCTTTTTCAAGGCCCTGCTCTTCCTTGCTTCCGGCATGGTCATCACCTCGATGCACCACGAGCAGAACATCTTTAAGATGGGCGGCTTGCGGAAGGAATTGCCACTGGCCTACTGGGCCTTCGTGATCGGCGGCTCCTCGCTGGCCGGTTTGCCGCTCATCACCGCCGGCTTTTATAGCAAGGGCCTGATCCTCTGGGGCACGCTCAGCTCGCCGGTCGGTGGAACCACGCTCTGGATTTTCGGCACCATCGGCGTGCTGATGACCTCGCTCTACACCTTCCGCCTGATCTTCATCGTGTTCCACGGGCCGTGCCATCACAAGCCTTCGCAGAAAACGGGCTGGCTGATGGGCGTGCCGGTGATCATACTCAGCACGCTGTCGATCATCGGCGGCTTCGTCGAGTTGCCTTCCTACCTGGGCGACCACCCGTGGTTCAGCAACTTCCTGCAATCGGCGCTGCCGGCCACGGTGGGGGGACACGCCCCGATGAGTGAGATGGCCGCCGAGGGTTTGGTGGTCCTTACCTTCTTCGTGGGATTGTTTGCGGCCTGGTATTTCTTCCTCAAGCGGCGGGATTTGTCGGCGGCGATGGCCGCCAATCCCCTGGGCCATCTGCTGCATCGCTGGTGGTACACGGATTGGGGGATGGACTGGCTCTATGACCGCCTGTTCGTTCGGCCGGTGAACTGGTTCAGCCGCACGAACAAGCGCGACGTTGTGGACCTGATTTACACGAGCGCTGCGGCGATCACGCGCTTCGGCTGGACCTCGCTCAGCCTGACGGAAAACGGGCGCGTGCGCTGGTATGCGACGGCCCTGGTGGTCGGCACCGTAATTTTCGTATTCATTGTGGCGTGGAGGTAAGGCTGTTATGGCTCATTTGGCTGATCATCGTTCCGATTCTCCTGGCGGCGCTGCTGGCCGCCACGATGTGGCCCGCTGTCCGTGGGAATCGGATCGTCTGGCTGGCGGCCGACCTGCTGATGATCGCCCTGGGCATCCTCTCGATTCCTCCTCGTTATCGTTAACTTGGGATCTCAGGTGAGACGGGAATGATCCTTGTCTGGTTGATTGCAATTCCTCTGGTGACCGGCATCGTGGCCGGGTTGGTAGCGCGCCGCAGCCAACTGCTGTGCCGCTGGCTTTCGCTGCTGGCGATGGTGGCGGGTTTCGCGATGTCGGTCGCGATCTGGGTGCACGACTATTCCCACATCCAGTTGCTGACGCAGCGCCTGTGGATCGCGCAGATCGATGTGCCCTGGATTGCCAGCTTCGGCATCCATTTCCATCTCGCGATGGACGGCATGAGTCTGCTGCTGATCACGCTGACGTTCCTGCTCGGCATTACCAGCGTGATGATCTCCTGGCGCGAAATCCACGACGGCGTGGGCTTTTTCCACTTCAATCTGCTCTGGGTTTTCGCGGGGATCGTCGGCGTGTTCCTGGCGATGGATCTGTTCCTGTTCTATTTCGCCTGGGAACTGATGCTGATCCCGATGTATTTCCTGATCGCCATCTGGGGCCACGAGCGCCGTATCTACGCCTCCGTGAAATTCTTCCTCTTCACGCAGCTCAGCGGCCTGCTCATGCTGGTGGCGATTCTGACGCTCTATTTCGCCCATCACGCCGCGACCGGCGTTTACAGCTTCGAATATGCCGATCTGATGGGCACGCCGATGGCCCCGCACGTCGCGATGCTCGTGATGCTCGGCTTCTTCGTCGCTTTCGCCGTCAAGCTGCCGATGTTTCCGTTTCACACCTGGCTGCCCGACGCCCACACGGAAGCGCCCACCGCGGGCAGCGTCGTTCTGGCCGGCCTGCTCCTGAAAACCGGCGCGTACGGCCTGCTGCGCTTCGTTCTCCCGCTCTTTCCGGATGCCGTGCACCGCTTCGCTCCGATCGCTACGGGCCTGGCCGTGGTCGGTATCCTGTACGGCGCGCTGCTGGCCTATGGCCAGACCGACCTGAAGCGTCTGGTCGCCTACACCAGCGTCAGCCATATGGGTTTCGTTCTGCTGGGCATCTTCATCGGAACCCCGCTGGCCATCGCCGGCGCTTTCATCACGATCATCGCCCACGGAATCAGCACGAGCACGATGTTCATGACGGTCGGCATGGTGCAGGAGCGAACCCATACGCGCGATATGGATAAGCTGGGCGGTCTGTGGCAAACGGTTCCCCGCCTGAGCGGCGCCAGCCTGTTTTTCGTTCTCGCCTCGATTGGACTGCCCGGCATGGGCGATTTCGTGGGCGAGTTCCTGGTCCTGCTGGGCACGTTCCGCGTCAGCCCGGTGCTGGCCGGGCTCGCGACGATCGGAGTGCTCTGTTCCACCTTCTACGGCCTGAAATTCGTCGCACGCGCCTTCCACGGCTCGAATACCCACCAGTGGAAGCTGGCCGACCTTTCGGGCCGGGAAATCGCCATCGTCAGCGCAATGATGGTGTTGCTGCTCTGGCTGGGTCTTTATCCCCAGCCGGTTCTCAATACGTTCCAGCCGAACCTGCAGCGGCTCGAACAAGTGGTGAACGGTCCTAACATGGCGTTTCGGAGGTAAGTGTTGAGTTCGGCCGACATTGTTGCTCTTCTCCCGCTGATTATCCTGGGCGCTACGTCCGTCGCCGTGATGCTGGCGATTGCCGTTCGTCGCAACCACGCCGTAGCCGCCGGGATCAGTCTGGTGGGTCTGGCGGTCGCCTTTTGGTCCCTTTGGCCGGCCGCCGCGGTCGTCCCTCAGCAAGTGACGCCGCTGCTCATCATCGACCGCTTTTCTCTGTACTATTTCGGCTTGATCATTGCGGCCACGTTCGCCGTCATTTTCATGGCCTACGGCTATTTCGAGCGGCACGACGTCCAGCGCGAAGAGTTCTATATTTTGCTCCTGGTGGCGACGCTCGGCTCGGCGGTTCTGGTCGCCTCGGACCATTTCATTTCGTTCTTCCTGGGCCTGGAAATTCTCAGCGTCACGCTCTACGCGCTTTCCGCCTACCTGGTCGACCGCGAAGTCGCCCTGGAAGCCGGCATGAAGTACCTGGTGCTGGCCGCCGCTTCGGCCGCATTCCTGCTGTTCGGCATGGCGCTGGTCTACGCGCAATCCGGCACGATGGAATTTCCCGTGCTCGCCCGCGATCTGGCCGCCGGCGGGGCCGTGCATCTGTGGGTTCTGGCGGGTGTGGCGTTCATGATCACCGGATTCGGATTCAAGCTCGCCGTCTTCCCGTTTCACCTCTGGACGCCCGACGTCTATCAGGGCGCTCCCGCGCCGGTGACGGCCTTCATCGCCAGCGCATCCAAGGGTGCGATGTTTGCTATCCTACTTCGCTTCTTCTATGAATCCGGCTCGCGCGACCTTCACTCGATCTATCTGATTTTCGCGATCATCGCAATCGCCTCGATGATTGCCGGCAACCTCCTCGCCCTTTTGCAGAACAACGTCAAACGGATCCTCGCCTATTCCTCCATCGCGCATCTGGGCTACCTACTGGTCGCCTTCGAGGCCGGCGGCATCATGGGGGCCGCGGCCGGCACGTTTTACCTCACGGCCTATATGGTCACGACGCTGGGCGCCTTCGGGGTCATCACCGTGCTCTCCTCGTCCGATCGTGATGCCGAGGATATCGAGGACTATCGCGGCCTGTTCTGGCGCCGCCCGGTGCTGGCGACGGTGTTCACCGCTATGCTCTTTTCCCTGGCGGGCATTCCGCTGACGGCCGGTTTTCTTGGAAAGTTCTATACCGTCGCCGCAGCTACCAACTCATCGATTTGGGTGTTGATTTTCGTTCTGGTGGTCGCGAGCGCGATCGGCTTGTTCTACTACCTGCGGGTGGTGGTGGCCATGTTCTCGACCGAACGCGTTCCCGGCTTGCCCGAACGGACCCTTCCGGCCGTCCCGGCGATGGGCGGCCTCTCCCTAGCCGCTCTCTCGTTCGTCCTCATCTGGCTCGGCGTCTATCCGCACGTGATTCTGAATGCCATCCGCGCGGCGATGTCGGGGCTGTTCTAAGCGGCGGGTTGCAAGCGATTCGGCGGGAAGTGAAGGGACCCTGGGCTGGGGAAGCAGCCAAGATCCCTCCGGAAGAAATTTCGTTTCCTCTTTAGAATTTGCGCGACCACTCCTTGGGCCAGCGTTCGATCACAACCTTTTCCTCGGTGTAGAATTCGACCCCGTCGCGCCCCTGGCCGTGCAGCACCCCAAAAAAGCTTTCCCTCCAGCCGCTGAAGGGAAAATAGGCCATCGGCGCGGCAACGCCAAGGTTGATGCCGATGTTCCCCGCCGGCGCCTCGTAACGAAAGGCCCGTGCGGCTACGCCGCTCGAGGTGAAGAGGGACGCGGCGTTCCCATAGGGACTCTTGGCGATGAGCTGCATGCCCTCTTCGAGCGTTTTCGCGTGAACCAGGCTCAGCACGGGACCGAATATTTCGGTGTGGGATAGCGCGCCCTCCGGCGGTACGTGGTCGAGAATGGTGGGCTTCACGAAATTGCCCTGCTTGAGGGATCCGGAATCGCCAACGCGGCCGTCGAGCAGCGTCGTGGCTCCTTCACGGGTTCCTTGGGCGATCAGATCTTCGATTCGCGTTCTGCTCTCCGGCGTAATCACCGGACCCATCTGTGTATTTTCCTCGAGGCCGTTGCCGACACGGATGGCCGAGGCGGCCTCCACCAGGCTTTTCGGAAACGAAGTTTGCGCCTCGCCAACCGTCACGGCCACCGAAACGGCCAGGCATCGCTGGCCCGCGCATCCGAAGGCGCTTTCGGTGAGGATACGGGTGCTCATTTGCATGTCCGCGTCGGGCAAAACGATGACGTGGTTCTTCGCTCCCCCCTGGCACTGAACGCGTTTGCCGGAAGCCGCCCCCCGCGCGTAGATGTATTTGGCGACCGGAGTCGAGCCCACAAAACTGATGGCTCGCACCTGGGGATGATCCAGCAGGGCATCCACGACGCCCTTGGTTCCATGAACCAGGCTGACGATGCCGGCGGGCAGCTTCAGTTCGTCGAGCAGCTCGAAGCAGCGCACGGCCGTGAGCGGAACTTTTTCGGACGGTTTCAGGATGAACGCGTTGCCGCAGGCAATCGCGTAGGGAAGAAACCAGAAGGGAATCATGGCCGGGAAGTTGAACGGAGTGATCGCCGCGACCACGCCGAGAGGCTGGCGAATCATCGTCTCGTCGATTCCGCGAGCGACGTCTTCGAGGTTGTAGCCTTGCATGAGCATCGGAATCCCGCAGGCGACTTCGACATTCTCGATCGCCCGGCGTATCTCCGCCCGCGATTCGACCAGGGTCTTCCCGTTTTCCATCGTGCAAGTCCTGGCGATGTCTTCCAGATGCTCTTCGAGGAGTTGCTTCAGCCGGAAAAGATACTGAATGCGCTCTTCCGGCGGGGTTCGGCGCCATTCGGGAAACGCGGCCGAAGCCGCCTCGACGGCCGAATCGACATCGGCGGGCGCGCCGGCGGGGACTTGCCCCAGCTTCTCGCCGGTCGCCGGGTTGACAATGTGTAAAGAGTCCGCTCCGGTCGAAGGCGCCCAGCGGCCTCCGATGTAGTTCAAAACGGTTGGGGAGGATATCGTGGTCATTTCATTCCTCGGTTTCATCCGGGTTTCTTCGTGAAAGCCGGTTTGTGGGATCCTATCTGGTCTTGCCGCGATTCGAGTTGCCGGACGTAATTGTTCGTCGTGACGAAACCCAATTATATTCTTTTCGAGCCGAACCCCGGGAATCTTTGCCGGAGATTGCGCCCGGGTCCAGTGGTCCTACGGCGCCGATGGCAGGGCGGTTGTTCCCGCATGCGGCTTGGCGCGGCGGCGCCAGAGGTAAAAGACCGGGATGCCGAGCGCAACCAGTGCCAGGCCCGCCGCGCTCTCCCGGCTCTTGTTCAGCAATAGCGCCGCGTCGGTCGCGCCGGCCAAAACCAGGTAAAGGCCCGGCACCACCGGATAGCCCCAGGCGCGATAGGGCCGAGGCGCGTCCGGCCGCGTTCTTCGCAGACGGAAAAGGCCCAGAATCGTCAAAATGTAGAAGAGCATGACGGCGAAAATCACGTAGTCGAGCAACTCGTCGTATGTCCCCGTAAGGGTCAGCAGGCAGGCCCAGACGGCCTGAACCAGCAGCGCCACAGCGGGGGTATGGTAGCGCGGGTGTACGCGGGAAACCGAAGGGAAGAACAGGCCATCCTTGGCCATCGCGTAGTAGACGCGAGCGCCGGCCAGCGACATCCCGTTGATGCAGCCAAAGGTCGAAATAATGATCGCTCCGGCCATCAGGGCGGTACCTTTGCTCCCGAGCGCGACCTCCATCACGGCCGTTGCGACGCGGTCCTCGGCCGCGTATTGAACGCCGCGAGCGATGGGCCCTGCGCCCTGGGGAGAGCCGGCTAGGGGAAGCACATGGATGTAGATCAAATTACAAAAAAAGTAGATGCTGCAGACGGTCACCGTGCCCACCAGCAGGGCCAGCGGCAAATTCCGGCTGGGGCGTTTTACCTCCGAGCCCGTGAACGTCACATTGTTCCAGGCATCGGAGGAAAACAGCGGACCGACCAGGGCCACCAGAAGGACGGTCAGCGTCGTGAGGTTCCAATGCGCTCCTTGCCAGAAGCTCGTGCCGGCCCCGCTTGGCACGGCCGAGCCCTTGCGGTCCGCGAGCCACCAAACGCCCACGGCGACGATTCCCAGAAGCGCAGCCACTTTCAAAATGGTGAAAACGTTTTGCAGGAGTGCGCCCGTTCGCAACCCAAAGATGTTGATCACGCCCAGTCCCAGCAAGACGCAGATGGCGATGACCTGCTCGCTGGAAATGGCGAAAGCGAAGTGGTGCCCGGCCACTACGAAACTGCCCAGATTGAGCAATAGATTCTTTTCAGAGACCCACGGGAAGAAAACGCCGAGAAATTTGCCGAAGGCGACCGCGACGGCGGCAATCGTCCCCGTCTGAATGACAAGGAACAGCGCCCAGCCATACAGGAAGCCGAACAGCGGGCCCAGGGATTCCCGCAAGTAGACGTACTGACCGCCGGCGTGAGGCATCATCGTCGCCAGTTCGGCATAGCTGATGGCCGCCAGCACGGTCATTACCGCGCTCAAAACCCACGAAACAAGGAAAAGACCCGGGGACCGAACCTCGCGCGCAATCTCAGCGGCCACGATGAAAATCCCCGATCCGATCATCGAGCCCATGACGATCGTCGTGGCGCCGAGGAGCCCAAGCCCCTGCACTAGCTCAGTTTTGCCAGTGGAAGCCTTGCTTGAATCCAGTACCGGCGTTGGCATGGCCCTTGCTCCCCATTTGAGCCCTTTTTCCGGATTTATACAGAAAGCGCCCGGCGCGCAACCGCTCCAGGCTTTTCGCATCCCCGTAAACCCACGAATCATAGATGCGGAACGATGCGGAGTCAAAAAGGTGCAACGCTCAGAGTCAAAGAAGGTTTCCACGGCAAAGACCGTGGCCGGGACCCAAGGTGCCGCCCGATCAATGTGGGAAGAGGGGGCAGGCCGGGCTTGACGCCCTTGTTCAACGGGTGCCGGGTCGCGTTCAGCACCATGGCCAGGTACGCGCAGTAGCCGTTCAGTCCAATCATTTCGATGACGCCCTGTTCGCCGCCCGAATCTGGCGACCGCTTTGTCGTAAGTGGCGTCGCTGACGCTTTGGTTGCGGTGCAACTCATCCAGAAAATCGTAGACGATCGCCTCGTCCTGCGTCATCCCTTCCGGGTGGCGTCCATCCTTCAGCGCTTCCGCGATGCTCGGATTTAGCCCGGCTGTGAGCGCCTCCGGGCAATGAATGCTCCACATATACTCTTGCGATCACTGCCGCACCGCAATCGCCATTATGAATTGCCGCAGCACCGGCGGCAGAACGGACCGAAACTGCAATTGGGTCCCGAGGCGTACCGTATCCAAAAGCACTTCCGGGCTCCGCAGCAGGTCCACATACGGACCGAAGACCCCGCTGGCCGCCTCATCTTTTCTCCCGGTCCGCTCCAGCCATATCTTTCGGAATTTGGCCAGAGCTTCCTTTTGCGCCGCAGTCAGTTTGTCCGCGGGGATTTGTGGCATTCGGTCCGCCAGGGAGGGCGGCGGAAATGGCGGCCCTGACGCGAAAACGCGCAACGGCACAACCATCAGAGCCGACAGCATTAACCAATGGACCAGCGACGCATTCCTACCTGCTCGCGCCACGGGAACTTTCCTGTACGGAGGGATTTTGAATCATGATGGTGCCCAACCCTTTCTTGATCTCGATCTTCGTGCCATAGGGAGAGCTGAGTTTCTGCAGACGCTCCAGAATTTTGGTTCCCATGGCGACATCGGTGAGTCTGGGGGTGCCACGATCAGGACGCGTCAGGCCGAATCCAAGTTCGATGGGGGTGAGGTTGACCTGGGCCGGCTTGCCGTTGCGGAATATCACCTCGGCGACCACGCTCTGCCAGACCAGGGCCTGAGAGGGGCGGTGTTTCCGGCCGAAATCGCTGCGCTGATCGTATAGGTCTGCGGGGAGGGCCTCGAGTCCCAGCCCGTATCTCCGGTACGAATCGGTCGGTTGCGGGAGAACGAGATCATTTTCAAAAATGAAATTGCCGAGACCGTACAGGATCACTTTTCCCTTGTAGATCTCGATGGGCCGGAGAACATGCGGTCCGCTGGCGACGAACACGCCCGCTCCCGCGTCGATCGCGGCATGGGCGAAATCCACGACAAACCGGGCCGGGGCGTCGATCTGCCGGGGCATCTGTTCGTGGGCGTGCAAGTAGACCACCACATAGTCCGCCATCTCACTGGCATTGCGGATCTGCGCCGTTATCGCGGCCAGGTCGCCAGGATCCGGGGTGGTCACCACGCCCGGCTTGTCGCCCTCCTCGAACGTAACCGGCCTGTTGCCGCCGTCATCAAAACGAAGCTTGACCTGCTCGGAGGAATTCGAATTTCGCGCGGCCACGCCAAGCTGCGGCGCCTGATCCATTTTGCGCAGGGCGTCGAACGTTGCGGCCGCGCGGGGTCTCCAGATAGGCGGGAGCGCGAGCGGTCCCGAGATTGTCGCCGATACCGGCGAAAACCGCACGGTACTGCTTATAGGCTTGGATGGTGTCCAGAAGGTCCCGTACCCCAAAATCCAGAGAGTGATTGTTCGCCGCGTTGAAGAGGTTGAATCCCATCCACTGCAGGTCCTGCAGACGATCGGGGTTTGTAAAGACCCAGGTGGTTCCTGCGTTGGCAATCGGGTAGGCATTGCTGCCCGCAAAGGTCCCCTCGACATTCAGGACTGCCGCGTCTCCCTTTCGCACGGCCTTCACCATGCCCA
>Ga0307373_10011409_pt1 | contig 12882 bp, 12 predicted proteins | sample OX2MG_FD_202534 | JGI IMG/M metagenome (GOLD analysis project Ga0307373, IMG submission 202534) | Soil microbial communities from Risofladan, Vaasa, Finland - OX-2 | ecosystem: Environmental > Terrestrial > Soil > Coastal area > Acid sulfate soil | place: Finland: Risofladan, Vaasa | collected... | reverse complement strand
ACTGCTGGGTCAGCTACATGTCGAACGAGCAATTTACATGGTTCAGCTCCTTTCAGCTAAACTAGATCAACCAAGCTTCGCCTGGCGCACCAGGATTGCAGGATGGACAGGATGGTGGCTGGTGGCAGAGCCTAAGCGATGCCCCGGACCGGTTAATGGCGACCTGGGCAACGCTTAGGCTCTGCCACCAGCCACCGCGAATGTCTCATTCTCGGCCGCGCGAAGTACAAAAGGGCAACGGCATGTTGAGGATGTCAAATCATGAGTACGACGCCATTCACTGAAGTTCCATCGCTCACGTTCGACGGTTGCTACCGCGTGCCGGCGGACGTGTTTACATTGAGCAGATTTCGGGAATGGGTCCACGGCGGGGACTTTCCGGAAAAGGGCCGTGCTTCATTCATCCGCGGCAGCGTTGAGGTTGAAATGAGCCCCGAAAACCTGGAGACGCACAATGCGGTGAAGACCGAAATCACCGGCGGGCTCCGTGAGCTGCTGAAGCAGCGGAGAATCGGGCGCCTCTACTCCGACCGTGCGATGTTCGTTTGTCCGGAGGCGGACATTTCCACCGAACCGGACGCGATGTTTTGCAGCCACGAGAGCCGCCGATCCGGGCGCGTGCGGCAGGTCGAATGGACCAAGGGAAGCGGCGATTTCGTCGAGGTCGTCGGCGTTCCGGACCTGGTGGTCGAAGTCGTCAGCACCAGTTCGGTCCGCAAGGACACGAAGCTGCTGCGGCGGCAATACTACCAGGCCGGCATCCCCGAGTACTGGCTGGTGGACGCGAGAGGAAAGAAAATCAATTTCCAGGTTCTCGAGCGCGGCGAGGAGCAATACGTTCCCGTCGCGCCGGACGCCGACGGCTACCATCGTTCCGCGGTCCTCGACGCTTGCTTCTCACTCATCCGCGAGCGCGACGAGTTCGGCGAATTCGAGTACCACCTGCTTCGACGTTGAACCAACCCTGCATTCGAATCACGGAATCGCCTCGTCCTCTTCCGGGTAATGCGGATCAATCTCCTCAGCCGGCGGGACGGTCTCCTCGATGACGCCGACGCCATACTTCTCCGCCAAGAACCTCTCGCGATAGAGGTAGTACGCTGCTTGACAGACATTCGAGATGAAATAGGCGTTGAATCCCCCGCCGACGACAGCCCCTGCGATTGGAAGAACCTGAGCCAGCTTGTCTTTCGTCAAGCGTATTCCCAGGGCCTTTGAAATCTGCTGAATGATTAGCGCCGCAATCGCGTTCTTCATAACCTCCTGGGTAGCTCCGTGGCGCATCTGGCCGCGGCTAGCAGACTGTCTACCATAATTCGGCCCCTGTGTCAAGCGCCGATGCACTTTACCGCACTTTACCCACGGAATGGCCCGCGTGTCAACAGGCGGAAAGACCCGCACCCCGGGACTTTACTGCAATTCGTACCTGGCGCGGGTCCGGCCGTTCCCCATCGCGTCTCGCATGCTCAAGATCCGATGACCAGCCTCGCGGAGGCCGAAGATTCTGGCGCCGCCCCGGGAGCCGCGTGCGAAGTGGTTGAACGTGACGCCACGCCACGCCGCATCGCGTTGATCTTGGCCCGCAACTTTGCCGTTGGCTTGGCAATAAGTCGCCCCCTTTCGGTTGGTCGACTTACTCCAAGCCTCCAAGCCGCCGTCGGATAATCGTTCCACTCGCAGCCGTCGAGTACGGGGCCGGCAGCGCACTTGCCCTTTTTCAGCCGAATCCTTTGCGTCGGCCGTCGGCAGCACATATTCCCCGAAGGGCACCTCCTGTCTGCCCATGCCTTTCGATCAAGTGATGATGTCGTCCGTGTCTTCCTCACCGATTGAGGCGATGAGTTCCTCAAACTTCCGCAAAGCGAGAACGACGGTCTTCTTGCCAATCCCACCTCTCGTTGGAAGATACCAGTCGATGAGAAGTATGTCATCCTCATGGACGCTCGCGCGAATGATGATTCGCTTGCCATTGATCCGATTCACGAGTTCGAACCGCATCGCCGGATCGCTGTGCTCACGTAACCCGAAAACACTCGCGAACCGGATGCAACCGTTCGGACCGACGGTCACGAGTACAGGGTACTGGTCATGGACAACGAGATCACCGTCGCCGTCCACTGCCGTGTCCATCATCGCCGCATCGAACACTTCCTTTAGTGATTCGTTCGACAGAGTTTCCGGAGTGAATTGGTCCTTCACGGTCGGACTCCCTTCGAGCTGATCCGGATTCTTGGCCAGACCTTCGTCGCCTTCTTCATCTTCTTCTTCGCCTTCAGCACATTCATCGTCATCTTCGGACTCAACGATCGAAAGCTCAACGTCGGGCGCACGCCCAAACACTCTTAAAAACAACGCGAGCGCGGCCGCTGCCGCCGCTTGTGCGTCATGACCAAAGTCGTGATAAAAGGCTGCACCGTGCCGAACCTGTCCCGTATTCGGATCGGGAGCATCGTACTCCCGCGGATGCTCTTCGCCGAGTTTCCGGAAGAACTGGTAGGCGCGATCGGTCTCCGCACCGTTCAGTTCCACACAAGGAACATCCATGCAAAGACGCCGCCCCTTGCCGAACTGCACGAACTTCCCCGACTTCGGTTCCTCGATCAGGACGAACGAGTCTTTGGTGCCCCGATGGAGCAGAGCTACGAGGGCATCGTAGATGCGCCTCTCGGTGTCACCTTGGCTCATGCGCGAGAGCTCCTCTGCTCAATCATCGCGTTGGCATATGCTGCCCTCGGAAGCCGAATTTGTGATTCTCTAGGGAGAACGCGTTGACAATAAGTGGCAACGGTCGGCTCGTCAATGGCCGATCTTGCCAACTTCTCTGGCGTGGCCCAGGGCCGCGATACGGTTTCTCCCGCGCGCCGCGTTTTCGTTCATGGCGTGGGGCGTTTCAACAGGTCCACCCCAAGTCCTGTGATCCGGGCGATCGCCAGGAAGTCGGCATCGAACGTGACCAATTCCGCCGTGTGATGGAGCGCGACGGCGGCGATCACCAGATCGAGCGAACCCGCGTTCACACCCCCGCGCCGACATGAGCGCCCAAGGTCCGCCGCCCGCCTCCACAGATCAACCGGGCTGGCCAAAAGGGGCATGGTCTCAAACTGACGGCGTAGTTTTTCGGCCTCGGCATCGGTTGCGTGACGGAGCACCTCAAAAGCGATTGGTTCGGCGAGGCAAGCTTGCGGATCGTTCACGTAGGGTGCGATCAACGCCTTGAGCGCGCGCGGCGAACGCGCCCGCGTCAGATCAATCCAAAGACTACTGTCGATCAGTTTGGCCATCCATCGCGCCAGCTATTCTCCCGCGCCAGTGCCGAGCGGCGATCGGCTTCCCGCCCGGCCTCGTAGCCATTCAAATCAAGGCCCCATTCCCCGGCGACGAACTTTTTCGTCAGGGCCTTGCGGCGCTTCAATGTGGCCTTGTCCGCTTTCACGACCGTCCCGCTGCCCGCCGCCTCCAGCCCCTGGCGCAACAGGTCGGCGACCGCGTCCTTCAATTTTTTGCCCTCCTGCACAGCCAGGAGCCTGATTTCCTTGACCAGGTCATCGGGCAACTCAAGCGTAGTTTTCATTCGCTCATTTTCCTGGTTTCCCAGCTTCCTGTCAAGATTCTGGTCCTCCTTGCGCCTGGAGCGCGGGTTCCAACACCAACCGATGGCGTGGCGATCCCACCGATGACGCGCGACGGGCCTTCCATCCCTGCTGCTCGTGTCATCCTTCACATTGGTTTGGTCGCGGCCCAACGGCACATCACAGGAAACTTGCCCCCGCCCGCCGCATTGGATACCATCGGACTTGACGCGTGCCGTTCGTCGGCGATCTGCCCGCGTCCCGACCCGCCACCATTTTTGCCGACCCCGCCTGGGAACACGCCATGACTCACCGCGCGCGACATTGCCTGACGTGGACTGCCTGCTTCACGCTTTGGTTCGCCGCATCCTGGGTTCCGCCGGGCATTCGCGCCGACGAGGCGCCGAGCGATTCGGGTAGCGACTTCAGCGACGAGCTGCCGCGGATTCCGCCGGTCGAGCCGGACGAGGCGCTAGCGACGTTCCAAGTCCAGCCGGGCTTTCACCTGGAGCAGGCGGCGGCCGAACCACTCGTGGCCGACCCGGTGGCTATCAGCTTCGATGAGGACGGAAGGCTCTACGTCGTCGAAATGCGAGGCTACTCCGAACAACCCGACGAGCTCCTGAGCCGCGTGCGGCTGCTCACGGATGACGACGGCGACGGCCGCTTCGATACCGAAAGCGAGTTCGTCGATAAGCTCTCCTGGCCCACCGCCGTCATCTGCTACGACGGTGGCGTGTTCATCGCCGATGCCCCCGACATTCTCTATTGCAAGGACGACGACGGCGACGGCCGGGCCGATACGCGGAAGGTCGTGTTCACCGGCTTCGGCAAATCGAACGTGCAGGGGCTTCTCAACAGCTTCGCTTGGGGCCTCGACAACCGCATCCATGGCGCCACGAGCAGCTCGGGCGGACAGGTCCGACCGGCCGGCGACGAACAGGCCAGGCCCGTCTCGCTGAATGGACGCGATTTCTCGATTGATCCGCGCACGCTCGACATCTGGCCGGAAAGCGGCGGGGCGCAGCACGGCATGAGCTTCGACGATTGGGGCCGAAAGTTCGTTTGCTCCAACAGCGACCATCTCCAGCAAGTGATGTTCGACGACCGCTACCTGGCCCGCAACCCGTTCCTGAGCAGTCCCGGCCCACGCGTCAGCATCGCCGCCGACGGGCCCCAGGCCGAGGTCTACCGCGCCAGCGCGGTCGAGCCCTGGCGGATCGTCCGCACGCGGTTGCGAGTTGCCGGTGACGTGCCGGGACCGGTCGAAGGGGGCGGCCGGGCGGCGGGCTACTTCACCGGCGCCACCGGAGCGACCATTTACCGCGGCGACGCCTGGCCGCGGCAGCCGTTCGAGCTGGCCGTCGTCGGCGACGTGGGGAGCAACCTGGTACACCGCAAGCGGCTCGAGCCACGCGGCCTTGAGTTCGTCGCCCAAAGGATCGACGAGAAAAGCGAGTTCGTCGCGTCGAGCGACATCTGGTTTCGCCCCTGCCAGTTCGCCAACGCGCCCGACGGCACGCTTTACATCCTCGACGTCTATCGCGAGGTGATCGAGCACCCGGCCAGCCTGCCGCCGGTGATCAAGAAACACCTCGATCTGACCAGCGGCCGCGACCGGGGTCGAATCTACCGAATCGTCCCCGACGGGTTCCGCCGGCGCCCTTGGCCGCGCATGAGCAAGGCGACGACGCCCGAGTTGGTGGCGACGCTGGCGCACGCCAACGCCTGGCACCGCGAAACCGCGGCGCGGCTCCTGTACCAGCGGCAAGACCGCAAGGCCGCGCCTGCGTTGGCAAAACTGGCCGCGGAATCGAAGTCGCCGCTGGGTCGAATGCACGCGCTGTATGCTCTAGCGGGTCTCGACGCGCTCTCGGCCGAGCGGGTGCTGCGTGCGCTCAATGACAAGCACCCCGGCGTAAGGACCCACGCCGTGCGGCTGGCGGAACGCGTGGCCAAGGAATCGTCCAACGTCCGCGAGCGGCTCGTGGCGCTGGCGGCCGATGACGACTTGCACGTGCGGTACCAGCTTGCCTTTACGCTTGGCGAGCTCGATGGGCCGGAGCGGTTGGTGGGGCTGGGTCGTATTGCCCGTCGTGACGCCGGCGACCATTGGGTGCGACTGGCCATCCAAAGTTCGCTGGCAACCGGCGTCGGCGAACTGTTCGCCGCGCTGACCGCCGACGACGATTTCCGACGTCGTGACACCGGCCGTGTGTTTCTGGCGTCGTTGGCCCGGCAGGTGGGAGTCGCCAATCGACAGAGCGATCTGGCGATGGTGCTCAGAACGATCGGCGAGGTTCCGCCCAGCGACCAGGCCGCACTGGCGGCGATCGTGCGGGGCTTGAGCGAGGGACTGGCCCAACGCGGCAGTCCGTTTGGCGAGGTCCTGGCCTCCGACTCGACGGGCAAAGCGGCCGCGGCGCTCGCCAAGTTGCTGGCCGCCGCCAAAACGACCGCTGCCGACGGCAAGCAGCCGGTGGCGGCGCGCGTCGAGGCCATCCGCACGCTGGGCCTTAGCGCGCCGGCCGGCAGCAGCGGCCTGCTCGCCGGGCTGTTGGACAACCGGGAGCCGCAAGAAGTCCAAGTGGCGGCACTCGGAACATTAGCTGCTTATCACGATCCGGGTGTGGCCGCGCTGGTGCTGGCGGCCTGGCCACACCTGAGCCCACGATTGCGAGTGCAAGCGGGCGAGGCGCTGTTTGCCAGGCCCGAGCGGACGGCGACGCTGCTCGACGCGATCGAAGCCGGCGAGGTGAGCGCCGCCGACGTCGATTCGGCTCGGCTCAAGCAGCTTGCCGCCGGCGGCGATGCGGCGATCCGCGCGAGGGCCGCGAAACTGGTCGAGGGTCTGAACCTGGGCCGGCGGCAGGATTTGGTCGAGGAGTTCCGCGACGTACTTACGCTGGGCGGCGACGCCGAGCGCGGGAAGCCGGCCTTCAAGAAGGTTTGCGCCGCGTGCCACAAGGTGGAGGGCGTGGGGCACGAGATCGGACCGAACCTGGCGACGATCAAGAACCGGGGGGCCGAGGCGCTGTTGGTGAACATGCTCGACCCCAGCCGCGAGGTGAACCCTCAATTCGTCAACTACGTGTTGCTCACCGACGACGGACGCCAGATGACCGGCATGATCGCCGCCGAAACGGCCACCAGCGTCACACTCAAGCGAGGCGAGGACGCCGGCGACACCGTGCTGCGGATCAATATCGAGGAGCTCGCGAGCACCGGCCTCTCGCTGATGCCCGAGGGGGTCGAGAAGCAGCTCACCCGGCAGGAAATCGCCGACTTGATCGCCTACCTGCTAGAGATCAAGTGAATCCGTGTTTTCTTGCGATTCCCTCCCTGGCGGTCGTGAATTCGTAGGGTGGGACAAGATCGCGGAGCGATCGCCGGCCCACCATCGGCCATGCGAATTCTTCATGGCTTTGCAGAATCTTTTGGAGGCGCCAGGTTCGGATGATTGCCGCGCAGCCAATTCAAGACATCTTTTTGCAACGACTGGACAAATTCAATCAACTCGTCCGCATTTTCGCCGGTGGCACCCCCTACGCTTTCGTATTCGACACGGTTTCGCTTCCGTCTGCAGGATTCGAGGTAGTCCGCGTCTGGCTGACGATCTGGCCCCAGGATGATGGGCAGCGCTTGCAAGGCCCGAAAGTGCGCGAGTTCCCGCTCCGGACGAAAACCTTCCGCGCACAACAGAGCCGTGCAAAGCTTGAGCGCGGCGTTGTAGGCGATGCCGAAGCGCCAATCATCGGAAATGACCTGGGCGCGGGCGTCCGCCAAATCGCGGCGCACGATCGCCAAAAGGTTGGCGATCTCCTTTCTGCTGGTCTCGTGCGGCTTCAACCAACCGTTAGCCTGCCATTGCTTCAAGGTCATGCTCGGAACCCACGAGGAAGATTTTGGGCGAAGCCAGGACCGCCGTCAGGAAATGGTCCCGCTGGCGCATTCGCTTGCCGAATTCCGCGAGGCTCAGTACGACGGGATTGATCTCCCGTCCTACTTGGTCGCCGACGCCGGATAGAAGGGCGCAGACCTTGCGCAAGCCGATGTTGCCGATCACCATGAGGTCAACGTCACTTTCCGAATTGGGCCCCCCGGCGGCCACCGACCCGAACACGAATGCGCACCCGATCCCTTCGCCCTTCAGCGCGGCTGCCAGAACATCGCCAAGCCCCAAAGTCTTGAGCACCAATCGGTGGATCTCGGAGTGCAGCGGGTGGCGCTGGTTGGCCGCGAAATAGACGCGATTACCGTCCCGCCGCCGCGCCACAATCCCAAGCTTCACGAGTTTTCCAAGATCCTGCCGCACGGTCCCAATGGCAAAGCCGGTCTGCCGTTGGATCTCGCGCAAATGCAATTCGCCGGCCCGCAAGCCGAACAGCACGCGAAAAATCTCGGCGCGCACCCGAGAGCAAATCAGTTGAGCCAAAAGGTTCATGCGTGCTCTTTTACCATACGATCGTGCTGTTTGACCATACGATCATGCCCAGCGCCGACCGCCCCGACCAGGGCGCTCACACGGTTTGGAATTGAAGTTCCTTCAGGTTCAAATTCGGCGCACGTTTCGAAAGATGTAGGATTTCGACGCCCACCACCTGCTTCTGATCATTGAAATCCAGCACCACGCCCGGCGAGACCTCCTCCGAGTCGACAATCGGCGAATCATCCAGCCGCAGGTAAAGCGCATCGGCTTGCTCGTCAACTTTCAGCTTCATAGCTTGCCTTTCATTTTTCGGTCGAAGTAAACGGTCACGACCCGCACGGGAGCGACCAGGTGATTGAATACCACGCGCAACACGCGATGACCATGTTCCGGTATGACCACCAGGGGGGAACTTTGGTTCTAGCGCGCCGCGATGCATTATGCAACCTCGTCGGCGGGTTTTCGCACGCCGTCGATACGGAAGCGGGTGGCGGCGCGCACGTCGTGGAAGCGGTTCGTGCGGCACAATTTGGGGCTCTCCATCGACACTCGCTCCACCACCAACCTGGCACCGGCATGCCGTGAGGGAGGGAAGCGACCACGAAACTCACGAAAGTCGATGGGCCAAGCTGTGGCTTCCGCGGGCGAATCCGGGTATCTTGGTGGCGACCAAGGTCGACGCAGGCCGGCACCGGACGCACTTCGGACGAGACAGGCTGTTTGTCACCTGGACCCTGGTCGAATTTCGGACCCTGTTTGACTATCGGACCCTGAGGCGCACGATGATGTTCTCGAATTCCACACGACCCATGACGTTGGGAGTACTGATGGTGTTTACGACCGTTCTGGTGGCCGAATCTCCCCTTCAGTCTCCGCTCCACGGCGACGAGGGGATGTGGCTGATGAACCGGCCGCCGCGCAAACTGCTCAGGCAGCGGTACGGCTTCGAGCCCAGCGACGCATGGCTTGAGCACTTGCGGCGCTCCAGCGTCCGGTTCAACAGCGGCGGCTCGGGATCGTTCGTGTCGTCGAACGGCCTGGTGATGACCAACCATCACGTCGGCGCCGATTGCCTGCAAAAACTGAGCTCGTCCGAACACGACTACATCCGCGAGGGCTTTTTCGCGCGGCAACAGGCCGAGGAGCTGAAGTGCGTCGACCTGGAGATCAACGTGCTCGTCGATATCGACGACGTCACCGAGCGCGTCGAAGAAGCGGTGGCCGGGCTCGATGCGGCCAAGGCACGCACGGCGCGCCGCGCCGTGATGAACACAATCGAACAGGAATCGTTTGCCGAGACGGGCCTCCGCAGCGACGTGGTGACGCTGTACCAGGGCGGAGAGTACCATCTCTACCGCTACAAGAAGTACACCGACGTGCGACTGGTATTCGCGCCGGAAAAAGACGTGGCTTTCTTCGGCGGCGATCCCGACAATTTCGAGTTCCCCCGCTTCGATCTCGACATTTGCTTTTTCCGCGTCTATGACGACGGCGAGCCCGCCAAGACCGAGCACTTCCTGCGCTGGAGTGAGTCGGGGGCCGGCGACGGCGAGTTGGTGTTCGTCTCGGGGCACCCGGGCCGGACGAACCGGCTCAACACGATGGCGCACCTCAAGTTCCTCCGCGACCGCACCTATCCCATGCAGCTCAATCTGCTGCGCCGCCGCGAGGTGCTGCTGAAGACCTACAGCGACCGTAGCCTGGAAAACGCCCGCCGCGCGCAGGACGACCTGTTCACCGAACAGAACCGGCGGAAAGCGAGGTTGGGCGGGCTGGCCGGCTTGCAAGACCCGGCGATCATGGGCCGCAAGCTCAGGCAAGAGCAGGCCCTGCGGCAGGCCGTCGCGAAAGACAAGAAACTCGCCGCCAGTTGCGGCGAGTCGTGGAAGCAGGTCGAGACCTCGCTCGACGTGCTGGCCGGCATCCAGGTTCAGTACAACCTTCTGGAAGCGATGTTGGCCTTCAACTGCGAACTGTTCCATGTCGCCCGCGGCGTCGCGCGGCTGGTCGACGAGAGCACCAAGCCCAACGCCGAGCGGCTCCGGGAATACAGCGAGGCGGGACTCGAATCGCTCAAGCAGCAGTTGTTCTCCGAGGCGCCGGTCTACAAGGATCTGGAAACGATCAAACTGGCCGATTCCCTCGGCATGTTCGTCGAAATGGCCGGCGCCGACGATCCGCTCGTCAAGCAGGTGCTGGACGGCCGTTCGCCGGTCGAATGTGCCACGGAACTGATCCAAGGCACGCGGCTGGTGGACGTCGCGTTCCGCCGCGAGCTGGTCGAAGGGGGCCAAGACGCGATCGAGTCGTGCGACGATCCGTTGATCAAACTGGCGCGGCTTGTCGATGGGCCGGCGCGCAAGTTGCGAAAAACCTTCGAGGAGCAGGTCGACGAGGCGCAGCGGCGCGCGTACGGGCAAATCGCCAAGGCGCAGTTCGCCCTGTACGGCAGCGACGTCTATCCCGACGCCACGTTCACGCTCCGGCTCGCCTTTGGGGTGGTCAAGGGGTTCCGCGAGCGGGGCGAAGAAATCCCGCCCTGGACGACGCTGGCCGGAGCATTCGATCACTCCGATGCGCACGGCGGCGTTTACCCCTTCCAGTTGCCGGGCCGCTGGTGGGACCATCGCGAAGACCTGGATGGTGAAACTCCTTTCAACTTCGTCTGTACGGCTGACATCATCGGCGGCAACTCGGGCAGCCCGGTCGTCAATCGCAAGGGCGAATTGGTCGGAATCATCTTCGACGGCAACATCCAGTCGCTGGTGCTCGACTTCGCCTACAGCGACGAGCAAGCCCGCGCCGTCTCGGTGCATTCCAGCGCCATCCGCGAGGCGTTGCGCAAGGTCTACGACGCGGAATCATTAGCCGACGAGTTGGGGCGGGACGATCAGGCCGTCGGCCAGTGATCGGGTCTTGTCCCAGGGCGGGCCACGATCAGCCCCGCGCCACCGAATCGAACTGGGCCGCGAGCCGGCCGGCGCGCACCGCCTGCTGGAAGGCCGAATGATCGCGTTCGGTTTGGTCGGCGTAGGCCACGGCGAATTGGGCGATTGCCAGCTCGAAGGCCTCGCCGGGACCCAAGTAGCCCGCGAGTTGCACCGCGTCGCCGGTGCGGGCGTGGGCCCGCGCCAGGGCCCAGCCGCAGAAACCCGCGTACTCCGTCAGGTCGCCGGCCGACATCGCCGCCAGATCGACCGAGCCTTTCATGTCGCGCAATTGGCGGAAATAGTAATCGAAACCCTGCTTCTCCGCCCGCGACCAGCCCAGGAAGATGTCGCTGGCCGACTGCATCAGCCGCTGGCCGACGACGACGCGCTGACCCTGGTTGGCATAGCCGCTCTTGCCGGCGTGCGGTTCCAGCACCGAGGCCCCCGCCTCCTTGAACTGCAAGATCAAGTGATCGTCGGCCCCGGCCGACATCAGCGCCACGGCGCAGCGCGTGCCCACGCTGCCGACGCCGACCACTTTCATCGCCAGGTCGATCGGTTCGTAACGGTCGAGCAAGGCGCGCCGCTCGTCGGGCAGTGAGCGGCGGTAATGGTGGAAAAGCTCGCGCACGTCCTGTTCGAACGGATCGCCGGCGGGCTGGTGAAAAATCAAGGGGGGGTTGTCGGCGATCCTTCGTCGACCGTCGACCACCACGGTCAGCCGTTTCACGACGCGGTCAGCGGCCCGCTTGGCGGCGCGCCGGGCACCCTTTTCGCGGCTCTCGCGGATTCTGGGGCGGTGCGACAGTTCCAAAGGCGACTCGACCTCGATCCGAGCGTACCAGACTTCCAAGACATGCATCGCGGCGAAGTCCAGCATTCGGCGCCGGTACGAGCGGACACAGGCCAGCGCGGCGTCGCGACCGTCGCCCTCGGAAAGGCCCGTCGCGCGGCCGGCCAGAACGAAACTCGTCGCCAGCCGTTTGACGTCCCATTCCCAGGGGGCCGGCAGCGTTTCGTCGAAATCGCTGACGTCGAACAGTAATGCCCGCTCGGGGCTGCCGAACGTCCCGAAGTTCAGCAAGTGGCAATCGCCGCAGGCTTGCACGCGCAACCCAGTGACGGGCGTGCGGGCCAGATCGTGGGCCATCAGGGCCGCCGAGCCGCGCAGGAACGTAAACGGCGAAACGAGCATCCGCGCGTACCGGATGGGCACCAACGAGGGCATTCGGCCCCGGCTGGAAGCTTCGACGAGCTCGATCGGGTCGATCCGGTCGGCCGGTGGACTCCATGCCGCGTGCTCTGAACGCGGCGTCCGGCCGCGCAGCAATTTGCCCTTGGCGTGCCGTTCGGCGCGCGTCGCCAGGTTGCGGCCGCCGGTGGGGGCGGTAGTCTGTGGCGGGTCAATCATGGAGCGAACTCGCGTGGCGGTGGAAACCGAGTCAAGTCTACCTTGAAGGGCCGCGGACAGCACGGTAATTCGCTCCGTTCCCCAACGCGACTCCCGATTCCTTGTTCCCGAACTGCGGCTGCCGGCGCGCTAGGCAACTTCGGGCCGGCCCCACCGTATGCGGGGAAAAGGAGATCGTCACGGAGTTGCCAACGTACGAATCGCGAGAAAACAAAACGGCCTTCACGGTAAAGGTCGCATGGACCGATGGTGAGGGGGGCGAGATCCGACCGCAGGCTCTGGTACACCTTCCCACGCTCGACCGGGACACCGACATGTTTCCGGAGCTAGGACAACCTCTGACGACGCGCCAACAACAGACGATCGACAAGCTCGCCAAGGAAATCGTCGGGAAGATCGAATCTCGATGGTGATGGGAAAAATGAGTGGCGTAACTTCCCAGGGGTGTTGCCCCTAGCTGTTACAGCGCGCCCTTTCAGGGCGGACGGCGTGGGCGCCATCGATTGTCTGGAGCGTGTCGTCCACGGTGGTCGGACTCCAAGG
>Ga0307373_10011404_pt1 | contig 12887 bp, 10 predicted proteins | sample OX2MG_FD_202534 | JGI IMG/M metagenome (GOLD analysis project Ga0307373, IMG submission 202534) | Soil microbial communities from Risofladan, Vaasa, Finland - OX-2 | ecosystem: Environmental > Terrestrial > Soil > Coastal area > Acid sulfate soil | place: Finland: Risofladan, Vaasa | collected... | reverse complement strand
GCAACCCGGTGCACAGCTTTGCCCCGGCGCTGGCCGAGCTCGCCAGCCGCGTCTGGGACCGGGGCAATGAGCATTTCCAGCCCACGACGTTCCAGGTCTCCAACCTGAACGCCGGCACGGGCGCACCGAACGTGATTCCCGGAGAGCTCAAGGCGCGCTTCAACTTGCGTTACTCCCCGGTACAGCGGCTCGATGAGATCAAGGCTACGGTCGAGCAGATTCTGCAGCGCCACCGGGTCGATTACAGCCTCGAGTGGTACCTGTCAGGCGAGCCCTTCTATACGCCTCCCGGGCAGCTTTCGGGCGCCGTGTGCGCCGCAGTGCGAACCATCACCGGGCGCGAGCCGCGGCTGTCCACCGGCGGGGGAACCTCCGATGGCCGCTTCATCGCGCCGATGGGCGCGGAGGTGGTGGAGCTCGGCGTCGTCAACGCGAGCATTCACAAGGTCAACGAGTGTGTGCGCGTCGAGGATATCGACGCGCTGCATGCGATCTATCTGCAGGCGCTGCGCAACCTGCTGGGCTGAGCGCGGCGGCGCGCGCCGCTACGGGGCGGGCCGTGCCCCGCTACGAGCGTGACCAGGCCCCGCGCCGGCGCTGGGGGAAGTTCGCGTACAGCGCCAGGGCGCCCAGCGCCACCGTGGCGATGAGCACCCAGGCCGGCATCGTCAGCCCCAGCAGCTGCCAGGTGACCTTGGCGCATTCGCCCGAGCCGGTGAGGACCTTGCGAATCACATCTCCGACCGGAAAGATGCTCAGCATGTATGACAGCGACGCGCCGCAGGCGGCCACGGTGCCGGGCGGCTGGCTCTGGATCCACACGTGCCGCGCGGCCACCCCGATGGTCGCCAGCGCGGCCAGCACCAGCAGGACTCCGTAGATGCGCGCGCCCCAGCGTCGCGGGTTATGCACGGCAGCCAGCACGAACAGCAATCCGACCACGCCGATGCCGATGCGCTGAAAGATGCACAGCGGGCAGGGCTCGAGCCCGAGCACGGCCTGGGCGTACCAGGCATACCCGAGCATTCCCACGCAGGCGATGAAGCCCAGCAGGTTCAGGGTGCGCGACATCAGCGAGGGCGCAGCATCAGCCGCGGTGGGCGCGCTCGGCGAGCTCGCGCTCGGCGCTGTCGAGCGAGGTGTGGCGCACGTCCTTGCCATGGACCATGTAGATCACGTACTCGCAGATGTTCTTGGCATGATCGCCGATGCGCTCGAGGGAGCGCACCACCCACATGACCTCGAGCGCGCGCCGGATCGCGTGCGGGTTTGCGGTCATCAGCTCGATGCACTGGCGCTGGATGGACTCGTACTGCTGGTCGACCGCGCGATCCTCGCGGCAGGCCCGAAATGCCGCCTCGGCATCCAGCCGCGCGAACGCATCCAGCGTATCGCGCACCATGGTCTGCACTGCGCCGCCGAGGGCCCTGACTTCACGGTAGCGGTCGGGCGGATGCTCGAGGCCGGCCAGCCGGGCGGCGATCTGCCCGATCTTCTCGCATTCGTCCCCGATGCGCTCCAGGTCGGTGATGGTCTTGATGGTCGCGACGATCATGCGCAGGTCCCCGGCGGCCGGTGCACGCGTGGCGAGGATGCGCCAGCATTCCTCGTCGATCGAGACCTCCATGCCATTGACCTTATTGTCGTCCAGGGCCACCGCGCGCCCGAGCAGGCTGTCGCCCTCGGTCAGGGCGGTGAGACCGCGTACCAGCTGCTCCTCGACGAAGCCACCCATTGCCAGCACCTTGCTGCGCACGCGCTCGAGCTCGGCGTTGAACCGGGTCGAGGTGTGGTGGGAAAAGTCGGCCGCTTCCATGATCTGCTTATACACTCCAACGCACGCACGGCGCGCCGATCAACTATAGCGCAAGCTATCAACATTGAAAGCGATGCGCCGCGCAGGCGTACAAAAATATCCGCACCACGGTGCACTGGCCTGCGGCTGCGCGGTCACGTCGGCCAGCGTCGCATCCGCCAGGGTCGCCGCAGCCAGCCGCGCGTCGGAGGTACCCCGTGCGGCGAGCTGCCGAGCTCGCTCAATGCCCAGTAGGGGGATGTGCGGGTCTTCGGTGGAATTTTCTCACGACGGCGCTGCGCCCGTCACGGCACCGCGGTGACCCGGTCGCGCAGGTACACCGGCAACGCGGCCTCGGGCGCGACCGCGCAGGCCAGGCCATCCTGCACGGCCAGCGCTGCGATCTCGCGCGCATGCGGATACAGGTCCGGCAGCAGCGCGTTCACCTCGGCGGCAAAGGCCGAACGCAGCAGCGGGTAGGCCGCAAAGCCCGAGCCCGCCGCCACGATCCCGGCTGCCCCGATCCAGTGCGCGGGCAGCACGACGGCCGGCGGCGCATCGACCGCCTCGCCGCCGACCACGGCGAGCGTGGCCGTGGCGGTATCGGTCACGGCGGCCTCGAAGCACGCCCAGTAGACCTCCCCCATGCGCGCGTCCTGGCAGATCAGGGCCCGCAGCGGCGCCGCCGGTGCCGGCGCCGCTGCTGGCACCAAAGCGGCCAGCGCCTGTGCGGCCAGCGCGCGCAGGTCCGACACCGCAATCAACGGCACCTGCACGGCTATGCCCAGTCCCTGGGCGATCGCGGCCGCCAGCCGCAGCCCGGTGAAGGCGCCGGGGCCGCGCCCGAATGCGATCGCATCGAGCGCGCCGAGGGACAGGGCCGCCTCGGCCAGCAGGGCGTCGATCATCGGCAGGATCAGCTGCCCGTGCGCCCGCGGTGCCCACTGGTCCCGCGTGAGTACCGCGCCGTCGACCCACAGTGCCGCCGAGCACAGGTCGGTGGCGGTATCGAGCGCCAGCAGCTTCACGAGGCCAGCGCCTCGTTGCGCGGGGGCACCAGCGCGGACAGCCGCGCGCAGGCCGCGGCGGCTTCGCGGGTAACACTCATCGGCGGCAGGTTGGCGCGAAACAGGCGGCCATAGCCGCGCGCGGTCAGCCGCGGATCCCCGATCATCACCACTCCGGCATCGTGCTCGCTGCGAATCAGGCGACCCACTCCCTGCTTGAGCGCGAGCACCGCCTCGGGCAGCTGGTAATCGGTGAATGCATTGGCACCCTGGGATTGCAGGTGTTCGATGCGTGCGCGCACCACCGGGTCCTCCGGGGAGGCGAACGGCAGCTTGTCGATGATCACCAGCCGCAGTGCCGGCCCCTGCACGTCCACCCCCTCCCAGAAGCTGGCGCTGCCGAGCAGGACGGCGTGGCCGCTACTGCGAAAACGGCGTAGCAGCAGCTCGCGCGGCGCCGTGCCCTGCACCAGCAGCGGCAGTGTGCCGGGCAATATCTGCGCAAGCTGTGCGGCGGCCTGCCGCAGCGCCCGCAGGCTGGTGAACAGCAGGAAAGCCCCGCCGGCGGCCGCAAGGATCAACGGCAGCGCAGCCTCGATCAGCGCCGGGGTGTAGCGCGCATCGGATGGCTGCGGCAGCGGCGGCGGCAGGTAGAGCAGCGCCTGGCGCTCATAATCGAACGGGCTGGCCAGACACAGTGACGCCGCCGAGGCGAGTCCCAGGCGGCCGGCGAAGTGCGAGAAATCCTGCGCCACCGCCAGGGTCGCGGACGTGAACACCCAGCCGGTGCGACCCTGGTCGATGAAGGCGCGAAAGCGTTCCGAGATATCGTATGGCAGCAGCCGCAGCCCGAAGCTGCGTGCGTCGGCCCACAGCGTGCGCGCCCCGGCGCTGTCCTCATCGATGATCTGGCGCAGCACTGCAGCCTGTGCCCCGGCGCGCGCGGCGCAGGACTGCAGCGCCGGCTGCGAGGCACACAACGCCGCGAGCTGCCCCTGCAGCCACAGCAGCTGCTGCTCGAGCTCTTGCACGCCGGCGCGGGCCGCCGCGGGCAGCTCCTGCCAGGCGAGCGGCCGTTCGGCCGGACCGATGGCGGCATGCGCGGCGCGGATCGCGCGCAGCATCGGGACCGACAGACGCGCGCGCAGCGCGGCGGCCTCGCTCGCGGCGACTCCGGCGTCGCGCAGCACCGGGACCAGGTCGGCCAGCAGCAGCTCGATCTGGCGTGCGCTCAGGCTGGCGCCGAAGAACTCGCTCGCCAGGTCCGGCAGCTGATGCGCCTCATCGACGATCACGGCATCGACGCTCGGCAGCAGGTCACCGAAGCCATCCTCCTTGAGCGCCATGTCCGCCAGCAGCAGATGGTGATTGACGACCACGATGTCGGCATCGAGTGCGGCACGACGGGCCGCGAACACGTGACAGTGCGCGAACTCGCTGCAGCGGCTGCCGCTGCAGGTCTCGCGCGTGGAGCTGAGCTGCCCACGCAGCGGATGCTGCTCGCCGAGGCCAGGCAGCTCGGCCAGATCGCCGCTGCGGGTGGACTGGGCCCATCGCAACACCGGCACCAGCATTGCATCGATACCGGCCTCGGTATCGGAGTCGGCCGGAGCGGGCAGCAGCTCGGCCTGCCGTCCGACGTCAACGAGGCGCGCGCGGCAGAGATAATTGGAGCGGCCCTTCAGCAATGCGAGGCGTGCGGGCCGGCCCACGGCAGCGCAAAGGAGCGGCAAATCCCGATGAAACAGCTGATCCTGAAGGGTGCGGGTGCCGGTGGAAATCAGCACGCGCAGTCCCGACAGCAGCGCCGGCACCAGGTACGCGTAGGTCTTGCCGGTGCCGGTCCCGGCCTCCACCAGCAGCACTTCGCGGCCATGCAGGGCCGCATCGATCCGGGACGCCATCTGCTGTTGCGCCGGGCGTGGCTTGAAGCCGGCAAGCACGCGCGTGAGCGGGCCGTGAGCGGCGAGAACAGCGTCGATATCACGCATTGACGATAGTATGGACCGCGGCCGACCTGTGCGGGCCGCAGGCTGGGAGGACAGCGCTCGAATCTGGCAAAATTGCCGCAAAACTCCCGCAAGCCACACACTGGCCGGTATAATCCGGCTCCCCTTTGAGCAATGCCCAATCGAGGATACCCCATGGCGACAGCTCCCCATACCCTCGCTTCTGAGTCGGAAATATCCAGAAATGTCGCGGATTGGGTGGCGCAGGTGCAGGATCTCACCACGCCCGAGCGGGTGTATTGGTGTGATGGGTCGCGTGCGGAGTTTCAGCGGCTGCGCCGGGAGCTGGTCAGCAAGGGCCAGCTGCACGAGCTCAACCAGAGCAGCTTCCCCGGTTGCTACCTGTATCGCTCCGATCCGAGTGACGTCGCCCGCGTCGAGCATTTGACTTATATCTGCACGCGCTCGAAGGAAGACGTCGGCCCGAACAACCACTGGATGGACCCGACCGAGGCCAAGGCGAAGCTGCACGAGCTGTTTCGCGGCTGCATGAAGGGCCGCACGCTGTATGTCGTGCCCTACTGCATGGGGCCGATCGACTCACCGTACTCGCGCTGCGGGGTGGAGATCACCGACAGCGCCTACGTGGTGCTGAACATGGCGATCATGACGCGCATGGGCCGCGCGGCACTCGAGCGCATTGCCACCGACGGCACGTTCGTGCGCGGACTGCACTCCACCGGGGACCTCAATCCCGAGCGGCGTTTCATCATGCACTTTCCCGAGGAACTTTCGATCCAGAGCATCGGCTCCGGCTACGGCGGGAACGCCCTGCTCGGCAAGAAGTGCCACGCGCTGCGCATCGCCAGCTGGCAGGCGCGCAGCGAGGGGTGGCTGGCCGAGCACATGCTGCTGGTGGCGCTGCAGAGCCCGCGCGGTCAGACCCATTATGTCGCCGCAGCGTTTCCGTCCGCCTGCGGCAAGACCAACCTGTCGATGCTGATCCCGCCCGAGTCGCTGCCGGGGTGGAAAGTCACCACGATCGGCGACGACATCGCGTGGCTACAGCCCGGCGCCGACGGGCGGCTGTGGGCGATCAATCCGGAGGCCGGCTACTTCGGGGTGGTGCCTGGCACCAGCAGCAAGACCAACCGCAACGCCTACGAGACCATCCGCCACGACACGATCTTCACCAATGTCGGGGTGACGGCCGACAACGAGCCGTGGTGGGAGGGCCGCGGCGAGGGCACCCCGGTCACCGACTGGCACGGCAACCCCTACGACGCCACCAAGAGCCCGGCAGCGCATCCGAACGCACGCTTCACGGTCGCCGCCTCGCAGAACCCGGCCTACTCCAAGGCCGCCGATGATCCGCGTGGCGTACCGATCTCGGCGATCATCTTCGGCGGGCGGCGGCGCTCACTGGCCCCGCTGGTGTACGAGGCCCGCAGCTGGGCGCATGGCGTGCTGGTCGGCGCCTCGGTGGCCTCCGAGACGACCGCCGCGGCGAGCGGCCAGGTCGGCGTGGTGCGCCGTGACCCGATGGCGATGAAGCCGTTCTGCGGCTACAACTACGGGGATTACTGGGCGCATTGGCTCGAGGTCGGCGCCAAGCTCAGGCACGCGCCGCGAATCTTCCACGTCAACTGGTTCCGCCAGAACGCCGCCGGCAAGTTTCTGTGGCCCGGCTTCGGTGACAACCTGCGCGTGGTCGCCTGGATGCTGGACCGCTGCGACGGGCGTGCCGGTGCGATCGACACACCGATCGGCTACATGCCGCGGCCCGGTGACATCCTTACGGAAGGACTCGATCTGGACGCGAACACGATGGCTGAACTGAGCGCCGTGCCGATGGACGCGTGGCGCGGCGAGATCGCGGAATTCCGCGAATACCTGCGCGGATATGGGTCACGCCTGCCCGCTGCGATGCTCGAGCAGGCTGACGACGTGGCGCGCAGGCTGGAGGCGACCGCTCCGCAGGGCTGAGCGCAGTCCGCGTGGCGCGCGCCCTTGCCCGCGCCTAGTCCTCCTCGCACACGAAGCGCAGCGTCAGCGGCGAGTCGCGCTCGGGGATGCGCCCCAGGCCGATCAGGCCGGCACCCTTGATCGGCATGCTGTCACGGCGCAGGAACGATTCCTCGCCGTTGACCTGTACGAAAGTGCCGTTGGTACTCTGGTCGGTCAGTGTGAATCGATTGCGGGCGAACTCGATGCGCGCGTGCAGCCGGGAGATCAGGTTGCCGCGCACCACCACGTCATTGTCGTCGGCGCGGCCGATCGCCACGTGGGTGCGGCGCTCATCCAGCACGAACTCCTGGTCCTGCAGCGTGAGCCGCAGCCGCCGCGCGTGCCGGGCGTCCCGCCCGCTCAGCGCGATCGCCGGCAGCATGCTGGTCACATCTTCGGATTGCCACAGCACCTCGTAGAGTGCGATCTCCCCACCCTGTCCGCGGATGGTGGCCACGTCGATCTGTCGCACCGACGCACGCCATTCGGGTGAGAGCCGCTCGATGACCGCGACCGTGGTGATGATCTGCCCGGCCTTGGCCTGGCTGGTCATGCGGTTGGCGGTGTGCACGCTGGCGCCGAACACATCACGCGCCTCCAGCACCACTGGGCCGAAGTGACAGCCGATGCGGATGCAGACGGGCTGGCCTTCCACGCGCAGCGCGCTGTGAGTGGTGATCTGCCGCTGCATCTGTCCGGCCGCGTTCAGCGCATCATCGGCGCTCGGGAACGTCGACATCACCTCATCGCCGATCGTCTTGATCACCGTGCCGCTGTGCTGCTCGGTGGCTGCGCGCATCACTTCGATGCAGGTGGCGATCATGTCGCGCGCGCGCAGATCGCCCATGGCCTCGAACAGCCGCGTGGAGCCGACCACGTCGGCAAACAGGATCGCAAGCTCGATATCTTTGCCCATGCTTTCCTGAAACCTTAATGCATCGGGCCCGAGTGCATGGTGCAACGCTCATTTGTGTGCGCGTGGCGAAGAATATACCGCGGGCGGCCCAACCGCCACGTCAGCGGCCCGTCAACCACTGCACAGGTCCCTCAGGCATTGCAGTACGCGGCGGCCTGGCGCAGCAAAGCGGCCGCAGCATCCGCAGCACTGCTGGCGGGCAGTGCCAGCCCCGCCTGCGACAGCCAGTGCCGATAGCGGCGCGCACCGGGCGTACCTGCGGCGAGACCGAGCATGTGGCGCGTGATCGCGCTCAGACGCGTGCCCGCGGCCACCTCGTGCTCGGCATAGTCGGCCATGCGCTCCAGCAGCGCCTCGGCCGACGGGCAGCGCCACCCGTCATTGAAGATCTCCAGGTGCAGCTCCGCCAGCACCCGTGGCCGGTGATAGACCTCGCGTCCGAGCATGACGCCGTCCGACCACATCAGCGCCGCGCAGCATTGCGCCGTGGTACGAAGCCCGCCGTTGACGCCAATCCACAGCTGCGGGTGCTCCTGCTTGAGCCGCTGCACGATGTCGAAGCGCAGCGGCGGCACCTCGCGGTTTTCTTTTGGTGACAAGCCGCCGAGCACCGCCTCGCGCGCATGCACGATGAAGTGTCGGCAACCGGCCTCCGTCACCGCGGCCGTGAAGCCGCTGAGGCGCTGATACTCACGCTCGCCGAAGTCACCCGAGCCCACCGAGCGGCCCGGTACCACGCCGATGCGCATCTTCACCGTCACCGGGATCGCCACCGCGGCGCGCATCGCCGCGACACACTCGGCCACGCGCCAGGGCTCGAGCATCAGGCAGGCGCCGAAGGCCCCCGCATGCACCCGATCGCTCGGGCAGCCACAATTGAGATTGATCTCGTCGTAGCCGGCCAGCTCGCCGGCGCGCGCCGCGGCGGCCAGCAGGGCCGGGTCACTACCACCCAGTTGCAGCGCGAGCGGGCGCTCATCGGGGCAATGGCGCAGCAGCCGCTCGCGGTCGCCATGCATCAGCGCGGCGGCGGTGATCATCTCGGTATACAGCAGCACCCGCGGGGAGAAGCCGCGCAAGAAGAAGCGGCAGTGCCGGTCGGTCCAGTCCATCATGGGAGCGACGGACACCTTACGATCGAGTTTCTCGGCCAGAAAATCGTCTGAAACGCCGATTTTTTCAGGCTTTGGCGACTCAGGCGTTTCTGCAGGATTGTTGGGCATTTGGTGGAGTTTAGCGTTTGCCGGGGAGACATAAAGGAGACATGATCTCCATGTCTCCCCGAAAATCATATGGCCACGATCAAAGCCCGCAGGCAATCCGACGGTGCGATGCGCTACACGGCGATCGTGCGCGTACGCCGCCGTGGGCAAATCCTGCACCGCGAGAGCCGAACCTTCGCGCATCGTACTGCGGCCCTTTCGTGGGCGAAACACCGTGAAGTCGAGCTCGAGGACCCCATCGCGCTCACCTGCAGGCGACACACGCCGGTGCCGCTCGCCGAGCTAATCCGCTGGTACATCGACACCTTCGAGCCGATCTCCAAGTGGCAACGCGGTAAGCAGAGTCACCTTGAATTCCTGGAGCGCAATGCGCTCGGAAGGACCAATGCACTCGACCTCACCGCCGCAGCCCTGATCAACCACGTGCGTGCTCGCCGCGCCGACGGGGCTGGGCCAGCAACGGCGCTGAACGATCTGGTCTGGATTGGCGTGGTGCTGAGGGCCGCGAAGAGCATCCAGGAAATCCCCGTGCGGCCCGAAATTGTCCACGAGGCCCGCAGCGCCTGCAGGGAACTGCGCCTGGTCGCCAAGCCTCGCAAGCGCTCGCGGCGACCGACGCCGGAAGAACTGGGACGGCTGCGCGAGCATTTTGCGAGGCGGGACCGGCGCGCCAGGATACCGATGGGCGCCATCATGGAATTCGCAATCGCCTCGGCGCGCCGCGAGGCAGAGATCTGCCGGCTTGAATGGCTCGACAACGATACCGAGACGCGTACCGGCATCGTCCGCGATGCCAAACATCCGACCGCCCGCGAAGGCAACCACCGCCGCTTCCGCTACACACCCGAGGCCTGGGCGATCGCGCAGGCCCAGCCGCGCACCCGTCCCTACATCTTCCCCTATGACCCCCAGAGCGTCGGTAGTGCCTTCACACGCGCCTGCCAGCTGCTCGGCATCAAGGATCTGCGGTTCCACGATCTGCGGCATGAGGCCACCAGCCGTTTGTTCGAGCGCGGCTACCAGATACACGACGTCGCGCAGTTCACCCTCCACGACTCCTGGAACGAACTGAGGCGCTACGCGAATCTCAAACCCGAGAACGTGCGCGACATCGCGCTGCCGCCTGGCACCGGCGAGCTACACGATCGCTTCCCTGGCGCGATTATCGTGGCTCCGCGGCCCGCTCGCGACGTTGGTCGATCAGCTCGGCGAGATCCGCCGCACTGACGAGCCACGGCGATTTCTGTCCGCCCAGGCGAAACACCGGGCACGGCAGCATCTTCGCCGGCGCCCGGCGACGCGCCTCCTCGTACGAGAGGCCGAAATACTTGGGTGCGACGCGCTCGAGAGGGATGTGGGCCTCTCCGAACTCAGCCAGCAGGCCGAAGTAGGTGCTGTTCACAGAATGGCCTTGCTGTTACAACTTCGCATGGTAGAAATTCCGGCTCTCATCTGTACGCGACGACCGGTCCAGCAGCGAAGAGGGGTGCGTCGGAATCGACGGCCCTTCTCACCGCGACGATGCGCTTTGCCCGAAAAGTTCCACTTCCTTCTCCAATCCTCGGGCGGGCAACGTGCGAGAAGCGAAGCGCGCCGAGCACGACCAAGGAGACGACAGCGACAGCGGTTTCTGGGGTGTCGGGGCGCAGCCCTGACCAAGGGAGGTTGTGACGATTCCGGACGCGGTCCGGAGTCGTCGAACAACCGCATACCCTGTAGGGTTGGTGCGTCGCGTCCCGCGTTGACGGCTATCTGGACACGCGGCCGTTGCCGTCTCGGGGATTACTACTGTGACCCGCGGGCAACCCAAGACTCGGCGCATCGGACTGCGGATGTCGGGCGTAGCTGCTGAGGCGCTGAGACAGCAGGCGCTCGACTGCGGACTCACGATGTCCGAGCTCATCCGCCGACGGATCGGAGGTCAAAGCGTGGTGAGCCGAACCGACCGTGAGACGGCACGCAGCATCGATCAGCTCGGCCGGATGCTCAAGCATCTGTACCCCAAGGGCCAGGACTGGGCCACCCCGGACGAGCGCAAGCGGTGGTGGGTTCTGGTCACCGAGCTCGAGCACACCGCGAAGGCGCTGCGTGCTTCAGCACCGGGTGCACTCTGACATGCTCGCGAAGGTCATCACGCTCGCGCACAGCCGCGGGGCTAACGGCTTCGGCCCGGTACTGCGATATCTGCTGCACGCGGAGCAACGAAAGAATTCCCCGACTCCCGAATCCGGACACCTGCATCTCGTGCAGGAGCCGTTCTGGTCGGCCGCAGAGGATCCACGCGAGTACGCGCAGGATCTGGCGCAGGTATTCGACGAGCAGGCACGCCACTGCCGGGGTCGCGGCCGCTTTACCGGCAATCCCGTCTATCACGTGGCGATCAGCTGGATGGAAGGCGAACACCCGACGCCCCGGCAGGCGGAGCGAACCAGTCAGCACATGATGCAGGCACTCGGATTTGGACAATGCCAGGCTGTTTGGGCCATTCACCGAGACACCGGGAACGATCACGTGCACCTGGTCGTCAATCGCGTGGATCCGACCAAGCTCACGGCGGTCAGCGTCCCGCGGGGCGACTACTTCGTGCTCGACCGCTGCATGCGGGAGCTGGAGCTCGAATTGGGATTCGCACCGACACACGGCCCTCACATCACGATCGACACGGCGGAGGGTCCGAAGATCGTGCGTATGAGCCGCGCGGAGCGAGAGGCCCGGGGCCTTCTGCGGGATGGGGATGGCCTACGGCTCAGCCCGCGCGCGCAGCGCGGCGAGCAGAATCTCGCGGCCCCGTCCTTCCAACGGTGGCTCACGGACGCACCGGCCAGCGCGCTGCATCGGGCGGTCACATGGCGCGCAGCGAGCTGGCAGGACGCTCACGAGATACTCGCCGGATTTGGCTGCGTCATCCAGCCCAGAGGCAGCGGCATGGTGGTGACGACCACTCTGTCGAACGGCCGGGTGCTTGCGGCCAAGGCGTCCCTCCTGGGCCGCTGGGCCTCCAAGGCGTCGCTGGAGCGAGTGCTCGGACCCTATGCGGAACCGACCCCCGGCTCGCTTCGGCGAGCTGACCCGCGAAGGGGCTACGAACACTTTATCGAGCGCGAACGTCGTGCCGAGATTGGATCCCCTGGGTCGCGGGCTGAGGGGCAGCGGCTGGTGCGCCGTGCTGAGAGGGAACAGGCGCGCCGACAGCTCGCCGAGCGATACGCTCGGGAGCAGGCGCAGCTTCAGGCGAGACGCCGGCGAGAGCGACAATCGCTACTGGCGCGGCAGGAGCAAGAGCGACGCCTGCTGGCCCGTGCGCACCACGAACAGCGGCGGAGGGCACGCGAGCTATCCCGGGGGTGCCGGAACGGGGGCATCGCCCTCGCCCTCTGGGCCTTCGCGGCGGCGAGTGAGCGCGAGGGGCTACAGCGCCGCCAATCCGCTGAACGGCGCGACCTGACGGACAAACTGCCCCGCGGAGAGGTCTGGAGCTGCTGGCTCGAGAGGCAGGCGGCTGCTGGGGATGAGGCGGCACAGGCGGCCCTGCGTGGTATTCGGTATCGCGAGCGCCGCAGACCGCGGCAGGAGGGCATCGCGGGGGAGGAGATCTCTGCGCAGCGACCCTTCACCGTCGGGAGCCTGCGCGCCGAGATCGATGCGGCACGACATCTCATCATTTACCGCCGAGCCGACGGCAATGAAGTCTTCCGCGATGTGGGGCCGCAGATTGTGATGAGCGACAAGTGCGATGAGAGCCTTGAGGCCGCCCTGCGGGTGGCGGCGCAGAAGTATGGGGGCCGAGTTCAACTGACGGGCAGCGAACGCTTCCGCGAGCGCGCGGCACGAATGGCAATTCAACTCGGTATCGTTGTCGAGAACGCGGAGTTGCAGGTCGTCATCCGCGAGGAGCGGCAGCGCGTTGCAGAGCGCTGGGGCGAGCGGCGAGTTGCTCCAACGTTTTCGCCGGATAGTCCTCCACGCCAGCCTCGGCCAGGGCGGTCACAG
>Ga0307373_10011403_pt1 | contig 12888 bp, 8 predicted proteins | sample OX2MG_FD_202534 | JGI IMG/M metagenome (GOLD analysis project Ga0307373, IMG submission 202534) | Soil microbial communities from Risofladan, Vaasa, Finland - OX-2 | ecosystem: Environmental > Terrestrial > Soil > Coastal area > Acid sulfate soil | place: Finland: Risofladan, Vaasa | collected... | reverse complement strand
CGTTGACTAAGCGTCGCGCATCGGATTAGCTGATAAATCCATCCGCGGTGGGGCTGTAGCTCAGCTGGGAGAGCGCCTGAATGGCATTCAGGAGGTCGCGCGTTCGATCCGCGTCAGCTCCACCAATTAAATCTCCAATCATTTCGTGCCTTTTCTAGGGAATTCAGCGGAATTTCCTGCGCTCGTGAATGAGGCAAAAAGAGGTCATGTAGACGTGGTGTAGACGCGCCGCCTGAGAGATCGGATGGCAGCGCATATCTCTCGTCGTTCCGACGTCATCCGTTGGTGACTCTCTCCACGACTTACCGACAACAGCCGTGGCCCCCTGTTAATGGCTTCTGACTAGGTGGCCGAAAACCGTCTGTTAACGGACAAACCCAAATCGCTAGGCAAGAAGGGTAATTTCGTGTATCACTCAAAATAGGTAGTGCGAAATACAGATTGACCCGCACTCCCCCGTTCCACGGCCACGTAAGCGCCGCGTCTCGCGGAAGCCTACCGCGTACCAAATAGACTAGGTCTCGCTCGAACCATCTATCGGGCGCTTCGCGCACCCTTCTCGCGGAAAGAAGGATCTCATCCAAACGAGGGCTTTCTCTCTGGAAGCTCGTTGCGGAGTTCTATGACCACTAATCAAGGATCGGATCGTCTTCTTTCTCAATCAGAAGCAGCGGAGTTCCTAGGCGCAGCAAAGCGCACACTGGAAAGCTGGCGAGCACAGCGCAAGGGGCCGCCGTTCATCGCAATCTCGAGGCGCTGCGTGAGATACCGGCTCGCAGATATATCGGCGTGGCTGGAACGGCACGTCGTAGCGACGGACAACGGGTCGTCCGCTTCCGGCGAGGTCGCTTAATGGAAGCCGTACAAACTGCGGCTGGTGATCTCGTAGTTACGAAACACTTCGCGGCCGGCGAGGTTGAAACGGCGCACTGGAAGGGACGTGTGCTGGACGTCGCGACGAGCCTCCGCCGCAAATACTCCGACTTGCAGAGGGCGGACCTTCGAGAGCAAATCAAACTAAAACTCGCTCTTGCCGTCGAGGGGAAGGAATACAAGCGCCCCGATGGGATGGATGAGGCATTGTTTGTAATGGCCATCGACGAGATCGTCGATATTGTCTTGCGTGCCGAGCCCGGAAGCACCGACAGCGCATCCTACCCATTTTCTCTCGATGAGACCGGCGTCTACTTTGCGGAAAAAGGTAAGGGCGAAACGCACTGGGTGCGGGTCTGTTCTTACCTAGAAATCGAAGCGGCCACGCGCGATGAGCTATCCGAAGACTGGGGCCGGAGTTTGCTTATCCGTGATCCATCGGGCGTGAAGCATCGATGGGTGATGCGAATGTCCGCACGGGCGGGCGACGCCCGCGCCGTCAAAGCGGAACTACTGCGGCTCGGACTGACAATCGAACCGGGTCCGAAAGCAGAGAACAGGTTCTGGCAATATATCGATGCGGGTGGTTCGCGCTCAAAGGCGCTCATTGCGAATGCGGTGGGGTGGCATCAAGGGCGGTTCGTTTTGCCGGATGTAGTTATCGGCGACGAAGGTGATGAGCGAGTCCTATTCGGCGGCCGCGCGAGCGGCCACGCTTATCGCGTGAGCGGAAGTCTCGAGGACTGGCGGGAGCACGTCGCCGCGGCTGCTCTCGGGAATAGCAGGCTGGTCTTTGTAATCTCACTCGCATTTGCTGCGCCGCTGGTCGAGGTCGTGGGCGCCGAGTCGGGCGGCTTTCACATGGTCGGTAGTTCCAGCACTGGAAAGACCACGGCCTTGGACGCGGCTGGAAGTGTATGGGGCGGCGGCGGAATCCAGGGCTACAAGCAGCTGTGGCGGACGACGGCGAACGGCCTTGAAGGAACTGCCGCTCGCCATTGTGACGCGCTGCTTTGTCTCGATGAAATCTCCCAAGCCAATGGGCGTGATGTAGGAGAAGCCGCCTACCTTCTAGCTAACGGCCAAGGGAAGGCGCGCGCGAAACAGGATGGCTCTGGGAGGGCGGTCGCGCAGTGGCGGTGCCTTTTCCTAAGTACGGGTGAGCTTTCTCTGTCGGACAAGCTCGCAGAAGATGGCAAGGTCGCGAGAGCAGGGCAGCAGGTCCGAGTTTTGGATATCCCGGCGGACGCGGGGCGAGGGCTTGGCCTGTTTGAGGATACCCATGGGGTCGATGCGGCGGAATTCGCCGAACAGCTAAAGGCCGCGGCGACCAGATACTTCGGGACGCCTATCCGGGGCTTCCTGAGGCAACTCTGTCCGAGGCGCGAGGCGGTTGCGAAGAGTCTACTTCCGGGGATTGACGAGTTCGTCCGCAAGCATCTACCAGCCGGAACGGATGGGCAGGCAACCCGTGCGGCACAGCAGTTCGGGCTAGTGGCGGCGGCGGGTGAGCTTGCTACGTCGATGGGAATCACGGGATGGAAAGCCGGTACTGCGGAAGCGGCGGCGGGCACTTGCTTTGCGGCCTGGTTAGAGCGGCGGGGCGGGCCGGGACCGGCGGAAGTTAGGGACGGCTTGGAACAAGTGCGGCGATTCTTTCAGCAGCACGGGGAAAGCCGCTTCACTGACTTAGACGCGCCGGACGATAAGCACGCGACGATAAATCGGGCCGGTTACAGGAAGACGGCCGATGGCGGCGATCGGGAATTTTTTGTCTTCGTTGAGCTCTTTCGGAGCGAAGTGTGCCGTGGGTACGACCACAAGCAACTCGTCAAAGTGGCGGTGGATAAAGGCTGGTTGACTCCCGGTCAAGGTGCACGCGCGCCGCAAACTCAGATGCGCCCCCCTGGCGCGGCGATGCCGCTACGCTTTTATCGTTTTTCAAGCAGGATCTTGGGAGATGCAGAGTAATGGCGATGGCAGACTGGACAAAAATGGCTCTGCACGATGCCGAGCGAGCATCTGGCCGCACGGAAGCTGGTACTCAGTATAGCCAGTGTAGCCAGTCGGGAAATCAGCCTTTGGTTACAGCAAAAGACCGAAAACCCCAAACAGAACCTAGAGAATCGGACGTCTGTAGCCATGTAGCCATTGTAGCCAGTGGTTTTAAGCAATTCCCGGAAATGGGTTCAGAAGGCCGGCCCCGGCACGAAGCGTGGGGCGCGGCCGAAGCATACGCGTTACTGACCGCGACCTTGCGGGATGTAGCAAAGGCAGCATGTAACATACCGGAAGACATGCGGGATATTGCGCGAGAGGCGCTTGCGGCGTGGGGAAAGTCTATTCAACGGATGTTCGAGACAAAGGATTTTCCCGGTCTTCGAGAGGTTCTATGGAACCTGCTCGCCGAGACAGAAGCCATGCAGGAAGACAGAATCTCTTAAATTGGAACGATGGCTCCCGCTTTCCGGCAGCACCATGGGAAGCGGGAGCGCGCGATATGAACGAACAGCCTTACGATCTTCATGATGGCAGCAACAAGGGCAGGCGAGATCTAAGATGCGGTTGATAAAGAGCATCGCGCCATTAAGGGATCGCTCTCTTCCGTATCAGGACTCCCAGCGAGTGCATTGGCCAAGAGATGGAGCCTCCTAAGGGGTGGCCGAAAACAGATTCACCGAGTGATCCAACGCCTTTGGCTATACTGGCTACATTGGCTACAAATCAAAAAACCTGCGTAGATGCTGGACTATTTCGACGATTATGTAGCCAGTAGGGAAATCAGCCTGTGGCTACAGCGGCTGCAGATTGCGCGCTAAATCCGGTAAACAGAGGCGGTAGGATCGCAAGCAAGTTCTATCGCCCAAAGAGTCGAGGCTACTTCGCTTGCAAGAATTGAAGTTGCGCGGGCTCTCGCCTTCTTCATCACGAATCTCTCTCGCCGATATCTGTTCCCCTTCGATAAGGGCAGATTTGCCCCTAAACGGCGACTAGCTCCGCGCGAATTCAAGAATCACAACGGTCAGCAACACTCGGCGTGCTCCTCACGGTTGATTTACTCGACCTGCAGTCACAAAAAGGCCCGCCATTCGCCCGCAAATGCCTTCCAGCAGATTGCAACGCAGTGATCGGGTGGCTTCTATGGTCGTCTCGCCGCAAGGCATCTAATCGGAAATTTCCCCTTATACCCTCTCAATACCCTTATCGCCCTCAAGAACCCTCTCGATCAGGGGAATTCTTAGACGCTGACTCAATTCGTCGAGCCGCGATCATTGCCGGTCCCAACGAATTCCCCGGGCTGCTCGATTTCCGTCTGCCTGGCGCGAGCACGAGAAGCCGCGACCAAACCACCTTAGCTACTCAAGGATCCACTTTATCCGCGCACCAAAGATCTGGCGCTCGACGTTTCGATTCTCAGACGGCCCAAATTTTCTTCGTGATGGCGTAAAGAAGCTCCGATCGTCGTTCTAGCGCATCCCGTGTGAATTGTAGTTCGGGCTCGAATTGCAGGCCGGAGTCTTCCGTAAACTTCTTCATCGCCGTATGTGACTTGTAGAAATCGGGAACCAGGGTTTGTGCTAGATAGGGGGCGCTGCCGGTATATGTCTTGAGCTTCGCTCGGTAGGGTTCATTTCCTGACGACGAGTTGTCCTGACCCTTTAGAAGCAAAAGGCCACCGAATCGGTTGCGCTGGTTCTCAAAAAGCGCCTCATCTACGGTACCATCGTTGCTCTTGAAGAGCTCCCGGCTTTCTTGATTTCGCGCAAGTATGTGCTCAACGTGGTATGCGTTACCCTTTCCCGTTCCTCGCACATAGTTGTAGAGCAAATCCTTAAGATTCGATTTTAGGCCCTGCGCGATGAACGCCTCGATCCGCGCAAGAAAATAGCGAAGAAACGTTGTATTGTAGTCGCCATACCCGACCTGCTTGAACTGTTCATCCGACAGTAAGGTGCTCACGTTTGCACTGCGACGCTTGCGGATCTCCGCAAGCACCCTTGCGTCGACGCGCGGCTCAATCTCTTCTGTCGGACATCCGCGAAGCAGTGGATGAAGCGCAAACAGCATTTCCTGAAACTGATTGCTATCATACGCACGGTTGAGTTGGAGCATGACGTAGGCGCGATCGAAGGCTCTGGCGACAGCTCGAATCTTCTCATCTTCGGCCTTGTCGTCAACCTCGCATGCGGCCAGAGTCAGCATGATGTGGCCGTCAAGACGGTTCAGCTGCGAGTTAAAGTAGCATTCGGGCACCCCAGATTCAGGAGCCTCACCCAGTTGCCGGAGTTTAAGAAACAATGTCGCGTAATAGCGGAACTGGGACTTGAGAAACTCTTTGACATTGTGTGCGCCGCCGCTGAGGTGAAGCACGTCATTGGTCGGGGAATCAAAAATTGTGCGATGATACGGCCCGTCGAAGGTCTGGCCCTGTTTGCGGTTGTCGGAGAACCGGGCTCGCAGATATGTGCGAAAGAAGTCATCTACCACGTCGCCCTCGGTTATAGCTTCAAGTTCGCGAAGAGCTCCGTCCCAAATGTCCGCGTAATGATCAACCTCACTTTTGTCGATTTGCCCGAGCAGCTTGCCCTTCAGAATTTCGTAGGGTTGCAGGCGAATTCCTCGATCATTGATTACTTCGAAGACCATCGGTACGTCGGTCCGAGCCACTTCCAGGTTGATGATAACTACCATGCAGAGGAAATAGTAGACGAATGTGTTGAGCTTGTGCTGCGTTTGAAGCCGAGATGATAACTCCTTTTGCACTAGCGTAAAGTTACTGATCATGTGACGAGCCGTGATTCCGTCGTTGATCATGTGCTCACTAGGAGGAGAGCCCTTGAACAACGCCTCCATCAGAGCGTCACGTCTCTCGTGGGCCATCCAGAACTGTTTCTTTCCGCCGACTCCTACTCCGGCGATCTTCGCGCTCAACCAGTCGCGTAATTCGTTCGAGTTCAGCGCCTCTGAGCCGCACATGTGGTACAAGGCAATCAAGATTAATGTAAGGGTAGTGAGCCGCTGCTGGCCGTCAACTACAAAGGTGCGCCCCTCCGTTTTGTTGGTGATATAAGTATTGAGGTAGTACCAAGAGTATTTCGCTGAGACTGTTTGCTCGGTTGGGTCAAGATCGGCATGTCCGGCGTACGACTCCTCAAAGTGGTAGAAAATATCGTCGATGAGCCGCTTAACCTCGTCGTCCTTCCACTTGTACTCGCGCTGGTAGAAATCGATGTAATAATTCGTGGTCGAGAACAGTTTGTCGATATTCTGCTTTTCAGGATTTACTTCCATGTCGCCCCTTCTCCGCAGAGCATGTCATTCGTCATTATCGATTAACAGGTCGTCCAGCTTCGTCGCGACTTTGTAGCGTGCGGGATTATCTCCCACAGCCAGCGCCTTGAAATGGGCGTTGCCGCATTCGATTTTGGCGCCTTCGGTGCCGCGTAGATCGTCTTTGAATAAGCTGCCCTTGGTCTCGACCACGAGGTAGAGGCGCTCCGCCCCGTCCTGCTCGATTAGCACCGCCCAGTCGGGATTGTAGCTGCCGAGCGGCGTCGGGACTTTGAACCATCCCGGGAGCTTTGCGTACAGCTTCACGGCTTCGCTCTTCTCCATCTCCTCGGCGAAGCCTCGCTCGATACCGGCGGAATCATAAATGACTCGCTCGTAAACAGACTTGCTCGCTTCCATGCTATCCTTGAGATAGCCCTTCAGCTCTTCCTGCGCGAATAGTTCCTGGGCGTAGTATTCCTGGTCGCCGATTCGCTGATACTTGATGCCGTCCACCAGCGCGAGGCGTTTGGCGCGGTTGATTGCCTCCGCGGCCAACTGGATAAATTGTTGAGGGTTGCGTTTGAAGTCGTCCAACCGGTCGCTCGTCGTCAGGATGCGAGCGATACTGCGGCGCGTGAGCTGGGTCTGGTCCTGCAAGTCCGTCAACAGATCCGGCAGCTCGAGGTCGGCCTCGTCCAGTGTGACGGGTGCGCTCGATGCAATTTCCGTCGCCGTCACGCCCGCCTTGCCAATCGCGAGATCGGCCTTGCGAATCTGTAGTCGCGTCTTGCTGATCGCCGGCGCATCGCGCAGCGCCCGCGCACAATCCGAGATGAGCTTTTCGTTATCGAAGTACACGCGGTAGGTGGTCTTGTGCTTGATTCGATCCCACAGCGCCTTGAAGCCTTCGCTGTCGAGGATCGCTTGCCGGGTCTTGATCGTCACGCGCTCATCGGCGTTCTTGATCTCCAGCCGGCCCGCCAGCTTGCGCAGAATCTCCGTCACCTGCGGGAGTTGCGCCTCGAACTCCGGCGGCACGGCGAAAGTGTTGTCCTTCAGCGCCGTGCGCAGCTTGTCCTGGACTTTTCCCTTGGCATCGACGTAGCCCACGGCCTTGAGGTGATTCCATATCGCCTTCGATTGCTCGAATCCCAGCGGAATCGTCTTGCCCGTGTCGTCGGTAATCGCAATGCCCGCGAACTGATGCTCCTCGACGATACCGAAGCGGATGCCGGTGTCGTCTTCGATCTCCTTCTGCAGGTTCTCCGCGAACTGTTCGTAGCTCTCGGTCGCGATTACCGTCAGCGTGTTGATGTCGAAGCCGCGCAACCTATCTCCATCCTGATTGACGCACAGGCGCAGGCCACGGCCTATCGTCTGCCGGCGCTCTCGCTCGGTGCCCATCTCGCGCAGCGCGCAAATCTGAAACACGTTCGGATTGTCCCATCCCTCACGCAATGCCGAGTGCGAGAAGATAAACTTGAGCTTGGTGTCGAGGCTGAGCAGCTTCTCCTTGTCGCGCATGATGAGGTTGTAGGTATCGTCATCGGCCTTGCTATCGCCGCGCGTGTCCTTGAACTCTTCGACGGTGCGACCGCCGATCTTCTTTTTATCGATCGAGAAGTAGCCGCCGTGCACTTCGCTCGCGTCGCTGTCCAAGTCCACTTCCTTGAAGAGCGTCTGGTAGTCCGGATGCGTCGCCAGTCTCCGGTACTCTTCCTCGAACATGATGGCGTACTTACCCTTCTGCGGCTGACCGTTCGCCGAATAGCTGCGGTAATGCCCCACCACGTCGATGAAGAACAGGCTCAGGACCTTGATCCCTTGCGGACGCAGGCGCTTTTCCTTGTCGAGATGTTCCTTGATCGTGCGGCGAATCATCTGGCGCTTGAGCGCGTCGTCATCCACGTCGCCGATCGCCTGACCGGGTTTCAGCCAGTGCTCGCCGCCCGGCACCTTCACCTCGACGAGCTCGTTGCCGTTGCCGACGCGAATCTCGCCGATGCGGCAATCCCTGTAAATCGCGCGGGAGGTCACTTGTTCCAGATCGTCGCCGTCCTGCACGGTCTTTTCTTTGCGGCTCGCGCCGGTCAGAAGTTGAACATCCAGCTCGACGCGCGCCGAAATAATCCCGCGCTTGTTGCTCGTTCCGATAACGCGCAGGTAGGCCTTATTGTGCCCGCCTTCTACTTCGAGCGATGCGACTTCAATTTGCTTCACCAGCTTCCGTTCGTAGGCGTCGATCGCATCGAGGCGATACACCATATGATGCTGATTCGCATGGGTCGCCGAGTAGCGCAGGGTACATAGCGGGTTCATGGCGCCCAGTGCTTCTTTGCCGCGCCCTTCCAGACCGCCATCGACGCTCTGCGGCTCGTCCACAATCAGAATCGGGCGGGTATCCCTGATCAGGTCGATCGGCTTCTCGCCTCCGGTCTTCTCGCTGTCTTTGTAAAGGTTGTTGACGTCCTTCTTGTTGATGGCGCCAACCGTCACGATCATGATCTCGATATTCGGGCTGGTGGCGAAGTTGCGCACCTGGCCGAGCTTGGCCGAGTCGTAGATGAAATAGTCAAAGGGCGTGTTGGCGTAGAGGCCGCGGAAATGCTCTTCGGTGATCTGGAGCGTCTTGTAAACGCCCTCCTTGATCGCGACCGACGGAACCACGATTACGAACTTGGTAAAGCCGTAGCTGCGATTCAGCTCGAAGATGGTGCGCAGATAGACGTAGGTCTTGCCGGTCCCGGTCTCCATCTCGACCGTGAAATCGCCCGAGGCCAAATGCTCCGAGGGCCGTAACCCGTTGCGAATCTGAATCTCATGGAGATTCTTGATGATCTCGTCGTCGAGCAGGGTCAGCCGGTTGCCGATTCCCAAAACGTTTTGCGCAAGCCCCAATTCCCCTTGCACATAACCGAGGCCTTCCAAGGCCAGTTCGCCTTGACCGAGGATCATCGGCTGGCGCGTCACCGTGAACTCGGTCCGGCAGATTTCCTGTCCCCGGAACAGATCGGCGACGGCCTCGATAGCGGTGCGCTGGTACGGAAGATCGGATTCAAAGTGCAGCTTCATGCGCGGGCCTCAAAGGCTATGGATACGCTCGCTGCTGAATCCATTTTGCACGAGGATGGCGGTGAGGTTGGTCTTCGCCACGTCATCGGTAAAGGCGCTGTCGCGGAAGTAAACCTGCACATCTCCGGCTGGCGCCAATTCCTTGCGCCAGGCGGCGATTCCATGCGCTATCGGTTCGATTTCATCGCGGCTGATCTTTTCGGCCAGGCAAACGATGAGCGTGCCGCCGCCGATACTGTAAACGGTCTTTCCGGCGATGGTCTTCCGTTCGATCGGCACCGTCAGATCGAGGCCGAGTTTCAGGAGTACCTCGAACAGGATGTCCGCCTCGGTGCGATCGGTCTTCAGATGTTCGACTGATTCCTGCAGCGTCTTCGGCAAGTCATCACGATCGGGGTCCCATTCGCGGATGTTGGTGGAAGCGAGCTTGAAGACACGAAACCCGACGTCACCCGCGAACATCGGGTTCTCTTCGCGAATCTTCTTCCCGGCACGGCGCAAGCGTTCTTTGGTCAGTTCGGCAATGTTGCGGGGCTTGTGGACCTGATCGCAATAGTCTGCGGCCACCTTTTGGTCTTTGTCTTCCGGGTCCAACGGTTCAGGCAACTGAACTAAGAAGTACCGGCGGTTGCCATTGTCCTCGTGATTACGTTCCATCGCGGCATGTGCTGTCGTCCCCGATCCGGCAAAGAAGTCGAGAACGATGTCAGAGTCTCTCGCGTTCGAAACGTCGATGATCCCACCGAGCAGTTCTACAGGCTTGGGATTGCTGAAGACGTTCTTCTGGCCGAATAGCTCCGCGATCTCGGTATTGGCAGCTTGATTATTTCCAAACTGGTCATGTGGCCACCAATTGGTGGCGCACTGGCCCTCTTCCTCTCGCTCTTTCCGGAAGTATTTCTTTCGCGGTGCGCCGTTACCATTGTCGGGAAAGATGATGCGATTATCTTTCCTCAGAGCTTCAAAGGTTGACTCCTCGCCCATCCACTCCTTATCATATACGCGCCCGGTTGGGGTTCTGATCTTGTAGCGAGTACCCGATTGATCTGACCCGACCTTCCAAGGCTTAGACGCCCAATCGCCACGTGGGTCATTGTCAGGGTTCGAGAAATCCCCAGTCAAAGCAATCTTGCCGACGCCTGCGGCCTTGTGGGCTGCCTTGTCTTTCGCATAACAGAGTAGGTGCTCAGCGACGAGTGCAAGCATCTTTGTGGGATCGTTGGGCTGGTTGTAGCGTCGGCGCCAGTGTATATGCCCCTCGAAGTTCTCCTCGCCAAAGACTTCACTGATTATGGTGCGGAGCGATGAGACTTCGTTGTCGTCTATGCTGACGAAGATCACCCCGTCCTCCCGGAGTAAGTTCCGGGCCAGCTTCAGGCGGGGATACATCATGTTGAGCCAGTCTGTGTGGAAGCGGCCCGACGATTCCGTATTGCTGGAGACCTTCCGGCCGTCCGAGTCGATCTGTCCGGTCAGCATCAAATAGTTTTTGATGTTGTCCTGAAAATCATCCTTGTAAACGAAGTCTTTGCCCGTATTGTAGGGCGGGTCGATATAGATGAGTTTCACCTTGCCCGCATAGCTCTTTTGCAGGAGCTTGAGGACTTCAAGGTTGTCGCCCTCGATCATCAGGTTTTGCGTGGTATCCCAATCGACGCTATCTTCCGGACAAGGCCGTAGCGTTCCCGTCGAGGGCGTAAGCGCGAGCTGGCGGGCGCGGCGCTTGCCGTGCCAGTTGAGGCCGTACTTTTCCTCGCGCTCGTCGATCGTGCCGCCGAGTAGCTGCTTGAGCACCTCGAAATCGATCTTCCCCTCGCTAAACGCCTCGGGAAAGACCGCCTTGAGCTGCTCTACATTCTCCGCGACGATATCCGGCGATTTCGTCTCAGGGTCTTGTTCAGTTAGTCTCTTCATCATCCGCTCTTATTGGTCGCGTAATCCGTCGGGAGCACCGTAATACCACAAGTAAAGGTCAAATATCCGGTTGAGTGGGTATGCGCGACCACAATCCAGTTTGATCCTCTCCTGGCCATTCCGGATCAAAGGTTTATTGCTTCGGGCTAACTGAATGATCGAGTGCATACGTTTTCCGGTAAAGCCATTTCCTGTCGGATAATCATCACCAAGAATGTCCTTCAGTGCCTTCTTCGTCTGCTGATCGAATGCCGGCACGCAGTCGAGGGTCACGAGCATTATTTTGGATAGCAGTGTATCGCTCGCTTTGATTTTCTCAGTCGATTTGCCAGGTCTCGCCAGTTTCGGAGTGAGCTGCGCGGAAAGTTTGCTCGATAGCTCTTTCAGTTTGGAAGCCAATTCCTCGGGTGGTGTATTTGAGAACAGGCAATCCTCCCAGCGATTTTTTGATTCCTTCCGGAGGAATTCAACGGCAGGCATGAGAACCTTGTAGTCGCGCTCGAACAGATCGCCGCTCCCGCGATACATCCCGAAACTGGCCAGGTAGAACGCAAGGCTCAAGGCTGCGAGATCGGCGTCGTTTCGATCGTCGGCCGTGAAAAGTTCCCAATGCTTGTGTGCGTGGTCCCAGGAAAACAGCCGATGGTGACAGTCCGCATTAAATTCGTCGGCGACCTGTTTCATGACTGAGTCGAAATTCTGCAGAGTAGGCATGCGATGACGTCATCTCACAGGTTAGCAAGAGTCCGCGTAATCTCCGCTTCCAGCCGCTTGATCGCCACGTTAAGTTCCACGCGGCGGTTCATCTGCGTCTCGCGCTGCGCCTGCGCGCGCATCGTCGCGATGTCGCGGAGCAAGCGCGCGTGTGCGGCGAGGGCCTCGCGCCGCGCAGCGGCTCGATCCGCTGTCTCCGGTATCGCAAACGCTCCCGTAATAGCCGCCGCTTCCAGTGCTATCACCCGGTCAATCCAGCCCTGATATAGCGCGAACAGATCGCCGGCGTGTAACCCGGAGAGCGCGAGACTGGACAGAAACGCCGCGTCGATAGCAGCGGGCGAGTCTGGCCGCAGCGGCCCAGTCCTGCGCACCTCTTCGATAACGACGGCGCCCGTTTCGCCCTGCGACCATCGCTTGTGCGCGAGCGAGAGGCTTTGGCCGCCGCCATCCGCGCTCACGAGCACGACGGGATAGGGGATCGCGCGATGGATCAGCTCGGTGAGGCGCGATGCCTTGGCGTTATCGCGAAGCGTGGCGGTCAGCACGGCGATTTCCAGATATTCACGGGCGTCGTCTCGAAAAGCAGGCACCCCGATATTGATCGGCTTCAAAGCTGCCACCCAGATCAACTCGTCGATACCATCTTGGATCTGCCGCTTGTCAGCCGCTGTCGGCGCGCCCTGTTCGAGAAGCAGCTTCTTGGGCACGCGCCGCTCGACGCGGGTATCGGCAGGCAGCGCCAGCGCGCCAATCACATCGACGACTGCGCCAATGCTCATGCGTCGGATTCCGGCAGGACCACGAGATAGGCAACCACCTCGAAGTCATTGATGCCGGCGAACTCACCCTTCATAGCGTGCGTGCCGCCGGGAGTGAAGAGACTCGCGACGGCGCGCTCTTCCTTCTTGCCAGTGATCGCGGCAACGGCGGCGGCCAGTTGCTTCTGTATCGCGGCCATCTCTTCGCCGTTGCGGGTTGCCTTGTCGAAGCGAGCCACGGCCGAGGCGTCGGGCAGGTCGCGGCCGATGCAAAGCTTCT
>Ga0307373_10011400_pt1 | contig 12889 bp, 17 predicted proteins | sample OX2MG_FD_202534 | JGI IMG/M metagenome (GOLD analysis project Ga0307373, IMG submission 202534) | Soil microbial communities from Risofladan, Vaasa, Finland - OX-2 | ecosystem: Environmental > Terrestrial > Soil > Coastal area > Acid sulfate soil | place: Finland: Risofladan, Vaasa | collected... | reverse complement strand
CTTCTTTCGAAATGGCCATCGCGACCATGCCCTTCGGGCGCACCGGGCACCAGAGCACCCGCGTGATCTTCGGAGCCGCCGCGCTCGGCCGACAGCCGCAGGAGGTTGCCGACCGGACGCTCGAGGTACTTTTGCGGCACGGGATCAACCACCTCGACGTCGCTGCCAGTTATGGGGACGCCGAGCTGCGCCTGAAGCCCTGGCTGCAGCGGGACCGCGAACGGTTCTTTCTGGCCACCAAGACGATGGAGCGCAGCGCGTCCGGTGCGCGCGCGGAGCTACACCGGTCCCTCGACCGCCTGGGCGTGGATAGAGTCGACCTCTGGCAGCTGCACGGCCTGGCCGATCCGATCCAGTGGGACGTGGCTCTGAGCCCCGGCGGCGCGCTCGAAGCCGCCCTCCAGGCTCGCGCCGAAGGACTCGTGAAGTGGATCGGCGTGACCGGCCACGGTTCCCAGATCGCGGCCACCCACCGTCGCAGCCTCGAGCGTTTCGACTTCGACTCGGTTCTCCTACCCTGCAACTACCTGACGCTCCAGCTGCCGTACTACGCGGACAACTTCGACATGCTGCTGGCGACCTGCCGCGAGCGCCAGGTCGCGGTGCAGACGATCAAGTCAATCGCGCTCCGGCACTGGATGAACCGGCCGCACACGGCCACCACCTGGTATCAGCCAATGGCGAGCCAGGAGGATATCGACCTGGCGGTCTGGTGGGTGCTCGGCCACGAACAGGTCTTCCTCAACAGCGTGGGAGACGTCGACCTGCTGCCGAAGGTGCTGAGCGCGGCCGAGCGCTTCCAGTCGGCGCCCCAGGATTCCGAGCTCGCCGCCCTTGTCAGGCGCTCAGAGGCCCAGCCGCTCTTCGTCTGAAATTACGCCCGGCCGGAGGCGGTGCTACGGGCAGGCGTAGTCCGCGTCGTAACCGGTGGCCGTCAGTCCCGATTGGCGGATCAACTGCGGAAGGCTCGCGATAAAGCTGGACCCGCAGGCAGTCGGGGACGTGACCCAGGTCGCCGACGCCTTGGCCGGCGCGTATCCGGAACCGGTGGTGATCGCGTTCCAGTAGTAGGCGTCGGAGTAGATCCCGACCGGGAGCCCGGCGATCTGGACGAGTCGGTCCGCTGCGCCGTCGATGGCGGCCTGGTTGAGGACCTTGTCGGAGCTCGACCAGCTGTTGGCCGTCTCGACGTCGAGCCACCACATCTGGTTGGCCGTCTGGCCGCTCTCGACGATGGGCGCATGGTTGTAGGCGTAATCGCCCTCGGCGCATCCGATCCGGTAGGCCTTGAGGTAGCTGCCCGTGTAGGAAGCGGAGGTCACCCCGGCACAGTAGGTACCGGAGACGACGTCCTTGCCATACGCTCCCGAATAGGCCACGTTGAGGTAGAGGGACGGCGCCTCAGCCTCGGGGGGCGACTCATTCTCGGCCGCGTTCCAGAGCGCCTGCCGGCAGGAGTCGGCGGTGAACGGGCGGCCGCCGGTCACCCGGATGATCCCGAAGCTGATGTAGTTACTGTCGAGCGGTGCCGGCTTTCCGCCTGAGCACTGGTAGCGGGACGCGTCGTAACCCTGGCCGGTGTAACCCTGGCTGGTGTACGTGGCGGCGGTAGCGGACACCCCGCTGAGAAGCAGGGCCGCCAACGAAACGCCGAGCGCGAGAATCGACTTTTTCACGGTCGCACACCTTACACCCGCGCCAGCAGTTGCAAAGGCGTCACTACCTCTTCCTCGTGTTCACCTTCTCGAGCCGCAGCGCGAGCACCGGGCATTGGGCGAGCGCCCGCTTGGCCTCGGGGAGCAGGTCGGAGTCGAAGGGCGTCGGGTCGATGATCGGGTAGCCCCAGTCGTCGAGCTCAACCCGTTCGGGGAAGAGCTCGGCGCAGTAGCCGTGACCCGTGCACCGGATCGGCGAGACGCGCAGGCGGTTCACCGCCAGGGCGCCTGGGGCCCGAGGCCGACCGGCAGCCCCGTGTCGTGGAAGGCCGCGGCACAGGCGCCTCGGCGAAGGTGCGCCTCGAAGTCATCGCTGAACACCGCGATCGCGCTCCGGATCAGGCCCAGGGCCCCGTCGGGATGGTGGCAGGCGCCGCGGCCGCCCGACAGCTGGCCGATCCAGCGCTCCAGCTGGCCCGCCTTGACCGAGCGTCCACGCCCCTCGGCCAGGAGGCTCAGGAGCCGCGAGAGGTCCGCGAGGCCGAACTGGCAGGGGCCGCACTGACGCGCGCTCTCGCCCGCCAGGTAGCCGACGATACGGGCGGTGGCGGCCACCCCACAATCGCCCGCCGCAAGGGTGAACAGCACGCCGGCGCCGAGCTTCAGCCCCCGGCCGGCGAGCTGTGCCGAGTCGAAGGTGAGCTCGGCGGCGTCGGATCCGCGGACCCACGAGCCGAAATACCCCCCCAGCAGCAGCGGTCCCCGGGTGTGGCCGGGCTTGGGGGCGATCACGTCGCCGATTCGCGTCGTCGCGTCCACCTCGTGCACTCCCGGGGCGGCGACCTGGCCGGCGACGGTCACCAGCATCGTTCCCGGCGTCTCCGCGGTACCCGCGGAGCGGAACCACTCGCTTCCGTAACGGGCGATTAAAGCCGCCTGGGCGAGGGTCTCGACGTTGTTGACCAGCGTCGGCCGCCCCTTGACGCCCTGCTCGAAAGGCCGGGGTGGCACGCCGGTCGGCTTTGCCTCGCCACCGTTGACGAGCCTCACCGCGGCCGTCTCCTCGCCTGCCACGAAGCGAACCGGAGCCTCTACCAGCTCGACGTCAAGGCCGGCCAGGCCGCCGCGCTCGCGAACCGCCTGCTCGAGCGACCTCATGGCGGCCGGGTGGTGGCGCCCGACGTAGAGATAAACCTCCCGCGCGCCCACCGACTGGGCCGCAAGCTGCGCACCGTCCAGCACCAGGTGCGGTCGGGACGCAAGCAGGAGGTGGTCCTTGAGGCTCAACGGCTCGCCCTCGGCGCCGTTGACGATGAGGGCAGCGCGGCCGTGGGACCGGTCGGCGACCGCCTTCCACTTGACTGCGACGGGGAACCCGGCGCCGCCGCGACCGCGGAGGCCTGCCTTTTCGATCTCCTCGATCAGGCGCCGGCCGCTGGCCGGAACCGGGCCCAACCGCGCGGCGTGGGAGGACAGCGGCTCCGGCCGCCAGTTGGCGTCCGGGCCGGAGAGGAGCCAGGGCGGCCGCATCCCGCGCGGCGCGATGGGGATCATCTTGCTCGTCAGCTGGTCACCAGCTCGGCGCTGACACTGCGCCGCGTGGACTCGCCAATGAGCAGCTGAACGCTGGTTCCGCCACAGCTGCCGACCAGCCCGCTGCTGCCCTGCTGGAGGGTTGCCTGGCAGATGACCGAGCCGCCCTTCAGCACCTGCACGGCGGCCGTCTGCGCGTCGTCGCCGGAGATGCCGAGACGGACCTGGTAGTTGGAATCGGTCTGGTCGACGAAGTCCACCTCGAGAGCCGACCCGTTTCGGATCACCTGACCGGTCAGCTGGTGGTCGAGACCCCGCGGGAGACCGGCCGCCGGCGATGGCGTGGGAGAGGCGGCGACCGCCCCCACGGTGCCTGGGCTCGATGACTTGAGGAGGGCGGTGGGCGTTCCCGCCGCCTGCGCCCAGCCGGGCTGCAGCGGGCCGGTCATCGCCCAGACACCGAAGGCGAGCACGGCCGCGCCGAGGGCCCACCCACCCGCCACCCGCGCCTCGCGGCTCTCCGGCGAGCCTCCCAGCAAGCGCCAGGAGATCGCCAGCACCACCGTGGCGAGGCAGGTGAAGTAGATCACCGAGGACCAGAGGGCTTTCTCGTCGCTGCCGGTGCCAAGGCCGTGGACGATCGCCAGCGGCCAGGCCGCATAGGCTGCCCAGTGAATCGCCCGCCACAACCGGTGGCCGATCCACTGGCGGACGAGGCTGGTGACGATCAGGATCAGGAAGAGCTCACCGCTGACCACGCCGAGCCCCAGCCACAGCGGACGGTAGGCGGAGGCGAAGGGGACCGTGGCGTCGAGGACGCCCAGGTGGGCGAAGGGGTCGAGGATCGAAGTGATCACGTGCAGGGCCGCGAAGAGGACTGCTGCCAGCGCCACGTTGCGATGGAGCGCGCCGTTCAGGAAGCGGGGCAGGCGAGGCGGGGCGAACTGGGCCGTGGTGAGGATGCCCAGCACGAAGGAGAGGGTGAGGAAGATCAGGGAGACGAACCCGGCGCCGCGGGTGATGTACCAGAGGGGGCTGGCGGGGGTCACGTCCGCGTCCCGCCCGGCCATGATCCCACCCTGCGAAGCTCGCCGTCGCTGCTAACGAGGCGCGCCGGAAGCCCGCGCTCCCCGAGCCAGTTGGGCGCCTCCCGGCCAAGGATGATGGCCGCGGTCGCGGCGATGTTGGCGTCAACGCAGGTGGCGGCGCCGACGGTGACCGTGCGCCAGTGGACCCGCGCCGGCAGGCCGGTCGAGGGATCGACGATGTGGTGCATCTCCTGGTCTCCGCGGCGCCACCGCCGAACGGTCGTGCTGGAGGTGGCGAGGCCCCCGGAGTTGAGGTTGATGGTCTCGTCGAGGGAGGTTCCGGCCGCGGCGGCGTGATCCTCGGCGACCGTCACGGCCCATCCCCCGTCGGGTGGCGGACCGGCGATGGCGAGGTCGCCTCCAACGCTCACGAGCGCGCCCATCCCCGTCTCGCGGGCGACGGCCGCGGCCGCCCGATCGGCCGCCAGTGCCTTGGCGGTTGCGCCGAGATCGACCTCGACGCCGGAGATGATGGACGCCTCTGACCGTCCAGTGTCGATCCGGAGCGCACCCCAGGCTGGAACCGGCGCGCCGGCCGGGGCGACGCCGCCGCCGTCGCCGATCTCGCCGAAGTCGCGGTCGTAGCCGATATTTCTCAGGGCCACGCCGACAGTCGGGGTTACCAGCCCTCCGGTGAGCTCGGCGCCCCGCAGTCCCGCGGAAAGGGCTTCGAGAAAGAGGGGGCTCACTGAGATGCTCCTGCCCTCGGCGCGGTTCAGGCGGCTCAGCTCGGAGTCGTCACGGAACCGGCTGCAGGCGGCGTCGATGGCGGCCAGCTCTGACTCCACGATGGCGAGGGCAGCGTCACGCCCGGACGGATCGGCGGTGCGAACCACGACGCCGGTGCCGAGCGCTCTGAAGTCGATCATTCGGGACGGGCTTTCAGGACCCGCCCGTCACGACCCCACCGCCAGAGCCTCCGCCGAATCCTCCACCGCCGCCGTTCCCGAAGAACCCGGAGCCAGGGGATTGAAACTGCGGGGCCTGCTGCTGCGGATTCGAGCTGGCCGCCGGCTGCTGATCGGCGCTGGCGACCTGCTGGTGACCGGCGAAAGTGGATGCCGCGACGAACGACAGCGCGGCGACCAGGCCGGTGCCGCCGACTACCAGGCCGATGGTCCACCGCCGAAGTAGGCGCGTCGCACCCTCGCGCTCGGCGATCCGGTCTCTGAGTGTGTTCTCGCTCTGCATCTTGGTTAGGGTCTCAGGCTAGCGGCGGCAAATTGGAGTCGAATTGGAAGTCGCCCGAGCCGGAGCCGACGCTCAGCTTCCTTTTCAGACATGAAGGGGCCATGAAGCGCCTCCAATCCGCCTCCAATCGCGGTCCAATACGATCGTCCTGAGGACCCGCACCCTTTGCCCAGCCAGCCGCGATCCGAAACGACATCTCCGGCGCCCGGGGTCATCGCCAACGAGCGCCTGACCTCGCTCACCGGTGCCCTTCTCTTCGTGCTCCTCGCGGCCATGGGGGTGACCGTGCTGAGCGTCCGCACCCTTCTACCGGAGCACTTCCTGATCGGCTTCGTGCTGATTCCGCCCCTGGGCCTCAAGATGGCCACCACCGGTTATCGGTTCGCGAGGTACTACCTCGGCGATCACAGCTATCGTCTTGCCGGTCCCCCGCAACTGTTGCTGCGCCTCACCGCCCCGCTTGTGGTCGCGTCCACCGTGGTGCTGTTCGGGACCGGGATCGAGCTCTGGCTCTTCGGGCTCCGCTACGGCAGCGTCTGGATCGAATGGCACAAATTGAGCTTCGGGGTCTGGCTCGTCGTGACCGCCATCCACGTGCTCGGCCACCTGAAGCAGACCGGTGAGGCAGCCGCCGGAGAGCTGTCTTTACCTTCCGGCCGGGAGGCGCTGACCAGGCGTTCGCTGGTCCTGGCGAGCCTCTCTACCGGCATCTTGGTCGCCCTCGCCACCCTGCCCTTTCACAGCCCCTTCATCTTCTTCGGCGATGGCGGGTGAGCCAGTCGGTGCTGGTCATCGAGGACGAGGTCAGCCTCGGCAAGCTGCTGGTGAGGGTCTTGGGGGAGGAGGGATTTGACGCGTCCACCGAGACGCGAGGCGATCGAGGGCTACAGGCTGCTATCGACTCGCCCCCGGACGCCGTGGTCCTCGACCTGATGATCCCCGGCATGGACGGCCTCGAGGTCTGCCGCGAACTGCGACGGCGCGACCTCCGGATGCCGGTGATCATCCTCACCGCGCGAGACGCCGTTCCCGATCGCGTGCGGGGCCTCGAGGCGGGCGCCGACGACTACCTGGTCAAGCCCTTCGCCATCGAGGAGCTGATCGCCCGGCTGCGGGCCCAGCTCCGCCGTTCGGGTGTCCCGACCGAGCGGCTGAGGGTTGGGGACCTGGTGCTGGAGCCGGCCGCCCGGTGGGCCCAGCGGGCGGGGAAGGAGCTCGACCTCACCGCCCAGGAGTTCGACTTGCTCGAGTTCTTGGTCCGCCACCGCGGCCAGGTGATGAGCCGGCAGCGAATCCTGGACCACGTCTGGGGCTATGCCGCCACCCCCGCCTCCAACGTGGTCGACATCTACGTCCACTACCTGCGGCAGAAGGTGGACAGCGGGCACGACGCGAAGCTCATCAAGACGGTGCGATCGGTCGGCTACGTGGTACGCCCGTGATCTTCGGCAACCTCCGGCGCTCACTGCTGCTGACCAACGTGCTGGTGATGGCCTCGATCCTCGCCGCCCTCGGCACCGGGATCCTGCTCGTGATGGACCGTCTCCTGGTCGGCCAGGAGACGGCGACCGTGCAGGCCGACGCCCAGCGCGCGCTGGTGGAGCGAGGGGAGCTGAGCAGCAGCGAGTTCCAGAGCCGGCACACCTCCTACACCTCGGGGACCTTCTACGTGCTCTGGGACACCGCCGGCAACGCCACCTTCAACCCGTCGGGTGCACCCGAGGCTCCACTCGCCAGGGCTGCAGCGGCGGCGCTGGCCGGGAGAGGCGGCACGACCCAGGTGGAGCTCGAGCCGGGCCAGCCGGCTCTGGTGACGTCAAGCCTCATCTCCGATGACGGCCAGGTCTCCGGAGTCCTCCAGGCGGGGAGGAGCCTGGTCCCGGTCCGCTCGGTCGAGAGCGAGGCTGCCCTGGTCGCCCTCGTGGCGGGCCTGCTGGCGCTGCTCGTAATACTCGGCGCCGGCTGGTTTTTGACCGAGCGGGCGCTGATCCCCGTGCGGCTCGCGCTCGAGCGGCAGGTGCGGTTCACGGCGGACGCCTCCCACGAGCTGCGAACCCCCCTCACGATCATCGACACCGGACTCCAGGTCCTGCGCCGAAACCCCCGGCAGACGATCGCGAACAACCAGGCCGTGGTCGATTCAATCTCCTCCGAGACCAGGCGCATGGCCCGGCTGGTCGGCGACCTCCTCACGCTCGCGCGCGTCGACTCCGGCCAGGCGGAGATCCAGCTCGAGAGCGCCGACCTCACCGAGCTGGTGGCGACGACCGGCCGCGACCTGGAGGCGCTGGCGGAGAGCCGGGGCGCCCACCTGCTCGTCCGTTCGGAGGCAAAGCTGGCCGGACACGTCGACCCCGAGCGACTGCGCCAGGTGCTGGTGATCCTGGTTGACAACGCGCTTCGCCACGGAGCTCCTGGTGACACTGTCGAGTTGAACCTGGAGCGCGCCGGTGAGGAGATCCGGATCGAGGTCTCCGACCACGGGCCGGGAATCCCGCCCGATCAGCGCGAGAAGGTCTTCGAGCCATTCCACCGCCTGGCCGGCGATCGGACCGACTCTGGCGCCGGCCTCGGGCTCGCCATCGCCCGCTGGATCGTAAGGGCCCACCGCGGGACCATCAAGTTGCTCGACAACAAACCCGGGCTGAGGGTGCGGGTGTCCCTGCCGCCGGGAGGCGGCGAGGGCGCGAACCAGAAGAGGGCTCCCCTGCGGCCCCGTCGTGCCGTACCGAACGTGGGGACGGAGAACCCGGCCGCCGGCTAGCCGACCCTTCGCTCCCTCTGCGGCTCGGGCCCGAGCCTCGCCCGGCACTTTCACAGCCAACTCCCAGCCGTGGCGCATCTGACGCCAAGGCGCCGGCGGCATCTTGAAGCCAGATTTCAGTTGGCGAGCCGCCTCTTACGACGGCATTTGTGCGAGGTCAGATCTCTCTCCGATGTTGGACATGAGTCGTTTTCCCGCCGTCCAGTTCCCGTCCGGCGGTGAGCCGGGCCCCGCGGGCCCGTCGCCGCGTGGCAAGTCACGTTCCACGCCGGCACCGAGGCTGCTCGCGGCAGCCCTCGCCGGCGCACTGCTCGGCGTGGGTGGCTTCGTCGCGCTCGGGGCCAATTCCGCTCACGCCGGAGCCAACGCGGTGCTTTCGGCCACCGCACCCATCACGGCGGTGCCTCAGAACCCGGCCGCCTACACCGGCGGCATCGGCCAGGCCTCGGCTGTAGCGACGCAGGTCGAGCCGGCGATCGTTGACATCAATACGGTGTTCCGTTCCGCCTCCGGCTCGGGCACCGCGGCCGGGACGGGCATCATCCTCACCGCGAACGGCGAGATCCTGACCAACAACCATGTGGTCGAGGGCGCGACCAGCATCACCATTGACATTCCCGGTCACTCCGGCTCCTACCCCGCCCAGGTCCTGGGGGTTGACCCTACCGCGGACGTCGCACTGATCCAGGTGGCCGGCGTCTCCGGCCTGCCTACCGCAACACTGGCCGGCTCGGCGACCCTCAGGACGGACCAGTCTGTGGTCGCAGTCGGCAACGCAGGTGGGGTCGGCGGGACTCCGAGCGTGAGCCAGGGCAGCATCGTGGCCCTCGGACAGTCGATCACCGCCACCGGTGATGGCACACCCGAGCAGCTCACCGACCTGATTCAGAGCAACGCCACCATCGCCCCCGGTGATTCCGGCGGAGCGCTCGTCAATTCAGCCGGCCAGGTGGTCGGCATGATCACGGCCGGGCAGACCAACTCCCGCGGCGGCGCCACCAACGTCGGGTTTGCAATCCCGATCAGCGACGCCCTGACGGTCGTCAACCAGGTCCGCGCGGGCCAGGGCAGTTCAACTGTCATCCTCGGGCAGGTCGGCTACCTCGGGATCACCGTGACTGACCTCAACCCGACTGTCGCGGCCCAGCTCGGGCTGAGCGGCAGCTCCGGTGCGCTGGTCATGGGCGTGACCGGCGGGTCGCCGGCCGACCAAGCGGGAATCGCGCGCTATTCGGTGATCGACTCCGTCGCCGGTGGTCCGATTGCTTCGACGAGCGACCTCGGCAATGCTCTCCACGCCTACCGGCCGGGCGACCAGGTCCAGGTCACCTGGACCGATCAGGTATCGGCCTCGCACACCGCGATGATCACGCTCACCACTGGTCCTGCGCTTTAGGCCGGTCCTTTCCACCAGGCGTATGCCCGGCAACGCGTTCCGTTTCACCCCACGACCTGCTCCGGGAGCGATTGCAGTAGCGGCCGGACACCCACAGAAGACGCCCACAGAGAACTGACAGGGGCGGCCCGGCCCGCTCCCTGACCCTTGCGTCATAAACCGCGGCAGTTCGTCGATGGAGATCGGCGTCTCAGTCCATCGATCCGGATCCACCACGCCCCATCGGCGCGGGGACATCGCGCAGCGGCGATCAGAAAGGAGCGGAACGTGAAGAAGCGACTCCGGAGGTTCATCACCCTGCGGAAGGGGCTCGTCGCGCTCGTCCTCGTGACCGGGTCGCTTGGCGCCACCACCGTCTACGCGCAGGCGGCGAAGATCACGAACACCTACCGGACGGCCACCGTCACCGACGGCACCATCAGCCAGTCGATCGGCATGGCCCTCAACTTCGCCTCTGCCGGCACCGTTGCCGCCGTGAACGTGCAGGTTGGCGAGACGGTCGCGGCCGGCGCCACGCTCGCGACACTTGATCCGACGCTGTTGTCGGCCCAGTTGCTCCAGGCGCAGGCCACCCTCGCCTCGGCCGGGCCAAGCTGACACAGGACAAGGCGGGCGCGACCGCCCAGAGCCTCGCGTCAGGCCAGAACGCAATTGCCTCCGCCCAGGTGGCCGTCAACGATGCTGAGGCCAACCTCAGCGATACCGAGGCCGGGGGCGATGACGGCCTTCATGTTCGCGGTCTGGAAGTAGCCCCTGATGGGGCAGAAGCCTCCCGAGCAGATCACGAGCGATTGCTCCGCCGCGCTGGCATTCATCCCAGCAAGGGAGAACAGGACGCTGCGGCGAGCGTGCTCCACCTCGGCTTCGGAGCTGAGCTTGCGATCATCCTGCTCGGCGCCTCACTCACCATCCAGGTGGTCGCGGCCCGTGGAGCTGCGGAGCTGCTCATCGTGACGGGGCTCGTCTGCGTGGCATTCGTCCTCGGCGTGCTCCTGGCGAGGGTTGCCCAACTCTCCTCGACCATGGGACTGCTGCTTGGCGCCGGGACGGCGATCCGGAGCCAGCGCGATCCTGGTGGTCTCGCCGATCGTCAAGGCCAGGGAATCCGAGACGGCCCACGCGGTCGCGACCATCTTCACCTTCAACATCGCGGCGCTTCTCCTCTACCCGATCAGCGGCCCACGCGCTGGCCATGACCCAGCCGGCCTTCGGCACCTGGGCCGGCACGACCATGAACGACACCTCGATCATTGTCGCGACGGGATTCTCCTATGGCACCGTGGCAGGGGCGGTGGCGACCATAACCAAGCTGACCCGAACGCTCCTTCTGCTCCCGCTCGTGCTCGTCATCGCGGGAGGCATCGCAGCCTCGGAACGCGGCTCCACCGGCTCCTGGGCCGCCGCCCGAAAGGCGATCCCCTGGTTCGTGTTGGGCTTCGTCGCTCTGGCGGCGGCGCACTCCTTCCAGATCCTGTCGCCGGCCTCCTACGACGTGGCCGCCTCCTCGCAAGCTTCCTGATCGTGGTGGTCCTCGCCGCCGTCGGGATGGGGGTGGACCTGAGAGGCATCGTCAAGCTCGGCCCTAGACCACTGCTGGTCGGGTTGGCGCTGGGCTCGATCATGAGTGTCGTGAGCCACGGCGCGCTGTACGTGGCCGGTCAGGGGCACGCCTGACCCGAATCGTTGGAAAATAAAGTGACCCCGACGGCTCGCTCCTAGGCTCCAGCTCCTGCCTTGCGGCTCTTGCCGACGCCCACCGCGCTGCCCTCGGGGCCGTCGCCAACGATAGGGCCCGGACCGCGCGGATGGCAAGAAGAATTAATTTGAGGTTGCCAGGCGGCGAACCGTAGCCGTCCCGTGAAGAACCGAGCTCGGCTCTACCATGGCCGGAAAGCAATGCTTCTGACGACCATCGCGGGAAGCCTGCCTAAACCGGCGTGGCTGGCCCGGCCCGAGATGCTGTGGGCGCCGTGGGTCCTGTCGCCCGACCTCCTTCTGGACGGGCAGCGCGATGCCGTCCTGGCGGCGCTCAAGGAACAGGAGAGCGCGGGTATCGACATCGTCGGGGACGGCGAGCAGTCGCGGCAGCATTTCGTCCACGGGTTCCTGGAGAAGATCGAGGGGATCGACTTCTCGCGGCGGGTGACGATCGGGATCCGCGCGGACCGTTACAAGGCCGAGGTGCCCACCGTGACGGGGCCTCTGCGCCGGCATGGGTCGGTGCACCGAGAGGAGGTCTTGTGGGCCCGCGCTCACACCGACAGGACGTTCAAATTCACCCTTCCGGGACCGTTGACGATCGTCGACACGCTGGCCGACGACCACTACCACGACCGCCGCAGGCTCGCCTGGGAGATCGCCGGCCTTCTGAACGACGAAGCGCGCGAGCTGGAGGCGGCCGGGGTGGACATTATCCAGTTCGACGAGCCGGCGTTCAACGTCTATCTCGACGACGTCGAGAGCTGGGGGATCGATGTCATGCAGCGCGCCATCGAAGGTCTGCGGTGCCGGACTGCCATTCACATCTGCTACGGCTACGGGATTCGGGCCAACATCGAGTGGAAGGACACGCTGGGAGACGAGTGGCTGCAGTACGAGCGAAATTTTCCGCTGCTCGCGGCGAGCGGGATCGACCAGGTGTCTATCGAGTTCGCGAACTCGCACGTCCCGACACGGCTTCTCGCCCTGCTGAACGGGAAGGATGTGGTTCTGGGCGCCATCGACGTCGCGACCAGCGAGGTCGAGAGCCCGGAACAGGTTGCCGCCACGATCAGGCGCGCGCTGGAGACGGTCCCGCCGGAGCGCCTCTACCTCTCCACCAACTGCGGCATGGCACCACTGCCCCGTAAGGTCGCGCGAGCGAAGCTCACAGCCCTCGTCGCGGGAGCCCGCATCGTCCGAACCGAGTTCGAGGCTTCGCCGAAGGACTGATCGAGGTCCGGGCGGCGCCCTACCGGGCGGCGACCTCGTCCGACTTGACCCGACGGGCTCCTGCGCGAGTGTCAGCTCTTCGAGCTCCGCCCAGAGGCGGCCGCGGAGCGCTACGTCGTCCGCGAGGGGTTGTAGGGCGTCGGGCGACGGTTGGCGAATGGCGGCCGGTGACCTCCGCAGGCCCGAAGTAAGCTGTGGCATCACCGGAGGCAGCGAGGCCAGGAGGTTCGCACAAAGGTTAGCTACCAAAAGTAGCCGTGGACACACCAGCAATTAAAGCCCTGAAGCTGGTGCGCCTGGCAGGAATCGAACCTGCTACCTCATGCTCCGC
>Ga0307373_10011397_pt1 | contig 12891 bp, 11 predicted proteins | sample OX2MG_FD_202534 | JGI IMG/M metagenome (GOLD analysis project Ga0307373, IMG submission 202534) | Soil microbial communities from Risofladan, Vaasa, Finland - OX-2 | ecosystem: Environmental > Terrestrial > Soil > Coastal area > Acid sulfate soil | place: Finland: Risofladan, Vaasa | collected... | reverse complement strand
CGACAACCAGAGGTTGTTGAGCGGCGTCTCCTTTTCGTAGCGGATGTGGCGACCGGCGCTGATCGTGCCGCAGCCGCGGCCCGCCAGCAAGACCGGCAGGTTGTCGTGATTGTGAGCGTTGCCGTCGCCAATCGCGCTGCCGTAGGCCACCATCGCATGGTCGAGCAGGTTACCTTCGCCTTCGATCGACGAATCGAGCTTCTCGAGCAGATAGGCCAGGTGCGATGAATGGAACTGGTTGATCTTGCTGATCTTGGCTTGCTTCTCCTTGTCGCCGCCGTGGTGCGACAGCTCGTGGTGCCCCTCGGCGACGCCGATGAACGGATAGCTGCGGTTGCTCCCCTCGTTGGCCACCACGAAAGTGACGATCCGTGTCAGGTCGCCCTGGAAGGCGAGCACGATCAGATCGCACATCAAGCGGATGTGCTCGGCGTTGTCGTCCGGCACGCCGGCGGGCCTGGCGAAGTTCGCGGGGCCTTCGCCCGTCCCGTTTTCGGCGCGGATGATCCGCGCCTCGAGATCGCGGACCGTGGAAAGGTACTCGTCGAGCTTTCGCTGGTCGCTCGCTCCCAGCCGCTCCTTGAGCCGCGTGGCGTCGTCGAGCACGAAATCGAGCACGCTCTTTCGCTGGCGGCGACGCAGCGCCCGCTCGGCGTCGCTGCCGTCGCCCACGGCGAAATCGGCGAACAACCGCTCGAACACCAGCCGAGGGTTGATTTCCTTGGCCATTGGGGTCGATTCCGATTTCCACGAGCCGTTCGTGGAATACGAGCAGCTATAACCTGAATCGCAATTGCCGGCTTGCGCCCCCGCGTCGCAGCCCAGTTCCAGCGACGGCAGCCGAGTCCGCGCGCCCCGCTTCTGGGCCGCGACCTGGTCGACCGAAACGCCCGCCTTGATGTCGGCGCCGTGAGTCTTTCGCGGATGGCAGCCGGTCAGGAACGACGCCAGCGCGCGGGCGTGGTCTCCGGCACCGTCCTTGTGAGCCCGGGCGCCGTCCTGGGCAAGCCCGCTGATGATCGTGATCTGCCGCTTCACTTTTTCCAACGGCCGCAAGATCGGAGGTAAGTCGAAATCGGCCCCGACTTTCTCGGGCGTCCAATCGGGCATGTGCTGGCCGTTGGGCACGTAGAGAAATGCCATGCGGTTGGGTGTCTTGCGCTCGCGGTCGGCCGCCCGCGCGGCGCGTGCGAAAAGCGAGCCCCCTTCCGGCGGCAGCATGGCGTCCAACAACGGCAGCGCCATCGCGGTGCCCATGCCCCGCAAAACCGTCCGCCGCGAAATCCGACTGGTCGGGCTCATGGTTTGGTTCCTTTGCCTCGTCGTTTCTGAAAGGGCTCGCTGGCCACGATGCGTTGGATCAACGTCCCAAACTTGTAGTTGTCGTGCGCGAGGGCCGACGCGATCTCATCGACCGTACACCTGTCGTAATACTCCAGGCCGCGACCCAGAGCATAGGTTAACATCTTTTCGGTGAAACACCGCGCGAATTCATCCTTGCGGGCCTTGAGAATCGTCTTCAACTCGCTGGGCCGCTTGAAACTCGAACCGTCGGGCAGCGTGCCGGAGGCGTCGATGAAGAACGACCCGTCGCGGTCGCGCCAGGCCCCAATCGCGTCGAAGTTTTCCAAGCCGAAGCCCAACGGGTCCATCCGGAAGTGGCACTGGGCGCAGCTTGGGTTCGCCCGGTGCTGCTCCATCCGCTGCCGTAGCGAGCCGGTCAGTGCGACCTGCTCGTCGTCGCGCAGTTCGCCCGCGCCAGGGGGCGGGGGGGGCGGCGGAGTGCCCAGGATCTGTTCCAGGATCCACTTCCCGCGCTTCACCGGGCTGGTGCGAGTCGGGTTCGAAGTCACCGTCAGCACGCTGGCCTGCGTCAACAGGCCGCCCCGGTCCGGGTCGGTGAGCTTGACCAGGCGGAACTCGTCGCCCGTCACTTCGGCGATGCCGTAGTGTTTTGCCAGCCGCTCGTTGAGAAACGTGTAGTCAGCATCAAGGAATTCGAGCAGGCTTCGGTCTTCGTCCATGACGTGGGCGAAACAAAGTTCCGTTTCCTTGAGCATCGCCTGCCGCAGGCCGTCGTCGAAGGTGGGAAAGCGCTTCGTGTCGGGGGTGGCCAGCTTGATTCGCCGCACTTGCAGCCATTGCATGGCGAAATTGTCGACCAAAGCCCGCGACTTGGGGTGCTTGAGCATCCGCCGCACTTCGGACGCCAGGTTGTCGCCCTGGCGGAGCGTTCCGGCGAAGGCATGCTGGAAGAGCTCGTCGTCGGGCATGCTGCTCCAGAGGAAGTACGAAAGCCGCGTGGCCAGCTCGAATTCGTCGATCGCATACACCGACTCGGCAGCGGTCCCTTGCGGATCGAGTTCCACGCGGAAGAGGAAATGGGGCGAAACGAGCACGGCCTCGACTGCCAATTGAATTCCGCGTTCGAAGCTTTCGCCGTCGTCGACGGCCTGCTCGACGAATTTCGTGAGCCGCTCGACCTCCTCGGCGCTCGCCGCCCGGCGAAAGGCGTGGCTGGCAAATTGCTTGAGGATCTTTCCCGCACAACGGCGGAAATCTTCCTTCTCTTTCCCGTCAGGCTCACAGTAGATGATCCGCCGGTGCGATTCAGGCAACTCGGCGGGCTTGTAGTCGAGTGGACCCTGGACCTCGAGGTATTCGATCGCCAGGTTGCGATCACGCTGTTTTGGATCGGGATCTTGGGGACGATAGTAATCGTTGACGAAGGACAAAGCGAAGCGCTTTTTGCCGGGGGCCACGTGTAGCCGCTTCTCGTAGACCGCCGGCTCCGTTTCGACCGCGGTCACGTCGGCGACGTAAACCTGCTGGTCTTCCAAGCGAAAAGCCATCCTCGCCGGTTCGTCGCCGGCCTGGTCGCCGAATGCCCGGCCCCGCAAAATGTATTCGCCGGGCGATGGGAACTCGACCTCGGCGAACACCTCCCCCGCCGAGGAGAGCCCCCAGAACGAGCCCCTCGGCCCGCCCCCCTTGTGTCCCACCGCGGTTGCCGGGAACCGCTGCCGGGGCAGCTTGTCGGGACCGTCAACGTAGATCGCCTTCTCGGCCAGTTGCTCGGCGGCGGCCAGGTACTTTTCCAGCAGGACCGGCGGCATCGAGAGCACGTCGCCAATGTGATCAAAGCCGTAGCCGATATCGTCGGCCGGAAAGTTTTCGGCCGGATGGAAATCGACGCCCAACAGGTCACGGACCGTATTGTCGTATTCCGTGCGGTTGAGCCTGCGAATCGTCACCCGCCCAGGATCCTTGGGGCCGTTGCAATCGACCTGGGGGAATTGCGTCTCAATCCAAGCGATGACGGCGTCGCGCTGGGTTTTCTCCGGCTGCGGTTTGTCATCGGGCGGCATCGTTCCGCCTCGGAGGTTTTCGAGCACCTTGTCCCAGACCGGACGGTCGTTGGCCGCCACCGCCAGATCGGCAAACCGGTCCAGCGCCAGTTCGGCCTTGGGCTCGGCACCGCCGTGGCAGGTCGTACAATACTTGGCCAGGAACGGACGGACCCGTTCGTTGAACTGTGTCTCCGAGACTTCCGCGGCCGAGCCCTGTTCGGTCGAGGGTTCACCTTCGGCCGCGACGGCGCGACACGCCGCCAACGCGGCGCATGCCGCCAGCCCTGCGAATATCGAATCTCTAAGGTACATGGCGCGGTGGGTCGGAAATCGCCGTGGGGACCGGGCGGGGGGGTGCCGGTGTTGGGTGGGCCAGTTCCCAATTATACACGATTTGAGGCACAAGGTTCAATCCACTCGTCCGGAGGCGGCGAGCCCATCACTTCTTTTTTCCGCGGGTCTTCAATTTGACGGTCATCGTTCCCTGGCCCCATGCGTCACGGCAGCGAAGATAAAGTTGTCCGGCGGCGGGGGCCTTGAACGTGCCCTCCGTGCCCAGCTCAAATTCCTTGCTCAGCACGTATTCCGTGCCCTTCTCCTTGTCGCCTGAAGTTAAGACGGCGGCCATCAACCGGCCGGCGCCGTCGTCAGCGGCGCCATCGGCCATATGCTCCGGCGCGTCCTTGCCGAGCCGCCAGGTGCCGGTTGCCTTGTATTGGTATTCCGTGCCCTCGATCACCAACGCGCCGGCCGGCTGCCAGCCGTAATCGGCTTTGAGCCTGGCGGTCACATTCACGCTCCCCTTCAAGATCCGCCATTTTTTCTCGTTCATCTAAACCTCCTTTGCGGGCTTCACCCAGAAACTCCAAACCGCAAGCAGTAGCGCCAACACGGCATAGCTGGCGGCGATCGTCATGGGAGCCTGGCCGGCGGCGGAGGCGGGAAGCAACGGGAGTGGGTGCCAAGGAAGCGAGAGAGGGCTGCCCCTCAGTGGCGAATGGATCACGCCGAAAAGGCTGGCGACGGCGCCGACCGAGAAAAAACCGGCCGCGGCGAGCAGCCGCCGGTCGACGAGCATCGCCAAGGCCGAGGCCCACAACAGGCTGGTGATGATGAATCCGCCTGAGAGCATTCGCATCGTCTGAATGGCCTGGGCCAACGGGATCCGCCCCGCTTTTTCGAGTTTGGCGACGTCCAATCGGCCGGCATCGAGCAATTGGTCGGCGTAAATCATCACCAAGGTCGCCAGCGCTGGGGCGCAAGCCATAGCAACGGCGGCGTAGTGCCGCCGCGGCGTAGCATGGAAACTTTGGGCCGTGATTTCCAACCCTACGAAAATCAAGATCGGGAAAACGGCCGCTTTGGGAATCGCGGCGTAGAGGTAGCCGAAGTAACCCAGCAGTCCAGCCGAACCGATGAACAACGCCGTCGCGAGCGTGTAGGCCGCGCGGCCGCCCATGGCCTTGTAGGCCGGGTGGCCAATGTAGGGTGTCGTTTGAATCACGCCGCCGCACAAACCGGCCACCAGCGTGGCCAGGCCCTCCACGGCGATGATCCGGCCCGTGGGATATTCGTCACCGGCCGCCGCCGCGCTCTCGGTACAGTCGATGCCGCCCACGACCGTCGCCAAAGCGAATGGGACCACGATCGGAAGGTATTTGACTGATTCATGCAAAGCCTCCACCCAGCCAAATTGGAAGACTTCGAACCAGCCGACGGGCCAAAGTCCGTCGGCCGGGTCAAACTGCATCATTTCTGCTTCGAGTAGCCCGGCGGAAAGCATGGCGTAGTAGATCCCCCCACCTACCAAGAGTGCCCCAGCCGCCCCCGGCAGCCGCAAAGGCAATTCGACACGCGCTATGAGTGTCGTCAAAATGATTCCAAGTGAGACGAAACCGACGACAGGGTTGTGCAGAATATCGATCAGCGGCAGGAAACTTATCAGGACCAACGCCACGGCGGCCAGCGAACCCAGCAGCCCAGCCCGCGGCACGACGCGGCGAATCCAGCCGGCACCGGGCGCGCAGGCGAGCTTGAAAATGCCACTTGCGACGATAGCGCAAATTCCCACCTGCCAGGTATGCCGGGCTGCCATTTCGGCTGACAGACCGGCCTTGGTTGCGGCGTTGAACGCCGGCCCCAAGACGAACAGCACCATTCCGATCGTACTTGGGGTATCAAGACCTAAAGGCATGGCGGTAACGTCGTTACGTCCACTGCGGCGGGCCAGGTGGAAGGCCATCCAGGTGAACGCCAAGTCGCCGACGACCACTCCAATGGCCGTTCCCGGCAACATGTACCGCAGTGCAAAAGTTGCAGGGAAATTGTAAGCCGTGGCCAGCAAGCCGACGGTCAAGATCAGGTTGGCGAGATTGTCCAACATCAAGCCAAAGAAGGCGTTGATGTCTCCGGCAGTGGCCCAGCGGTAGTTTCGCACAGTTGGTCTTTTCGGCAAGGCACGGGAATTGCGGATATACCGACGATGACCGGGGCACGGGCGGCAACAACCTGCCGGATTGACATGCCGGGGTCAGTTTGAACTGTAAGCGTAAACAAATCAAGACTTTGCTAGTATCGAGGCGCGGTAAAAACCGGCGGCGTACGCAGTTGTTCGCTTTTTTTTCGTTTGTGGCGAACCGTTCTCCGTCGGCACCGTAGAAAACCATGAGCCAGACGATCGTATCCAAGCGAGCTAAATCCGCGGTGGCCCCAGGCTGGTCGAACGAGAGCGACGAAGAACTCCTCTCGGTCTACCGCCGGAAGGGGGATCGGCAGGCTTTTGCCGAGTTGGTGCATCGCTACGAACGCGAGTTGTACAGCTATTTGCGCCGTTTCCTCGGCGACGCGGTATTGGCCGAGGATGCGTTTCAGGGGACTTTCTTGCAAGTGCATTTGAAATGCAACCAATTCGAGGAAGGCCGAAAGGTGCGGCCGTGGCTTTACACGGTCGCGACCAATCAGGCGATCGACGCCCAGCGGCGCAACAAGCGGCACCGGATGATCAGCCTCGATCGGCGCAATTCCGACAGCGAAGACGACCTCGGCACCTTGATGGAATTGTTGGTTACCAAGGAAGCGGGCCCCGTGGCCAGGCTCGAAGCCGACGAGCGGCGCGATTGGGTGCGAAAGGCCGTCGATGAGTTGCCCGAACCCTTACTTAGCGCGGTGACCTTGATTTATTACCAGGGGCTCAAGTACCGTGAAGCCGCCGAGATACTGGATGTTCCGGTCGGCACGGTCAAGAGTCGCCTGCACACGGCCATTCTCAAGCTGAACGAGGCTTGGAACGGCGCCCATTTTTCGGGAGAGAACTAAGCCAATGCGAGAGCACTTGCTCGGCTACCTGCTGGGAGCACTGGAGCCAACGGAGCACGAATTGGTGGCGGCTCGTCTGAATGCGGACGCGGAATTTCAAGCGGAGCTTGAGCGTTTGCGTGAAAAACTCGAACCGTTGGCGGCCGATGCCGCGCCCTACGAGCCGCCCGCGGGCTTGGCTGTGCGCACGTGCGGCTACGTGGCGGTGCGTGCCGCGGAAGGGGCCATTGCCACAGGCGCCCCGGTCGTCACGCCCGCCAGCGCATGGCGCTTGCAAGACTTGCTCGTGGCGGGCGGTATCGTGGTGGCGGGCTGCATGCTGCTTTTCCCGGCAATTGCCGCCAGCCGTTTCGATGCTCGCCGCAGCGCCTGCCAGAATAACTTGCGGACGGTGGGAATCGCGCTGGATTCATACAGCGATGCATATGGCGTCTATCCCGTAGTCCCCTCACAGGGGCCCTTGGCGGTGGCGGGGATGTACGCGCCCACCCTTTACGGCCTTGGTTACCTCGAATCCCCGTCCTGGCTGGTTTGTCCGGCCTCGCCGACGGCCGACGGCGGCGAATTCAAGGTCCCGACGCTCGTGGAACTCCAGACCGCCGGTCCCCAGCAACTTGCGGCGTTGCAGCGCCGGATGGGCGGGGATTACGGCTATTCCTTTGGGTACTACCAGGACGGCGTGTACCAAGGGCACAAGCACCGCGGACGCAAACAATTCGCCCTCATGGCCGATGCTCCGCAAGAAGAGCAGCCCGGTTGCCGCAGCACGAACCACGGGGGCCGCGGACAGAACGTGCTGTTCGACGATTTCCACGTCGGTTTCCTGACGAATTGCTGCCTCGCCGACCACGGCGACCATATCTACCACAACGCGCATGGCTACATCGGCGCGGGTGTACACGTCGACGATTCAGTGATCGCGCAAAGCGGAGCACGGATCCTTTGGTTCAAGGTCGAACTGGGCAAGTAGCGGTACTTGCTACGGTACATGGACAAGAGCCCTAGACGTGCGCGGGATCTGGTGGATCGGCAGGTGTATGTTGTTGCGGGCACACGGGCTCTAGATTGATCGTGGCGCCTACCGCCTGGGCCAGTCGGTCGAGCACGTCTGATCGAAGCGTCGCCGTGCCTTCGAGGAAGTCACAAAGCCGGAGCACATCGAGTCCGGCCTCAGCGGCAATTCTCGTCAACGGTCGCTTGCTGCGATGAATGGCACGGCGCAGAACTCCGCTTAATGAAGTCTCAGAGGCCGCCTCATCGAGTCGCTTGCCGCGCTCGATCAGATCGGGCAATTCGACGGCGATTTTCTCGCGATCGTCGCGCAATTGTTCCAGTAGCTCACCGGGGACTATTTTGGCATCGGCCATCGAGGCAACCTCCAGGCTATCCATTCAGGAGTGTACGGAGAGCTCATTCCGACACGTCGTAGGCGGTGACAGGAATAATCGTTACGTCGTCAAGAAACTCATAAACGCAAAACAGAGCCCGTCCGTCCGGTGTGTCGCCCCAACAGCACGGTCGTCCCGAAGACCGGCTTACGCCAACACGGTTGGGATTGGACACGACTACTTCGAACTCGTCAGCCGCGATGCCATGCTCGGCGAGGTGGGCGATGATCTCATCGGTCCAAACGAAATCGAAATAAGGCACCAATATGCTCGCATGTACGGGACTCCTCACCAACTATGTATAATACCGCGGGTGAGGAGATTTAGCCAGTTCGGCGTTACGAGATCACGATGGGGAACCCAACCAAAGCATGCCAAGCGTGCAAGCGTTGAGACAAACATGGACCACCATCGACGGCCAGAGCCGGTGCGTCTGCCGATACAGATAGCCGAGCGCCAGCGCGAAGAAAAAGAGCGGCACCACGTCGGCGCCGTGCGCCAGGTGCATCAAGGCGAAGACCGCCGAGCTCAGCACGATCGGTGCCCACGGTGGGCGCCTGGACGTCGATGGAATCGCGTCGGCGGTCATCGGTCCGTGATCGACTTGCGCTGCGGCGTCGCTGCCCAGCGATTCCAGCCAGCCTTGCAGCAACACCCGAAACAGGAACTCCTCGACAACCGGCGCCACCAGCACGGCCGAAACGAGACTCGACAACCACAGCCCCCACCCAGGCTCCGCAGCCCGCAACGCATTGACGATCGGATGTTCGCTGGGTGTCAATTGAAAATTGTCGCAAATGACTTCGTACCATTTTGTCAAACCGGTTTGCATTGCATAGATCGGCACGCTCACGACGGCGAACGCGGCGAGGCCCAGGAATAGATCGGCTGGCAGCCGACTCAGGTCAAGACCCAAGTCCGTCCAATCCGCGCGGCGGCGATGGCGAATCCATACGACGGCGGCCACGAGAGTCGCCAGGCTGACCGTAGCACCGGTCATCAAAAGGGCCGGCATCCGCGCAGGGTCGATCGCCGCGTCGGCTTCGCCCGAGGCACCTATATCCGGGTCGCCTGTCAAGAAAAGCGCCATGGCTGCGTTCGAGGCCAAATAGACCAGTGCGATGGACGCCAGGTCCACGCCGGTCCATGGCGCGGGTCGGCGTGGTTCGAATGGCACCATCACCCCGCCTGCGCGCCAGCGAATGATCACCAGCCACCACGACCAAAGGATGGCCGCGAAGATCACGGCGACGGTGAACTGTTCCAAGCCAGACATGGGCTGCGCCACCGACAGAGGCCGTTAACCGCGCAACAGCCCGATCGCCCGCCGAACGTACTCGATACCCGAATAAACGGTGAGCAGCAAGGCGGCCCATACCGAGCCGGTGAGCACATAGCTCAATGCGTCCGGCAACGTCGCGTTTTTGGTTCCAGGCAATTGATCGCTCTGGTAGGCCAGGCAAAACAGGCTTGCGCCGGCGGCGACGCACTGAAAGACCATTTTGAGCTTGCCCGACATGCTGGCCGAAAAATCGGCCCCCTGCTGCTCCAAGAAGCTGCGCAACGCCGTGATCAACAGTTCGCGGCCAACCACCACGACCGCCATCCATGCGTACACGCCCGATTTCTTGTCGGCAACCAGGCAAATGAAGGTGCCGCAGATGATGATCTTGTCGACGAAGGGGTCGAGGATGCGGCCCAGCATCGTGACCAGGCCGTACTTCCGTGCAAAGTAACCGTCGAGCCAGTCGGTCGAGGCGGCGACGACGAACACAGCCAGGCTGGCCAGGTAATACTCAAAGCTGATCAGGCCGAACAAAACCAGCGACAGCACCAACCGGGCGATCGTCAACTGGTTCGGCAGGTTGAAGATCACCGAGCGCGAGACCGCTTTCGTGCTGGTTGACATTGCCTTATTCCTTGACGCCCGATCTTAATACGGCCCGGCTTCGCTCGGCGACCATTCCATTGTAGCTCACATGGGCAAGTAGCGGAACTCGTAAGAGTTCCGATGTCCGCGTCCCGCCGGCCGGAATTCTCACGAATTCCGCTACTCTCAGGAACGTAGCGGACGCGGTGCTAGCCGACTGCGACGCCGACCAGGTCGTAATCCTTGGAAGCGACGATTTCGCACGAGACAATCTGCCCGGTCCGCAGCTTTTTTCCGGTGACGTAGACCACGCCGTCCACATCGGGCGCGTCGGCGTACGAGCGGCCGATCCATGCCTCCAATCCGCCCCGGGCCTCCTTTCCGCCCCGCACCCGCTGTTCGCCCGGAACCGGCCGATCGATCAGGACATCGAGCCGGCGGCCCAGTTGGGCCTCGTTCCAGGCGAAAGCCACTTCCTGCTGCGCGGCCATCAACCGCTCGCGGCGCGACTCCTTGACCTCTTCGCTGCAATGGCCCGGTAATTTGGCCGCGGGCGTGTCGGGTTCGAACGAGTAGCTGAACACCCCCAGCCGCTCGAAGCGCTGCTGGCCGACGAATTCAACCAGTTCCTCGAATTGCTCGTCGGTCTCGCCCGGAAAACCGACGATGAATGTCGTGCGAAGCACCAGGTTCGGGATCGCGCTGCGGAGCTTCGCCAACAGCTCCTCGGTCGCGGCGCGTGTCACGCGGCGCTGCATTCGCTTGAGCAGCGTGTCGTTGATGTGTTGCAGCGGAAGGTCAAGGTAGGGCACGATCCGCTCGGCGCGGGCCAAGGTCTCGATCAGCTCGTCGCTGAAATACATCGGGTAGAGGTACATGACTCGAATCCAATCGAGACCTTCGATCTGGTCCAGCTCGGCCAGCAGTTCGGCCAACCGCGGCCGGCCGTAGAGATCGAGCCCGTAGTAGGTCGTGTCTTGGGCCACGATATTCAGCTCGCGCACGCCGTCGGCCACCAGCTCCCGGGCTTCGGCCAGCACTTCTTCCATCGGCTTGGTGGCGTGCTTTCCTCTCATTTTCGGGATCGCGCAAAACGTGCAGAGCCGGTCGCAGCCTTCGGAGATCTTCAGGAAAGCGAAGTGCCGTGGAGTGATCCGCATCCTTCCCGTGTCGGGCAAGGGGCGCGACGGGGCGGGCTGAAACACGGTCCGCTGTTCGACCAGCCCGCCCAGCAGCCGGTCGGCAACCCTGGTCACGTGCTCGCGGCCGAAGACACCCACCAGGTGGTCGATTTCGGGACACGTTTCGAGCAGCGCTTCTTTCTCGCGCTCGGCAAGGCAGCCCGAGACGATCACTCCCTTCGTCCGGCCTTGCCGTTTGAGTTCGAGCATCTCGTGGATCGTGGCGTACGATTCCGCGCGCGCCTGTTCGATGAAACCGCAGGTATTGACGACCACGAAATCGGCCCCTTCCGGTTCGGCGACAAGCCGGTAGCCGTCGAGCTGCAACAGGCCGAGCATCCGCTCGCTATCGACCAGGTTCTTGGGGCAACCAAGGCTGACGAAAGCGTACGTGCCCTTGGTCGCGGCAGGTTTCGTGATCTGAACGACGGAAGTCGCCAAAGTCGGCTCCGGGTAGGTTAGACTTTCCAGTCTGACGCATGCAGCTCGCGGTCCCGCAAGGATTGGAGACCGAAGAGTGCGATTTGCGCGATTCTGCTTCAGTAAACGTCCACCCATCGTACCCGATTCGGCCCATGGTGGCGAGTGTGCCCCTTCGAACAAGGTGGAAATCCGCAAAATCATCCGGTATTATAACCTCGTACTCGACGCCGCATTCAATGGCGGTCGCCAGGCATGATGAGGTGAAGTGCGTCCCGAATAATGAAGCGCTACCCGGCCTGCATTCTTTGCACCTGCGTCATCCCGTGGGATGAACAGGGCGAGTTCATCGAGCCCCTGTTCGTCGACCAGGTGCGGAAGATGCTCACGCTCACGGGGCACCTCTACATCTTCGGCACGGCGGGCGAGGGGCATGCCGTCAGCGACCGGAAGTTCGAACGGATCGCGCGCGTCTTTCACGACGTCATGCGCGGCGCCGGAGCGGAACCGATGGTGGGCGTGATCAGCTTGTCGCTGTCCACGATCGTCGATCGCATCGAGACCTGCCGGCAAATCGGCGTGCGGCAGTTCCAGATTTCCCTGCCCAGTTGGGGATCGCTCTCCGACGACGAGGTCGGCGTGTTCTTCCGGGAAACGTGCGGGCGGTTCCGCGATTGCCAGTTCCTGCACTATAACTTGATGCGGACCAAACGCCTGGTCTCGCCGCGGCAGTATGCCGAGCTTGCCGGCGAACACCTGAACCTCGTGGCGACCAAGAACTGCACCGATTCGATCGAGCGGCTTCGCGGGCTCATGGAGCACGCGCCGCAATTGCAGCACTTCCCGGGCGAAGCCGGCTACGTCTACGCGAGCCAGCTCGGTCAGTGCGGGCTGCTGTCCTCACTGGCCACCAACGCGACGGCGTGCCGCGAGTTCTTCGAGGCCGGCCGTCGCCGCGACTTGCCGGCGCTGACGGCCATGCACGCCGAGATCGCGAGCATTTTCGAGGAGCTGATCACCGCCGTCGGTCCCGACGCGCACATCGATTCGGCGTTCGACAAGCTGCTCTGGAAAGTTCAGGACGAACGCTTCCCGTTGCGGCTGCTTCCGCCGTACCGGGGAGCCACCGACGCCGCCTACCACCGCTTCGTCGAGTTCCTGCGAACCAAGGCGCCACGCTGGGTGCCGACGTGAGCGTTGCCCAACGCCCCAGTTGCCGGTGCATGATTCCGTAGGGAACGCCCTCCGTACTACTAACGTTCTATTTCTTTGTTGCCCGCGAAGATTTTATGCCGCGAGTTGGGCCAGTTTGGCCGTGTCGGCCTGCTTTGCGACCAACAGTGCTGCGATGGCCGATCGTCCCTTCT
>Ga0307373_10011391_pt1 | contig 12895 bp, 12 predicted proteins | sample OX2MG_FD_202534 | JGI IMG/M metagenome (GOLD analysis project Ga0307373, IMG submission 202534) | Soil microbial communities from Risofladan, Vaasa, Finland - OX-2 | ecosystem: Environmental > Terrestrial > Soil > Coastal area > Acid sulfate soil | place: Finland: Risofladan, Vaasa | collected... | reverse complement strand
GGTGCGACCGACCATGCCAAACGTTATGTTTCAGGGATACTTTAACGATCCGGACCGGACGCTTGGGAAGATGAAAAACCTATGGTTCCACACGGGGGATCGTGGACGCATGTGGGACGACGGCAGCCTCGAGTTTCTTGGTCGGGATGAAGACGCTGTCCGCCGCAATGGCGAGAACATTTCCGTGGAGATGATCGAGGGCGAAATTGCACTCATTGATGGCGTGTCTGAAGTAGCGGTCGTCGGTGTTCCCGCTGAGTTGGTGGGCCAGGAGCTTGTGGCGTGCGTTGTGCGGGATCCGAATAGTTCACTGAGTGCGCTTGACATTGCACGATGGACGAACGACAGGCTAGGGCACTCACTCAGTCCTCGTTACGTGCGATTCATGCCATCGTTCCCGAAAACAGCGTCGGAGAAGGTTCAGCGATTCAAGCTTCGAGAACTTGGACTAGAGGGGGCGTTGGATTGCCACGCGACGACCTGAGACTGAAGTTTATTAAATGAGAACGCGATCAAAAGGGAGATAGCGAAATGAAATCAGTAGGTTTTGTCGGATTTGGAGAGGCCGCGCAGTGCTTTGCCGAGGCACTGGCCGGAAAGGTGCCCGACGGTGTCGTTGTGTACTGCAACGGATCAAGGCACTTCCCCCCCTACGATGAAGAGTTCCTTAATGGCTTGGCGACTATTGGCGCATCTCCCCGCAACAACTTGGCGTCATTGGTCAGCGATTGCGACGTCATCTTCTCGGCCGTCACCGTCGGGCAGGCTGAGGCCGTAGGTCAGGAGATCTTGGAGCTGTGCGGTAAAGATCAACTCGTTATAGACGTGAATGCATCAACGCCATCCGTGAAGCGCCGTTTAAGCCGTATTGCCTCTGAGCGAGGAGTCGGATATGTCGACGCGAGCGTCATGGGAGCCGTCAGCATCTATGGACATGGTGTCCAGTTGTATTGCTCCGGGAACAGGGTCGAGGAGTTCTCGGCTGCGATGACGCCCTACGGCTTCAGCGTTCAGGTACTTGCTGGGGATGCGGGCACGGCCTCTGGAGTGAAAATGCTGCGAAGTGTCGTTACGAAAGGAATGGAAGGCTTGTTGGTCGAAGCCCTCAGTGCTGCCGCGAGTATGGGAATCGTGGAGGAAGCGTTCGACGGAATCTGTTCACCGATGGACGCGACCACTTTCAGCAAGTTCGCCGTCATGTGTATTGAAACTGACGTTCTCCATAGCGAACGGCGAGCAGATGAGATGAAGTGCATTGAAGATGAACTCGAAGCCACGGGCATAGAGCCGATCATGACGGCCGCGACCACGCGACGCTTGATGAAGTCGGCCGCGTTTGGTCTGCGCGACAGTTTTGCGCGGAGAGAGTCGTACACCTATCAAGACGTATTAGACGAATATCAACAATTCGCTACGAAGCAAGGCGAAAAAAATGACTAGTAGGAGAGAAAGTGAAGGGGAGATAATGGAGACGCACGCACGCACGGCAAAGCGGCTTGAACTTGTGGAGGAGTCGGCGACGTTTGCTGTCGCCGACATGGTGAAGCGCTTGCGATCAGAGGGTCGACACGTGTGGGATCTTGGCGGGGGTGACCCGGATTTTCCAACTCCAAGTCACATCGTCGACGCAACGGTGGAGTCGATGAAGGTTGGAGATACGCACTACGTGCCGAGCCGCGGAACTTTGCTACTGCGAGAGGCAATCGCCGGGAAACTTCATGATGACAACGGACTGACGTACGATCCAGCCAGGGAAATTGTGGTAACGCCCTCTGCAAAGCATGCGCTGTTTATTGCTTTATTGAGCGTGCTGGATCCCGGTGACGAGGTCTTACTGCTGACTCCGTCGTGGGTGAGCTATGAAGCGATGCTCCACTTCATCGGAGTACGTCCCGTTTTCGTGGCCTTAGCGAGCGATGAAGGATTTTCGATTACGCGAGAGCGGATTGAAGCAGCCATCACTGAGAAGTCGCGAGCCATCCTGATCAATACTCCCAATAATCCGACGGGCCGAGCTTTAACAGAGGATGAGGCCACCCTCATCGCAGATATCGCTCGCGAGCGAGATTTAATTATCGTTGCTGATGAGATTTACGAGAAAATTTTATACGACGGACGCCGTCACCTGAGCCTTGCGGCTGTGGGGGACTCCTTTGCGAGGACGATCACCGTGAATGGATTCTCCAAGGCGTTTGCGATGACTGGTTGGAGACTCGGGTACGTGGCTGCGCCGAGCGACATCATCGACCAGGTCGTTAAAAGCCAGCAGCACACGGTGGGTTGTGCGTGCTCCTTCGTACAAGCCGGAGGTCTCGCGGCGCTCACCGGATCACAGGAATCGGTGGAAGAAATGCGTGAGGAGTACGCAGCGCGGAGAGATCTCATTGTAGAAGGGATTAACGCAATGCCGGGAATCAGTTGCCCTAAACCAGACGGTGCGTTTTACGTCTTTCCGAAGATCGAGGATGTGCGCCTAGGAGACTCGATGCAGTTCACCGCGTGGTTGTTGGAAGAAGCTGGGGTTGCCGTTACTCCGGGCAACGCGTTTGGCCCGGGTGGGGAAGGACACGTACGGATGTCATTCGCCAATAAGCGAGAGGTGATTAGCGGTGCACTGGAAAGTATGGAGAAGGTGTGGCCGCTGTAAGAGCATCTTAGATACGGAGAGGCAATGCAAAGTGGTCGAGTTAATCGGATTTTCCCGTGCAGGTATCATCACTCTCTTCTCTTAATGCTTGCTGAAACTGATTCTCTCGTTGAGATTGTTGTTGGCGAAAAGAGTACTAACCCGGTGAGTTCGCCTCGGATCCACACCGGACGCGAATCATGACCGCTGAGTGGGATGCCGTCGTAGTTGGAGCTGGTGTGGTGGGTAGTAGTTGCGCGGCGGAACTCGCGGCGAAAGGCCTAAAAGTTGTGGTGCTCGAAAAGGGATCGCACTCGGGATGGGAAGGAAGTAGTCGCAGTATGGGCAGCTTGCGGATTCAGGGTCGAATCGCCCCCGAATTGCCCCTTGCTGTGGAAGGGATAGCTCGCTGGAAGGCGCTTACGGAAGTCGGCGACTTCGAATTCGTGCAGGGTGGAAATATTTACGTGGCCCAGACCCAGGATGAGGTCGCCATGCTGCTAATACTTGAGGAGCAAGCTCACGCCGTGGGGTTAACCAACGTGAGGGTAATAGACGCTTCGGAGGCCTGCCGTCTCGTTCCGTTCAGGCAAAATAACGTCAGCGCCGCTCTGTACAGCCCCTACGACGCGCAGTGTAATCCGCAACGTGCTGTCGAGCTCATGGTGAAATTGGCAGAAAGTCGAGGCGCGTGCTTTAAGTTTAACCAGCGAGTTGCCGAAATCACTGTTCGTTCTGACGGGAGTGTTCGTGGAGTAAGGATGATCGGCAACGAGTTCGTGGATGGCCCGGTAGTGGTCGTAGCTGCCGGATTAGGAACTTCTGACCTAGTGAGAACGGTAGGTCTCGAAATGCCCATCAGTGGGGTACTCGTTACTCAGGCCGAAACTGAGCGGGTCTCGCCACTTTTCCAGGCCACCCTCCGAGCGTCGAACTTCAGCGTACGCCAAAGACCAACCGGGCAACTCGTACTCGGAGGGGGTCTCAACATTCGCGCTGACAAAATCGTGTCGTTAAGGGACCTGCGTCAACTCCGAAAATGGCTTCCCCGGTATCGCGTTCACCACCGAAGCGTGCGGTTGAGACTGGGTCGAACACCGAAGGACTGGCGGCACGTTGTCTCGGGGGAGTTTGGTCGAGACGGGAACTTACACTACCTTGAGCCCAATCGTCGGTTGATCGACGAAAGCTACGCTCGACTGCGGTCGGTGCTGGCGCCTGAAATCGATAGTCCGGTGCGCCGCTATTGGACAGGTTTCATTGATCAAACCTTGGATGGTTTGCCTGTAGTGGATCAGCCTGAGTCTCCACAGGGACTAGTGATTGCCGGCGGCTTCAGTGGTCACGGCCTGACAATCGCACCAACGATCGGTCTCGCGGTAGCCGAGATGATGACCACGAGGAATTCTCAATTCGACCTCCGTCCATTCCGACTGGCTCGCTTTCAAGAGCCAAACATAAAAATCCCAGAACGATTCATCTAAGGGAGGTGAGAGAAGTCATGAAGGGTGACGACTTGACCTCCTTGATCGGACGTCGACGGAGAACTGGATAGTGCGGTAGCGCTCACTGATCTTGTGATGGACCGTAAGAAATGTGACCAGAGGTGCTGGCTACGTAGGGTGAGAGGGGAGTAAAGCCAATGTACGAATCGTTGCGACTAAAACTGGAGGATCGGTGGCTCGTCGAACTAAAGACGGAGATGAATTCGTTTGCGAAACAAAATAGAGAAGAACTCGAACGATGCCAAAAGGCATGCGAATTTCCGAGTGAGCTCTATCGTGAGATGGGAAAGCACGGATGGATTGGGCCGACGACTCCTTGCGATGAGGGTGGTCTCGGAGGCGGTGTGCCGGAATATTGCGCCATCTGTGAAGAAGTGGCGAGAAATGGCTTGATCTCACCTCAGATTTCTGTGCAAGGTCAACAGTGGCTAGGCACGTGGGGTACGAGTGAGCAAAGGAAGAGTTACCTTTCAGGAATAGCACGCGGCGAACTGATCTTTGCTGAGGCGATTTCAGAGCCGGGTGCTGCTTCATCTCTGAAGGCGCTGACCACCGTTGCCGAGATTGATGGAGACGAGTTCGTGATCACCGGGCGCAAGACTCACGTGAACCTAGGTGCTCAAGCAGATGTTCTACTTGTCTACGCGGTCGTACCGAGTGATGGGTTGACGGCATTCCTGGTGGACGCGTCGACAGCGGGCATTGTACGACGACAGACGGAGCCCATTGGATTGCGGTTATTGCCGACGGCGGAGATAGATTTTGAGGCGGTACGTGTTCCAGCGTCTTCGGTGCTGGGTTCGGTTGGGCGTGGCCTTGACACTTTCGTGAGCACGTTTAACATCAGCCGACTCGGCAACGCATCGGAACTAATAGGAATGGCGGAGCGCGCGATGGGTAATGCCATTCGCTATGCACAGGATCGCCAAGTCGGTGATCATACCGTGGCCGAATTTCAGGGTATTCAGTGGACTATCGCGACGGCGTACGCCAAGATCTACGGCGCATCGCTCGCGAGGGACGCGGCAGCCAACATCGCTGAAGCTGGCGGCGATCTGGCGTTTCGGACGTCGCTGGCCAAGGAAATGGCTATTGATGCGGCGGAATACGCAATTAACGAGTGTTTCTCTTTGGTTGGCTCACACGGCCTCTACACCGATACCGACTACGGACAGTTATTACAGGACTTGAAGGTATATCGAATCGCTGGCGGCTCGCTCGAAATTCTGAAGAACCACATCGCCCGGAGCATCTTGCGTTCGAAAGATCTCGAAGGACTCACCATGTCGAATGGCGAAACTCGGACGCGATAGAGGACAATTCAAGGTTGCTGCGGCGCGAAACGACGAACTCAGAGAAGGGCTTCACAAATACGTTACGTGCTCGCATCGCGTTTCAGTAACGGAACCAATTGTTGACGGACTGTTGGAATGACGAATCTTCCCTAGTTTCAAACTGATTACCTGCAACCGCTCGCCTCGGCTTCGTCGGATCTTCGCGTCGACGCCGTCCATGGCCAGGATCACTTAGCGCTGCGGCATTTCCTGCTGCTCATTGAGGGTCAATGCAACGAGGTCACAGAATCTTTGACGTCGCGTTGTACGACTAGCCCCCCCGTCGAGACCGGAGTTCATTCGTGGCGATCGCGAGCCCACGACAAGGGCAGTTTCGCCGGTAAGGTTTGCCACATTCTCGATGCGAAGAGTCGAGATTCTTTCACGCCGATGACACGTGTATCACGGAGTGGCCAAATACTGGACGCTTGCTGCTCTGGTATGTCCCTGGTCACTTGTTATGCATTGAGGAGTCTGGAGATCGGAAGCCGTCAAGCAAGGCCGCCAGCAGCTAAAAGGCCGCCGTCTACGTTGATGACCTGGCCGGTGATCCAATCCGAATCTGTCGAAGCGAGGAAGGCTACGGCGGCGGCGACGTCTTCGGGTCTGCCGAGCCGACCAAGTGGGTACCGTGCGGCTACGGTCTCTTCCTTTCCTTCGTAGAGCGACCTGGCGAAGCGTGTCTTGACCACAGCCGGGGCGACGGCGTTGACGCGTACGTTCGGTCCCATTTCAACGGCGAGGGTACGAGTCAGGTGCTCGATCGCGGCCTTACTAATGCCGTACAAGCCAATATCGGGAGATGGGGTTTGTCCTGTCACGGACGAGAGATTGACGACGGTACCACTTTGGGCGAAGTTCAGGACATTGTGGTGGTACGCGTCTTGGATCCAGGCCATCGTGCTGAAAAGATTCACGTCGATGAGTTTGCGAGCCGCGTCCATATCGATTTGCATGAGTGGGCCGTAGACGGGATTAATGCCGACGTTGTTAACGAGGACGTCGAGATGGCCGAAGTCTCGAGACACTGTATCCAGGACCTCTCGGCGGTGGTCAGGATCGTCGACTTTGCCCGAGATGGCGATGACGGATCCCTCAGGGAACTCCTGGGCCGCTGCTTGCAGTGACTCCAGTTTTCGCGAAGTGATGCAGACGCGCGCGCCTTCGGCCACGAGTCGGCGAGCTATTGCCAGTCCGATACCGCGGCTGGCACCGGTGACGATAGCGGTTTTGCCCTCAAAGCGGTAGGCGCGGACGCTGTGATCCATCATATGTTCCCATTGGAGGTCGAGTTAAGGAAGATTCTTATTGCGTAAGTGCGCGATTCGTGATGGTGAGCTTTCAAGATTCGCCAACGTCGTTGCTCAGTGCCAGCAAGGCACGAGGGTTCCGAGCAATCGCGGTGCGCCATTCAATTGTGTTCATGCCGACTGCACGTAGCGCGTAGTAGAGGTCGAGGAGCCCCTCAGCAGGCGGAGGATTATGTTCTTGGCCAAGGTCGCTCGCGAATATGGTCGACTCGAATCCGACGCTTCTTGCTTCTTCGAGCATTCGATCCAGTGGATAGCCCGCGAGAACCGAGTAGTAACAACGCTCGAAATAGACTCCCAACTTGGCTACGTCGCGCTGGACATCGACGGGCATTTCTATCTGAGGCGCTTCCGGATGGGTGACGAGGATCCGCTCGACGCCTCTTAGCTTTGCTTCTACGATCAGTGCACAGATTTCGTGGCTAGAGAGGTGGCCCGTTGCCAAGATCGCGTCCGACTCCGCAATGATGTCCAAAATCTCTCTGACCGATGAGATAATCCGTCCCTCTTCATCTAATGGACTGAGCCCTTCTTCTTCAAGACCTGCCGAAATGGCCCCAACATGCTCTGAGTACTTCGCCTCGTGAATGAATCGGATATGGTTCTTAGCTGAGACGGTTGGCATCCATACGATTTTTCCACGCATCTTCATCGTGATTCGTACGGCGTCTGGATTAAATCCTCCGCATGCGGACGAATTCAACACGAGGCCTCCGAATATGGAGATGAGTCCATTTACCGACTCTGCAATTTGTGCCCGTGCGGCCGTGCTCTCGTGGTGATTCTTAAGGACGATCGCAGCGAAGCCCGCATTTGAAGCCATCCGAGCGGTCTCTATGTCATCGGCTACTCGTGGAACGATGTCGGGTCCGGAATGCACGTGTGTATCGACCGCGCCTCCCAAAATGGACGGCTCTACGTGTCCCTTGGAACTCGTCTTTGCACTATTCATGGCCGCGGTCCTCCCTTTCACTCGACTCGCCGGAACGTCTCTTCCTATACGACGTAGTCCATGATGCGCACTTTCGTCGGATCATCTTCACGTCACTTCTGAATTACTGCAGTACGACAGTCTGTTCGCGCGATGAAAGCGATAGGTCCATCCGTTCAGACGTGCAATGGCGAGGCGAACGAGCAGTTCGTCTCCGCAGATCGGTCGCCGCGCGTGCGGCATCTAGAGCACAGCCCTTAGAAATTCTTTCGTCCGATTGTGTCTCGGCGACTCTAGAAGTTGACGCGCGTCGCCCTCTTCCACCACCTGGCCATTGTCCATGAAGACGATTCTGTCCGCCGCGGAACGCGCGAATCCAATCTCGTGCGTCACAATCACCGAAGTCATCCCGCTTGCGGTGACCGCCTTGATGACATTGAGTACTCCGCCTACCAACTCGGGATCCAATGCGGATGTTGGTTCATCGAACAGCATGACCTTGGGTCGCATGGCTAACGCTCTCGCGATCGCGACACGTTGTTGTTGGCCGCCGGAGAGCTGGCTCGGAACCGCTTTAGCCCTCTCTGCCAAGCCCACGTCCGCAAGAAGTTTGCTAGCCTCGTCCAACATTTCCTCGCGATTACGCTTGAGAACGCGGACGGGTGCGTCGATCACATTATCCATCACGGACATATGACCGAAGAGGTTGAACTGCTGAAATACCATCCCAATATCGCGCCGCTGCCGCGCGATATCTCGCTCTGATAGCTCGACGAGATGATTTCGATGCTGTCGATATCCGATCAGCGTCCGGTCCAATACGACGATACCGGCATCTGGCTTCACAAGGTGATTTAGGCAACGCAGGAAAGTTGTCTTGCCGCTTCCGGATGGGCCAATGATACACACCGTCTCGCCCTTCTTGACGGTGAGCGAGACTCCATCCAAAACGTTCGCTGATTGAAAGCGCTTCACGATGTTCTTCGCAGCTAGCATTTCCCGCGGCTCGTCGGACACGTCCGATTGACACTCTGAGGTCGAAGTCATTCTAAGATTCGCATCCTCGATCGATAGGGAATCTGCGCGTTGGTTGAGCGCCGAGTTGACCGATCCATATGACGCTCAGTGAATATCTGCAGTACGCTCAGGCAGCTGACAATAGCGAGGTACCACGCTGTCGCCACGAGCAGGAGAGGCACGATCTCGTAGTTGGACTCGTAGATAACCTGGCTGGCGTAAAGCAAGTCTGGAACGGCGATAAATGCCACGAGGGCTGTACTCTTTACCATATTGATGGTGTCGTTTCCGAGTGGTGGAATGGCTATCTTTAGAGCTTGCGGAAGAACTATGCGTCGGAAAAGAGTCTTGGGTGGCATGCCGAGAGCAATGCCAGCTTCTGATTGACCTTTTGGCACCGCGAGGATGGAGGCTCGTAGTATCTCCGAGGCGTAGGCCGCCTCATTCAGCGCCAATGCTGCCACGGCAGAACCCAGCGCCGTTACTAGGCGCGCACTTGGGACGCTGACGAAGGTTGGCCCAAAGGGAATTCCGAGGCCGAATCTTGGATAGAAGAGGGCGATGTTGTACCAGAGAACCAGGAGGACGAGGAGCGGTATCGAACGGAAGATCCATACGTAGATGAACGCGATAGTGCGAATAGCTCGACTTTTAGAAAGTCTTGCTAGAGCCACAATCACCGCCACCAAGAGGGCCAAGATCATCGACAGAACGGTCAGCTCGATGGTTACCACTACTCCCTGAAGGATTGAAGGATTGAATAAGTAATGTCCAACCAATCGCCACTGCACCGCCTTATTTACTACGAGAGAGTAGAGAGAATCTGCTGCACCTCCAACGACGACCACGACGAATATCCATCGTCCTATCGACGGCCTCGGCCGAGTCGGCAGCTGTGCTGCCTCTGAGATTTCCTCTGGAGTCACAGTGGCGCCTCCTCGCGCGGCTAAGCGTTGTATCTACTCATATCACCTCGTCCGTATAATCCTGGAATTGGCAAATTGTTCTGGCGCCGTTACCAGGCGATGGTCTTGTTTCGCCTCGATTACGTCCCCGTGGCATGGAGAGTCCGTTGGTAACGCACTATCCTGCTGAAGAACTTGGGTTCAGGTAGGAGTGAGCGACCGCGTTGCTCTTGAAGCCATTGCTGTTCAGAATCCGCGCATACGTGCCGTTCGCAATGAGCGCATTTAACGCCTTCTGGAAGTAGGTAGCAAGCGGCGATGATTTGAGGAAGCCGTCAGCTACCAAGGTGACGTCAAATTTAGGCCCGGTCAACCTCCAGTCTTTCCCCGCGGGCGTTTTGAAAAAGGCACCCAGCACTGAAAGATATCCGACAACGTATTGCGCTCGCTTGCTACTGACAGCCAATTCGGCAGAGCTGTTTGCTGGATAGGTCAATATCTTTATGGCCCCTTTGCCTTTTGACACGCAGTTCTTGGACCATTGGGCCACGACGGTGAGCGCGGCGTCGCCCACTTCATCGGCAACGGTGTGTCCACAGACACTCATCGGTGTTGCGCCCAACGCGGGGTCTGACTTGAGCGCCGCTAAGGTCGAGCCGTCTTTAACGTATGAGACCATGTTGTAGACCTTTAACCGACTCGCGGTGACGTTCAACGAGGGCACGAAGGTAAATTTGCCGTCGTTGAGTCCGAGAAGTTCGTTATCGAAGGATTCAGGGTCGATTGTGATTTTTACGCCCAGCACCTTCGCGAGTGCCTTTGAGAGCGCTGGCTCTAGGCCGCCGAGCTGGCCGTTGGACTTTTGGTACGAGTAGGGTGGATAGCCCGCGGTGACCGCTTCAACGATCCCGTTTCTATATTTCGCTGGCAACTTCAGACTGGTGCTTTTCGCGTTGCTGCTCGCACCACTCGTGCTGCTAAAGGCGCTGCTCGTGAATGCGAACAACAACACCATTGTGAGTGGCACAATAAACCCATTGCGTAGCCGTGACCGAAACATTCGTTCCCCCTTAGTTTGAAAACTCGAGTCCTTCCCGAACTGACTGAATCGAAGTGTACGGTCACACAGAACGGTTGTCAAATATCAGTGGCTTGGGACGATGGTGATCCCCAAAACACTGGCAGTTGCTGGGCTGGCTGGTGTTCGTCCAGAGCGTCCAGTGCTACAGTCGCCATATGTCAAAGACGGGTGCGTTTGACGCCAAAAAGGCGTTAGCCAAGCAGAAGGCACCGCTTGGGAAAACTCCGATCGAACCGGTCACTAAGGCCCTAGGTGCGAAACTTCGCGCCGTCCGTGAAGCAAATGGAGTAGGAGTACGCGAATTCGCCAGGCGACTCGGTTGCTCTCCAAGTCACGTTTCCCAAGTTGAAAGGAACATTGTCGAGCCCTCGGTGAGCTTGCTTATAGCCATGGCCGCAAATCTTGGCGTGCCCATGGAGTCTCTCTTTGATGACCAACTCACCTCAACGGACGGCCCGAACTCTGTTCGCCACAACGGGCGCCATGAACGACGATTTATTCAACGCGCGAAGTCCCGACTCGAGATCCGCATTGGATCAGGAGTGATTGCAAAGTTGTTGCTGCCCGAGCCTGACGACGGTGTGGACTTTTGCGAATACATTTATGAACCGAACTCATCCTCCGTGGAAGACCGGGCGCTTATTCGCCACCCTGGCCGGGAGTTTGGTGTCGTGCTCGAGGGCGAACTCAAAGTTCAAATTGGTTTTGAGGAGTTCATTCTCGGTCCAGGTGACGCGATCACCCTCGACTCTTCGCTTCCGCACCGATTCTGCAACGATACGGAGTTTCCCACACGAGCTATATGGCTATCTCTTCGAAAGCTTTGATCCTTTGTTTTAGGTGTCTTGCGGCTGGAATCATCGGTTCGGACTCGACTTTGGGCCCAACGTCAAGTCAAGACTGCGCAGCGATTGCCACCACAGCAGGTGCCACGTCCCTTGAAGATCGTGGCGCACTGTTAGTTGGCTGAAGTTGGATTCGATGAAAAGGAGGACCCATGGGAGCAGTGACGTTGGAGGTAGTTGACGCGGTCGCGTTACTGACGATTTCGTCCCCGGAGGTGCGTAATGGACTGACGGCTGAGATGGGCCGTCAATTGGCTGGCCATTGCGAGACGATTGATGGTGACCTGTCGATTGGCGCGGCGGTGATTCGTGGTGATGCAGGAACGTTTTGTTCGGGGGCTGACACTCGAAATTGGAAGATCAACGCCGATCCGGCCAGCGAGGAGGCCTACGCGAGTACCACCGCCGTCTATGAAGCCTTCATTCGGGTCGGGCAACTAAAGGTTCCCACCGTTGCCGCGGTACGAGGAGCGGCCGCGGGAGCCGGTATGAACCTCTTTCTTGCGACAGACCTCCGTGTTGTCGCCACTAACGCTCGGTTGATCGCCGGTTTCCTGCGTATCGGCGTTCACCCAGGTGGTGGTTTTTTCACCCTCGTCGGTCGAACGGCAGGGCGAGAAGCTGCCGCCGCACTTGGTTTGTTCGGTGAGGAGGTTTCTGGTGAAGAGGCCGTGGCACTCGGCCTCGCCTGGCAGGCAGTGCAAGACGACAAGGTGGAGGGTCGGGCCATGGAGTTAGCCCGAAAGTCGGCGTCGGACCCCGAGCTCGTCCGGCATGCGGTGGCTTCGTATCGAACGGAACTTGGCCCACCTCCGATTTCTTGGCCGGCCGCAGTTGAGATGGAACGAGGAATTCAGATGTGGTCCCTACGGCGGCGTCAGCTTCGTGCACAAGATGACTGAGAAGGCGCCCTGTATCTACTGACACGAGCGTCTTCGGTCGGACTCATGGATTTCAGATATGGATGAAACTCGAAAAGCGATGGTATAAGTGCAAGCTTGCCGGAACCGGCCACTGCAGTGACGGGCGCTTCCATGGAAGGAGAGACTCCGACGTCGAAAATCGATCGGTCCGATGCAACGATTCACAATCTGTTTCCTGGACGAGAGAAGTATTGACTCCCGGGCCGCATCAACGACATACATTTCAGTTGTCGACCAGTGCAACAAATTACGTGGGATAAATCGGGGACTCCTCGGGTTCCCGTGGGTAACTTGAAGTTTTGAACGAGGCGTGTAGTCCTCGAAAGGCCAGTCCTCACTTGGGTTGACGGCCACTGTTCGAAGCGCTTGACTCTCTTTAAATGGCGCGCACGTAGTTCTCGTAGTTTCGGAAGCGTTC
>Ga0307373_10011389_pt1 | contig 12895 bp, 8 predicted proteins | sample OX2MG_FD_202534 | JGI IMG/M metagenome (GOLD analysis project Ga0307373, IMG submission 202534) | Soil microbial communities from Risofladan, Vaasa, Finland - OX-2 | ecosystem: Environmental > Terrestrial > Soil > Coastal area > Acid sulfate soil | place: Finland: Risofladan, Vaasa | collected... | reverse complement strand
CGCGCCAGGCCCTCCGCGCGGGGGGCGGTGCCGCTCGCTGCCGGAGGCTCCAGGTCGGCGGCGCCACCCGCGGCGGGATCCAGGACGACGGCGAGGGCCACCGCGCGCTCCCGCCTGAACTCGCGCAGGCGCAGCACCACAATGGTCGCCATTGCCGCCACGACCAGCACCACGACCACGTAGCCGCCGATCGACAGGTACTTCGAGACCGAGCTCCAGGTGCTGCCCACGGCGTAGCCGATGCCCGACAGCGCCGTGGCCCAGACGACGGTGCCGATGACGTTGAAGAGGGCGAACTGCGGGACCGGAACCTCGACGATCCCGGCGGCGATCCCGGCGAAGGCCCGCACGACCGGCAGCAGCCGGGCCACGAGGACCGCCCAGGCCCCGCGGCCGGCGAAGAAACGTTCGGCCCGGTCAAGGTCGCGGCGGGTGATGAGGACGTACCGGCCGAACCGCTCGACGGCCGGCCGCCCGCCCACCCGGCCCACCCCGTAGGAGGCGAACGAGCCCGCGAGCTCCGCCAGCGACCCGACGACGACGACCAGAGCGAGGTTGAGATGGCCCTGATAGGCCAGGACGCCGGCGAAGCCGAAGGTGATCTCGGAGGAGATCGGGATGCTGCACGCCTCGACGAATCCGAACAGGACCAGCGCCAGGTAGCCCGCGTGCGTCAGGAACATCTGCATGGTCAATGTTTCTACAGCATATCCGGGCATGATCTGGCCTGATCGGCGCTGACTTGCCGTCGCGGCGGCCGACGACGGCCGGACGGCCGGCCGGGCAGTCAGGCCAGGTGCATGGCGGCGGCCGAGACCAGCTGTGCGGCCTGCGCCTCCCACTTGGCGTAGGCGTAGGGGAACCCGGAGTTCTGGACGGCCTGGGCGCTCTCCCACAGCGGCTGTCCAGCCCAGCCCGGGTCGGCCTGCTGGTGGGCGTGCAGGGCATTCAGGAACGCGTCCGCGGCGTAGGCCGGGTCGGTCACCTGCGCCGGGGTACCCCAGCCCGCCGACGGGCGCTGCTGGAACAGGCCCTGCGAGTCACGGTCGCCGTAGTGGAGGTTTTCCAGGGTCGACTCCTGCATGGCCGTGGCCACGGCGATGACGGCCGACCGCAGGCCCATGTGCTTGCTCAGGGCCTGACGCACGATCGTGGTGGCATTGGCCATCCGGGACGCGGTGATGGGCAGGTAGGACTGCGCTCCGCTCACCGGACCAGTCTGGACCCGGTCGGCGAGGGGGAGTTGGCCGGGAGCCGCCTTGGGGTAGGTCTGGCGGGCCAGCGCGTCGCGGACCTGCTTCCAGGTCGTCGGGCCGTGGGCGTGCCGCACCACGTGGACGCGGCCTCGCCTGGCCTGGTGCTGCGCCGCCGTCTTGTGCGCGGCGGCTAGGTGCGCGGCGGCTAGGTGCGCGGCGGCTCCGTGCACCGTGGTGTGGTTCCCGGTGCCAGCGCTGACCGCCGAGCCGGCGGTGACCGCCGGGCCATGCTGCACGCCGAAGTCGTTTCCGACGTTGAGGTGACGAGCCGCGCCGGCGATTCCCGGCGCGGGTGCGGAGGATGATGTCGCTGCGGCCGCCGTCCCGGTGCCCAGGCCCGTCAGGGCCAGCGCGGTTCCCAGGTAGGCCAGGGACTTGCCGCGGCCGTTAACGAGATCGGTGAGGGCAGTGCGGAACAAAAGGTGTCCTTCCCTGTCGTTCCTCGCCGCCCGGCCGGGCCGAAGCCAGGGCCGGGGATGAGCCGCCAATCGTTTGCAGGCGGGCTCGCGCGCACGTGGGGGTGTGCGCTTCGCGGGTTCAGGGCGGGCCGACAGGCAGGCCGCGCGGGTGCGCGGTCGCTGTGGCCGCAGGCACGGAAACCAGTCGCCCATCGTGATCAATGGGGTGGTCCCCGGCGAGGATCGGGTGTATAACACCCAGGTCAGCCAGCTGTAATCCATCCGCTGCCCGTTATGACCTATGTCACGATGGGTAATCGAACGGAATAAAGCGGGCAGACTTTACTTACATCCCGCGCGACCGGCGGTGAGCGGCGCGACGGCGGTGAGCGGCTAGGCGGTTGCCGACCAGTTGTTCGGTGCGGGCTGGAACAGCGGGGCCGGGCCCGTCGGGGCAGGCAGCGACGACGGGCTGACGAACTTGCTGCCGCCTGGGCCAGCCTCGACGGCCTCGTGCAGCGCGCTGCCGGTGAGGTACTTCTGCCAGGTCAGGAACCACTCGGTCCAGCCGTTGTCCCACACGCCGGCCTTCGGGCTGCCGGTGACAGTCACCGGGTCGCCGGGAACCTCCATCTTGTAATAAACCTCGGCGTCGGCCGGGGGGAGGTTGACGCAGCCGTGGCTGACGTTCGTGAAGCCCTGCTCGCCCACCGACCAGTACGCGTCGTGCAGGTAGTCGCCGGACCAGGTGAACCGGACCGACCACGGCACCTCGAGCTGGTAGCCGGGTCCCGTCATCAGGACCGGGTTGCCCTTATCGATGGTCACGTACGTGCCGTTCGGCGTGTTGTCGCCGGGCTTGCCGGTACTGATCGGCCAGCGGAGATAGAACTTCCCGTCCCGGTACAGGTTCAGGTGATGGGTGGCGGTGCTGGCCACCACGATGAGCGAGCTACCGATATTGAACGACTGAGTGAGCGTGTGATACCCGTACAGCCCGGGCGCGGCCTCGACTCCGTCCAGGTGCCCGGTGAAGGTGACCTTGGTGTGCGCAGGCCAGTATCCGCGAGGCCGGAAGTCCAGCTTCTGATCGCCGTCCCAGTACCAGGATCCGACGACCGGCTTGGAGGTGCTCAGCTGCAGGGACCGCTCGACCGCCGCCTTGTTCACGATCGGCTGGCTGAACGTCAGCATGAGCGGCATGCCGACGCCGTAGGTCTGACCGGACCCCTCGAAGATCATCGTCTGGAACGTGCGGGCGGGCGACAGCGTGGCGAACCTGCTGGTCTGGGTCACCGGCTTGCCGCTGGAACCGGTCGCGGTGGCCGTGACCGTGTACGTCGTCGCCACCCCGAGGGTCCAGGTGCTGCGCCAGGAGGTCCCCGCGGCGTTCAGCTGCCCGGCGACCGGGCCCGAGCCCGCGCTGACGGAGACGTGGGTGAGCTTGCCGTGGGCCGCCGTGACCGTGATTCCCTGGCCGGGCTGGACGTCCTTGCCCCCGTTGGCGGGACTGATCGTCAGCCGCGGGCTGGCGGACTGGTTCGCGGGCGGACCGCCCGGGCTGCCGCCGCTCGAGCAGGCGGCCGTCAGCATGGCGGCGGTCGCGCAGATCGCGATGACTGCTGGTGATCGACGCCGACGCCGACGCCGACCTGGCGCGCCTACGTTACTGGGCCAGGTACTCACGGGCACTGTAGACCTCCCACATGCTCTGACGGCGGCGGGGGCTGATCGGTTGCCGATTTCGCCGACTTGCCTGGCCCGGCCGCGGCTGCACCGGAGCCGACTGCCGCGCTGCCCGGTTACGACTCGCCGGCGGCCGGCCCGCGTCCTGGATGCCCGTCCGGCACTCCCGGCACAGGAGCGGACCTGTCCGCTGCGCGGCCGTCTGCCCAGGCTATGCGGGTCTGGGAGAGCCCACGAGCCGGAGGCGGCCGGACTCCGCCGCGATGACGGCCACGCAGCAGCTTGAACGCAGCGGCGAGAACGACGATGGCGAGCGCGGTCAGCGGTACGTAGTCGCCGAGCCGGTCGAAGGGCGTCCTGGCCGACGCGGGCGGCAGCCGGACCGAGGCGAGCACGACGCCCCGATCTGCCGGGCCGGCCCAGGCCACCAGGCGGCCTCGCTCGTCAAACGCGGCCGAGTCGCCGGTCAGCGCCGCCTGCACCACCGGCCTGCCGGTTTCCGCCGCGCGCAGCGCCCCGAGCGAGGCGTGCTGCTCCAGTGCCCAGCTGTCCTGGAAGGTGGAGTCCGATGTCTGGTAGACGATCACCTGGGCGCCATGAATCGCGTCGTACCTGGACATATCGGGAAACGCGGACTCAAAGCAGATCAGAACGCCGATGGATAGCTGGCGGCCGTCGCGCAGCGTCGCCCGCAGCACCTGCGCGCCGGTCCCGGCCGCCATGTTCTGCGGGGCGGCCCGGCTGATCTTCGCCAGCCAGCCCAGCTCGGACCGGAACGGAATGTACTCGCCGAACGGCACCAGCCGGGTCTTGACGTACTGCCCGTCGATGCCGTTAGGGCCGATCAGCACGGCCACTTTCGATTTCGCCCCGGCCCCGTCCTGGGCGTCCTGGCTCGCCAGGATCTGCGCCCCGACCGACGCCGACAGAGCCTGCAGCCGGGTCCGCAGCCGGGAGTTCTTGTCCAGGTCGTAACCAACGCTGCTCTCGCCCCAGACGATCAGGCCCGCATTCCGGCCTGGCCCGGCGGTGAGGCGCTCGCTCGCGGCCACCCGCGGCGCGGGCGCCCGGTGCAGGCCCGGCTGCACGAGGGCGATGGTCACCTGCCGAGGCGTCGGGCTCGGGGCGGTCAGCGCGAAGGCGGCAGGCCCCGCGGCCACGGCCACCAGCGCTCCCGCGCAGCCGATCAGCCGCGGGGCGAGGCCGCGGGCGACCATCGCGATCAGGACGCCGGTATTGGCGGTGACCAGCGCGAAACTCACGAGCCAGACCCCGCCGAGGGCGGCCAGCGCCAGGACGGCAGGATGCTGCCACTGGCTGACGCCGAACACGGCCCAGGGGCCACCGAAACCCTGCCACGATCGCAGCCATTCGGTCACCAGCCAGGCGCTGGGGACGATGGCCAGCGCGGCCATCGCGCCCATCCAGGTCACCGGCGGGCGCAGCGTCGCCCAGACGGCGAGCCCGACCCCGCTCCACAGGGAGCCGAGCACGATAGCGACGAGCAGCAGCCCTGGCCCAAGGTTGGGCGCCAGCCAGTACATGGCCGCCAGCAGGTAGCCCGTTCCGAACCACCAGCCGCGCACGACCGCCTCCCGCCGCGTGGGGCTGGCGAGCATCAGCAGCAGGCCGGGGATCAGGCCGACCCAGGCCAGGAACTCCAGGTTCGGCGCCGGAAACGCCAGGACGGGCAGGGCGCCGGCCACGAGCACGGCATACCGGACCGGTTGCGTCAGAGCGCGCCGCAGCGCTGCCCGGTGTCGGTGTGCCACAGCTCTATTCTGCGGCCCGGTCCCGCCGCCCCGGACCGGGACTGGCGCCGGGGGGCTCCGAGCCTGGCCGCCTGCGCCGCTCCCCGACGGCGGCGGCGATCATCCAGGCCAGGGCCGCGACCGTGGCTCCGGTCAGGATGCCCTCGGGCCAGCCGCCGAGCCGGTCCGCGAGCGTGGTCTGGCTGCGCAGCGGCACCCTGGCCTCGATCGTGGCCCGCTGCCAGATCCGGGTATGGGCGAGCAGCCTCCCGTCCGGCGCGATGATCGCGCTGACGCCGGTCGTGGAGGCCACGACGACGGCCCGATCATGCTCGACCGCGCGAACGCGGGCCATCGCCAGTTGCTGGAGGGTCTCGCCCGTCTGCCCGTCGATCTCAAAGTCGGCGTCGTTGGTCTGCACCGTGAGCAGGTTCGCCCCGGCCGCGACCTCGGAGGAGACCAGGCCGTCGAAGCCGACCTCGTAGCAGATCACGTCGCCCAGCCTGATCCTGCCCAGGTGGAACACGACGGCCCGGTGACCCGGCGTGAAGTTGACCGGCTGCAGCGCGGGCAGCGAGGTGAACAGGTCCAGGAAGCTCCGGAAGGGGATGATCTCGCCGAACGGGACAAGCCGGCGCTTGATGTAGGCGCCGACCGGGCCGCGGCGCGGTAGCCACAGCTGGCCGGAGTTGCGTACCGGGTTCTGCAGGACCGCGCCCACCAGCAGCGGGCGGTCGATCGCCTTGACCGCCTGGGCGATCGCGGAATAGATGAACGGATTCAGCCGCGGATCTTGATCGGTGGAGTTCTCCGGCCAGATGACCACGTCGGGTGCCGGAACCGCGCCGGATCGTACTCGGGCGGCCAGTCGCAGGGTCGCCTCCGCGTGATTGGTCGTCACCGTGTTCGCTCGCAGCAGGTCCGGCAAGTTCCTGGCCCGAGGCACGTTGCCCTGCACCGCGGCCACCACCGCGGTGGGCGTGCCCGGTGCGCCTCCATCGACCGGGAGGAGTGGGCCGGCCAGGGCCACGCCCACCGCGGCCGCCAGGCCGACGGCGGGCAGGGCGCGTGGGCGCAGTCGCGCCCGCAGCCCCTGATCGAGCTCACCGCGGTTCCGCGAGCTACCGTTCCGCGAACCACGGGCCGGCGAACCCAGGATCAGCCACGCCAGGCAGGCTCCCGCCAGCGCTAGCAGGAAGGTCAGCAGGGACGGGCCGCCGACCGCCACCCAGCGCAGGGTCGGCGCGCTGGCCTGGCTCATCGCCAGCCGGCCCCACGGGAACCCCCCCCACGGCCAGCGGTCGCGCAGCGACTCGGCGGTCACCCACCAGCCGGCCACCGCCACCGGCCAGGCCCGCATCCGCAGCAGCATTGCCTGGCCTATCGCGAGGACGGCGAAGATCACCGTGTCGGCTGCCGCGAGCGCGGCCCAGGCGTACCAGGCGACGTTCAGCACCCAGGACAGCAGCGGGGCGAAGAAGGCAATGCCGAACACCAGCCCGACCAGGAAGGAGCCGCGCAGGCTGCGCCGCCACAGCGCGACGGCGAGCAGCGCCGGCCCGGCGGCGGCCAGTGGCCAGAGCCCCGCCGGCGGGAAGGCTGCGGCCAGCCCGAGACCGCCGGCCAGCGCCACGGCCACGGCCTGCCACGTCCGCAGTCCGCGCGGGGCGAGAGACACGGGCGTTGCGGAGTCGGCGGCACAGTCCCTCTGCAGCACGGTTCCTCCTCCGCCTCGCGGTCAGCATGCCCCGTTCGGCGGCCACCTTCGCGCGGTTATCCAGTGCTCATCGGCCATCGCGCGAGCGCAGCGTCCGCAGGGAAACGGGGCAGCGACGCGACATCCCCGGCTCTCGTGAGCGTAGCCGCGGTTCCCGGGTAGCGGGGGCGGGGACCGTCGCCGCGGCCGTCACAGGCGCGTATCGTTGCCCAGAAGATCGCTTGTCTGTGGAATTGCAGCTATCCACAGTGATATGGTCGTCACAGATCGTGTGTTATAACGTCTGAATGTCCCCCTTCATGGGCTGTTGCGAGGTCGCGCCGTTGATCAAGATTCGATACGCAGATCTGCCTGCCGGATTACATGTCCGGGCTGAGGCGCGCGGCCGGACCACGATCATCTACCTGCTGCCCGGCCTGAGGCCGACCGAACGGCGGGCGGCGCTGCTGCGGGCGCGCAGGAGCGCCAGCCTGGGATACGGCCCGCGGCTGCCGGCGACCGGCGTGGCGGTCGCGGTCACCGTCGATCAGATCAAGGCGACACTGCGCAACGGCGTCGTTGCGTTCCGGGCGCATCCCCTGCTGTTGTTTCCGCCGGTGATCATCGCGGCGACCGCGACAATGGTGTACATCATGCTGGTATCCGGCACCCTCACGATCCGTGAGCCGCAGGCCAGCGCGCCGTTTCCGCAGCCCGGCGCGGCGCTCGGCGCCCCGCGGTCGTCGCAGTCCGGCTTGCCCGGCGATCGGCCGGGTGCCGTCGTCGGCCGGTTCGGGGCAGGCCCCGCCAGCGACCCGCGGCCGGGCCAGCCGGACCGGTCGCCTCGCCGTTCACGGTCGCCGTCGCCCCTGCCGTCACGGTCGTCCTCGCCGTCATCGCAGCCGACGGGCGTGCCGAGCTTTCCGCCTCAGCCCCCGTCCCCGTCAGCATCCCCGTCTCCGTCCCCGTCGCCCAGCATGAGCTGCCTGAAAATCAGCTTTCTGGGGCTATGCCTGACGGTCTAGCCTGTGCGTCCGGGCGCTGGCGCATTCGGGCGGAGTGACCGGAGTGAGCGGAGGGAGCGGCCGTGAGTCGCCGGGGCTGGCTGATGTTCGCGGCGATGAGCGTGATCTGGGGCATCCCTTACCTGCTCATCAAGGTCGCGGTGGGCACGGCGGGCACGGCGGGCGGCGTGCCGGTGCCCGTGCTCGTCCTGGCGCGGGTCGGTATCGGCGCGGCCCTGCTGCTGCCCATCGCGATCCGGCAGCGCCAGCTTGCCGCGCTGCTCCCGCACTGGCGGTGGCTGGCCCTGTTCGCCCTCGTCGAGATCATCGTGCCCTGGCTCCTGCTATCCGAGGCGGAGACCCGGCTGTCGAGCTCGCTGAGCGGCCTCCTGGTCGCGTCCGTGCCGATCCTCGTCGCCGTGCTGGGCCGGCTGACCGGCGGGACAGACCGGCTAACGCCCGTCCGGTGGGCGGGCCTGCTGATGGGCCTGGGCGGGGTGGGCCTCCTGGTCGGGCCGGGGACGCCAGGTGGCGACGCCGCCTCCGTCGGCGAGGTCCTGCTCGTGGCGCTGTGCTACGCCACCGGGCCGCTGATCGCCAGCCGGAAGCTCGGCGAGCTGCCGCCGCTGGCGATGACGGCCGCCTGCCTGGCGTTCGCGTCGGTGGTGTGCTCGCCGCTGGCGGCGCTGACCTGGCCGGATGCGCTGCCGTCGGCCAGGGTGCTGGCCGCGATCGCCGGACTGGCCGTGGTGTGCACGGCGGTCGCGTTCGTGATCTTTTTCGCGCTCATCTCGGAGGCCGGGCCCGCCAGGGCCAGCGTTATCACCTATATCAACCCGGCCATCGCGGTCGCCGGCGGCGTCTGGCTGCTCGGCGAGCGAATAACGCCGGCGATGGCGGCGGCGTTCGCGGCGATCCTGGGCGGCTCGGTGCTGGCGACCAGGCCCGGCCGGCGCGGCGACCAGGGGCCCGGGGAGTTCAGGCCCGGCCGGTGTGCCGACCCGGAGTCCAGCCCGGGGGAGGAGCCGCGCCAGGCGCCCGCCGGCCCGCCTCCTGGCCGGATCCCGCGCCGTAACCGAGCTGCCGCGCAACGATGGCCCGGCTAGACTCGCGCCCGTGATCGACGTCAAGGCTGCACGGCAGGAACCCGACCGGTACCGGGCCGCTCTCGCGCGGCGCGGCGCGGCGGCGGACTTCGACGCTCTGCTGGGGGCGGACGCCAGCTGGCGGTCGCATACCGAGCGGGCCGAGGCGCTGCGCGCGGCGCAGAAGAGGTCGTCCAAGGGCCGGCCGCCGGGACCGGCCGAGATCGAGGAGCTGCGCCAGCTCAAGGAGGAGCTGGCGGCCGCCGAGGCCGACCAGGCCGCCGCCGCCCGGCAGCGCGACGAGCTGCTGTCCCGGATCCCGAACCTGCCCGACCCGACCGCGGCCGACGGCATGGACGAGGAAGACGCCCAGCTCGTCCGGACCTGGGGCGAGCAGCCGCGGTTCGGCTTCGAGCCGCGGGACGCCACCGAGCTCGGCTCGCCGCGCGGCTGGATCGACATGGCCAGGGGCGCCCGGCTGTCCGGCTCCCGGTTCGCCTACCGGATCGGCGATGTCGCGCTGGCCGAGATGGCGCTGTACCGGTACGTCATCGACAAGCTGACCGGCCTGGGCTTCCTGCTCGTCCTGCCGCCCATCCTGGCCGGCGAGCGGGCCATGTACGGGACGGGTTTCCTGCCGACCGAGGAGTCCAACCTCTACCAGCTGGAGAAGGACGGCCTCTACCTCACCGGCACCTCCGAGGTCGCCCTGGCCGGCATCCACGCCGACGAGCAGCTGGAGGAGGACCAGCTGCCCGCGCGGTACACCGCGTTCACCACGAACTTCCGGCGGGAGGCCGGCGCGGCCGGCAAGGACACCAAGGGCATGTTCCGGGTGCACCAGTTCGACAAGGTGGAGATGTACGTCTACTGCCGGCCCGAGGACTCCGCCGGCTTCCACGACGAGCTGCTCTCCTACGAGGAAGAGATCGCGAGGGAACTGGGCCTGCCCTACCGGGTCATGAACATCGCGGTCGGCGACCTGGGCGCGCCGGCGGCGAAGAAGTACGACATCGAGGCGTGGTTCCCGGTCCAGCAGCGCTACCGCGAGATCACCTCCTGCTCCAACACCACCGACTACCAGGCGCGGCGGCTCAACATGCGGTTCCGCCGGGACGGCAAGCTGGAGTTCGCCCACACGCTCAACGGGACCGGCGCAACGGCGCGGGCGCTCCTGTCGATCATGGAGAACTTTCAGGACGAGGGCGGCGCCGTGGCCGTCCCGGAGGTGCTGCGGCCCTTCGGCGCCCCGGCCGTGCTCGGTAACCCGGCGGCCAGCTGACTCTCGCCCCCTCGCCCCTCGTTACGCGGCGGGCGCGCCGCTGACCCGGGTCAGCAGTGCCGGGCCATCGGGCGACCCGAGGCCCGTGCACGCGTCCCAGCCCGGGCCAGCCTGATAGGCCCCGTTGCTGCCGCTGGTGATATCACGCAGCCCGGCGGCCGCCTGCCCGGCGGTGACGCCGGAGTACAGGATCTCCTGGATCAGGCCGGACGAATGACCCGTCGCCTGGGCCAGCCGGCACGCCAGCGCGGCCCAGAGCGGAGCCACGGCACTGGTTCCGCCGATCACCGCCGGCTGGCCGTCGATCCGGATCTGGTAACCAGTGGCGGGGTCGGCGTTCCCGGACACGTCGGGCACGCCCCGGCCGGTGTGGCCGGCCGCGTTGGCCGGGACCCCGGCGCTGGCCTGCCAGGACGGCAGGGCGAACACATCGCTGACCCCGCCCCCGCCCGCGCCGCCCTGCCCGCCGTCGTTCCACACCGTCTCCGAGCGGATCGCGCCGGTCTGCGGGTCGGCCTGCAGGCTCGTCCCGCCGCAGGCCAGCGCGTGCGGGCTCGACGCCGGGAAGTCGCAGTGCGGCTGGCCGTCGCTGACGGCGTCACCGCTGCCGTTATCGCCGGACGCCACGCACACCGTGATGCCAATCGCGACCGCGTCGGCGATGGCGGCGTCCAGGCTCGTGCGTGCCTGCGCGGTCCAGGAATCCTCCGACTCGCCCCAGCTGATGCTGATCGCCGTCGGAACGGGCGTGGCGTGGACCGCCGCGGTGACCGCCGCGACGAAGCCCTGGTCGCTGTTGGGCGCGAAGTACACGAGCTGGGCCGCGCCCGGCGCGACCGAGCCCACCACCTCGATGTCCAGCAGGACCTCCCCGTCCGCGCCGGACGGGTCCTGGCCGGCCACGTTCTTGCCGCCGGCCACGCTGACGGCGGTGATCGACGGCGGCGTGATGCCCAGGCCGGAGAAGTAGGCGTCCAGGTCGCTTGTCGCGAAGCCGCCGCCGAATTCGAGGATGGCCACGTGCTGACCGCTGCCGTCTGTGCCGTCCGGGAACTGGTAGGCGGCCGCGACCTGCGGCGGCGTGTAGGAGGTCTGCGCGGCCGCGGCGGCCGCCCGCTGCCTGAAGTGCGCTCTGGCCTGTGGCCGGTCGTCCAGGCCGAGGACGGCGACGACGATGCCGTCAAGCTTGGCGGGCACCTGCAGGCCGCCCTCGCGGTACCGGTGCCGGATCGTGCCGCCGCCGGGCCCCGTGCTGGTGACCAGGCTGAGCGAGGCGCCGAAGGCGTCCGACAGGGCGGAGATGGTCCCGCTGATGGTCATCAGGCGCGCGGCGGGATCGCGGCGCAGCACCTCGATGCCGGTGCCCAGGCCAGCCAGGACGTCCGCGACCAGGGCCTGGTCGGCCGGGTCGGAGCCGTGGCGCTGCTGCAGTTCGTCGCGGGAAATCCGGGCCGGCGTGCCCGCCGCGGTGCGCGGCAGCTCCGCCATCCGCCGGGTCACCAGCGTGACCTCGATGCGCTCGGTTCCGTCCAGGCTGCCCGCCGGCTCGGCAGTGCGCAGCGAGCGGCGCTCACTGCCCGGCAGCGGCACGAACGATGCATCGGCCATGATCTCCAGCTCCTCCTGCTTGCGGTCCGCTTGAGCGGTAACGAGGACAGTGTGACGAGAAAGGCGGACATCTGCCGCCGCACCCAGTGAATAACAAGCGGGCCTGGAATGGCTGCCTTATGGGCAGGCTCGCAGTGCTCAATTGAGTCCCGATGTAGCGCGCCGCCGTTGTCCGGAACCTGGCGACGCCAGTCCGCTCGCCCGGCCGCCGTCGGCTACGGTCGCCTCCAGGCGAGCAGGGCGCGCAGCTTCGGCCAGGAAACGGTCTTGTCGCGGGAGGCCGCCGCTGCTGATGGAAGCGCTGAGCCGCAGAACGCGACGTCTAGTTATTGCTGTGCTGTGCGCCGCGCTGGTCCTGGCACGTCCCCGACAGCGTTGGCGGTGCCGGCAACCATGAGATATATTCTAGACGTAACGTTTAGAAATTGGAGCCGGGTCGGGTGCCCGGGCAGTCCAGCGATCAGGGGGAGCGCTAGTGTCCGAACGCCGTCAGGCCGGACTGAACGTCGTGATCTTGACCATGGCCATCGCCTGCGGGCTGACGGCCGCCAACCTTTACTACGCCCAGCCGCTGCTGGCCCTGATCGCCAGGACGTTCGGCGTCAGCCAGGGCACGGCGGCGATCGTCGTGACGGCCACTCAGCTGGGTTACGCGGCGGGCCTGGCCTTCGTCGTGCCGCTCGGGGACATGCTGGCGAACCGCAAGCTGGCCAGCCGGACGCTGCTGATCACGGCCATCGCGCTGGCCGTGGCCGCCTTCTCGCCGGACTTCACGCTCTTCCTGGTGATGTCGGTCGGCATCGGCGTAACATCCGTCGTCGTGCAGGTCCTGGTGCCATTCGCCGCCCACCTCGCGCCCGCCGACCAGCGCGGCAAGTACGTCGGCCGGGTCATGAGCGGCTTGCTGCTCGGCGTCCTGCTGGCTCGCTCCCTGGCCAGCGTGACGGCGGCCGCCTGGGGCTGGCGCAGCATCTACCTGATCTCCGCCGGGGCGATGCTGGTGCTGGCGCTGGCCCTGTGGCGGATCCTGCCCGAGCGCCGGCCCGCGACGGCCGTCCGGTACGGGAAGCTGCTCCGCTCGGCTCTCCAGCTCGTCCGGGAAGAGCCGGTGCTGCGCCGCCGCTCGGCA